>ERZ773258.139-NODE-139-length-89790-cov-13.021575_pt1 | contig 89790 bp, 142 predicted proteins | sample MGYA00511962_ERZ773258 | MGnify/ENA primary metagenome ERZ773258 (study PRJEB29015, sample SAMEA2737755) | human gut metagenome | biome: human gut; feature: human-associated habitat; material: faeces | place: China | collected 2012 ... | reverse complement strand
ATATCAGTTCATTATAAAAAGCTTAGATTTTTGTCTTGACAACTGAACCACTATACCTCCGTATATTCCGTTAAAATTTTATTACTTGCTTGAACACGATAGTATTTTCCGTCATATTTTAAAACTTCTTTTTCTTTAAAATTTCCTAAGTAGTTTTCACATGTATACAGTATGCTTTCTCCTGATTCGAGAACTTCTCTCTGCTCAGGAGTAATTCGTAATTGATTTGATGTGATATTTTTAATGTTTCTCATACAATTCCTCCTATTTTCTTTTAATACTATTAGTATGAAAGAAAAACCCTTCCGAAAAAACATTTCGGAAGGGTTTAAATAGCAAATTATCCATTTTATAAGACATAGTAATTTACATTTTTATTTACATATTATGAGGTTCTGCATATTCTACAAGATATTTTATTTTTTGAGGCATTGATGGAAATTGAAAGTAAAAAGCTACTGCAGCATTATATTTTCCTACCCATGATTTACGATGGGTTTGCAAATATTTTTCCGCTTCCTCATATGATGAAAACACATCATCGGTAATAAGAACAACCGGCATAATATCAACATCCACGCATGGATATTTTTCATCTAGAACCGCAGAACGAATTCGCATCTGTGCTTTATTAACATCCTTTTCTGAAAAGCTATCCATAATAAATTTTCCGTCTATGAAATACATATATATTCTCCTTCTTTTTCTGATATTTTCGAAATGTTTTTAATTTTATTCAGTTATAGCGTAGCAAAATGAAAATACGATTTACATTTTACCATAGAAGACCTTGCTGTTATTAGTTATTTACAGAAAAAGTTTCACACACTCGTTTTATCCATCTGAATATTATACCATATAATATATATTTTAACAAGATAATACCGCCTTACTCACAACTAAAGTCACGAGTGTGCGGCGGCAAATTATCATGAACGGCGGCCTCCTTTTTTAAATATTATTGTTGATATATTACACAACATACATATTAGCTATGCAATTTTCCGCATAAAAACTTCCCGGATTTCCAGTAAGTTTTTTTAATTATGGAAAGTCTAGCTAATCTACGATTTTAATCTCTTTTCCACAGCAAGGACAATATTTTGTGGTAGCAATGTTCATGCTTTCATCTACATGCGGATTATTGATCTTTCCTGGATATAGCAGATTCTTCTTCCATTCGCACAGTTCCTCTCCTTTATATCGGCGAAGAATTATATCCTCGCCATTTAAGAAAATTTCCATCGGTTCATTTTCACTCAATGGCATATTTCCTTTTGTGCCAAAAAGCTTTGCTCTGATTTCTTTAGGAATCACAATACGTCCCAGATCATCAAATCTTCTTACAACACCAGATATTAACATATTATTTTCCTCCTTAAGTATTATTGATCATTTTCCTTAATTCTTCCAGATTATCCGGATCCGTATACATATTCGCCAGACGATAGATAGCATCTGCCAATTCATCAATTCGCAAACGAGTTGTAGAACTATCGTAATCGGCCCAGATTGTATCTCCGCCGTCATATTCGCATCCTGAGTAAACTGCATACCATTTCCTTCCGTCTGTTCCTTTTGCTTTTTGAATGTATGCAAATACAACTAAATTGTTGCCATCTAATTCGAACTCGTAAAGATCATATCCGATTTCATCCGAAGGATTGTTGAAATCAGTTACGGATTTCTTTACTTCTATGGCTTTTTCTTTTGCTTCCTTTCGTGTCATTGTTTCTCTCCTTCTATCCTATTTTGTATATTTAATATGTCAGATAATAGAGAGTAAAAGAAAACGGATCCGTAAGGGTCCGTTTTTACTTATAATTTTAATAATCTATAAATACTCCGTTTTCATCTGTAGCATTGACGGCATTATATCCCACAATATCCATATTTGCTAAGTTAACATCATTTAAATTTACTTTATTTTTTGCTTCTTCGAAGCTAACTGCGTCTACTTCGGCGTCAATTCTACCATCAATGGCGATACTAATTGTGTATTTCATTTTATTTTCTCCTATTTTAATTTTGGTTGTATTATTTCTTTATACAATCATATTTAATCGTCACCTCTATCCCCTACTTTTCGCTTGTCAAAATAATCAAAGCTATTTGTTATAAAAATAGAATCGAAAGATGTTAATAATCAGTCTTGGTAAATTTCATTGGAAATTATGTGATATACAAAAGCACACAAAAATGTAAGTATCACAAACCACCAATCAATAGGATCCCCGAGTGAAAGGTCAACCAACACAACCGATACCCCAATTAAAGAATAAAATAATTCCATAGTGTTCCTCCATATATTTCAATTCATGCACTCCTTATGGAGTGCAACAAGTCACACATTAGATATATGATATCTCTACTTGTATTTCAATTCATGCATCCCTTGTGGGATGCAACGTTATGTCAGAAAAAGTGGTCACAAAGTTTTTGGATTTCAATTCATGCATCCCTTATGGGATGCAACAGATCTATAACGGCTGTGATGCTCAGGACTACCGATTTCAATTCATGCATCCCTTATGGGATGCAACTGCAAAATATAGTATTCACATTCCCATTTATACTATATTTTGTATATATTGTGTTATATTATCTTCCTTTATATCCTTTACACAATCATATCTATCAATTCACCTTCCTTTATTGGTGCGAATCTCCCAGTGCTTTTATGTGCGCTTAAGATTCGCACCTGCATCTTATTCTTCGCTTGTCCAAAAGACGTAGGTATCCTTACTAATTGTTTTTGCATGTAAAGTCTGTTCTTTTTTCTTTTCCGCAGTATGAGATTTCTGTATTTCTTCCTGCATGGAAGAATATCCATCTCTCTTATAGATGTCTTCACATACATCTGCATTACAATCCATATCCATAACGATTTCTCCTGCTGCCTTTTTTACCTCTACATTAGCGACTTTATAGGATAAATCTACAATTTTTTCATAATGCTTTTTTGCTTCTGCCGTCATCTCTTTTACATGAAAACTTTTTACCTTCTGATATTGTTCATACGCCTGCATAATTTCAGGAATATAATAATTCTTCAGTTTTCTTGTATAGCTTTCTTTGCCCTGATCATTTAAAAACTTTACAGCCCAAACAATATAAGCGATTTTAGAATCCTTTTCTGCTAATTTATCAATATTGATTCCTTTTTTCTGTTTTGGCGTAGGAATCTTTTTGATAAAAGGATTATCTTCTGAATTTTCATTTGTTTCTCTCACAAATTCTTTAGTTGTGGTTTCTTTATTCTTTTTGGGAAAACAAATTTCAATAAGATCGGAAATGAAATTAATAACATCTTCTATTAGTTCTGATACCATAAAAAGAAGTACCGGACTAAATATAACAAGCATAGCGATTATAGTTATTAACAGGTTGTCTCCTTCTGCTTCTTCGGAAGCTTCTGAATCTTTTTGACTTTCTACGGAATCTTCTCCCTTAAAAGAATCTATTAGTTCCTCCACAGCATTATCAGTTTCTGTTTTTGTAGATTCTGCTTCTACCGTTTCTGTATTAATAACTTCCTTATTATGTATACCTGCGAAATAAGTTATTCCTGCTAGTATTAAACCACAAAAGAGAATAATGATGCCAATATAACTATCAAAGTCGGTAATCAATGATACCCAAAATCCAATAAAAAGTAAAACAACTGATATTATAGCAAAAACTGAAATTACACTCATACCATTTACCCCCTCAGTGGAATCATATTAAGCAGAATCACACTTTCACAATGCTGTTCCTTTTTAATCTGTTCTTCAATAAAATAAACACCTTTTTCTGTGAAAGCATCCCCATTTTGTAATGTTACAATTGCTCTTCCAGGCTGTCCATCTGCATTAAAGTAAACCAAATATTTCATATCTTTTCCTCCAATTGTCTAATTTGATATTAATATGACAGAATAACTGCTTAAAAAACAAAGGACCTCAAAAGAGATCCTTTGTTTTTAGTATAACTGCCTAAATTTTTACAATAATTTTGCCAGTCCGGAAAGATATTTTTCTTTCAGGTGTTCGGTAAGCGTTTCTTTTTGACTTAGGTGATCTTTCATATCTGCAAGTTTAACCCAATACGCTATCTGGCCTCCAACACTTGTGCTGGCATACACATTGATTTGATTACAATATTCGTCATACGACATACCAGAAGGTTTTGTTAATAATTCCAATGCATCATCTATATCAGGGTATTCTTGTCTGACTGCATCAGGAATTTCGTAATCAGTATCCTCTAAAAGATCATGCATATATGCTACTGCCTGGCATTTTTCCTGCAAATCGTTTGGAATTAATTCATTTTGCCTAACATAATCTGCAACCCTGACTGCATGATCGTAAGTACATCTTCTGTAATGGTTTCTGCCCATCCTGTTTGCATAGTCTATAATATTTTCATTTGCAGCGATACATGAATTACTCCATTTTTGTTCTGGAAAAACAGATTTTAAAGCTTCCACATAACTTCTGGCATTCTTTCTTGTAAACCAACACCTACCAATTATATCAATATAATTGGTATTTACATTTGCGAACAGATTTTCTTTTGTAATAAAATATCCAAAACGATTTACAAAACCTGTTTTTGCAATGTGGGTTATTTCTCGCTGATCTGTGTCGGAATGTTTGACCGGATAAATATAAAAATCTTTCTGCTCCTGTACCCACATATTAAAATTCTTATCACTGAATTGTAATCCTCCAGGAATAATAATTCCTTTCGGCAATCCACCTTCTTTCTGTCCTTTGGCTGTTGTAATTAAAAAATCACATCCTCCGTATCCCGAATCCTTATAATAATAACTCATATTTTAATACCTCTCATTCTTTTATTTTATTCCGGAAGCCAATTTTCTTCCGATTTTTTCCACAGTTCTGGTGCAACTGTTTCTTTATAAAAAGCTGATTCAGATGCAACCGCCATGTCGATTAACCAGAAATCATCACCATTTTGCATAATATCAATGGACCATTGACCCGTGAGTTCCACTTCTGCTAACCAAGAACTTATATTATCCAAAACTGTCTGTTTATTTATCTCATATCGTCTATATAATTCCTGCTCATGCATAGAATAGATTACATAGTCGTGTCGATCATGTAAACTGTGGTCTTCAGCAAATCTTTTTTTCATAACTACGGAATCCCAATAAGGATGAATTCCAAGAATTTGCTTAGTGTCAAAATCCACAAACACACGGTACTCCGTATGCAACGGCATGCCTTTATAGATGGTTGGATTATTTTCTTTATCTGGAATAAAATCACGGACCACCCATTCATTTGTTGTTGAAACTCCATAAATGGGATGTGGTTTTGTCAATGGTGATGCCATCTGCAAAGCCTGCCAATGAATAAAAAGCAGATACTCTCCTAATTCCCAGACTTCTTTTACACCATGGACATGAGCGTTCCGAAAATCATACTTTGAAGAATAGGTTCCAGTCTTAATGAAATATTCTTTATTTTCGTTCAATCCAAATACTTTCTGGCAATATCGATCAACAATATCCAATGTTGTTCTGTTAAAAGACATATAATCCTGCCTTGTTAATTGTAGCATTGTGAGTGGAATCTTAATGATTGTAGTGGATGGGATCTTAAAGAAGCCCTGTTCCGTAACTGGTCCAACAATTTTCGGCAGCCAATATCCCATTGAATTCCGATTACGTCCAATCATATCATACATAACGTCATCCACATCCAAGATATCCAATCCCTGCCGGAACATTCCATAAGATTCTCTCATTTGATTGATATTTCCAGATACTTTTGCTTTTTCATAATGTTCAAACATAAATAAGAGCGTTTTATAACTACTTTCTTTGATATGACGCTGCATCAGAAATCCAGTGAATTGAGGACGTATACTCTCAGGTACAGTCATAATATCATTTTTTGTTACTATAGGAGCTGTTTCCGGAAGGAGCGCAGTATTTAATGATCCGCTTACACTTCGACCATCGTATTTCCACACTGATGTTTGAGAAATAAGTTCCTCTACGATTTTATCAATAATATTCTGACTGCAGTTTCTTGCTTCGATTCCCTCTTTTTCTTCTGCTACTTGTTTAGCATTTATAGTAAAAAGATTATCAGAATCCGTTTCAGACAGGATACATTCCTGATATTTTTCATCAAATTTCCGGAGTAATTCCGGATCTGTCTTTAGAATCTGCGCAGCTTCATCTAAAGAGATGGATTCTTTACTTTTTCGCATAAGAAAATCTAAAAGAGCCATATGTTTCCTCCTTCTATCATTAATTTATCTTAATATGACAGAAAAGAAAAAAGAAAAGTCCCTCTCACGGGACTTTTCTTTTTATGCTTCCATATTTTTAGAAACTCTGTGATATTTACATTTTTCGCATTTCTTTAGCAGTTTATCTCTATAGTTTTCGTCATAGCCTCTGAATATTCCAAGACATGTATTATAATATTTTTCTTTTTCTAAATTAGCCTCCTTTTTATTCATGTAGCTACGATCTTTATCAAAACTATATTTTTCAAAATAACATAACGGAATTTGATCCTTCCAAAAAGCATCCTGCGGCACTCCTGCTATTGCTTGGCGCTTTAACATTTCATTACCACTTAAAATTATATGAAAATAGAATGAAAGATCATCATATGGATCAAATAAAGCCCAATCCAATGGATCGAGGTTATCAAGAATGCTATTTCCGCAACAACGTTTATTCTTGTGATAATGTTGCAGCTCTATCGGGATACTTTTAATATCGACTCCACACAGAGTTGCAAACTCCTCGGCTGTTTTAACGTTAAAGGAAATGATGACGGCTGGATTTTTCCCTGTAAAGAAACAACGATATTTACTCTTATAATCGTCATCGTATTCCTTACCTAAAGTAATATCTCTGTATGATATATCTTTGGCTGCATATTCAAAAGAATCGATTTTTCCATCAAACTTTTTGGTTAAAATGAGATTAACAATATACCCAGCCGAATTTCTAATCATAGATAGCATTTCAGATATAACTCGGCCTTTATTTTTATCGAAATCAGAATTCAACATACCGCCTATGGATACGGCCATGTTATATCTTGCTAACCATTGCTGATCATAAATGAGTTCGTTTTCTGTCCGCATCGAACTTAAATCAAGTGTTTCATACTGCCTATTATTGATGCGAGTTAGTTCATTATCTGTAAGGAAATGCGATGCTTTATCTCTTTGTTTGATGAGATTAAAAACATTTATATCTACCTTATCAGCATATCTTTCAATGAGGTAATCATACAGATGCTCCGGTCTTCTATCGTATTCCATTTCAATATTTTTCGGATTTTCAACAGGTTTCATTTTGACATAGGGAATAGATGTTCTTAATGCAATCTCATTCTTTTCATTTTCTTCCAGCCTGTCATAAATAATATTTGCTTCACAGAAAGAAAGATCCTCTAATTCAATATGTTCCTTATAAAACCGATCTTTAATCAAAGAAAACATATAGATAGCCCAGAATGCTTCATCCTGATTTAAAGAAGCAAACGTTCCGATTTTTGTTCTTACGCAGTCGTTATTTACAGCAGGAGCCATATTGTCATCATTTTTGGATACACCATATCTTCCGCTGCCCCATAAATCACTAACATCGATACCGGAGATAGAATTATAAGGGAAATAATTACCTTCTATTCTTTCACTCATATCTCTCCCCGGACACCTGGACATTTTAGCCTGTAGTGGATGTTTATAAATAGGACGGTCAGACAATATATACAGATTTTCTCCATTTCTGATTATAAAAGCAAAAAAACTCTGTTCAAGATTCTTATCATCACAAATGTAGCACATCGAAATACCTGAGATGTCTCCTTTTGCAGCAAAACGGATAACATCGCCAATACTCTTGTACATATAGATATCAAGAGATCCTTTAAACTCATCATCAGCAAATGAGCCCTTTGTTATTTGATCCAACTTCAATTTTCCGTTCATGCAGTTTTTAGCAGATGACACAACACTCATAACATCTTCCGATGTTAATTTATCTGACGAAAGATTATAAAAATCCATGGCGGTTTTCATATTATTGAGCACTATCTCTTCTGCATTACTATTATTTACAGAATCATATAATGTTCTGACATCCTTTAAATACTCTTGGAGATCAGGATTTTCTATTAATTCCATGAAGGAAACATTCTTTCCGTTCATGAATTTCTTAAGATATATTTTCAGATAAGTATCTGCAAATAATCCTGTTTCATCGTATTTTAATGAATTCATAATCCGCTCATTCATCTTTTGAATGTCATAATTAGATAAACGTCCGTCCATATAGATTGTGTATTTTCTGTTATCTTCACTTGGATTTACACCAGTGATTTTTACCCAGAGATCCAATTTCTCTTTTAACGTCATATTTTTCTCCTTCTTTCTTTATTGATATATTTAATATGTCAGATTTTAGAGATATAAAAAAGAAGCCCTATCGGACTTCTTTGCAGCGCCGTGACGGGGAGTCGAACCCCGAAACCGGATTTTACTCCGAGATGGCGGATTAGCAATCCGCTGCTGTACCATTTGAGCCACCACGGCAAAAAATATAGAAACGGCCCATTGCGGATTCGAACCGCAGTCCCTGGGGTCAAGGCCAAGTGCATTGACCGCTATGCTAATGAGCTAAAAACGCCAGTGACAGGACTCGAACCTGTACGTCGGCATAAATGCCGGCTTGCCTGTGTTCGAAGCAGGTGCTGTACCACTTGAGCCACACTGGCGGACTCCCGTGCCCCGCAGATTGGCAGGCTTATCACGAATATCGCAGCAGTTAGTCAATGTCAACCACAATACCGTTTAGCACGGGCCTTTTGCATATACACTGAATAAAAACAGGTGACTAATCTGCTTCACACAGCTCAAATGCAAAGACATCGGTGGGATTCGAACCCACGATAAAACCTGTTTTGCAGACAGGTGCCTTAGACCACTCGACAACGATGCCATAATACTGCGGACGGCGGGACTCGAACCCGCAAAGTACGATTTAGAAGACCGTTGTTTTATCCTATTAGACTACGCCCGCATAAAATATCCCCAGGCAGATTTGAACTGCCGTTCCCTGCGTGAGAGGCAGATATCCTTGACCGCTAGACTATGGGGACTTAGCGCTGTGACAGGGATTCGAACCCTGAAAGCGGGAATTTCACCCGACATGCCGGATTTCAAGGCCGGTGCTGTACCAGTTGAGCCATCACAGCAAAAGCGGAACGAGAGGGACTTGAACCCTCAAAGCGTGGATTGACACGACATGTCCGGTTTCCAACCGGGTCCTGTACCAATTGAGGCACCGCTCCATTTGGGGCTTTTGAACCCCCTGTTATTTTGATATTTTATCAGCGATTCCAGATGCTACGTAGCTGTCTGGTTTTACATATACTTCGCAATTTGAAATACTTCCTTTTACCCATCCGACAAGTTCAGGTATCAAATCTTTGGTTTTCCCTTTTTCAGAATATCCTGCGTCAATATGGATAGAAAAAGTAGTATTTAGAAAGACTTCTTCGTACTCTTCTGCTTCTAACAAATGAATCAGCTTATCTGCTATTTCCAAAGAGTCTCCGGTTTCCATCTGCAATTTTGTCCTTATATCCAGAATACGGTCTCTATTATTGATTTTATAGAAGAATATGCCTCCATGTCCCTCGCAGATAACAGCAATGACATTTACTTCTTTTGTATAGTTGAAATTTTGAGAGTCTGTACCAATCGTAATTCGTATATTTGTATCATATTGTTTCATTTTATTGTAATATTCACGGATATATTGAGGGATTTCTTCCAAAATTAAATGTCCGTATGTTGGAGATATCCAATTATTATTTGTCATTACGACCATCCCTTCTGTCTATTAAATATTGACTTATAACAGGCACAGTAGGATTCGAACCCACATCTTCGAGATTTGGAATCTCGTATTCTAAACCATTAAACTATATGCCCATATAAAAATATAAAAAATGCACTTTTTATTCTTATTATTAATATGAATGATTTTAATAAATTTTCATGCAGAAATTTTATATACAAAAAACAGCATCCTTCGATAATGTTTTTATCAGAAGATGCTGTTACTAAAATAACTAATGCCAAATATTGTTATGCAAAAAAATTGCATCAACAAATAAAGCAGTACATCTTCTTATTATGTCTACTCTCTGACCATGAACTATTGGATTGTCTTTTACATATGTTTGTGTTACGCATATTGGTTATCCTTTCTTACAATTTTCATAAATTGTTGTTGAATATATTGAAAAAAGTACGCCAAATCGGATTCGAACCGATACTGACAGGGGCTTAAACCCTGTGCCTCTGCCGATTGGGCTACTGGCGCATAATGGGCATGACAGGCCATGATCCTGCAACCTTCGGCTTAAGAGGCCGCTACTCTGCCACTTGAGTTACATACCTGCGGATACACATACAGTGTCAGTGCATCCGACGAGACTCGAACTCGCATGGAAAATAACTTCCGCCAGATTAAAAGTCTGGTGCCATACCAATTAGGCGACGGATGCATACGTTATAATTTAGATAATCGCTTGTATAACTGTTTTCGTTTCATGATCATTTCTCCTTTATTATATCATTCTGATTCATCGCAAATAGCATAATGCCAATGATAGCCAAAATACTCTCTGTTTGATTTACATGCGTGTCGAATACCAACACGTGTAGCATCAACATTTTTATCAGGATACACATCTCGAGCTGCATATGCAGGTGAATCATAAGATTTTTGTGTCTCTTTGCAAATAACAGTATGCTTTTTAGGCATTGCAATACCATATTCTTGCAACCAATATCGTACTGTTTCAACAGTTATACCATATTCGGTTGCAATAGACCTTAATGTCTTATGTTTTATATCGGTTGATAAAGTTTCATAAGATAACAAATGCGTTCTTGATTTTACATCAATATGATACGATTTGCACCACCGACGAATTGTAGTATGCGTAACTCCGTATTTTGATGCCACTGCAGAATATGTCATCGAAGATATATCTTCAAACAATTCATCCTTCGAAGGATATGATACTTTGCGAAAAGATCGAATACTATTCACATAACACGTATGGCATAATGATCCAGCTTTTGTTGTTTTCTCGCCGCATATTGGACAAATTTTCTTTATACCGTCATCAATGGCATAGTATACGCCTTCTGAATCACAATCTATATCACACCCATTATGATATTTAGTGTGATCAGCTGTTGTTCTAAACACCATTAAATTATCAATATCATTGTTCATTTTATTTCTATCCTTATGATGAACAACTTCTTCTTTCTTCAACTTACGACCAAGCATCTTTTCAGCTTGATCTCTATGAACTAAATGTATTTCACCATTAAGACAATAAGCCAAATACTTGCCGTTAAGAAATGTACGACAGCCATTATACATTTGCATAGCATACCTCTGACATATTCATAAATTATATATAATTGTGAATGCTGATAACAGGACTCGAACCTGTAACCCCATGCTTGTAAGGCATGTGCTCTCCCAGTTGAGCTATATCAGCATAGTTGTGGTGAACAGAATTGAACTGATATTAACCGCTCATCAGACGGTCTTTTTACCATTGAAATACACCACAATATTTTTATAAAGCCTGTGACAAGATTTGAACTTGCAAACCTCTACTTACGAGATAGACGCTCTGCCAATTGGAGCTACACAGGCGTTTAATGTCCTCATGGCGACTCGAACGCCAATCTTTCGGTTCGTAGCCGAAAACTCTATCCATTAAGCTATGGGGACATAGCAGGCAGTAACCGAATCGAACGGGTGTCTAACGGTTCAGAACCGCACGGTTTACCTCTAGCCTAACCGCCTATAAGCCGCAGAAGGGACTCGAACCCTTAATCCCCTGATTACAAAGCAGGTGCATTGCCATTGTGCTACAGCGGCATATTTAGTTTCAGGGAGACCAGTGGGACTCGAACCCACGTAGGAATTGCTTCCGTAGAGCCACAATCTGCTGCCTAACCAACTCGGCCACAGCCTCCATAGCTGGAATGGTGGGACTTGAACCCACAACCTACCGGTTAACAGCCGGTTGCTCTACCATTGAGCTACAAACCAAAATTTTAAAACAAATGCACCAGAAGGGATTCGAACCCATAGAAAACCGGGTTTGAGCCGGTCCCGTCTGCCAGTTGCGGCACTGATGCATACAGTCGGAATGACAGGTCTCGAACCTGCAGCCTCATGATCCCAAATCACGTGCGCTACCAATTGCGCCACATCCCGATAAAGTGCCCATGAGAAGATTCGAACTTCCAATTGATCTATCTGCTGAGGATAGCGTGTCTGCCAGTTGCACCACATGGGCATTTATAATATCCTGAGTGGGAGTCGAACCCACAAACACTTCACCACGTCCTTAGCGTGGCCGCTTTGCCAGTTTGCGTACCAGGACATAATTCTCTTAAATCATACAGACTATCTCGCACACAAATACAGCAAAGAACAAAAGCCCGATACCGATAACAACATATCCGCCAATTGGTTTGCATTTGAACAAAACAAACTCTGAAGGTTTTTTCGGATTCACATAAATCTCATAGATCTGACCCTCTTTATAAGGTTCACTTACTATCTGAGAAGCTCCGCAAAAATATTGCTGGTTATCAAAATCATAAGCGAACTGCGGTTCATAGGTCATCACGCCCTTTGACGCTATCATTTCATTTCCAACGCATTTTGCATCAATGCAGACAGAACTTCGTTTCTGCGCATGAATCTGAATAAATCCAAGAAGCACCGGTAATGCGACCATAACAAGCAAATATAAAACAGCTGATAAAACCTCAAATACAATGTTAGAAATATTAAGCATAATCTGTCACCTCTCTTATCCTCATATATCAGCATTTTTTAATCATTTTGAGTCGGCAGGGTGAGATTCGGACTCACAATGTTTACCACGTGGGTCAGTGTTTTACAGACACTTTGCTTCAGCCTTTTGCATACCTACCGTTAATAATATTCAGTTCCCATATAATAATAGTCTGGCATATTTTTCATCTCCTTTTCTTTTTTGATATAGAGCATGTGACGGGATTTGAACCCGCGTGATGTCCTGCTTGGAAGGCAGGTGTCCAAAACCACTGGACCACACATGCATATGATAAACGACCGCAACGGGACTTGAACCCGTGTTATTCTTCCGTGACAGGGAAGTGCCATAACCAGCTAGGCGATGCAGCCATAATGCCCCGTTTCGGTTACGATCCGATCCTCCGGTTTTTCAGACCGGTGCTTCTACCAAGTTAGCTTACGGGGCTGGATAAAATCACTGTCGGTTTTATCCATGCTAAATCGTTTCTTCATATTGTTTTCTCCTATAATAGATTTTTAAACTCTGAGTTCTTGATTCAGAATTTAAAGAGCAAGCAACGGGATTCGAACCCGCAGTCTCTGGTTCGGCAAACCAGTGTATTAGCCTGTTATACAATGCCTGCATCTGGGACTTCCGGAGTGCCTGGTTCCATAAGCCCCTTATTTTTTTCAATTGTGTTGCAGATGATTCTGCAGTGACCGATAGGGGACTTGAACCCGCTGTTACGAGGTTGAAAGCCTCGTGACCTGAACCATCTAGTCGAATCGGCCATATAGTGGAGCTGGCGGGATTCGAACCCGCGACCTCTTGATTGCAAAACAAATACTCTCCCATCTGAGCTACAGCCCCATATTATTTTAGGATGCCGTGTTCCAGTCTAAACGTTTAAATTGCTTCACATATCCTCTGGAACAGGAATCTTCGTTGATTTTCATGTGACGAACCTTTCTATGGTATTCTTTACGCCGTCTCTTCATGTCAAATTTACACTCACGATCATACCAGCTGCGTTTATAAACACTCTGTCTATTCTTCGTCATCATATATCATACCTCTTTTAATGAATGGGTGCGTTAAATACTTCTATATTTATTATGACAGATTATAAGTTTTATAGAAATTTCTGCACAAAAATTTTTTCATTCATAAAAAAGACCACCAAATTAAGATAATTTCCTAATCCAGTGGTCATGATTTCATATTTCCAATCTATGCGCGGTTCTTATTATAGTTCTCGGGTGCCTGTTCCGATACCTACTGCCCGCTTAAAAAGGCTATGAAAAGAACCACTGAATGTTTTATGCAATTGTGTAAATCTAGTTAAATTTCTCGCAAAAAGACTATATTTCGGCATATTATCGACAATTCGATTCCATCCGTAATGATAATTAGAGCACATTGAACTAAGCCCTGTTTCCAGTGCTGATGTCTGTAAAAACTGAGGTTCATGTTTCATAATCATCGTAGTCATGGTCTTTTCTATCCTTTCTAAAAATTCATTGTATGAAGTAGTTTCTATCCTTCATAATTATTATGTCAGATTTTTTTGAAAAACAAAATACGGAGCGCTTACAATAAATCTTAGAATAATCTAAGACTTACGGCAGGCACTCCGTTTATCTGTAATTAGAATATCACTTCTGCTTATATTTGTCAATAGGTTTTATTAAAATTTGTTTTAGATTAATCCATGCTCTTCGCAGAAGGTTCTCATATGATTAGCCGTCTCATATATGAAAAACATCTTAGTAATACACTATCTATATCTTATAATGAAATTGTTACTCGGTGACATAGAAAAGAAAATTGCCTGTTCTCCTATGCTATGTTTTCTTCTACGATGATTTGGAATTAATATTGTCAACAAGATCCTTTAATTCTTCATTCTCATTTATCCTTGATAATAAACAAAGACATTTACAGCTTTCTTGTGGATCGTTTTGCTCACACCATACACAATCTGTGTAATGATCTACAGTAGTGTTAAATACGGAACAATATGCGTTTTCACATCCAAAAATAGGACAACATTTATCTGGCGTTGGTAATGTGTCTTCCAAACACTGTTCTTTTGATGGATTCCTATCAGAAAATTTACAAGCACAATTACATTGTTTTTTTGAAATATCAACGCCTGATTCTTCACATTCTTTCATCACTTCCTTAAGAGCATCAACATTGATGTCTTCAATAACAAGTTTTCTCTTTTCCCGATATTCTCTTTCATTGCTTTTATCATATAATCTATAACTCACATAAGATATGATATATGAAGCCAGAAAACACACAATTCCTAACAAAATACCAGGTAAATTGAATTCTATGATATTAACCGAACGTCCTATAGCTACAAGCAAAAGAACTGCGATTAATAACACGAAATATAAAGTGTTATCATATGCACATATTGGACCCATATGGATTGTAAAACATTCTTTTATTAGATATAGAACAATAAAAGTAATTAACAAGCATAAAATAAAATTATGATCCATTTCAATTACCTCCTTTTAGCTCCCGGAAATGTCCCGTTAACTCATCAGCCAACGCTTGTCCCTTTTCACCAAACAACATCTGCATCTGGAACGGAAGTCCAATCTTTTCATCGGATGCTGTAGCAACTGCTTTTCTGATTTCATCGATCCGCTTACTATAGCCATATCCAGTCTTCTTTTCCGCTGCTTTTACCAGATCTTCAAGTAACCCTGGGACCGTTTCTTCTGTCTTTTCTGATTCATCAATACTTTCATTTTTAACTGGCTCAATGATAGAATCTGTTCCATTATTATCATTAAGATTCAATGTTTTATTTGACTCTTCTGCTACCGATTCATTTTTTCGAAGATTTCGCACTCTCGGTTTTGTAGTCTTTTTATCTGATCCTTTTGCGGCAGCTGCCATGGATAAAAGTTCCATATCTTGTTCTTTTGCAAAATCAGATAACTCTTTTGAAACAGATGCAATCGTACATACGCGGGTTTCTTCTTTTGCCTTCAACATTCCGAGAACAAATAATAATGTATCTCTCTTTTCAGAAAGGGCTGTGGAAAGACGTAGCTTATCATCCGGAATAGGAAGCTGGCGGAGCTTATTATAATCGCTGATGCGTAACTCTGTTCCCAGGACCATAAACTGATCGTATGTAGACGGGAGCTTTTTATTTTCCTTCAACAGATCTGTAAATTTCTGGATTTCGTCACTCCAGATAAGTAATGTAGACATATTTTAATCCTCCTATGTTTTCTGTTTTTATTAATATGACAGATAATAATCATATATGGAAATTTCTGCATACAAAAAGGAACCAATTATGGTTCCTCTTTAATTTCTCGTATCTGATCTTTTTTAATTTTTACTTGCAATCCATTGGGTGTAACTACATAACATTTTTCATAATTAGACTTGCATGGATCGGAAAGTAAAATGCATGGCATCCATCGCTTATTCGCAAAAAATTCATGCTGAATTTGATTATCTCGCCATGTAATAAATTCATCCGGCGGCATTGTTTTCTTATTATTTCTAAATTCACGAAGAGATATCATTTCTTTTACCTCCTATAGTTATAGATCTATCGTTGCAATCTTTATTACATCTAATTATTTTATTTATCTCCTTTCGAAATCGTCATTTCTTAATGCCAAATTTCTTTAGTTCCATCTTTATACAATAATCTGTGTATTCGGATACTGTCATCTGTTTTCCATTTACAATATAATATACATAACCTGCGCCAGACTGTTTCTTTCCATATCCAAGAGAATCAAGTCTACTATATACATCATGTATAATAACCTTTCGTAAATTATTTTCTGTTATCATCAAATCACCTCATCTAATCTACCTTGCAGATCATTTTTAACCTCTGTTAATGTTGTAGCTCTCATTATGTACTTTGCTATATCTTCTGCAATAGAACACTCAGATGCTTTATCTTCACATCTCTTTATCTCTGTGTCAAGTTCACCGATATATTCTCTTATTTTCTCTTCAACATCCTGTTTAAGATTTACAAAATTGCCATCATAACAGCCAAATTGACCATTACAGATCGTCTTATATACTTCATCCTTACCGGCTTCCCATATCTGACGACTACCTTTAAATATCAACATTGGATAAATTACTTCCTGATTATATCCATTGATATCAAATAACCAAATGTCTTCTGGATTGTTTGCTTTATAGATTATAGACGGTTCAAGGCCAAGTGTTATTTTCTGTCCATTAATGTCAATTAAACACTGTAAACCAAAACGTAACTCAATTCTTGTCTTACCAACATCCTGATCATCACACCAATAATCGTTATATTCTGCTTCTTAATGTCAATTATAATTAACAAATATAATATTTTTGTTTAATTTAATTTACATTCCCAAATATTCTCCTGATTTAATCCTTTCTTCTCTCCGTTTTTTCATCCTTTCAATTTCTGCTTTTTCATATTCCTTAAACTGATTATAAGACATGCCAGTTACTAATAAGTATGCATCATCAATAGTCATAGATGATGTAAGCGTTTTTTCATTAAATTCACAACAGTACTCATTACCATCTTTTGATAACTCATACAGTTCTCTCATTGTATCATCAATATCACAATTATACAATTTTACACTTTTCATATAAAAGCCTCCTTATCTTATAATTTGTACATTACTTTTATCATTCAGCGAGAATATCCAGGTTGCATTTTAATAGTTCCCTTTTTAGTTGTATGATTCTTTTTACAGTCCTCATTGCAGAAAACTAAAGCCCTTCCTCGGTATAAATCAAAAATACCTAGCATTCCGGCTTTATCAGCAAGATCAACCAACTGAAATCCAAAATCTATATCTCCATTAATTGCAACTTCTTTCTCCGCTCCACAATGAAAACACTTAAGTGTAATAATATGATCTTCCATAAATTCTCTCCAATATAAAAAACTAAAGTTAAATTTACTTACCAAATGCTACTTTTATCTTGAGGTTTGTCAGTTTTAATTTCTAGTTTTCTGGTTTCACAACATTTTTCTACGCTTGCTTTGATATTCTCTTTAACGCATAAACAACTGTTCTCATTATCGCATGTCGTAAAAATATCATTAAGTATAACATGAATACCCTCGATTGAATTAATATTTATTTTGTTTCCAAATTCATCTGTATATATAATTTTCTTGGACATATTTTTCTCCTTAATTCGATAGTAAACTTAGATTTCCTCACAAATAAAATCTCTACAGCTCCCAATTTCAATTGCATACATAATTGAGCAACCGTAAGATTTTACTTCATTGATAACATCAATCATATCCTTTTCTGTTTCCATCCAAGCGACAGATATTCCATCTTCCTCGCTTTCATATACTAACAAAAACGGTTTCTCTGGCTTTACAAACAGTTCTTCGTTATTTAGTGGCTTAATCATGTTTTTACTCCTTCATTTACACTATATTTATATTAATATTCTTCTGACCATTTTTTTAATATTCTTCAATGCGTTTTTTAAACTCATTGAATGTTTTTTCATCCTGCTCTGTATATTCGTTATCTACTGGTGTCGGAACAAACCCTACAACGTATTCATTATAATACTGGCAGGAATTTTCCACATTTCCAAGCAACAGCCCACCATCTAAACCAGACCAACCAAATGTCTGATTACCATTGTCCATCCAAACATATGGAGTTGCATAGGTAATATACTTTTCTACTGGAAATCTTATATCAATATACAATACCAGATATTTTTTATTTGAAACGAAAATGCCATTTTCATTTTTGTCTGGAATCGTACATACATCTTTTGGAAAATTTTCTATAGAAGAATACGTAAAACTCTCCAAATTTTTAAACATAGACATTTAATATTTCCTCCGGTTCTTTCTCTTCAAATTCTGACCATCTTACATCATCTGTATTGAAATCAGATTCATCATATTTTCCATTATCATACAAAGATATTTCGCCTATGGCATATAATTCATATACAGCTTTAGCAATATTTTCATGCATATCAAAACTTGGTAAATTATCTTTGTGATCATGAAGCCATTGCTTTACCTTTTTTACATCTTCCTCTGTTAAATGTACCGTGTACTGAACTGATGCTGTCACTTCAATATCCATTCCCATATTTTTTCTCCTTTTATCATAAATATAATACTATTATTACTTTTACCTCCATTCAGACCAATCAATTTCCTGTCCGCAAGTACATACACTATCACTTCTTTTCAATATTCTATTGCACTGTGGACAGTAACATCTATATAAAGGATCAAATCTCATATAATTATTACGAGATACAATTTCTGCTTTTGGTTTCAATTTCATATTTATCTCCCTATAATTGTTTTATGGAAACATTAATATTTTTCATACACCATTGCCACCATGGCATTGTTTCTTTTCCACCTGCTTTTAACCAAGAATCTATCAATTTTTCTCGATCTTTCTTATCTAAACATTGATACAAATACATGAAACATTCTTTTGGATTATTTGATGATGTATTATCGATACATTTCTCCAAATCATCTGTCCAACGTCTGGCAATTTCATTTAAGAGTTCTACTTTAAAATGTAGCGTATTAAAATCATGTTCGCTTAATTTAGCATGAAGATAAAACAAGTCCTTCAAATAATGACTATCAACGGGGAATTCTCCCGTTATTGATAATTCAACTAACTCTTTATATACTGTATATAAATATTTATCATCAAATTTCTTTAATTTATCAGCAAAAGTCATTTGTTCACCTTCTCGTTTTATATATTTTCAACACATCTCATAAATTCTTCTGTTTCCATATTGTATGGATTACAATCGTAGTAAAATACGCATCTGCTATAATCTTCGGCACACTGCAAGATTACCTTGTCTATATCTACCACATTACTATCCAGCAACTCTACATCGGCTTTGAATACCTTGCAGATATGCCGCTTTAAATCTTCGTCATCTTTTACAACCAGCTCCCAAAACTTACCATCTTCGGGATAATTGTTCAAGATAAACCCTTTTGATTCTAATAATTTATTGTAATCAGTTTTGTACTTAGCCATATATCCTACCTCCACTTGAAAGCAATTTTTCATTATGCTAATCTTCTTCCGTTTTTCGCCTGATATTCAGCCCAACATTCATTAAATCTGTTTGGATTTATGTCTTTGCTTCTAAGAAATCTTGCATATTTTCTTTTCAATGGTTGCATTTCTTTTTTGTATACATCTTCATTAATCCAATTCCAAATATCCATATATGCCATGTCATATTTTACACCACGTTCAGGTTTCCATTCAAAAACATCTGCACATATAATATTGACTTTTTCGTTGAAATCGAGCTGTGATGCAACCATATCAATGACTTCTTGGTTCTTTTCGATCACAGTAATACTTTTTACTTCTGGTTTATCTTGAATTGCCATGATAATCATTCCAATTCCAAGACCGCCAACAACAATATCTCCATGTGCCTTTAAACAAAATCTTAAATTTGTACGTTGTTCCATATCCGTGTCTGACATAACACATTTTCCATTATGTGTCAATCTAATATATGTTCCAGGCATAATACCATCTACCATTGCTCTGAAATTACCTTGTTTAATTTCAAACTTCTCTAATTTCCAACCATTATTTTCTCTTTCTTCTAGTAACTCTGGCATATTTTTATACATTTACTCACCTACTCTCCGTGCTAATGAAATCGTCATTTAGTCTTTTATAATAAACTTTTCCGGAATTTCTTCTATCTGATTGTTCTCTAATCCTTTATTAATATAATCATCAAAAGTTCCAGGCACTCCATTATTATTAAAAATAATACGAAGCCTTTCCTCTGATCGAACTCTTCCAGTTTCTTTGATTCTATAATATTTCATTTTATATCACCTCTTCTAATCTTCCTTATAAATCATTCTTTCTTAGTATTACAGTTCATTTTATAAAACATCTAAATCAATAATAGTGTATTTATATTGTTCTGATTTCCATGTATAGTCATCAATTTTTATTGGATTATCTGCTCTTCCTTCACAAAATTTAACGGCTTTATCATATGAATTGTATGCCTCTTGACTAATTTTAGTAGTAGGATATAAGCCACCTAAAGTCATTACTTCAATACAATATATTTTCATAGCGGTCTCCTTTCATATCGCAAGAAAGTTAAATCTCTTTGTACCCTAAAAACTTTAGGCAATGTACAAATCCGTCAATTTCATTTTCTTGAACCATTTCTTTTCGTTCATATCCATCGTCATTTATGTGAATTGCATAATAGTCACAAATTTTCATTCCGACATAGAAAGTTTGTTCCATATCAACTACTCCTTCCGTAGTAAACTTAGATTTCATCCTGACATGGGGTTGGAAATTCAGCCCAAAATAATACTTTCCAAACTGCTATTCTTCCATTCCAGCACCATGTAGGAACTTTCTTTTTTCCCTTCTCTTCATAAGTCATAACAAGAGTTAATCTTCCGTTCACATTACCTCTTCCATTATATTCAACTGTAACAAAATATTCTTTTCCACTCTTACATTCTTCCGGTGGAATTTCTGCGCTAATCCAATTAATCATCTTTTATTACCTCTATTTTAAAAATTAGACTCATCACTTAATTAATACATTATTGCAATTTACATTTTATTTTTACATTTAATGTAGATTGTACTTTCATTGGCTTTGATTTTATAATTTTCAAGTTCACTTTCATATACATCTATCTCATTTCCGGTTAACTTTGACTTCAGATGCAGCATATCAGGATTACATTCTTCGACAAAACCATCAATATCTTTCATATCAGAAAACCAATGTGTTGATACTGTACTGTATAATATTCCTACAATATTTCCTTCTTTAAATTTTTCATATGCATCTAATATAAGATTCTTAAATTTTTCGTTTTTCATAATATTGTTTCTCCTTTTATCATAAATATAATACTATTATGACAGAATAAGTGATATAAAAAATATTGACTTTTAGAACATATGTTTGTATATTATTATTCAGGAGGTATACTTATGACTTTATCTAATTCCGTTTTTGATGCTAAACATATACGTTGCGTTCCAGTGATCGCCGTATTCTCTTCTACCGGTGATATTAAGCCGTTGTACGTGACGATCAATTGGGTCAAACTCAAAATAGAAACATATACTATCCTTGATTCTACCTTTGGTGACAACTGGATCTATTTCTTATGCACCGTAATTGATCACGGAAAGCAGAAACAATTTAAGATTCAGTATAACCTGCATGAGCACGCCTGGTTTATTGAGACAAAATATTTTAGCTGATCTTATGCCTATCCACACATATTTCCCTCCTTATGAACAGCATAGTTTCGTATAATTGCTTCCGTATATAACTTTATAACGCTTGTCTTTCCTATATTGAAAATCCAATGATTCGGATGGACATTCCCCGGGATCTATCCATCCAGCTCTATTGGCCCGCATAATCGTCCCGTCATTACACTTCCAAATGATATCATCTTTTTCAAATGTTTTATCGGTACTGTCCTTCGTTACAATATATACAATGTTTTCTTCCATATTTCTCCTGCTATTTTAATTTATATTTCTTCCTTTTATTGTCACACACCAATCATGTTCTGACAAGGTATTTTTTACTATTACTTTTTTATATTTTCTTATTTCTATCATAACACATTCTCAGAAAAATAGAAAAATCTGCATAGAAAAAGCCGGAAATTTCCGGCTCTTATAAATTTTCTTTTGTAATATTAACCAATTCTTCTGCTATGTGCAAAAGACAGTTATTATCGATATTAGAAATGACGGCAACAGTGTGTCTGAATCCCGATCTACTCATATATATCCACTGTGCTCCCAGTCATCATCATAATCTTCCTTTCCAGGGCTCGTTATGCTATATGGAATTTTTCTTTTCTGCAAGAAAAGCTCTAATTTGTTAAAAGTCACACCAGGCAGCAGTAAGTGCTGCTTTTTCATCACAGTATTTTATTTCAGGATTATACATTGTTTATTAGTCTTCCTCCAAAACATGGATCCGTTTCTTTTACATGCAATAGATCCTCAGCAATCTGATGCAGACAATCACTATTTATTTTTGCAACAACAGCAACAACATTATTAATTCTCTCTCTTACGCGATATACGCAGCCACCCGGCCAACCATCTTCAAATTCTGACTGAGGAACTATTTTGTATGTAATTTTTTTCTCTTGTAGAAAAGGTTCTACCTTGTTTGCAATAACTCCCGGAATAACTGTAACTTCCTCTTTTTCAGAAAAAATAATTTCTGGATTATACATTTGTTGCCTCCGTATTTTTCCGCAATTGATTTATTGTAATTATTTAGTTTTTATATCAGATATCTTTCTCGTTTACATCCTTTAATTCTAAAGCTATTTTTGCAAGACAATTATTATCAATGCATGAAATTACAGCTACGGTATTGTGATACCCCGATCTCTTTCCGTATTCCCAGTAGATTCCCCAATCGTCATTATAATCATCTTTTCCAGGACTCGTTATACTATATGGAATTTTTCTTTTCTGCAGGAAAGGCTCTAATTTGTTGAGGGCTACACCAGGAAGCAGTAAATGCTGTTTTTCATTGCAATATTTAATTTCTGGATTATACATTTTTCTCCTCCTAATATTCTTTTATCAGATTATAGCATACATTTTTAATAAATATAATTTCTGCATAGAAAAAATGTATTAGTGCAGTACATCTTCTTTTGATTTATATATTTCTTGTTCATAAATATTGGACTGATTTTTTACATCTGTTATTATGTTTGCCATTTCCGGATGATCAAGGATGCACTTTCCTAATGAAATTTTTTGGCATTTGTTATCTTCGTATTTTTTAATTACAAAACTATCTTTATCAATATAAGCTATTATTTTTCCATTATCAATAGATTTTGCAATTTGAATAAATTCCTGTCCATTTCTGGTTTTTAATTGAATGTTTTCAGAGGGATACTTATTTCTAATGGTAAAATAAGTTCTTTGAATATCTGAATCAAAATGCATATCTTTTTGTATAAATTTGTTTAAATCTATTTTTCCAATTTCCACAGATTTTTCATTTTGTACATCTACATATGCAGTTTTTACAAAAAATCCAAAAGGTGATTCTCCCGAAATATCTCTTTGAAGCACAATTATCATTTCGGAAGATTCCATTATTTTTCCATTTTTTAATACACCTTGGCCGATAGATTCATCTGCCATATGCATAGAAAAAGCAATTTCTTGATAATTTTTTGGATTATCATAATCAATACGATTAGATGAAATCCAATCTGAAATATTTCTAGCCTGAAAATAAACCGCATCTTGTAAATTTTCAATTAATGAATCTGAATTATAAAAACTTGAAACAGCTTGTTTTTCTTCTCTGATAAGTCTTGATATCATGTCATTCATTGATTGTCCTGCATGTAATACTGATGAATGACCTTTATTTACATTAAGAATGCATGCTACATCATCCATTACGGCATCTTCCAGTTTTTCTTGGTATAATTCCGGATCCATACGTCTGATTGTGTCTCTATCCATAGTGAATACCTCCCATATTCATTAATATGAAAGATAAATACATGAGAAATACACAAAACAGCAGCCTTTGAGACTGCTGTTCCGCTGCGTTTCATATTATTTTTCTTCCATCACAAATACTCTTTTTGTATCCCGATATTTCTCTTTCAATACACATATATCAGCCGGTTCCGGCAAAATATCATTAACAACGCTCCCTTTGGCCTTTTTACTCATAACATTCCTCCTGTTCCATAATTATTATGACAGATAAACAAAAGAAAAGCCCGCGGTATCGCGAGCGTTTTCATTTCTTAATTATTCCAGGCGGGCTGATTTGTCCACCTGGTATTTTTATATTTTTTCCGGGCCTTATTGATTGCCGCAGCAACAGGAACTTTCCGGGGGAATATCACCTGCACATCAGCGAAATTGCCTTCGTGGTGAAAGAATATATTATATACCCATTTCCCGTCTCCGTCCTCAAAGTAATCATATCCATGAAGCGTCCCTGTGGGCTGCACGCTATATGTATCCGTAAACTCTTTGAGGATCCATTTTTTCGGGTCTTTTATCATCTCATACCTCCAGATTACGCCCAGGCGATTCCCTGGAAAATTTCCGGCAGTTCGGTAACATCCGGATGATCCTCAAATTTCGAATTTTCTTCGAAAGGAATGATCTTGATATTCACGCATTCCGGATCAAATTCCGGTCCGCCGTGATCGATATAAGCGTCCATAACCTTCTTTACGGCCTCTTCCTGGTCCGCTGCCAATACGATGCCGCGGATATCGGAATCAATTACATAAACAAACATTTTCATTTATTTTTCCTCCTTGAATTCCTTGATCTTCTCGTTTTCAGAATCGTCATATTCGATGGATCCGTCCTGCTCTACTTTGTAGGCTTCTCCTCCGAGTTTTTCAATAACTTTTCTCAGCAGGTCATTGATCACCCAGATCTGGCTTACGAATCCGTCAATAAAACCATTTGTCTTCGCTGTAACGATCTGCGCCGTTTTGAGAATATCGATGACTTTTTTTTATCGATCACATCAATTCCACGTCTCTTTAGCTCTTCCAGCAGCTCTTCGTTGGAAAGTTCGCGAACACTTGCTTCGCTGCCACAAACATCAATGGCCTGCCCATCTTCAATCACAAGCAGCCCATCTCCATTTTCGTTCGTGTAGCGAATATCCATCTCGACGCTGATGCCTTCGGAAATAAGCTTATTTGCCATATCTACAAGAGCGTCTGTATTGTCTCCGCCCTCTTCGTATTCAAAATAAATAGCAGCCTTTCCGTCAGTGTTTGAATTGAGAACTTCTTCCTCACACGTTTCTCTCAACAAGGTCATTGTATTAAATGCCTCCACTAACTGTTTTGCATATTTTTTATCTACGGAAATTTCTCCATTATAATAGGTTAACATAAATATTTTTCTCCTTTTTTACTGATGCTGTTATATACCTGGAACCTGCCAGTCTTTAGACTGTGCAGAGCTGTCAGTCTATGATTAAAATCTCAAAGTTTGTTCCGCTATAATTTCCACCAATAGACTCTTCGCACATATATTTACCAGATTCATCAGGTTTATAATGACCGATTTTATTAACTAATGATTCGATTAAATCATAAAAATCCTTAAGAAGCCAGGCATGGGTATATGACACGTGTAGTCCATCGCATAAAAACTTATATAAAAAGTTTCTTGCTTCCATCAAGCAGCAAGATTTTTTATCGGATACAATTTCTACAGTTCCAGAGTAATGATATCCGTCTTCCTTAATGCACCCAAACTTTTTCGGATTATCTAAACTATAATCTCCGTCTGTCTGTAATGTATAAATAATAACAATTTTCATATTATTGTTCCTCACTTTCACCGTAAATCTACGTTTCGATGGTTTAATTGTTTTCTTCCGTATTTCTTATGATTAATGCATAGACCATAAATGTTATGACACAAGTGATAAGAAATATATTGTCTATTTCTCCTTTTTGTAAAGCTCCCTCACAGGAAGGAGTTTTGTCTACAGTCTGAAGCCAGACTATTGAGTCTGGCTTCTTAAGTTCCAATTATTTTAAATAGTTTTGTTTCGTGATTCTTGCCGAATAATTTATCTTTTTGCCGCATGTCGGGCAAAAGCGATGATATTTTGCGAATGATTCAACATCAAATTCGGTAACCAAATCGCTGCTTCTGTCCCAATAGTCACACTTCGGTATTTGCCCAAGTACACCAGGACCTCCGCCAACGCCTTCCGGGTCACATTCACTACAAAAAGCATATACGCCCTCGATTTCTTCGCTGAATGGTTTCTTATCAATTCTGAATACAATTCCTGCCATGTTATTTTTCCTCCTTTTGTCTTTTGTAAAATTAATATGAAAGAAAATAAAAGGAAAATGTCAGACGTCTTCTGTCAGTATTCCCGTTTTCGCATCATAACGCGTCACATCTTTCAAATACGCTATTCCGTCGCACTTCTGCATAAACAGATCCGCTTCCTGAACGTAAAGATCAGAAAACGGATCTGCTGTGAGAATCAGTAAATGATGCTGTAATGCGCCTGGAACCTATCAGATAACCAGCCGGGCTACCTTTATAAACTTTGCCGTAAAACCATACTCCTTTATGGTGTGTGGTGATTCACATATCTTTTTCAGCCCTTCTTTATAGCCAATATCAATCCCCGATGTAGTTGTTTTTGCATAGAATTTTACAAAAGAAAACCCGTCAAAAGCGGTTTTCTTATAATCATTCTTCGATAGATAATCTCTTGGTTTTCCTGTCAAAGAAGTAAACAGAATTAGAAAGAAATTCTTCGGGAGTTATCTCTGTTTGATTGATGTTATTTACCATGTCCTTAAGCTTAGTTACACCGTCTCCAAAATCAGCTGGAATAGCGATAATTTCGTGAATACTTGATGGCAGGATATAGAGATCGCTCTGAAATTTCTCGGCTACTTCCGACAAAACATCTTCACAAAGCATTATGCCCGCTCCATGAGTTTTGCATTTGGTTCTTACGATAAGCATCGGAAATTCTTCCAAATCTGCCTCTTCGCCAACTATGCCTGCAAACATCTGAGCAAGTGAAATGAACTGCTTCTGGTTCCGGATGTTTTCTACAGCAAGATCATACAACTCGTCTTCCGCAATGTCATGATAATCAGACATTCCGTTCCTAATAAGAATGAACTGATTGGTTTCCAACATGATTTCGTAAACAACTGCCAGGTCGAGAAACATCCTATGCGGACAGGTCTTTAACAGTTCCTTATTCTTTTCTGCATTGACCAGTTTCGGAATAACATGAGTGAATCCTTCTTTGATTTTCTTCAGGATATTGTCCGTATTCGGCTTGCTGTCCATCACATCGACGATGGTTTTTGCAAGATTGCGGATAATCTCCTCAAAATCAGGTTTATTACAAAAACTATCATACATCTCATCGATGTAAATTGCCGGTGTGCACCTGCTGCCGTCGTCAATCAGAATACCGGTCAACTCAACTCCATTATTTTTATTGATCTTTTTGATACAGAATCTGAGATTCTTGCATCTGTCCGGCATATATTCCGGAAGCCTGTTTCTGAGTTCTTCTGCAAAATTTTCTTTTGTCATGATATCATCCTCCATTTTTCTCTTTGATGCCATTAATATGACAGAAAAGTATACCTGGAATACAAAAGGCATCCTTCCGGATGCCTTAAAATATTTTTATAAACTTTGCCGTAAAACCACACTCCTTTATGGTGTGTGGTGATTCACAGTATGTAGATGCAGCGGATTTTCTGCAGAGAATAAGTGTTCTTTCGGACGCTTGTTTCTAAATCTCGATTTTATAAATTTTTCCGGCGTACTTATAATCTTCCGGTTTTAAATTGAGCTTAACCAGCCTCTCGGTTATCATTCCGCCCTTGTCTTCGCCCTTGGAAGTTACGAAATATCCGGGAGTAACGTAGTATCCCATGGCATTGCACCCTTTTTTGGAATCATCCAGCCACACAAGCATTCCCGTCAGTTCGTCATGCATCAACATAACTCTCTGAAATTCTTTGCAACGACAGTTTTCAATGCCTGTTTCCATGATCTTCTGGAACTTTTCAACGCCTTCTTTCAGGCTATCTGCTTCGAAGAAGTATTCAGTATTGTTTTTAGGATCGACCAAAACATTATCGAGAATACGTACCCTTTCGAAAATTTCTTTCGAATCCGTAGTGTATCCCGCTACCAGATACGCATTTTCGTACAATGCTTTCTCTCCGTTGAACTTTGCGGTTCTCATTCTGAATAAACCGTATGCTTTTTCATCAGCCAGCTGAAATTCGTTCACTTTTACAATAAAAAATATCATTTTTGTTATCCTCCATTCTTCTTAATGCAATTATAAAATGCTATACCATTCGCCGTTTACGTTCATCTCGTAGTCGGCTTCGGTCGTATCTCCGACGATAACATCGCAGTTTTCGACCATTTTCTCAAGTTCTTCCAGAGATGTTCCGTCCGGCACTTCTACTTCTTTGTAATTGATTTTCTTAAATATCACTTTCATATTTTTCTCCTATTCCATAACCATTCCATCATCATTAAGAAAACGTACATCGCAAAATTCCTGTGCCGTGTAATCGATATGAGAATCTGCGAAAACAGTATATGCCTGATATTTATGGGGTCCGTCTTCCTGTACGTCTTCGGCAAGCTCTGTGCCGTGATCGTAGCCATCCGGGTCGTTTTCCCTGTCCTGAGCCGCTAATTTCACCAGCAACTCTTTGACATCTTTTCTTGTGCCGCGAAAACGGTACACAGTGACGCCGTCAGCGTCTGTGTTGCTTATACCGATCAGCCAGTCAACAATATAATCACTCATGATTTTTCCTCCATTATTATCCTACATATTCTTCATACATCACCAGATATTTTACCGGTGCCTTTGCAGTGTTTTTCTTTTTCTCTTCATTCAGCTCATTCGTCAGCTTATCGATCTTTTCCTGATAGCCGGCCATACGCTTTTTGAAAGTGTCCGAGCGAAGATCAAAATCACATACCGGGCATCTGTTTGCCTGAATGTAGGTCTTATTGATCTTTGAACCACATTTACGGCAGCCAATGTAATCTGCTTTCTGGTCTTTCACATTATTATCCAGACCGTACCGGATCTTCTTTTCAATTTCCGATTCAATTTTTTCTTTTAATTCAATAATGCGTTTTGTTTTGTTGACAGACTCAAGATCACGGAAAGCTACATAGCCGGTATAATTACGGCTCCATTCACTCCGCTTTCTTTCCAGAATCTCTTCTGCTTCCTCATAGCCGTTAAAGATTATCTGGGGACAGATATGCTTAAACGGATTAATTCTGTTTCCCATATTGGAAAATTCCGCAAGATTTGCATTGCTTCTTACGGCATATCTGATTCTATCAGCTGCTGCGTCTAAGTCTTTCTTTGTGACATCGTTAAGTACGAATTCTCCACCGATCCAACTCATTTTTATTTCCTCCATTTTTCTTTGATTTGTAATACTATTATGAAAGAAAACCACAGAGTAAAGAAATGCGCCGGATATTGACCGGCGCATTATGTTAAGTATTAATTTTTACTAACAGATACTTCTGTTGTGCATATTGTAAACAAAATCGTGAGAATGATATATGTTCCTATGCCGTTTATTACAAATCCTGGAACAATGTGGCTTGCAATTACAAGTCCAGCAAAGTTTGTAAAAATTGAGATGATGATTACCACGATTATAAAAAATGCGATAGCGCACTTGGTAATGAATTTTTTTAGCTTGCAGATGATAATGATAAGACTAAGCAGCTCCGCTAATAAACCAATCACTACCCATGTAAGCACAAAAGTTACAGCCACGAGAGCCAGTGTCCGGTAAGAATCATAAGCGATTCTTTCTGGAAACAAAGCTGCAGCAACCCAGATAATAAATATTTCGATAAGTAATCTAAAAAAGTTTTTCATATTAATTTTCTCCTATTTTGCTTTAAAATATTTGATGTTTGTAACCATATCTTTTCGAAGTTCCCAGAAAGTAGCCTGAATGTAGCGGCCATTGGTAAACCAGTCGTTCTTCTGCTTGGTTACGTCAAATATCTTCTGCCAGCTTTCAATGGTTAATTTTGCCTTTTCTTCCGGCTTTAATGAATTAAACCAGTCGCAAAGAGCGTTCCATTCATTTTCCGTTTGACTATCATCAAACCAACAATGATTTAAAACGTAATGCCAGCTGTTATAATCTGACAAAAGAACATTTTTATCGTCGATTTCAAATTCGATGCAGGCATAGCTTTTTCCTGGAGTTCCAAGTCCTGTCGTTCTGAGATCCGGTTTCTTATGTTTCCAGTCTCTCGTATGCCAGGCCCACAAAGGTAATTTAATACCGTCCGGATGCGGGATATTGCGTTTGTCCATTTCGGCGGTAATCCAGAGATATGCATCATAAAAAGCATTGTAATACTCGCTTTTCTCTGGATCACAGGTAAAAACACCGTCTCTTTCGAGAATATTAACAACTTCAACCGGCTGTATCGTCCACAATCTCATGTTTTCTCCTATTTGCTGTATCTTTTTACTCGTAAACAGTAACCGTTTTGGCTTTTCTTTGTCTAAAAGAATAATATTGCAGAGGTTCTATCGCATACGGCGCGATATCTTCACATTTTCTGATATCAGGAATGTTCATTCCACAAAATTCGACCCAAAATCCATGTTTTTCGATTTCTTCATTTGAAATCATGTTATTACTGTTTTTGACAAAAGACTCATCACAAAGAAGATATTTTCTATCATAACAGCAACTTCCGAAGTCTTCATGACTTATCATATCCACAACAACTTTCGGAGCTGTATCTCCGCCGTATAAAACAACATCACCAATTGTAGGTATATATTTTTCCATATTATTTTCCTCCATTTATCTTTGATGTAATTATTATGACAGAATATCAGGTACAAAAAACGCCGGGATTAATCCGACGTTTTTCAAATATTTCGATTATGAAAAATTATGTTCCGCATATGAATAAAACACAGAATCACCGATAATAATATGATCGACAAGCGGAATTCCCATGATATCCGCCGCACTTTTCAGACGTTTTGTTGTAGCGTTATCGTCTGCGCTCGGAGACGGGTCGCCTGAGGGGTGATTATGAACCACCACGAAGGACGAAGCGCCCAAGAGGCATAAACGGACGAACACTTCGCGTGTTCCCAACTGGGAAGCATTGACGGATCCATGGGTCAACTCAAAAAGACCAATCGGCTTCATTTTGGTGTTCGCGGCGATCAGCCAAACATATTCTTCCGCCTTCCTGTCTGCATGAAAAACATCTCTCATCATCCGGACGATATTTTCCGGACAGTTCAGGCTACTGATCTCGTAATTGCTGCTATTTTCCTTTACTACGGCGGTAATCTTATCGTCGGTTAATTCAGTAGTATATCTCGTAATTCTCATGTGTTATACCTCATTTCCGTTTTTGTCAGTAACGTTTATAATGTCCGACAAATATGTGTAGTGGAAGTTTGTGGTCTCATCGTATTCACCAAACATTTTTTCCGCTTTTTCTCTTGCTTCCTTCGGGGAATTCGCTTTTATAAGAACATCGACCTGCGCGGCGAATGTGATGGAATATATTCCGGCAAGTGTATTGTTGGATGAATCCAGGAAAGATTCGTATGCGTGGTATAAGCGGCGGTATTCCGGATTCTCTGGAGTGAACTCTCTTATTATTGTATCAGCCTTATCTAAGACATTCTCATTGATTTCGTAGATATTTTTTGTTTCCGTGTCGTAAAACAGCTGATATTCTGCATAATCGCAGAACATCACGCAGAACATCACGAAGTTTTCGGATGTAAACCAGTTTTGATTTAACATATCGTTCCTCCTATTAATCCCAGTTGATAAACCGTTCAATTTCTTCTTTTTCGATACCGATCCCATCGAGTAATTCCATCAGGGCGTTAACGGTATCTTCCTTATCCATCGCCTGCACCCAGACCCAGTTCAAAATGTTTGATATTATCATCTTGCTATATTCTCTCGTAACGTAGTGTTCGAAACACTTAGACTAGTCAATATCAGGCTTTTACAAGTCCGTCACTTCAGTGATGGGTTATTGACAGCACTTTCCTATTTTTTATCAGGATTTTCGACGGTTTCATAAAGAGAAAGATCTTCTCCGTTTGCTTTCCGAGCATTATATGTTGATTCATTATAATCCTCATATACATTACAGCCATCCGAATTATCAGCTACAATATCTTCTGCTTCTTCTTCTGAGTTTGCTCTTACGTGATATGTATGGGTATATATCTCTGTAACTGTTACCAAATAATCTTTCATTTTAATTTCCTCTCTTTTTTGCTTCAATGATAATTACGTTATTTTGTACGGTGATATATTTGATTTCCAAATCTAATATTTTGTCTTTAGGTTTTCCTCTATCGGTTTTGGAATTAAAGACAGGCCTTTCTTGATACCAAAATTTTCCTTCTGCGCAATTATAAATGGCATAATCTGCAGTTAAATTAAAATTATCGTTATATATAAGATCTCCTACAAGCATTTCTTCTCCTCCATTTTTCTCTGATGTATATAATATGTCAGAAAAATAATATATAAATGTATGGAAACCTATACTTATTTTCCCATAGCTTTTTCGCAAATTTATCATTAAATTTATGCCTGCGGCAAATATAGAAATACAATAATTTGTTGCAAATAAAAAAGCATCGAAAACGATGCTTTCTTATCATTTAAATTATTCCATAATCAAATTAGATTCGATGTCATAATCGTCTGCATATTTTGCAACTTCGTTATCATACAATTCATTCAACGTTGCATAACCAAAGTGATTCCAGAATGCCGTATCAGAGTTTACAGTGATCCAGTTCTTAGGGGTGCCGATCAAATCTTTATTATAAGATAACGTTCCATCCGATCTCTGAACCAGACTATAATAATCTACACACCAGTAATAGTCTGTTGTCTGGCTGAATGTAGAATAGGTATCTTTAAGCTGCACTTTATATACCATAATCAGCCCATTATCCGCCGTATCTTTATCCGTCTTTTTTACTAGCAGACAACTTCCTAGATATTCCATACCCTCAACAGTTGTTTCGCCATAATAATTATCATTTTTCGTGGTATCATAAACAGCTGCCGCTTCTGCTTTGAATTGTTCCAGCGCTGCATTATCTATTTCATTCAATTTTGTGATCAGTGTATCTAATCCATCGACAGTATATTTCTTTTCTGTTTCTGCAGGAACTACTCCATAATTTGCTGCGCAGCTCTGGATGGCATCATCATTAATTTTTATGGTGATTTCATCACCATTTTTAAGATTTTCAGTATTCCCTTCAACGGTAAAGTCAGTAGCACTTAAATATGATCCATTGTAAACAGCTACTAGAGATGCTTTTGGAGAACTTCCTTCAAAAGAAACATCTAAATCAGCAAATATATCTACCTTCTCTGCTTCTGCTAAACCTTCAGCTTTAAAAGTTCCATCTTCGTATTTGATATTGACGGTAAGATACTTAGATATTTCCTCTGGGACCTCCCAAGTATATGCGACTTCATCTCCATTAGAAAGACTTGTCCTGTTTTCCGCAGAAACAGAAACGCTATCATAAAGGAGCTCATAAGGTTCCATGGCTTCACCAAGGACTCCCATATTTTCCTTTCCGGCTTTTGTATATTCTATTTTATCAGCATAATCACTTTCGAGCCGATTCCAGTCAACTGTTACGGTAGCATAACCATATCCGTCATATCCTGATACATTTGTTATGAGATAATCATTCAAATTAATGGTCGTATTACTTCCGCAGCCGGTCAAAACTGTTGCAAGCATAAATACCATGGCGCTTACTATAGTAAATAAATGCATTTTCTTCTTTGAATTGTTTTTCATTGAGTTTCTCCCTTGTTTGTTTTTTGCAGATCCACTGATAGAATAACATTTATTTTTTATATTCCATATATGAAAAACTACTAATTAACATCATGAATTTTTGTGCATTCTGTTTATCCTTTTTAATCATTATTTTTTCGCATAGAATCATGCATCTGTGTTTTGTATAAAATAATTTGGTCTTCATTTGCGTAAACCATACCGAGTTCACCTATTGCTATTTGTCGAATATAATCTAAATCTATATTGCTTTCCAAACGGTTCTTTTCTTCGTCGTTGCTCCGTTTTAAAGTATTTAACTCTGTTTCTAATCTGGTGATTTCATTGATATGTGAAATTACGGAAGCTTGTAAATGGATATAGTTAATTAGTATAACTGCGCATAAAAGTAAAGCAAAAGTAAGAAACACAACATAGCCTATATTCATATGTTTTTCTTTATCCCGGTTATGTCGTGTAGCCGCTGAAGGAATATGTAGCTGCGAATTTAATTCTTCCTGAAGGGCATGTGCCATGTTGTCCTGCATGTACGGCGAATATCTTTTCTTCTGTGTCATAAACCCCCCTGCTGTCAAATAAAATAATAGGTGCTATTTTATATTATTATGACAGATAAAAAGAAAGAACCATACACAAATGTGTATGATCCTTTTTGTTTAAAACATGTATAACGTGTGCTTGCCCTGTGCGTCTCGTTCCCAATCATATCCTGCAAACACAAGAGCTTCTATAGCTCCATCGTAATAACTCATATCCTGAGGTTTTGCGTTATCCATATTGGCGATTTGCCATCTCTCATCCAACCACGCTTCTGTCTGATTCTTAATTTCTTCCGGTGTACGTTTCATAATTTTCCTCCATTTTTTTAATTATTTCCAACTTCGATAATAATATCTGCAAGATTTTCCTGAAGATCATCTAATCTCAAAGACTGAAGCGGCGTAATGTCACCGCTTTCAATGTTGTTAGCCTGCTGATATTTCAGAAAAATGTCATTTACGCTTGATTCGATTAGTTTTAATAATTCTTTTTTAGTCATTGTTCTATTTCTCTCTGGCCATCCAGTTTTTCATTTTTTCTCCGGCCCTTAATTTTCCATATTCTCCAACGATTTTCTTATAGACGGCACACCAGTCAGAATTACCAAATGCCGCGGGAATATCGTTATTCTCCAGATAGGAATTGAAGGTATCAATGTCATCGTCAGATAATACCCCGTCTAATCCTTGTTCGGAGCTATTACGGCATTTTACAATGCTTTGAAGACTAAAATCATCCAAATGACCATACTGGCATAAATCTCTGGCCATCATTAAATCACTATAAAGCTGCAAAAATCTTGGTTTTTTCTTATCTCTGTCATATGTTACATATAAGGAATTGCAAATATTAACTAAATCATCTGAATTTAACTCAACTACAACTTTTTTATCTGTTTTAGAAATATTTTGAATATTCATAAATTGACTCAATCCTCCTATAAATTAGCTAACGCAAATATTTACAACTGTATACTAATATGGCCTATCCGCAAATATTTCTTCTGCTGATCTTTCATCGGCCGCAATAACATCGGCATATTTTTTGACTACTTTTGATAAATATTCGAGTGATTTTTGATTTCTAATTTCATACCAGAATTCATCGCTATCACTGTTATGTTTATCCATTGAAATTAAAGGAATACATTCATAGACTTTTTGTAAACGCTTCGCTATTTCATTTTGTTCTGGGAAACATTCATATTTCCATATTTCCTTATTGTTCTGATATTCACAGTTTTCCCAGTACAAAAACATATAGCACATATGATCTTCTTTTTTCGTTTTTCGACCCCTTATAACAGTAAGATTATTCTTTGTATTACCTATTACAATATACCGATAACCACTATCATCCATCACATTAATTTCGCCAAAAAAATTATCCGTTTCTTTAATGCCGAGAATTGGTCCTATATTTATCTGTGTACACCATGATTTTTCAGAAACATTTTTCGCGGCAAGAACAATCAACTCAGCCAATTTTGTAATTCCTAGATACATTATTTACTCCTTTCCGGTTCATGTACCTTACCGATTGCATCTACATAGCATTCGTGGAACACAGTTGTCTTTTTATTAACTTCATCAAATGTATCAATCCATGCGGAGAGTACCCGATAATTTTCACGCCCCTTATTTACGGTATCCATAGCTTCTTTCATACTGATACAGCTGTCTGTCATAGCACATAACCACGGCTGGCTGTTTTCGCTATCTTGTATTAAAAGGGAAACCCAGTATAATTTCATAAATATCCTTCCTTTCTCCATTTATCTTTTGATATTTTTAATATGTCAGAAAATGACAAAAGAAATCCGCCGTTTCATAAGGATACGACGGATTATTTTTTATGAACAATTAAGAAAGCTGAGATCCAAATTTTTGATTTCTGCATCATATCCGTTGTTTGTTTTCTGGATTATAACATCTTCATTTAACGGATTAACCGAAGTATTATATCGCATTCTTTCGACAAAAGGCAGATATAAAGTATTTGCAATATTATACATATTAGAGTTCTGCAAATATCTCTACCCCGTACTTTTCCTTAACTTCCTTCAATGTCATATTATCCAAATCAGAAACCAAAGAAAGCTCACTTTCCGTATAAACCCATTCCTGCTCTACACCATTGGGTGTTCCAGGAAATTTTACAGTTGCGTAAACAATTCCCTTTTTCGTTAACAATTCAGTTACTTCACCGAAGAAACTTTTATGATAACGCTGACGACCGAATTTCTTTTCATATTCCAGATCCAGATTGGATACAAATACTTTATCGTGTAATTTAAACTTGTTAAGCATTTCCATATTTTTCTCCTATTCTCATTTATATAAAAATATTATGACAGAAAATCGTTTTAAATTTATTATAAGCAAAAACGACGCTGCTAAAAAACAACGCCGTTTTCGAGTACAAATGTTGTTGGGGGAATTAGAAATAGAGTACTATTTCATTATTAATATGACAGATTTTTTCAAAAAAACACTAATTCTGAAAAAAGAATTTTGTTCCTGTGCTTTCCTCAATGCAATCCTGGATTTTTTCTTTTGAGAGTTTAAACCCGCCGGAGCCTTTATGGCCGCCTCCACCAAATGTTTTTACAATCTTGCCTACGTTAATATTTTCCTTATCACTACGGATAGAAATACCGGTTCCATAATTGATAATAAACAAATCAATTTCTGGATAAGTTTCCCTCATGTAATCGAAGATGTCGAAAATGTATTTAGACTCTTCAATATATGCAATGCTATATTCTTTTATCTTAGAAGTATTATACGGAATATCCCAAAAACCAAAGCGTATATTGGTCGCTATACGCCTTACATGTTCGGCTCTTTTCTTTTTTTCAATTGCAAGAAGCCTCTTATCAAAATCATTCCATTCATTACTACGATAATCTGCAATTTTGCTCAGCATACTTTTAACGAATTCATCGTTACCGTATGCAGAAAATAGTAAATTATAGTCATTGAATATTTGCTTTCCGCTTAAACACGTTTTCCAATCCCATGTATCATACGCAGAAATAAAACATGCAATCTGATGCAAAACATTTCTGGAATATACATCAAGCTTAAAATTACAATATTCCATATAATCAAGCAGCAAAGATGTTCCTGAAGAATGTTTAACAGAATTTTTTGCAGCATTTTGATAAAACCAGTTCAAAAACGAATCATGAGGTTTTTCCGAACAACTTACACCCCACTCATACTGATTAATATACAAGCTTGTGAGGTGGTGATCCAGCATGATAAATTTTTCAATATTAGCCAAAGAGTTAATAAATTCTGAATCATGTTCTCTTGTAGAAATATCGCATGCAATAACCATGTCGTATTTATCTACAATATCATCCAGTAAGATTTTATATATCTGCTGGCTCATGCTCCCGTTATCAAAGTGCCTAACAGACACCTGCCCTTCTGGAAGCAATGCTTTTAATACAATTTCAGCTCCGGCTCCGTCCATGTCATCATGTGTAAGCAGTAAAACACGATCTGTTTCTTTTATTTTCCTAAGCTTTTCAAAAAGTTCTTTTCTTGTTTTCATAATTAATCTCCATTTATTTTATAAATGTTTCCGGCATTTCAAGGCTCAATCCGTTACTTTTTAAATCTGCATAGTCTTCGAAACCATATTTCCTGCTTTCAATATCAAGATAGTCCTCTAAAGGAATATCTCCTATATTTGTCTTAACATATCTTTGCTTTTCCATATTAATTCTCTCCTTTTTTCTTTGATAATATTAATATGTCAGATTATTAATTATAAAACTCCCGGTGTAATATCCGGGAGTTTCAATCTAATTTTTCCAGTAGCAATACACACACCCATTTGAGCACGGATGTTTATAAGACAACAATTCTTTTTTGCAAGCCAAACAATGGCATCCTTTTCGATTCTGTGGATTTTCTTTCATATCCTGAATCAGAGTTTTGTCAAAACCTAGAATTTCCAAATCTTTTTCGGATATGCAGCCTCTTTCTTCTATAAATGAACCACACCCGATTTCTTTTGCGATTTTTGTAAGTTTTGATTCTGCGCATGTCTCAAAAATGAGTCCCTTAAAGCCAAATAATTCCTCACATTCTTTTAATTGTTCCGCTACATATTTTAATTGTTCATCACTTGCCTGAAATGAATTTCCATAAATGGGTGTCCATCCATGGTTACGAAAACGTTCTTTTACATGAGGATACTCATCTAAAATTGAGATTCTGCATCTTTGGATTCTTGGATCTCTTCCAAATAATACACAGCGGACCGCCCGCATACCATTAACTGTTGGAAAAATAGGATCAATGCGAAGAACAATTTGTTCTGCTGGGAATCCGTCATCGAGCAACATTTTTATCATTGTGAGCTGGGTCGTAAAATTAGGAACATTAGGTTCCAGTTCCGTACCACCATATCCCGTACATGTAGCATGGACGATAATTTTATAACCTTCCTGATGAAGTTTCAGTACTTTTTCCAAGAATTTTTGTGTAATACATTTTGTGATAAGAACAGCAGCATCGACTTCGTGATTTCTGATGGGATCTTCCCAAGAAAAATCGACTCCGGCATCTCCTCTTTCTGTAATTCCTATAAGCATATTTTCTCCTTCTTTCTTCATTGATATATTTAATATGACAGATTATAAATATAAAAAGTTTCCGGCATAATACCGGAAGCTTTCATTTTCTCCTTTACAAGTACCATAGCAGAAAGCCTCCCGTCTTTAGACTGTGATGATGAATGCGTTTTTCTTTTTTATTGCAAAACAATAGAAAATATGCTATAATTCTATTATGAAAAACGAATATAATACATCAGAACATTTAGTTTATCTATGCAGATACCATGTAATCTTTTGTCCCAAATACCGTCGCAAGATATTTGTAGATGGCATTGATGTGCGCACAAAAGAAATATTTCTCGAAACTGCTAAATCCCACCAGTTTGAAATTATGGAAATGGAAGTTATGCCGGACCATGTCCATCTACTGATCAGCTGTAATCCACGCTACGGCATTATGCAATGTGTCACGGATCTTAAAAGAGACAGTTCCTATAAACTGATCCGAGAATTTCCATCCATCAGAAAACGCATTCCGTGCCTATGGACGCGAAGCGCATTTATTGCCACGGTCGGCAGCGTATCTCTTGAAACCGTAAAGCAGTATATTGAATCCCAGAAAGGAAAGTAATTGACGGAATCATACGTTTTGACATTAAAACTGAATACTTCTCCTGAGCAGGATCAGTGGCTTGCGCATGTTTTCTGGTGTGGACAGCAGATCTATAACGTCCTTGTGCGACACTGCAGGAAACAGCTTCGGAAGTTGATACTTGATCCGGAGTATCGTGAACTACTTGCAACCCGCAGAAAAGATAATCTTTCCAAGAAAGATAAGAACCGCATCAATCAGGGGCTTGCCGATATCCGCCGAGGTTATGGGCTCAGTGAATACCAGCTGCATGCGTATATTTCCGTGCAGCAGCACCGGTATCAGAAGTACATTGATTCCATGACAGCCCAGAAGATTGCTTCTTCCGTATGGCGTTCTGTAGAGAAGTATCTGTTTGATAATGGAAAATGTATTCATTTCAGGAAATACGATGATTTTGATTCCCTGGAAGGCAAATCCAATACTTCTGGCATGCGGTTTAAGGACGGCCGGCTTCATTGGCAGGTGATCCAGCCGCAGATCCGGACGGATTATGACCGGGAGGCTTTAAGATCCCGCGTAAAGTACTGCCGTATTCGGAGGAAACCTATGGGTACGAAATACCACTACTATTTACAGCTGATCCTGGAAGGAAGACCTCCGGTGAAGCATTCGGCTGGTCACGGGACTGCCGGGCTGGATATCGGAACTTCCACGGCGGCTGTCGTGACCGAGGATTCCTGTCTGTTGACAGTGCTCGGTTCCGATGCAAAAGACTGTTCCTCGCAGATCAGGCGGATACAGAGAGCCATGGACCGGAGCATGTGTGCCACGAATCCCGGCAACTTCCTTCCAGATGGCACTGTCCGTAAGGGTGCACAGAAATGGATCCGTTCGAAGCATTACAAGAGACTTCAGTTTCGTAAGAAGTCTCTGGAGCGCCGGAATGCCGATGCGGTAAATGCCAGCCACCACCGGCTTGCGAATGAAATTGCCTCGAAGGCAGATACCGTGTACGTGGAAAAGATGTTTTTCCATGGTCTTGCACGGAGATCGAAGTCTGCCACGAAGAAAGCCGATGGCCGGTTCCGGAGCAGGAAGCGGTTCGGAAAGTCCATAGGCAACCACGCACCTGCGGCATTCCTAAAAATTCTGGAAAGCCGGCTTGCTTCTAGCGGCGGAGAGTTAATTAAGATCGATACCGTAAGCTTCCGTGCCAGCCAGTACAATCATGTAACGGATGACTACGTCCGGAAGAAGCTTTCCTGCCGGGGAAGTTTCATTGGCAGTCACTACGTACAGAGAGATCTGTATTCGGCGTTCCTGCTAAAGAACAGCAACGATACCGGTACGGCTGCCGACAGACAGAAATGTATCGACACCTTCCCTATGTTCCTGATAACACATGATGCCTGCATGGATATATTTCTTGCAGAGAATAAGAAATATCCTTCGAGCTTCGGTCTCCGGAGCTACGAACGCTATAAATGCAACTGTTGATCATACAAACGGGTTCGACAGGATCCGGCCGCGTAAAGCACTCATCGGAGTGTTTGCGGCGAAAATCCAGTCAGTGTACCACAGCTATAACAGACATGGTTCTGCATAAAGAAATCCGGTCCCCTGATCATAATGATCAGAAAACCGGATTCATGTAAGAGTCGTTAAGTGATGCTGTTAAGTATTTGGAACCTGCCAGTCTTTAGACTGTGCAGAGCTGTCAGACATTGCTGATTATAATTATATTTTACTGCAAACCGACAACTTTATCATATCCAATGAGTCCCGCATTCACCATCATCCAGGCGATAAATACATATGCAGTAGTTACACTGGTTCCAAATGCTGCATTAATGCTGCTCATTACCCATACACTGATAATTAAACTAAGTACTGCAATAACAACAATAGCTACATTTTTATTAATTTTGGTCATGATCTAAACCTCCATATATACTAATTTTCTACTTTTGCTTCGCTTAACAGGCCAGTAAGTTCATCTGTGCAAATTTCTTCCAGCCAATCGATAGCCTCTTCAAGATTATTTACTGCTTCTTCCGCAGCGGCATATTTACCGGATCCCTGAAGATTTTCCGGAATATTATCCATATACTCTTCTTCCTCATCCTTGATTGCCTCAATTTCCTCTTTCAGTTCATCAATACTGAGCTGTAAGGTTTCTGCCTGAAGAATAATTTCGTCGATTTTCTTTCTTCGTGTTTTATTCATAAATTCACTCCAAAAATAAATTCGATTCCTTTTGTTAATACCGGACTGAAAATAATTGCAGTTTCAACAACAATAATTGCTACAAGACATGTGTTAATAATTTTATATTTATCCATACCATATTCCTCCATCTATCTTTGATACAATTATTATGCAAGAAAAAAGGTCACGATTTCCGCGACCTTTTTAATTTTGTTTCCTTTTTCTTCCAATCATCCATGGCATTATAAATTACATCGTTATCAGTGATAGAATTTGTTGGATATGCCGTTTTAATATAAAACGCGCGGCCAATACTATCTCCTTTTACCAAAACCACTCTGAGTCTATGTAATGGAATTTTATTGCTAAAATCTGTATTCTTTGCGATACCTTCTCCAACAGCTTCTCGAAAATTACCTTGTATCTCCAAATATGGAACATCGAGTGTCTTTCTCCACTGTTCTATTGCCATTTTGTTTTTATTAAGGAGCATATAGATAGCTTTTCTTGCCTGCTCTGCCGAAAAGAATCTGCTTGCTAAAACAATTTCGTTACCCTGTGCTTTTCTCATCCATTTGAGTTTTAATAACAAGTCTCGGTCCGAAATAACATGCTCAAATAAACAATGTCCTTTCAATTCGTGAGATGCATTAAAAACCAATGGGTCAAGTATTTCCTGAATTTCTTTTTCGATATTATACATCGTATGTCCTTTCTACCCTCTGTGGGCAACAAAAAAGGCTGATGCATAATCGCATCAGCCTATAAATTGAAATTTTCTATTTTCCTAATACAACAAAAGCTCCTCCGTCCGGCATTATTGCCTGAACAAAAAGCGGATCATTTGCTTCCTCTTTAGTAAGATGGCACATTCCTGTTTCCTGAGTCAGCTTTTCGCAGCGGGCCCGAAGAACGACTTTGTGAAATCTCTCGCCGCTCATAGGTACAACTACATACTGCTGTCCGGATTCGTCTCTTTTAGTTTTGTAAGGAATGCCCTGCCTCTTGAGAACAAGGAAAATATAATTTCGCAACTCATTACTGATGCGGTATTCTTTCATCTTTATTCCTCCTGTTATCTATTTATCTATATTATGACAGAAAATATATAATAAAAATATCCCGAATACATAAAGTACCCGGGATATTTAACTGCCCCTCTGTGGGGTCTTGTACGGTGTGCTCCCTCTGTGGGCCTTCATCTACCGTTAATTGCATTATAATACAGATTAATTTATAATGCAAACTTCTGCACAAAAATTTTTGCTATATTTCAAAGATACCAGTCACGAAGATATTTGCCATAAAAATCTCCTATCGTGAACTGTTCGGCTACAAGTAACCGAGTAGTTCACACAATAAATACGCCGACAACATCATTTAATTTACCGACTATCTCTTTGACATCCCGCATCTGTTCATCAATAGCGGAAATCTGTGCTGTCATCTCAGTGATTGTTGCCGTTGTTTCTTCCGTGGATGCGGCGTTTTCTTCGGAAATAGCAGACAAAGATTCTGTGCTTTCCATGATTGTCTCTTTACTGGTGTTGATTTCATTCATTTTAGAAGCAATTTCATTGATTTCCGCTGATACATCATTAATACTCTTTACGACCTTTTCAAAATCAATGTGCATATCTTTGAGAACGTTTTCTTCTTTGGAGACGGCCTCTTTGATTGCTCCTGCGGAAGCTGTGCTCCGTTCGGAAATAGCAATGATATTTTCTATGATTTCTTTAATTTCCTTTGCGGATCCGTTCGATTGCTCTGCCAGATTTTTAATTTCTCCTGCCACTACTGCAAACCCCCGGCCGGATTCTCCCGCTCTTGCTGCTTCAATAGATGCATTCAAGGAAAGTAGATTTGTTTGTTCCGCAATAGATGCAATGATTGTAGCTGCCTCGCTAATCTTTTGAACAGCGGAATTGGTTTCCATAACGCTGCCAGCTACTTCTTCAGCTGCCGTATTCGTTACTTTATTTGCATTCAATAAAGATTCCAATGTATCCATGGTTGTATCGGAAATCGTTTTAATCTGATCAGACGCTGCTTCAACACTAATAACCAGATCATTTGTTGCAGAAATTGTTTCGCCAACAGACACCATCTGTGTATTGATATTCTGTGCATGATTAGCCAGATCCATGGCTCCGTTAGATATTTCATTTACAGCAATATTTACATTCTCAGCAGCGCTGTTACATAAATTGATTGCATCATTCACCCGATCCGTATCCCGTAATAGATTCTTAGTAGAATTATCTACATTTGAAATACTTGCGGACATATTCTCTTTTAGATTTATTGCTGCACCAATAAGCTGATTCGTTTCTTTTAGAATAGAATGAATCTTTATATCTGCAGTAAAATCTCCTTTTGCAAAATCCGCAAGTATATCTACTATTTTACGTAACGGTTTGCAGATAGCTCTTGCAGAGAATAAAGCAATAATAATCCAAAAGATTACTGAAGAAGCATATACCATCATTGAATTCTGTGTGATTTTACTGATTCCACTTAAGACATCTGATTCATCCGCCGTGATTACTGCTATATATTCTTCATTAATTCCTACCCAATAAGCGGCATATTTAAGGGTCCCGTTAAATTCATATTCAATGATATCGGATTCTGGATGTTTCCCGTTCTTAATTTGAGAAATTAACGTTTTTACTGCTTCATTTTCTACTGATTTACCAACTTTTTCTTTTGTTGGATGGTAAAGCATCGTAGCAGTATGTCCATCAACAATATATAGATATGATGAAGCGACATCTGTGATTGTATAAGCGGGAGCCTCTGCAGCTAATGTATCATATGATAGCGTCTGATCGGTCCCTTTGAATATAGCTGAATCTATATTTCTTCCACACTGTTTTACAGTGGAAAGCATATAATTCTTTGCAAGGTTTTTAATTTCCCTTGATGTGGCTCTTGTTGAGACATTTGTTACATTGATCAAAACCACAATAAGTGGTAAGGTTACCGCCAAAAATAATACACGGTACATCGAAAAAATATTTTTCTTTTTAGGTTGCATCTTAATTCCTCCATTTGCTTGTAATTTTTTCTATTTTCGTTAATGTATCTAACAATTTTTTTGATTTCTGATTCTAATGTCGGCGGCGGATCTTTCTTTTTGAAGAAAAACATATTAATTTAACTCCTTCCATTTTAGATAATTTTAGGGCTTTTATTTCTTTCTTTTGTTACATCTGATATATATGATGTCATACAGAAAAATAACGGCAGCATTCGCGATACTTCATCTGCTGATAATATTATAAACGACTCGCCCGTTTCCTTATTACAATTAGCCGGCTTTTTAAGAATATCAGATGCATTTAATAAAGTTTCCGCTGATATGCAGATATTTCCACTTTTAGTTACTGTGTTACAGGTATTACGGATCCCATCACGATATCCTTTTAATTCTTTCATAGAACGAAAGGTTATTTTTATGAACGGTTCCTTGTTTTTAGATATCTTCTTAATGTGCATGTTTTTCTATCCTTTACTTTTTTCTATATTTAATATGACAGATTTTGTGCACACATATAGAAAAAGCGCTGCTACTTGCAACGCTTTTTTCGTTCTTTCCTTGGAATTTCAATAATTTTCTCGTCAATTAACCAATTAATCTGTTTCAGTAGTTTTTCCTGCAACTGAAGATCCCATTCATTCTCGATTTCCGCAGGATCAAAAAACTTTTTGAAAGTATATGATGCCATATCTTCGTAAGCATAACAGTGAAGCCTCACACGACTAAAGGCGCGTGTTTCCCGTAAATGTACTTTTGTACACGTAGTCTCTTTAGAAGACGGGAACTTCGTTTCTATGATACAGCCCAAACTCAGATACTTATGCCGCCATGGACACAAGCTCCGCATTCAGGTTAATTAACACAGATAACGTGCAGGTGCTTCTCATGGCAGCCTGAGGGACTTTTGCCTCAAGCGCCAACCTTACCTTCACAGGCACGGATTTTAAGATTTCTCTTATGTAATACCTCGCTCCTATGTTATAGGAAGCATTCAGGTCACAGTTATAAACCTTCCCGGTCCGGAACTGGCAGACACTGTAAGATTCCAGATCTGCTTCCCGGCCACGCAGTACTCTTCCGGATCCATCAAAGGCCAGCCGGCTGGTTCCCCATGCACAGATATGACTGACATGCATGCCGAGCCGGTGGGCTTTATGCTCTACCATGGACTGTACATACTGGCTGCGCCACAAATGCAGTTTCTGCTTTCCGGAACCGCGTTTCTTTCCTTTACGGTCCAGATGTTCAAAGACGATGGTATCAACATTATAGAGTACTGCGGTATCTATGATGAAACCGGCAGTTTTGACAGCAATATCATCGTTGATACCTTTCGCTATGGCCCAGAGTCTGGGTGTTTTGAAATTACCGTGCTGCTGAGCCTTCCGGATCCGGTTCGTTGCATGCTTCAGAGAGTCGTATTCTCTGGGCAGCTTACAGAAATGCCTGCCCAGGATCGTGCCATCCGGATGCATGATGGAAACCGTAGCTGTGGAATTAATACCAAGGTCAACAGCAGCTATCGTCTGATGAAATATATCTGTATTCGCAAGAACTGTTTCTTCCTCAAAGGGAAAATCCAGATACCATTCATGGCCCCGTTTTCTGAGAGTAGGAGCACATTTCTTACGGAACTGGCATCTACGTGTGATGTAATCAACATCAGACTTACGAAGATCTACTGTGATCCAGTCCCAGGTATTGTGAACATATACTTTGATCCTGGCCTCGTAGGTCCCAGTCTGTTCATACATACCGGTCTTATACAGGCATGGATAAATGAATCCTACTTTCGGAAAAGAAGGCTTCCGGCCCCGAATACCAGTATCAGATGCTTCCCAATTCGCTAGATTACTTTTGTAAGAGGATACTTTACCGATAGCCTCACTGATCGCACTGCGCCTCAGGTAACTGGGAAACTTATAGAATCTTCTGTCAAAACCGGTATACTTCGGGTCAGGATTATCGGCCGTAGCATGACACAGGCGTTCCATGTACTGCTGACGAAGGAGATTTCCCTGGATGCCGGAAACAGTGTCCCATTCTTCCATGCACATACCGATCAGATAATCCACGGCACTGCGGTATATAGCTACAGTGTCTTTGAAAATAATGTTATAATGTTTGATCTTCACACTGTAGGAAGAAAATATCTTCATACCACAATGTCTCCTTTCTGAAAATTACTGGATCTTCTGGTGGTCGATATAAAGCTTGTAGGCCGTTTTACTCACGACTAAAGTCACGAGTGTGCAGCGGCAATTACATCAAGACGTATTTTTCCCGCATATGATTTTGCATCTTTATCATAGAAACCAATCCAGTAGGAATCTATGGAGCCGCCAAAATAACCTTCGCCAACCCCTTCTGATAAACACCATGCGCTTACTACATTATTTCGCCAGAACGGCTTCTGATGAATCCGTTTTTCATCCTAATCACAGCTCTGCAAATGTCCTTTGGCTTAAGATTATACTTATTTTGTACCTTTGGTTTTCTCAAAGCATTTTCCCTTCTGTAACTTTTTGATTATTTTCAAAGAACCCGGTATGATATTCCCGTAGTTCGCGATAATACGAATATCCTTTTTAGCTTTTTCTATAGCCTCCGTCTTATTTTCCGCTTCTATCTCAAATGATTGAGGTTCAGAAAAATAATACTCCGCACAAATTAAATATCTATTCATCGAATCCTCCCGTTAATTTTGGTTCCAGATCATATTTGATTTCATCATATAAATTAGCCAAATCCTTTTTAAGAATTGCACATACAGCTTCGCTTCTTGTCTGCTGCATTGTTTCTCCGGCAATTTCTCTTTTCTGATTTAACTTTTCGATATACTGATCCGACTGCTCTGCCGTAATGACATCCGCTTCGATAAAAGCATTGATATCTTCTTCGGAAAAGCATTTTTCTCCATGAACCAACACATATACCTGATTCACTTTTTCTCTTTCTTTTACAGCCAGCTTTTCATATTTCTCAATAAGCCGAACATATTCTTTTTCCAATACCTTTAATGCATCATATTTTGATTTAGCTTTTGCTTTTTCGATTTTTACCAAATAATCCATCAAATCCTCCTTGTTTTATGCAACGAAATTCGATTTCTGCATTCCGGGAAGCTCTGGCCATGTGATCTGTGGTTCCTGTCTTATCATATTTTCACCATCGAATACATAGCGTTTAAGATTACCCTTATTATCGGCGAACTCCATGTAACTACCACATTCTACAAAAGGGGCAATTAAACAAAGAATTTTTTCAAATGCATAATGGGTTTCTTCTGGATCCGCATGATATTTTAATTCTGATGAGAAATCTTTATAGTCATATACGTAAAACCCAATTTCTTCCATGATTTCATCGAACCGGCAATATGCGAATTCCATTGCCATTTCTTTATCTTCAAAAATTGCTTCCTTTGCATTCACTTTAGACTTTGGTTTAATCCTAACTCGTCCATCTTTATAGATTAACTGACACATAATTTTCCTCCTTCTCTCTTTAGATAAAATTATTATGACAGAAAAAAAGAAATGTATTATTACAATCAAATCTGCCGTATACTCTTATAAAATATATGGAATCCTATACTATAATACAATTTGTTTTCTCAACTTTTTTGCACTAAAAAGACCTTCTAACCAAGAAAATCTTTCTTAATAATTACAATTTTCCTTTTGAAATTTTTTCTTCAAGTTCGAAAGAATCCGCCGCTACATTTATTCCAGCCTTCTTTAAATTATCAACTATTTCCAGGCAATGGTTAAAGGTATGCGTACATATAACATATTTATTGATAAAAATAACGGCCGGATTTGGATATGGTATCCATGGCTCATTATTATACTTTGTAGACGGCGAACGATAAACATTTAATCCAGAAATGACATTGGTAAGATAAATGAGCAAAACATCTTTTTCTTTATCTTTTAAATCAAATGTGGATTGTGGGATATGATATTCATTTAAAAATCGATTTCTTATTACCTGATTTTCTTCCCATTGCTTTTCTAATGCTTCGATATTTTTTCTATACTTTTTCTTTTTTGAGTGTTTTTCCCATATAGAAACCAGAAAATCGATGAAAATTGTAAGGAATAAGCTTGCCACAAATATTAGTAAAGTAACTATGAGCGGGTTTGATAAAATACTCTGCATAAAAAACCTCCTTTTTCTTAGTTAATATGAAAGAAAAGCATCGGTTTTGCCGATGCTCTTCTTTTGGTTAATTTAGTTTTGAATGATATAAGTTCTCATACCATCTAATAAACTATCTTTGACATTGAATTTCTGGTGTTCTGATAAGGTCCTTACTGTCACACCTTCGTTAACGCTTACACTTTCTCCATTTTTAAAAGCAGTTATTTCGATATCGTAGTTATCTCGATCTTCAATATCATAAGGAATCGGGAATTTAATTACTTCTGTCCGGATACCAAATCTCTGAAGATCTTCCTCGTTAGTGTCTCCGGAGCCAATCGGTTTTTCATAAAAATAATTTTTGATTGTTTCGAATCCGCTCTTGGAAAATTCACTAGGGAATTTTACCTGCAACTGATCCGCATATCCGCTTGTTCTTACAATCAGAACTCCTGTTTCGCCTTTTTTGAATGTGATATATCCATTATCTGCTACAGTATCCGAACCGCTTTTTCCTACCAGTTTTGTATGAAGAGAAAATTCTCCAAGGCCTTTAGACTCTTCCGTGATATTTCCCACGTTATCTGATACATAAATCAAGAAATTTATATCACCCTTAAATAACAAATCATCATTTATGATATTGATGGTAACCGTACCAGTCTTATCATCACTAGAAATGATACCTGGATAAGTATGTGTTGCATTATTATCCTGATTTTCAACGACAACATAAAACTCTTTTAAACCACTTTCATCATCTTTTGCCTCTAAAGTGATTTCATAATTGTCCGGATACTTTGAGATATCAATATTGTCAAAATCTTTTAAAAATTCATATCCTTCGCCAGAAAGCTGAGGTGCTTTTCCGTCAGCAATCAATACGATTTTATTCAAAGCATCAGCGGCATCGTCTGAATACGTGTAAGAGCTGTTATTGTATTTATCTGTTGTTTGATATGCCATGGCTTGTGGTGTTATGACAAATTCTGTGTTGTTGTAAACAGAGTCCATGGAATAAGCTGCATCAAGTGATACATTACGCAAATTGTTATATCGGGACATTTCGAAAAATGACGCATCTTTGATATAACTTTCATTATCTACTCCAATGACTGATTTTTTAACATCATCAATGCTGATTTTAGAAATATCACTATCATCATTTTCTCTATAATAACTTAACTTTTGTTTAGCCCCGGATTTATCAATAATATAGGATAATGCATTTATCTGATAGTTTTTGGAGGCAACTGCATCTCCAATTTCACTTATTAAGCCATTTGTTTTCAGGTAGAAGGGAGTTATTCCGTCTGCCTTCACAAAATAAGATCCGTCTTTTTCATATACATTATCATCCATTCCTCTAACGGAAATTGGAGTTGTTTCAATAGGATAAAATACTTGTCCATCGTCCGACATAGTACTGCTGATTTTTAAATGAGCCGTAGCACTAACATTACCGGCACCATCTACTGCTGCTACATGGATATATTTTGTGGTTTTATCGGACAATGAAATAATATAGCTGGTCTCAGTTTGATATATACCATTATCTTTTGTGACAATCGTATCCTTATTTTCATCAACCAGAATCACATAACCTTTAACACCAGAGGTCATAACATCTGTTGTGATATTTGATTCCAACATTGGGGCCATGGTCTCGGTGTAGAAAGATTTTACCTGGTGCTGATATGTTGTTCCGTTATCACCGGGATTATTCCAAACTACTGTTGCCTTAGAATAATCATTATCATCTTCTACAGGTTTTCTTTTAAGGACAGGCATATTAGGCATAGCTTCATCCGTTGCTATGATTCCTTTCAGTTCATTATCCTTATATAATCCAAGCTCTGCCGCCGTAATAGATACATATCCATTTCCAGTTTGCGTGCTTGCATAATCAGTTTTACCAAAATAAATTTTACCCTCTTGTGTATTAACGCGTAATCCGTTACTGCCTCCATACGAAGGGTAAGCAGATACAACTTGACCTTCTGTGTATCCACAAGCTAATTTTTTACCACCACTAAAGCTTAATCCTTTAATTCCAGCAGTAAACCAAACACTTCCTCTTAAATGGAAATTAAGATGTACGTAAATATGTGTAGTTCCTTCTGGTAAAGCAATATTTAAGTTTTGATAGAATTCGCTACTTCCAACATGATTATTACCATTCCAGGTAAAATTATCAGTAAAAGGATAATCTCTAAATTTTCCCTGTGCAATTTTTGTACCATTTTGATCCAAAATTACAAATTCAGACGGTTGCTCTTCATCGGGCAGCCAATTGGTGTTCACAATATTGTCTCCTACATCACCCCATCCTTCGCAAAAATATGAAAGATTCAATGTCGTATTGCCATTGGTGGGAATTCCTTTATATCCAGAGACATTCCACCAATTTGCTTTGTTTTCAACAATATGACATTCTCTGGACCAACCAACTCTTACTGTACAAGTACTATAATCATCATCATCTGATGTATGTCCGTTATATTGATAAGAATTTATGCCTGAGGAATCAAAACAACTATGTCCCCACATATGAGATTCCCAGTTTCCAAATGCAGGTATATATGATAAATCCTGATAACATGAACTGCTATGGTGGTGCACTACTGCAGTTCCTTGTTTTCCTCCGATATTTCCGCCACCGCCACCGGCCATTCCGTTTTCTCCGGATCCATTGCCATCAGCTCTATAGCTTCCAGAATTAGCTGCATTGCCGTTGCCCATCATGGTTGCACCGCCACCGCCACCAGCTATGGCAAAAATACCGAGTCTGTCCGTCCTCAGATAAGATGCTGATCCACCATTTCCATAAGACGTTGCTGATCCTCCAGAAAAATATTTACCTTTACCATCTTGAGAACCAACACCTACATAGACTTTTTCACCTTCATAGAAATAAATGCGGCCTGTCACAGTGCCTCCTGCACCACCGGAATAATTGCCATATTTTCCGCCTTGAGCTCCAGTTAACTTAAAATTGTATAATCCACTGTACGGAACAATATATACTTGCTCTGAATTAGCAGAATCACTATTTCTGTAAAAAGTTTTTTCTACACTATCGACATTATTTTGAATTGAATTTGCGCTTTTTACTTCAATCCAATTTCCGTTTTCTTTTTTCTGATATATTTTAAATACTTTATCAGCTGAATCTGTCTGGATCCATGATAAGTCTATAGCTCCTTTTTCATTATTTGCAGTCCAGTTTTCTACGCTGTCTGCATGAAGTGTTGACCACTTTGCATATAATGTTATATCTTCATCTGTCGAGAAATCATCCCCAGGGCCACCTATAAATATTTCACATTCAGGATCGGCATACCATCCACCAAATCTTTTCTGATCCGTTGGATCATCTCCATTCGGATAGGTTGCCTCTGGAAGTTTAAAGCTATCGCCGGCATATTGCGCTATAGCTGTATCAACGCATCCATCATGCCAGACAGATTTTATTTCTGAAAAAATATTATTAGCATCGTACAATCCAAAAGCATAGCGATTTGACGCAGAAACAAATACACCATGTAATGGATCAGCAAACGACCATCCCGAAAAATGAGTTGTTGTGTGCGTTGGCTCAATCTTATTTCCGCCTTGTGTATCATATGTAATTGTTGGTCCAGCAGGTGGTGTCAATTTATTTGGATCAAGTGAATAAACAGTACGAAAACGTTGTGTAATGGATGTTTCTCCATTATAACTTCCTCCATTAGGATCAATATTCAAAGTAGAATAAGCCGGCTGCCACTGAGCATATACTTTAATTCTTGTGTTATTGTTTTTATCACCAAGATCTAATTTATTTTGAACGATAAGGAAATCTTCTTCATCAGCTAAAGTAATGCCACTTCCGTCAGGTTTTGTATTCCACCCAGTAAAGACATATCCTGTTCTATAAAAAGTATTTACGGATAACTTTTTTTGTGGAGTAATTGTTTGACCTTCGTAAGTCGTGTAATTATTATAATAATGGTGACTATCAGATATAAATCCACCATTTGCTCCATTCCCAACATACTGAATAATATATTTATTCCATGATACTTCATCACATTTATGGCTAATATATGTAGCTGTCTCCAGATTATTGCATTTTGGATCAACGCAATTTGATACATAACAATCGCCAGTTGATAAAGTTTTTAATTGGCTAATTGTATCTTTTGATGAATAGAATAAGATACCTATTTCTCTACCACATTTAGCGCATGTGGATATCCAGCCGGGTTGGCATTTTGTTGTTTTACATGATTGTCTGCCAAAAGAAAACCCCTTCCAGTTATTTCCATCTGGATAAGATGCATGAATGCAATAATGTTCAGGATATTCTATTGTCCATTTTGAAATTGACACATTTCCCGTGTATTCAGCTGCATATAAATGTTGCCCTTTTTCAGTCTTTGTTAAAGTAACGGGTTTGAAATATACCTCTTCTCCCATTTTACCTTCATAGATATTTCCATTATAACGGTCCAGAGTAAAAGCTTCCCCTGTTGAAGATCTTTCAATTCCGGTATTTGCAGAAACTGTCATTCCGCTTATTAAAATACCTGCAGCCAGTAACGGAAAAAGCAATTTAGTCTTAAGTTTTCCCATACCGATTCTCCTTTCTTTTTTTTAATCATCTCTTAATTAATATGACAGAAAGATTGAAAGAACGGAAAATCTGCATAAAAAAGAGCTTCCCGTAGGAAACTCCTTTTTCTTATAATTTTCTGCCTAAATATTTATCCCCGTTTTTGTGAGTCATATGAGTTTTGTCTTCTTCCACCCATATTTCGGTATCCCAGGCAATTTTAGGATAAACACTGAGCATCTTTTTGGTTGTTGCGAAGGCTGTGATAAATGAAACTTCTATATCCGATCCACAATGACAGCACTTTTTGATTTCCTCAACACGGTCAATGTTGAATTCTCCCGTGCTGGAGTATGCTTCTATAAAAATTATTCGTTTGTGTTTCCTGTCATACAAAACAATATCCGGCATTTTTGTAGACTCTGAGAATACAGATATGCCCACCTCATTTAATACGGCATCATTTCTGCATAATTGCCGGTCAGATGTATCGCCGATATATAATAATTCCGCTCCTGATGCAAAAAGAGGTACAAACTCTTCCAGTATCTGTTTTTGGAGCTTATTATGAAGGGATCTTCCCAAAGAAAACGATAATTTTCCAAAATTAACAGGATATCCTTTCTCTATATCCTTGACCTGTTTTAGTTTTTCGCTGTATACGGTATGTGTTGATAGAAAGTGATTTAGTTCCTCTTGCCATCGGTCCGTTCCATAAGTCCGCAAAAGTGCCGCAAACTGTGCTGTAAATCGATAGGAATTATTTTTATCGTTTGAGGCAAGTCCAAATTTTGTTTCCATAATAGCGGCTGCCACATATTTCTTCAGTGTTTCATCCCGAAATGTTTCCCGTGAATTCTCCTGATATCCCTGTTTATCCAAACCAGCTTTGTTTGGAAAATTCTCATTGATAAACCGGATAATATCGTGGGTTCCATGATAGTTCTCAGAAGCATATTTCCATTTCATTCCCGGTTTGATTTCCGCACATGCAGCCAATGTCATTGCACACCTTGGATTATATAACTGTGGTGGCATTCCAATACTTTTTAAAATATTCCTAGCTTCGTTCAGACAGTTATAATTATAGTCTTCTATATTCTTTTTCATACTATTTCCTCTTTTCTTAAAGGGAAGTAATTCAGTTCCCTCGCATTTACCTGCGTACTGCCGTTTATAAGCCGGAAATAAACATCATATTCATCACTTGATAAAATTTTATGAATATTTTCAGCTTCTTTTTGAGAAAGTGGAGTTCCGTCTTTTTTTACCAAATAATTTACATGGTTTTCTATGGAAATATATTCTTTATTATTTTTACTAATATAGCAACAGGATTGAAGGCGGCGTTTTTCTTCTTTCGCAGTAAGCCGTTTTACAAAAACCGAGTTTGCATTTCGAACCAACAGCTTGGTTGCTTTTCCGGAAATGTATTGAGCTTTTCCACTATATACGGGAAATTTTAATCTTCCACCGTTTACATTGCTTGGACGGAACATTGGTATATATCCGTCTTTAGGCTCTTCTGATATCATTTCTTTTGCGCGAAATTCCACAACCGGACCTGTCTTAAACTGATAACCAAGACTATCGAAAGTATCAGTAATATTACTCATATCCCGTATAATACGAATATCATCTTCATTTGTCGGGATTAACAGATAACTTTCCTCTCCTACCGACTTTATCAAATCCGCAGGAACCGAAAGTGTCTTTTCTAGCTGCATGTAAGAATCACTGGAAACATTAATCTCAATTTTCTCTATTTGTTCTTTTTCCTTTTTTCCAAAAAGGATCATTGTTTCCTGCAAGACTTGCTCTCCTGAAAAAACAGTATCTCGGTCTGAGAAAATATGGATTTTTTCTATATCTGTCTTTAAAATAGCCTTCCGTACTTCGGTATAATAAAGTCCGGATACCCAGGAACGTGGCGTAATATAGATATATTGACCATCTTCCTTTAACAACTCCAACCCTTTCGCCATAAAAAGACCATATAAATTTGGCTGGCCGTAAACATAATCTTTCATGGCAATAGCTTCTTTAGAGTTTTTCGCTATTTTCTTATACGGAGGGTTAGATATAACTATGTCATATTTCTGCGATATATCTATGGCAAAAAAACTGTCAGACCATATCGTATAACGAAATATAATATTATGGTTTTCACAGATATTTTGTATATAGTCGGCATTTTTCTTCAGTAATGGAAGAATAATAGGATCATTTTCAACGAAAGTGACTTTTATGCTTCGGCAGCCGTCAATAGTCAAAAGATGTTCTATGATACCCGCTGTTAGTATTCCGCTCCCGGCTCCGGCATCCAGTATATCCAGATGCTCTTTTGCCATGGTCCATTTCCCCATATAGGCGGCAATATTCACAGGCGTAAAGAACTGTCCTTTTTTCTTTCGGACATCTTTTCCCTCGTTTTTCATATATTTAGTTGTTTCTTCATAAATATATCCGAGCATATTACCTCCATAAAATTCGAATATATGTTCATTATAAACAGTGGTTAAAGGAAAGTCAAATAAAAGAGCCTCCGCAGAGACTCTTTTATTTATCAATCTTATGCAATTACGTCATCGGATGTGTCTACGCTATTTTCTTCACTTGTGGTAGACGTGTCGGAACTATTTGCCTCAGATTCCGTATCAGGAGCTGGTGTGGGAGTATCACCATAAAGATCCTTTAATACATCATCAACGGAAGGTACATCGGGCTGAGAATGATCTCTTAACTCGGCTCCGCAGCGGCTGCACCAGCCGTCGCCATTATCTACGCATCCAAGAGAATCAATGGATCCACTATTAATTACTGCTCCGCATAAGTCACAGGTTTCTTCCCACCAGCCGCCGGATGTACATGTGGGTTCTGTTGTAGTATGTCTGGTTGTACTACCATGACCACCTTGAGGATAATAATCTTTTCCAAGATATTCTCCACAAAGATTACAATACAATTCTCCGTATCCATCATGCTGACAATTAGCTTCTACAACTGCTACGCTTCTGCAGGATGTATGAGCACACGCAGGCTGAGGAGTTGCGGTTGCAGCAGGTTTGGCTGTGGGCTGAGGAGTTGCTGCCGGTTTTGCCGTTTCCGTAGGTTTGGTAGTCGCTTTCGGTTTTGCTGTCGCAGTGGGTTTTGCCGTAGATCCAGGCTTTGCTGTTGCTGTAGTCTTATTTGAAGCAGTTGCTACGCTACCTGTTTTCCCGCTACTATTCGAAGCAGTTGTTGCCTTCGGGGTTGCTGTCGGCTTTGCTGTCGTCGCAGGTGCCGATGTCTCCTTTGGCTTTTCTGATGTCTTAGGAGCTTCCGTTGTTGCAGCAGCTGTTGTTGCCTTCGGGGTAACTACTGCTTCCGCAATATTTACCGACTTATCTTCCTTGGTTTCTTCGGGGCTGCTTTCTTCAGTTGTCTCAGCAGTTTCAACGGCCGTTTCGGTAGTTGCTGCTTCTGTTACTTCTGTGGCCTTATTACCACAGGCTGTCATAGACATGATCATGATCCCGGCAAGGATCATTGTTAATACTTTCTTTTTCATTTGATTACCTCCAAATATATGTTGTATTGTTTAGTTATGATCCATTTGATAAATTCATTATAACACATATTCAAAGGAATACAAATTTCTGCATGGAAATTTTTGTGTTAAAATTTATCACGGATCTAAAATTGTTACAGCGAAGTGAGTCATATATTTTTCTCCTTCTTGCTATTTTATGATTCCACAATTAATATGATAGAATTCTTTGCTGAAAAACTCTGACATATTAATATTAGATCGATAGCAAGGAGTTACATATTGTATAATAATACAAAAGGAAAGGAGGAATATGGTATGAATGGCGGCGGAGGTCCTGCATTTTAATCAGAAATATTAAATATGCTATAAACTTGAAAAAAGGTACTCTATAATGAGTGCCTTTTTTGTGTAAATAATTCTAGCACGAGATTATACATGGAAAATATACTCCCTCGGCATGTTTTTCTTGCATTGCAATTACAATTCACACTCCGTACCGGGAGCGCCTATTCCCTTACGATTGTTAGGACATTAAGCGAGAATCCTCGGTTATTCAATCGCCGAGATGAAAACGCAAGCAACTCCATACAGGAGTTTCTTTCTGATTTTATGGTATGCTATATGTATGAAAGAAAATCTTATAGTTTACCGCACATCCGTATGTAACATTAACTACCATGTGGTCTTCTGTTCTTCTGTATTAAAACAACCAGTTTTATAGAGTGGAAATTTCTGCACAAAAAAGAGCGAATAACACATTCGCTCTTCTCATATTAGGCAATAGACAAAATTTCAAATTTTTCGTTAAATGTTGCAACCATAGATGTTCTTTCGATTTTGTCATTCCATGCGCCCAGGTCATTGCCATATTCGTCTTCGGTCACAGTTTTTAAGACACGATCGAAATGAACGGTGAATTTTCCGGTAACTTCATCCAGGAGGATGTTAGATATAGTTATATCCTCGTAATAATGTACACCACGATAGTTTTCATAATCATTATCTATTCCGAATTTTATTCTCAGTTTGTTTTTTATTCTTTCTTCCATAAAAAATTCCTCCGATTTTCATTTTTATTATTATGAAAGAAAATAAATGCAAATTTCCATTGACAAATAGATTCATTGCTATTATGAAAGAAAAATAATATAGAGGATTTTTTACAAAAATAAAAGAGCGAAATAATTCACTCTTCTATTTTACATATTATTGATATTGTCGGCGTGCCCGAAAACGCCGACATTAATGACAATATTCCATTCGAGGGTTAATTTTTCCTGCATTTATTAAACAGAAAGAAAATTATTCCAGCCAGGTAAGTCCGCTGTAGCCGGAGGTCTCAAAGTAATATACCGTAAATCCAACAGGTGCCATTGCGGTCTGTACCAGGACGGAGATCGTAGCTGAAATGCCGATTGTGTGGAAGTCTACAACATCCTGAGACTCTATTTGCAGGAAAAAGATCCGGCTTCTATTCCGGATCTCTCTTTCTTTGATATTTCTTAACATGTTTTTCTTGCATTGCAATTACAATTCACGCTCCGTACTGGAAGCGGCACTTGTTTGCCTTGCATATTTATTGATTTTATTATTTCAATTCACGCTCCTGTAAAAGGGCGCCTTTACTTTCAGAACAAATTGATGAAGATTTATTACAATTCACGCTCTCATACCAAGCGTTCTACCCTCCATAAGAAGTTTCACTTTTTAATTTCAATTCACGCTTCTGCATAAGGAGTGCCTTTCACCATCAAAATATGACATAATGTTATATATATTACAATTCACACTCTCGCATAAGGAACGCCCAAATGCAAACATCATATTCCTTGGAAGTGCCACAACATTCTTAAGATGGATATAGGAAATTTCAATTCACTCCTCTACATAGGAAGAGTCAAAAACAAGCATATGAGATGTTGGCCATTGCTATTGCAATTCACGCTCCCACAAAGGAAGCGATATGCTTATATGAGTGTATCTGAATTTCGAAGCCGATTACAATTCACGTTCCCGTACCGAGACGTTTTTTAGTCTGTATTAAGCCAATTTCCTCTTTCCTATTATAATTTACGCCCCTTACTTGGAGTGCTGTATCGATTCGCTCAGTACGAAATTTTTCTGATATTACAGTTCACATTCCAGCAATAGAGTGTCTTGAAGGCGAAAACTATGCTGAATAACGAAGCCATTGCAATTCACGTTCCAACGTAGGAGCGCTATAATAGGTGCTATTTTGAGGTTTATTTCAATTCACACTCCCACGTAGGGAGCGTCCCATAGATCTTGGTATTGGCGTATACATTTTACAATTCACGCTCCCGCATAGGAAACGCCATGAAGATAGTAGCTACCTGTCTTATTACAATTCACGTCCCCACATAGGGAGCGCCCGGGATAACCTATTTCATTTCGTTTGGTTTACCATTACAATTCACGCTCCCACATAGGGAGCACCTTACAGGTTCCGGTCCAGGTCCGACCCAGATGCGATTACAATTCACGCTCCCATATAGGGAGTGCTCATACAAAGTGCCAAATATAGGGCTGATAATAAATTTCAATTCACGCTCCCATATAGGGAGCGCCGATATACAAAAAATTGGGATTTGCCTTTGTGGATATTGCAATTCACGCTCCCGTATAGGGAGCGCCATAGCCCAGATTGCAACGGAACTAAAGCTATCGATTACAATTCACGCTCCCGCATAGGGAGCGCCAGAATCGCACCCCTGCACCTTTGTTCTGCCTCTGATTTCAATTCACGCTCCCATATAGGGAGCGCCAGCCAGCCTTCGTATTTTGCAGTGTCGTTTATACAATTACAATTCACGCTCCCGTATAGGGAGCGCCGTCAATATATAGACTAATACCACTACCCAGCCCAAAATATTGTACAATCTATCTTCACTACGTACATAACATTATAACATTTTACCTGATTTTTTATATTTAAGGTGCGGATCTCCAGGTAATTTCCTGTTCACTTCCAATCCGCACCTTAATCCTTTTACAGATCGATAACAAATACTTCGACATCTTCCGGCATATTTTCCATATTTACGCTGATCTTATAATCATCCATGGAATGAGGATAATCTTCGTCATTTACTTTTTCGATTTTTACTCGGTCTGCATATTTCTTAAGAGAGCCAGTCGCTCTTTCATTACCATGCTTAAATACAACCAGTTTTTCCGTACACATGCCGTTTCTGCATGCAGACAGATCATTGTCATACATGGAACAAATAGTTTCAAAGAGTAAAGCAATATCTTCGTCTGTTACTGCATTCTTTTTTCCCTGACAGGCCATATATCTGCCAAATGCCTTATACAAACCAAATTCCACAACGGGCTTTGTAGCGAATTCTCCTCCGGCATTTTCTCCGCGGGCCTCTGTTGTATGTGCATTTCTTACGCACTTGGTCTGACGGATATAAATAGGATCCTCGCTGACACCATAGCTGATCTGAACAGCTCCGGTTACATGTGCATTTGTATCCTTCATTTTACCAGTGCTTAAAACTGCACCAAACATACGGACATCATAAAAATGATTCAACATATAATTAACAGCAGATACGGAATCGACTTTGCTTTTCTTATCCGTTGCGGGGAACATATCGGCAACCTGGTCCGTAATTGCATTCAGATAGATCTCCGGCTGAATAAAAATCTTATTCTTTTCAGTATCAATTTCTCCCATTTCCGCAAGCTGGATAATACGATCTCTGATTTTTCTCTTCAAGCAGTCATTTGTGATCTCTCCACATCCTGTTTCTGGATTCCGTCTGGGCTGATTATCAAAATCCGGATCGCCATTGGGATTACTGTAAGTACATGAATTAAGTACTACAAAGTCATAAGTGCAATTTGCGTCGATAGGAATGTTTCTGAATTTCATAATATTATTCTCCTTTTGTTATGTAATATGTTAAATAAGTTATTGACTATTTGCGAATTATGCAATCGCTGTATCTGCATCGTCAGCTGTTTCTTCCGTATCTGAGACAGAAACTTTTTTAGCAGAAAATAAAGCCGTCTTTTGCTGAGCCAGTCCGACAAAGAAGAAACTTCTGTCTCTGTCATTTAATTTCTTTGGAATTCCATCTTCGAATTTATCAAGAATACTGTTAATCAGCTTATCATAATAAACCCTGGTTCCTTTATTTTTTGCTCTTGCGAGATAATACTCTTTATAATGTAATATCTGAATAAAAGCATCTGCCGGATACATGGATACGGAAGCAATCCTTGTTGTGATCAGTCCCTTATTCGGTTTTGGATCCGCCGTCACATACTGTAATGAATCAATGGCAGCCAACAGGCGTCCGCATAAGTATCCCGCATTTGTATTGTCTTCATTTAACATTTCAGTTAATACCTCACATTCATTTTTTGTATTTTTCATCAGCCAGGATTTTAATATTCCAACCTGAATATAAAACCTGCTGCTGAAAAAGTTTCTTTCTACGGATAGTCTTAATAATGCTCTTTGAGCTATATTAAACGATGCGTATCCATCATAGAAAGCAGACCGACGGATTTCTCTCAGCATATACTCTTCTTTGTTCAGGACATTATTTGCGTTTGCAATATCCGGGAATAAAACATTTCGTATGTTCTTATATGAACGGATTGTCTTTCTGGAGCCGATTTGTAAGGATTCCTGAAATTTAACTACGTTTTCAACAATATTCGAAAATGTTGAATAGCTATAATTTTTTACAATAATTCTTCCTTTGGTTCCGACATCCAGTTCAAGGATTCGAAAATCGCTATTAGCAACTTCTCCAAGTAATAAATCCAATCTGTCTCTATCCAGGATTCCGCAATGGACACATTCAAATAACTTACGGATCTTCTCTTCTATGGCTTCGTCCATATTATATTGATCCAGTAATCCAGAATAAATTTCTTCTGCTCTTTCGCTTCCGTCCATGGACCAGAAAACAAATACGCTGTTACCTTCTTTAAAATTATGTTTTGAACCACTGGCTGCCAAATAGTTCAAGGCGCGGGTGTACTTTTCCATATCATAAACGGAAGTCCCGCATGTATTTGCATCTAACAGACCATAACTTACTGCCGCCTCGAAATTATTGCAGGCAAATGTGATTCCGCTTCCACCCCACATTCCGGTTATCTGATTATGGACACTTGCAATCGGAACCAATGTTTTTCCATCCTGCTGGCTGATGCCATTATAATTCGACTTTTCCAATAATCTTTGTTTAAAGATAACCTCATCCCAACGTTTTTTTAATGCAGGGTCTTCATGCAAAAAACTGCATTCCGGTTCATCGACACAAATAATATAATTAAGAGACAATACCTTCTGTGCCGTATTTGTTTCAAGAAATGGCTCAAAAACCGGATTGTTCATCCATTTTTCCGGATTCCATTTTTCAACAAATCTTCGATAAGCGTTTACTACCGGCGAGTCTACCTTATTTGGATCATCTTCATCTCCAAGAGCTTTTAATGTTTCTTCCATCAGCTTATCATGCAATTCGAGAAAGCCGTTCTTATTTTTTTTAATAACAATTGTTTTCTTATCTTTGTCAAATTCCATTCCAAAAAGATATTTTCCTCGAATTTCCGGAATTCGGATATTTCCTCTTGTGGAATTAGCAAATGTTGTCTGGATCACTATTCCCGGCTTTTCTTCGGAAGCCAAGGATTCGATCTTTGTAATGCACCCATCAATAGATAAATGAATACAATAATGAGCAATTTTATTCTCATAGCCGCAAGGCAAGATTTTTCCAGCCTTTTCTAATTTTTCACAATAATCTACCAAATCAAGTACCAGTCCCTTATTCTGCGTCATTATGCCTCCTCCACGGTGATTATTCCATTTTTCATAAGAGCATGATAAAATGTAGGATCCGCTGCTTCATTCCATACCGGATCATCCCAGTTATTATTATCCGGGTGTCCGCCGTTTCTGAATTTCATACGGCATCTCATGAACCCATAGTCGATATCTCCAGAGGTTTTCATTTCTTCGTCCATATTTTCGCATATGGCCTTTTCAAAATTATCAATCCAGGTTACATCAGCGATACATTCTGAACATCCTAAGAAGGGGGTACGGAACTCACTCTGTTCCATAAATCTACGTTTTATGATTTCCCGGTATTTGTTTTTTATGTTTACCCCTGATGCAAGATCTCTTTCTACTCTGTTCGGAAGTAAGAAAACTTCTACCTGAATAATGTATTTTGGATTTACCAGATATCCTGTATTTCTTTGTGTGCGGCTGTCCTTGACAGAAATTCCTGTAGTATAATTCGTAGCCTTTGCCTTATCTTTTATTTCATTACGCTTTATATTACGATATTTAGGTTTACGGCACACGGCAATCTTTTTGATCCGGTACTCGATAGGCGGTTTCCAGAAAATCTGTTTCAGCATTCCCTCTAACGCTCCAGGAGTGGGAATGGGATAGGAAAATCTGTCCGTTTTAAATTCCTGGGCCGTAAAACATGCCAGTTCAGCTTCTGCCATAACATTAAATGTCATAATTTTTTCGGGGCTACTCATATCTGATCTCCTTTCTCTTTATCTATTGTTATTATGACAGATTCTAAGAAGTTTGGTAATTTCTGCACAGATAATTTTGAAATTTTTCATTACCGTGTTTGAATACGATAAGCTTTGCTGTCACATTTCGTTTCTGCATGCGAACAGATCATTGTTATACATGGAACATCAGTTGCTTTTTAGCAGCTTTTCTTTTTTTGCCTTGAGCAATACAAAAGCTCCCCGGAGGGAGCTTAAAATTAACAAGTTCCACGTTTGCGAATATCCAGATCTTTTCTGCGTAGATGCGGATATTGTTTGCAGATTCATTACGGTTGAAAATTTTTGTTATATATGCTTTTAACTGTCCGGTCGCTTCGGCGTGCGTCAAACCGTTATCGAACGCTATTTTGGCAATGCGGTCACAGCTTGCTTTGTTGATTCCGCATCGTTCCTGAATGCGGTCTCTTGCATGATCTGATGTATACATAAATCTCCTCTCTTTCGTTTTGTGTTCTATAATTATTATGAAAGAAAGAGCGTTTTTCTAAAAATTCTGCATATAAAAAGGAACTGTTTCCAGTTCCTTTCAAGTTAATTTTTCTGCACAGAAAAACACATTTAAAAGACTTCCGTACACCGTCTAGTAGTCTGCATACCTCCTATGAATTAAATTCGTTTAATGTCCAAAATATTAATGTTCATCACCTTGCATAATTGTAGGTTTGATCTGTCTTGCAGTCAAAGCTTGCCGCTCCTGTTTGACCTCCTCAATGACGGCATCAACGTAGCTCATAAAATCAGAAGGAACTTCAACTTCTTCCGCTGCTGAAGGATGTTCATTAAAGTTTTCACGTTCAGCCACAGCCTTTCTTACTGAGCAATTTTTATCGTTGACCAAAATATCCAGATCCTTGTCGCGGCCACGTTCAGCCACAGCTATTCTTACATTAGGATCCTCATCGTTGACCAGAATATCCAGATCCTTGTCGCGGCCACGTTCAGCCACAGCCATTCTTGTAAGGCAAAATTCATCGTTGACCAGAATATCCAGATCCTTGTCGCGGCCACGTTCAGCCACAGCCTTTCTTACATCAGGATCCTCATCGTTGACCAGAATATCCAGGTCTTCGTCACAGTGTCCGTTTACGATTGCTTTCAAATAAGCTTCATTCATATCATTACCCTCCAATAATATTGTAAATTAATATCTGCAATTAATATGAAAGAAAATTATCTTATAATTATGGACGAAAAATAAACATCGATTTTTTCCTTATGTGCCTTACCATAGACACCATATTCGGCTTTAATTTCCGATAAATGATTTGTATCTGTATTACTAAAAATTCTGCATATAAAAAGGAACTGTTTCCAGTTCCTTTCAAGTTAATTTTCATAATCCTCCGCATTGCGGCTGATCCCGATAATATTTGCAAATTTATCTGCAAGCTCATCGTAATCGCTGCCGTAAATAATAGCAGCGTCTGGATCATCTTCCCTTTCGTCATTCGGGATATCCTCTTTCGTGATTCCTTTTTCTTCGAGGAAATCTTCCACCACATCAACCATTGCACCGAGCGTTTCGCATGCATCGGAATAACTCGTGATTGCTGCCGGCAAGGGATTATCATCAGGAAATTCTACAATCTGCCAGATGCAACTATCAGCGCCATCTGCTACATAATTGCAAAAGGTTGCAGCTTTACAGGCTCCGAGCTCAATATCAGCTTTAGCTCCGCTAGCATTCCTTTCATCATATTCTTTGTGCATCTGTTCCTGCGCACGCTCAAATCCTGTCTCGTTGTCTTTATCCTCAAAAACATTATAATGTAAAGAACACCCATCGGACCAAATCAACATAGCTTTCATGTGTTTTCTCCTTTTTCTAATTATTATAAAAATTCGTCATATTCACCGTCCATGAATTTCTTTTTTGCCTTGAGCAATACAAAAGCTCCCCGGAGGGAGCTTAAAATTAATTGGTTCTGATTCCGGTACATTGGAAGAAAATATCGGCATCAAAATTTGGTATTCCCTTGATGATATTCTTCTGATAGTCAGCCAGGGCATCCCACCACAACTGACCACATTCAGATTCATCAAGCACTTTGAGGTACCCACCTGTTGTTTCATAAGTTGGATGTGCTGCCTTTTCCGTATCAGTCATATTTTCTTTATGTACCCATTCAACGACATTCTTTGGTAACTGATTCAGTAAATATCTTGCATCTGAATCCATCCATTCACGATATGTCATACTTGACGGCTTATTAAATAGCATGATCTTCTGTTCTTCTGTATTAAAACAGCCAGTATTATAAGACGATTTGTTCCAGTCCCCGGTGTTTCTGTCCCCTGTGTTTCTGTTCCCGGTGTTGCAGTCTCCAGTGTTGCCGTTCCCGGTGTTGCCGTTCCCGGTGTTGTTGTACCCGGTGTTGCCGTTCCCGGTGTTGTAATCTCCGGTGTTGCCGTTCCCGGTGTTGCAGTCTCCAGTGTTGTAGTCTCCAGTGTTCCTGTTCCCGGTGTTGTTGTACCCGGTGTTCCTGTTCCCAGTGTTGCCGTTCATGCTGTTGTAGTGCCCGGTGTTGTAGTCTCCAGTGTTGCCGTTCCCGGTGTTGCAGTCTCCAGTGTTGCCGTTCCCGGTGTTGCCGTTCCCGCTGTTTCTATTCCCGGTGTTTCTGTCCCCGGTATTGCAACGACCCGTGCAATTTTTTCCAATATTGACGATTCGCAACACTTCATCCCACGGGATTTCACGCACGATTTCCAGTTTATCAGTGCATGACTTGTCACCTTCCGTCTGCACTTTACCATAAGCAATGACTTCTGCAACCTTGTTATTGCTGTCAAAATTATAATAATGGAAGCAGTCGGCTGCAATCTGACAGAAGTGCATACCGTGACCGCAAACATCAAGTTCCCCTTCTTCCTCAAATTTTCCGGGGCAAGTGTATTGTTTCGTGTTGCCATTAGGTGAACAAGTCCAATCAGGTCTGAACACTTTGAATCCATGCACTACATTCTTAACGGTATTATTTTTCATTTTCTTTTCTCCTTTTTTCTTTATTGTTTATATTATTATGACAGAAAACAATATTGATTTATTTTGTGTAAAAAAGCCATGAAGGGAACTTGAAATCAGATTTCAAGTTCCTCTTAATCAGATTTTTATCAGGTGCATCTACAATCCTTTGGTTCTTTCATTACGTTTTCCTCCTGTCATCTTTGCTTTCCTTTAATATGAAAGAAAACGGATATCTAAAGACATAAAAATATCCCCGGCCAGCCTGACCGGGGAGCGCATCAAAGATAATTGGGGGAAGTCGCTTGTTTTGTTAACCGATGATCATATTATAGCAGATATTAAAATGTACGCAAATTTCTGCACAGAAATTTTTCAGAGAAAAACTCCGGGAATTCCGGAGTTAATTTCTCTTTTCACCTTCGATGATGATACAGTCGCCATCGGTGGTGATATTTTTCAGGTATTCCTTTGCTGTCCTGTATTCTTCCATGTAAACAACATGATCATGGGCTCGCTTGCATTTTTCCTCAAGCATAGCAATGTAGATAGCCAGATTCATATCGGAAAACATCTCTTTTTCGTTATAGCCGTTATCGCAGGTAAACATATATATTGATACCATGCAGTTTGCTTTTGACAGCCAGTATGCTGTCTTTTCATTAAACGCATTTTTGATCGGGGTAGCGACATACTCCCCGAATATTTTCTGTTCGTATTTCATAACTTTTTCTCCTTAATTTTCAATATATAATTTTTCCAGTTTCCACAGATCTTCCGCAAATCCAAACATTCTGCGGTAACCAGCTGTCATTGCGATGCGGATCGTTATGATCGGACCATCGATTTTTTCAATTTCTGCCGTCGTTTTTCGGAATTCCTGGTTATGAAAACCTATGTAAATTCCGATATTAACGACCTGTCCTACTTCGTAGCTTTTTTGCATTCCGTTTCCTCCAAGCCATAAAACTCTCCAAAATCAGTTTCTGTAAAAGACGATGTATAAAGTGTCACGATGTGGTTTTCTTTATCGAAACCATCATAAATATCGAAAACAATATACTTGATTGCCTGCCCTTTGACATAGTATTCCTCATCCCCCTGCAAAAAGAAATCCGTAACCTTAGCATTTATCAGATCTTCAAGGACAGCATCGTCAGGTACATCGATATCGGTGCAGTCACTGAGATCTAAGATAAGAGTATTTCCGGCATAAGAAACATCATATTTATTAAAATCAAAACGGTATTTCTTTCCATACTTTTCCATACAGATATTTCCAACATATATGGATTCTTTAGCAGGTTCCTTTTTGAGTCTGATGTATGCAGTTGCTTTTAAATTCATATTTTTCAATAGCATAATTAATTTTCCTCTCTTCTACTGTATGTTCGATGAATATCCCAGGATATTTTCGTATGAAATATTTTTGTTCTTTACGAATTTAAAGGGATATTTTAACATTTCCAATTCCCAGTTGTAAGTCGCAAGCGCTATTCCTACATCGCGCTTTTCGATATTTCTCGGAAGCGATGCGTTTCCTGCAAGATATTCGCGCATTGCTACGTACTTGGGTATTTCTTCTGATAGATAATTGATGCGGAATTGATCTGCGGCGTTATCCGACAAAATTAATTTGGATCTCTCGGCATAATCATCTGCCAGATGCCTATCAATGATAGCAAGCGCCTCGTATGTGCCGAAGTTCCAATCCACAACAAGCTCAAACATATCGTGTCCCGCGATGATTCCGTAACCTTCGTAATATTCTTCTGTTAAAAAGGTCCCATCCGGTATCGCAAGAACAACTGGCTTTTTCCCGTCATAGCCCATGGATTCTTTTCCTGCTGCTTTTTTATTAATTGGAGCATATGTTTGTGTCCAAAATCCCATAATTATTCCTCTCTTCCGTAATTATTATATTCGTTGTCGCAGGAACATTCGACAATTTTGATATTATGCTTTTTGGCATAATCCTTGTTGATCAGAATAACCAGCGATCCATCTTTGTTCTCATCTACGGATACAATGCTATTCTCCTCGCCATGAATACCGATGGACATTCCAGTCAGAGGTCTCTCACGTCTTCCTGCAGACAAGGTTCCATTTTTATTGGTTTTAACCATAAAACCCATGATTATTAATTCCTCCTCTTTTCTTTGATTTCTCTTAATATGAAAGAAAACCGCGGATCAAATCCACGGTTTTCTTTATGAAATCTAATTTTGTATATACAATACATCGACGAAATCTTTCAGCTCATCCATACTGTCGAACTCTATTTCTTTTCCGTTAACCTCTATTGAAAGCGTCCGTCTCCACCATTTGTTAGTTATTTTAAAATCTCTGTAGCGCAGATTTACCTCCCATTTGATAATAATCCGTGATTAGATTAATATAATATCTACCTATTCCTCTCCCGTTATCATATTTTTGATAATTTGGAAATTTAATAGGATGTTCCTTTATTGTTTTAATTACATTATCTGGAAAATTATTCTTAATTGCTATATCGATCATCTTTTTGTCTGCGAATTTTTCTGTACATGACCCAAAGGGGCATTGTATTGTATCAACGCCCCATTCTTTTTTTATTATTCTCACAACGTCTTCAAGATTAAGCATTTGATTTCCTTTCTGAAGCATAATCGCTTATTAAATTTCTCTGCCGTCTTTGAATGCCTGCAATAATGCTTCGGCAATTTCTTTTTCATACAACCCGCAGCAACCGGTGCAATCAATGTCAGCGAGTACGCGCTTAAAGAAATCCTCGAACTTGTTATTCAGATAATCCGCTGCGATAATTTCTGGCAATTCCAGGACAACCTTGAGGTTTTTCTTTTCTTCAGTGTAACCTGGAATTTTTAAACTCTGATCGATCCAGTATAGCTTTTCGACATTGACCCGGATCCGCCGTTTTTCCTCATCTCCAAAGATAATTACGTCTGCCAATGGACTATTCGGTGATGGTGTTTCTGCAATAACGCCAAATGTTTCTATATAAAAACGATCCGGTTCCTCACCATATCCCTGTACGAAACATTTAATGCCTTTTTTCGCTTCACTTATCAGCATATTTTTTTCTCCTATTCTTCCAGATATTTACGGATTGCTGCTTCCGCTCTCTTCTGAAAACGTTTATAATCAGTGGCTGTTACGATAGATTTAAGATCTGTCAGCCAAAGATTGTGATACCAATCGTCGTCGGATTCATATAAGTTTATGGAGATCCCTCTTCTTCCATAATCCCTTATAGTCTCCCACTGAATATCGGCGATATATCGCCCTGCGTCTGTATCAATCAGAACATATCCATAAATATCCAGTGTCCGATCAGTGTTCAGCCGTGTCAGATCCTTTGTTGTAAATCTATGCCAGTCGAACTTAATATCTCTTTGCATTTTTTTCTTTCCTCCATTTCTCTATTTGATAATTTTATTATGAAAGAAAAAGCCCTCCGGAAGTATCCGGATGGCTTAAATAGTCATTTTGTGTTCTTTTTCTTTTCTACCCATTTGTCCATGACAATCTTGACGTCTTTCGGTTCCGGCTCTTTGAAAATTCTGCATAAAAATAGCGCCATGAGGGCGCTATTTCTTATAATTCAATCAGCTGCTTCGCACACCAGCTCTGCATCATTGCTTTATAAGCATTCTCATAATGTTTCGGCTTTTTCCATATAATTTCTCTATGAGAGAACCCGTCGTATCTGTTCGGAACATTGATCCAGCCTCTGTGACCAAAATTCTTACCGAATCTCTCTGCTTCCAGAAGTGTTTCTGCCGTGATTTCACGAAACGGATCTTCATTGCAACGACATCCCTGTCCGAATTCGCGGGAAGGCTCATAATGATATACGATATTGAGTCCGTCTGATTCAAAATCGATCGACATCCAGGAATTGTTCGGGGTAATCACATACAGCCATTCCGACGTTTCGCTCTGAAACAAAAATGATCTGAATCCTTCCGGTTTAATTTCTGCCGCCAGTCCTCTGTAAAAATTAATCTCTTCATTCATCATAAAAATACTCTTCCTCCGTTTTTCTTTGATGCAATTAATATGAAAGAAAACAGTGAGGAAAAACAGCCGCAAGGGCTGCTTCTCTTATAATTTTTCATATAAAATTTTCTGGTCTTCTTCCGGAAGTGCTTCGTGATCTACTTGTTTTTCAGCATCTGAGTCTGTGCCGTTGCAGCCGTAATCGCAGAATTTGTAATTGCAACTTTCACACATACTGCACGGAGCGAGCGGCTTACCGCAAAGACATCTTGTGATACCTTTTGCGTAGATCACCTGCTCTTTTCCGCACCATGGGCAGATCTCAATCGTGAAGTCCTTCGGATTATATTTCATTTTCTTTGCCATCTAATGATTCTCTCCCTGTGATTATTTTGCAACCTCTGCCGTGATTATACCAATACAGGGTTTCATAGAATAAATTGTGTCTTTAACATCTTTTATGTCTTTGAGTTCGACACATGTAGCTAGCTTCTTGTCTGCGACAACCTCGACAAAAGTTTTGACGAAACGCAAATATCCTTTTCTTGTTTTTAAATATACTTTTATGTTTTTCTCTCCTTTAATTTACATAAACATACCACCAGCCGGTATGTTCGGTTTCTTCTCCATTTCTTTTATCTTCTTCAGGATCGTAATATCCGGTATTTACGGATATTTCTTCTCCCTGCGATCTGTAGAAGGCTTCAATGAGGTCGGCTACAACATTAGCTGTTTCTTCTGTTGTCACAAGGATCTGTCCGTCGTCATCGCACCAGATAGCGTCGCTTTCGTTTCCAGCAAGCATATCTGCAATGGCCACGATCCAGTTTGTTTTCGGCTTTTGAGGGAGGCTACCACTGTAATCCGCAGAAATAAATTCCTGTGCCTCTTCCGCCGTCATCAGATCCGCCATCATATTAATTTTACTGATATTACGTTTGCAGGTCTGAATAGCTTCTTTGCCGTTGCATTCTGACACTTTATTCCAGTCAGAACCGATATCCCACTCCATATACTCTACTGATGATAACGGCGTATCGCTCTCTGAGGTAAGAAATGCGTATTTGATGTTTCCGGCATTATCAATATCGATCAGCAATCTTCCATCGTTGTTATCCTGCCCGTAAAACAAAACATCGTTAAGAGAATCCTCCGGACCATATAATTCCTGGTACTCTTTCAGAATATCACTGCTGATCACACAGTCGCCCATGTCGAAATTCGTATCAAGAATTCTCGGTATTTTCTCTGCATAGAAAGATATAAGCTCATAATTTTCTTTGAGCCATTCTATTGTATGTCTTGCACGACTGATCATGCGTTCTCCGTAATTCCAGCCATAATATCTTGCCACCAGTTTGCGGGTTCCGTCTGTTTCCTGATAGCGTACAAAAATTTGTGATCTTTGTCCCATAATATTTTCCTCCATTTTATCTTAGTTTTGACAATCTTATTATGAAAGAAAAAACCTTTCGCAAGTTTTCCGGAAGGTTTTCTGAAACATTATGGATATTAGCGCCGTGACGGGGACTTGAACCCCGATACCGGATTTTTCTCCGAGATGGCAGATTAGCAATCCACTGCTGTACCAATCGCCGACCGTTTTGACACAATTTCTTCTTAACGTTAAATATAATCGTTGGGAAAATTTAAAATCGTCAACAGTAAGTTTTTTCTCTTCCATAGACATATCCTGCATGGATTTCTTTTTCTTAATCCAATGCGTCAGACCGTTTCGCATAATCACTTCCCTACATGGACGACGCATAAGTCTGCGGAATTTATCGGTTCGCAGTATTTGCAGAAACTCATATACATAAAAGCCGGCATATTGCCGGCTTTTCATTAAATTTCGTTGTCATTGATATTTCGCAGTTCTTCCGCTATTCTCAGCAGACAATCGCTGTCGATGTATGAAATAACCGCCACGGTATTGCGATATCCGCTTAATTTACCATACTTCCAATAGGCTCCCCATTCGTCGTTGTAATCTTCTTTTCCGGGGCTTGTCACTTTATATTCAATTTTCTTTTTTTTGCAGGAACGGCTCCAGTTTATTCAGAGCTACTCCGGGAAGAAGCAGGTGCTGTTTTTCGTTTCGGTATGTAATTTCGGGATTGTACATATATATACCTCTCTTAACTTTTTCTTTATTATATGAAGCCTCACACGACTAAAGGCGCATGCTTCCCGTAAATGTACTTTCGTACACGTAGTCTCTTTAGAAGACGGGAACTTCGTTTCTATGATACAGCCCAAACTCAGATACTTATGCCGCCATGGACACAAGCTCCGCATTCAGGTTAATTAACACAGATAACGTGCAGGTGCTTCTCCTGGCAGCCTGAGGGACTTTTGCCTCAAGCGCCAACCTTACCTTCGCAGGCACGGATTTTAAGAGTTCCCTTATGTAATATCTCGCTCCTATGTTATAGGAGGCATTCAGGTCGCAGTTATAGATCTTGCCGGTCCGGAACTGGCAGACACTGTAGGATCCCAGATCCGCTTCACGGCCACGCAGTACACTTCCGGATCCGTCAAAAGCCAGCCGGCTGGTTCCCCATGCGCAGATTCGACTGACATGCATGCCGATCCGGTGGGCTTTATGCTCCACCATGGACTGTACATACTGGCTGCGCCACAGATGAAGTTTCTGCTTCCCGGAACCACGCTTCTTTCCCTTACGGTCCAGATGTTCAAAGACGATGGTATCGGCATTATAGAGTACTGCGGTATCTATGATGAAGCCGGCAGTTTTGACAGCAATATCATCGTTGATGCCTTTCGCTCTGGCCCAGAGTCTGGGTGTCTTGAAATTACCATGCTGCTGAGCCTTCCGGATCCGGTTCGTTGCATGCTTCAGAGAGTCGTATTCTCTGGGCAGCTTACAGAAATGTCTGCCTAGGATCGTGCCATCCGGACGCATGATGGAAACCGTAGCGGTAGAATTAATACCGAGGTCAACAGCAGCTATCGTCTGATGAAATATATCTGTATCCGCAAGAACTGTTTCTTCTTCAAAAGGAAAATCCAGATACCATTCATGCCCCCGTTTTCTGAGAGTGGGAGCGCATTTCTTACGGGACTGGCATCTGCGTGTAATGTAATCAACATCAGACTTGCGAAGATCCAGCGTGATCCAGTCCCAGGTATTACGGATATATACCTTGATCCTGGCCTCGTAGGATCCAGTCTGTTCATACATACCGGTCTTATACAGACAGGGATAAATAAATCCCGCTTTCGGAAAAGAAGGCTTCCGGCCTCGAATACTAGCGTCAGCTGCTTCCCAGTTCGCGAGAGTGCTTTTGTAAGAGGATACTTTACCGATAACCTCACTGATCGCACTGCGCCTCAGGTAACTGGGAAACTTATAGAATCTTCTGTCAAAACCGGTATACTTCGGGTCAGGATTATCGGCCGTAGCATGACACAGGCGTTCCATGTACTGCTGACGAAGGAGATTTCCCTGGATGCCGGAAACAGTGTCCCATTCTTCCATGCACATACCGATCAGATAATCCACGGCACTGCGGTATATAGCTACAGTGTCTTTGAAAATAATGTTATAATGTTTGATCTTCACACTGTAGGAAGAAAATATCTTCATACCACAATGCCTCCTTTCAGAAAATTACTGGATCTTCTGGTGGTCGATATAAGATTTTACCTGATTGAATGACCTGTCACTTACGGTAGCCACAAAATAGGAAGGATTCCACAGATGACCGCCCCAGAGCTGCGTTTTGATCTCCGGATGTTTTAAAAAGAGCCAGCGGGCCGTGTTCCCTTTGAGTATCTTGATAGCGTCCGATAGTCTTAACTGCGGTTTGCAGTTTACAAGCAGATGTATATGATCCGGCATGACTTCCATTGCAATTACATCCATATCCAAAGATTTGAGTGTTTCGAGAAGATAATTTCTTACATCCTCTTCGATATCACCCAGGAATACAGGTTTCCGGTACTTAGTAACCCATACGATATGATACTGTAGGGAATATACATAACCACGACCATGCGTTACATCTTTTGGTATTGAAAAATACGTTGTTTTATCCATATAAGTATTATACCATATGATATGTATTTTAACAAGAGAATGCCGCCTTACTTACGACTAAAGTCACGAGTGTGCGGCGGCAAATTTATCAATAGGCTTTTTGAAATCTATCCTGTCTGATGTAATCCAGTTGGTTATATTCTCGGCTTCAAAATAAACGGCGTCTTGCAAGTTTCCGATCAACGATTCTGCATTGTAAAAACTGGATACAGCCTGTTTTCCTTCTTTGACTACTCTCATAGCCATATCGTCAATCGACTGTCCTGCATGTAATACTGAAGAATGTCCTTTATTGATGTTCAAGATACAGCTTACGTCATCCATAACAGCTTTTTCCAGTTTTTCTTGGTATAATTCCGGATCCATACGTCTGATTGTGTCTCTATCCATAGTGAATACCTCCCATATTCATTAATATGAAAGATAAACACATGAGAAATATACAAACAGCAGCCTTTGAGACTGTTGTTCCACTGCATATCAATATCATTTTTCTTCCGTCACAACCTCCTCTATAATAAATTTTGACATAAAAACAGGACCTCAAATTGAGGTCCTATAGTTCATAGTGATATCAGTCGATGTCCCTGGGGGTAAGTTCGATATAACAGTTACTTCTAGCGGACTTCCCAAAATTCACACCAATAAAAATACTTGTATCCTTTAAAATTATTTCGTTACTTGAAATTCTACAAAACTTTGTGATATACCACGGAAGCTTGTTTTTGATCCATTTCATTCGTTCTTTATCATTGTTTTCTAACTTCTCATAAAGCAAACACATTCTTATTCTGTTTTTGGCTTTGATATCATTTAACATTTCATAAACGTATTTATTTTCCATATTTTCTCCTATATAAATATTATGTGGGTTAGTTAATTTTCTATTTCCATTTCTTCATTTCTCTGCCAATCTTCAAAATCTTTTAAGTTTTCCACAATTCTTTCGTTTTTCATGCTCTTTCAATCCCTCTTCTTTTTCGATAACTTCCTCATTTAACATATGTAGTGTTTCTGCAATTCCCATTGGATATCTTTTCTGTTCCTCATAATCATCAATTGCCTTTTCCCTCATTTTAGTTAAATAAATAGCTAAATCGATGGGTTGCATATTTCGAATTTTATCGTAATTTGTCATATTTTCCTCCATTATTTTCTATACCATTTCAAGTAACAAATCTTTTTCTTCATCATCAATCGTTCCGTTCATATTTGCATTCACAATCATATTCACCAATTCTGTATCAGATATTGGAATCCAAGTTCTGTTTCTTATTTTGTCAAATATTTCATCAAAATTCATTGATAAACTCCTTTTAAATCGCCATTTCAAATGTTTACCACTGTGTCTTTATTAATTTTCCGGTCTCATCAAAATCCCAACCTATATTTTTCAGCTGTTCTTTTAAAGGCAGACTATACCAACTTCTGTTTCTATCGCAAAATGATGAAGCCCTGTGTGCATATAACTTGTTTTCTCTTAGCCAATGCTCCATTGTATCTTCATCTTCTACAGGACTAACATAATGAAATTCTTCATCATATCCAGTAGTTACGGTTTTTACAAAATTTCCATTTTCGTCAAAAACAATATAAATAGATTTAGTCCGTGCTTCTTGCTGATTGGAAATTCCGAAACGAATATTAAACCATTCGTCAATGTACGCTTCGTCTTCTCTCTTGATGGCTGCTTCCCGTTCATTTTTCAAACGTTCGAGGCTCCGTTCATAAGCGTTAATCTGGGCATACAGATGATTAATGATACAATGTTCTTTTTGTATCTGTTTATCCAATTCTTTTACAGATTTTTCCTTACAACAATTATTGCCATCATAATTAAAAACATTTGCTTCGGAATGATATTCTAATAAATCCGATACCATTTCCTTCACGTAAGTTTCTAATTCAGCAATCTTATCAGCGGCAATACCGTCCATTCCTGAAATTTTATCTAACTCCTGATTAATTCTATTGATTCCAGCTGTTACCTTGCTCATATATTTCTCCTTTTTTAATTATCTTTTTCTTTAAGTGCTTTTTTGAAAATTAATCTTTATGCTAATGTATAATTCAAGATTGCTTTTTCGATGCATCCTCAGTTTCGAAAGTGTCTTGAAGCTTGGGAATAATTATCGGCAACGAAATTATTGCAGCTAATGCTATTCCCAATAATATGGTTTCTTTTTCGGATAAAGAATCATTTTTCTGCTCTGTTTCATTTGATACAACGTTAATTTGATTATCAATCACTATCTGCTCCGTGTTTTCCGATTGTGTGAATATAAATGAATAATATACATTGGCTCCAACCGTTAGCATAACAATTAGACCAAACGAAGCAAAGGCCTTTTTTGCATCACGTTTTAGAACCTCAACAATTAGCCCAAACGCGGTAACGATGATTGTCGCTATTATAAGTGCCATAACTATTGTGGTTGACATATTTCCTCCGATTCCAGCTGTTACCTTGCTCATATATTTCTCCTTTTTTAATTATTTCTTTTCATTAATTTCTTTTCGAAAACCTTCTGCAAGATGCTCAATAGCTTCTAATACTTCCTTTTTGTTTTTGCATTTAAACTCTGCGGAATAGTTGTTCCTTGCTGTGCATATCTCATACATATATTCACTTCCATACGGATGTCCGCATTGTACAACAAAATATAATTTAGAACGAACCTTTTCATCGCGTTCTCTTTTATCTTTATCCAGTGGCTCAAATCTAAAGTCATCGTATAAAGGATAACAACAAGGCGCATTATTTTTAAACCAGACATAATAATTATCCAGAATAAAATCATTTTTGATTTCCTTGATAATATTACCCATCCTTTTTAATCTTTTTGCTAATGCATAATCCGAACAGAACCAATCATACCATCCAGCAGCGCACTGTGTTTCATAATCCGTTTTATCAAATTCTCCGTTATTGAATTTTTCAATCCATTCTTTTACTGTAATCTTATTCATATTTTTCCTCCCATTTATCTTTTATGTATTATTAATATGTGAGAAAAAATATATAAAAAGCCGGCATTAAGCCGGCTCCTTCTGTAAAAATATTTTAGGTTAATTTTCATATTTTATTAAATAACCTTCTTCGACTTCTTTTACTTCAATTCCATTACAAATCAAAATATCCATAAGAAGCTCAACGTCTCTTCCATGCGAATCATCCATGAGATATCCAAATTTTCTAAATAATTCATCTTCCGTGATTACATTTATTTTCATTTTGTATTATTTCTCCTTATTATGTAATTGTGATTTTAATAAAAACATAAGACACCATCATATAAGTCCGGTTTAAATTCCACAATTCCCCATCGTGTAATATCTAATGGCAATCCTAAAGTTTCTAATAATTCTCTTCTTTTACATTTCATTTTTTCAAATGCATCGTTTTTATTATCTGCATATACAACGCATCCGAAATTCTCTTGTGCTAAGTAAAATACTTTTGTTGGTATAAATTCCATATACTTCCTCCTATCTTAAAATCATCGTTTCATCAGTTTATCTTATATCCTCTTTGTCGAAGTTCTGCTTTTAAACTATCTTGTTCTTTGTATAATAAATCACACTTATAAGCAGAAATATGAAAGTCTTGTAGTTCGCCGTCAATTTCATCTAATCTTTTAAAAATGTCAGAATCATCAGCAGATTTTATTTCCATATCATTCTTTGATAATTCAGAGAACGATGCCTGAATACATTTTAATCGTTCTTTCATGATATTTTCATCTCCTCTTCTATGTTCCAATCTCTCAGTAAATCATCGTTTCATATATTTATCTACTTCTTTTAACATATCGCACTGTAACATAGATAATTTCCAACTACCCATTTTTTTAGCAATATCATAGATTTGTTTTCCATTAGTTCCTTTTTCTAATAGTTCTACAAATGGTTGCCAACATTGCATTTCAAAGGCAAGCTGTAATTTTTCATCATCTGTCAACTTTTCCCCAGTATTATATTCAATTATCTCGATTCTTTTTTCGTATTTATTCATTTTAATTTCTCCATTTCTTTGTTGAAACTCTTGTTTCAAACAAAATCCTTTAACATTTTAATTGCATCTTCCAATGCTTTTTGCTTTTCATCTAATTGCTTCGTCAAATCTTGTATCATTGATTCTCTTTCTCTAACCATAAATTTCAATTGTTCTTTTGTGGCATTATGTATGGTTAATCTTTTCCCTTGTTCCCATTGGTTATGTGTCATATTGTATTATTTCTCCTTATTATGTAATTCTGATTTTATGATATTAACGATTGCTTTATATGCTCTATATTTTGTTAAATATCCACTACATATATTCATATCAAAATAATCGGAATCCCAGGCAACGAAATAGCTTTCTTTGCCATAATAGTCTGCATCGGGATCAGTGCCTTTCGGTCGTACATATTCTTGCGTTATAACACCATACTTATTTATAAATTTCTTCATTTTTCGTACATTCATATTTTTTCACCTCAAAATACGATTTTCATTTACTGTTACAAACCAGCTGCCATTAGGATAATTGATGTAATTAACGTGCCAATTCCTGTAATTACTAAAGCGAATCGAAATGGTATGTAATCATCTTTCTTATTTGCATGAATTCCAACATACCAACATACAAAACTAATCATCGTACAAGCAATACTTCTCATTTTATTTCCTTTCTACCGAAATGCGGTTTTCATTTACTTATTTGACAACATATTTTCTTAATTCTTTCGTTTCCATGTCCTCAATAAAAAATACATAGCCAGGTGTAAACCATGATTTCTTCAATTTCTTTGTTTATATCCTGATATTTAAACATCATAGAAGAATGAAGATAAATATTATCATAACATTCTTCTATTTTTGTTAATCCGCAACTTTTTCCTATCTCCATACAAGTTTTCAATTTCATATGTAATATTCCTCCATTCTTCTAAAGAAACTCTTCATCATCAAGAAAATCTGCGTTTTTAAATTCATCATTCATTTATTTTTCTCCTTTTTTCTAATTATTGATACCGTTAATATGATAGAAAAGATATAAAAAAATCCAGGCATTATACCTGGATTTCTTATATTTATAAATTCATTTTTTCTTTAGGTCCATTTTCCTTATTATCAGGTTTTTGAGAATTAAGTAATGTGATAATTACTTCCTCCTCTATTGTCTGAAGCGGATATAGATTAGGCAACCTTCTAGCACTCTCTTTTGCCATTTTTAGTCTTTAATTAGAAAACAGAAATGCAATCTGTATGCCAGAAATATTCAGCGTCCTCTGTTTTGCAATATCCGTTATGTTCATTTTTTCCAAGATGTGTTTTGGCGTCCGGATCATAATCCATTTTACTTTTTAATACTTTTTCTTTTCTTTTTAAACAATCCATTTCAAATTCGATTTGTTCTTTTGCTTCTTGTTCGGTATCCCTAACCAATAAAGTTAAGAGTTTATCTATAGTATTGAATTGTGTAACTGTATAAATTTTTCCCATCTATAGGTCCTTTCTAAATTTATGTCTCATATTTTTTATATGTAATTTCTTTTACCAGTATCTCATCCTGCCTGTTTATATAATGACTATTACATATCCACATAAGCTCTTTTAATCCGGGATCAATACGCTGATCATCAATATATAAATTTTTCTTTGACTCCATGTCAAAAATTTTATATTTTTCAGCAGTATAAAATGTTTCTCCGTTTCTTTTTGTATCCCTTCCTATTTGTGAATATATAATATGTTTTAAATTGTTTTTGAGAATCTCATCGACAATTTCTTTCTTATCAGGAAATAAGCTTCTTAAGTATTCCTCATAATTTATGTCATATTCAATAATTGTTTCGTTCATAGGTTTTATCCCTTATCAAATGATTATCGTTTAATTTTACATTATACATTGCATATTCTCAGCTATGAGCTTTGCAAATTTCATACTGTCTTTTACATTCGAAGTAAACTTGTATTTTGACATAACCCAAAGTTTTATCACAGAGGAAAGCAACAATATAATTCATTATCCCTTACGTTATCCATTTCAAATAAGTACGATCCATTGTCCCAATAATCAATGGAATCATCTTCAACAATTTTCCGTTTTGGATATTTCTCATGGAAAATTCTCTTTGCATCATCATAAGACTTAGCAATAATAATTCCTTTATCTCCATTGCTGTTTTCATATGCATATACCTTTTTCTTTGCAAACATTTATCTTTTCTCCTTCTATCCTAAATTGCTGAAATTTTGTTATCAACTCCTTAGATATCATAAATTTTATTCAGTGTATACACAGCAACAATTTCATACCACCAAAAAGGATCTCCAATTTCATCTTCTTGAAATAAATCCGGCATCTGTTCTTTTAATTCTTTCGTCACATATCCTCCAATTCCTAAAGCACCATTAATTTCAATCAAATTATCCATAGATACTTTTTCAAGATTTTTGAATTCATCTAGAAAATCAGGTTGATAACAAAAATCTATTCTGTTTTCTTCTAACTCAATTACACCAAATCTATTATGTTCAGTTCTTAAAATCATTCCAGTTTTTAAATCTGACTTTTTCAAAACATTTTCCTCTCTTTCTACGACAGTAAATCATCGTTTCATGCTATTTGTTTATTAAATTGTGATGTATATTCCGTCTCTTTTATCCCATGCAAAAATTTGAATATTTAATAACGCTTTCGGTAATTCAGATATGTCACCTTTGAATAAGTCTTTATCTTTCGTGGTAGAAACAATAATTGACGTTGCATGGCTTTCTTTTCGATTACTTAATAATTCTTTTAGTGTTGGTGCTTCTTCCATAAATATTAATCCCTCACATTCATCTTTGCATTTCTTTATCCATAATTTGTTCTTCTGCTTTTAATTCATCAACAATATCGTTTATTCGCTTCGTCCATTTATCCTGTTTAGAAATGAAAATACTACGTTCTAAGCCAGAAAGGATATTTTCATCTTTCGCAATATCATATGTCGTACGTTTATCGTGATTTGCTGCAATGAACGATTTCAGTTTAAAGTCTGCTCTTTTATAAATTTTCTTACTAATTCTATAATTCATAATATGTCCTTCCCTAGCAAATCCTCATTTCTTATGATTTTTTATTTCCCAATTTTCTTCCACATTCAGGACAATATTTTATTGGAATGCAAATAGAACCAACACCCTCTCCGTTAAAATAACCAGGACAAGTGAGAACTAATTCTGGAGTAGTGGTTTGATAATCATGAATAACACCGTCCCATTTTTCATTTTCTAATACATTTCCATTCAGTCTACCTTCGTTTAGATTATCACTATGGTATGGAAGTTTCGGTTGTTTCCATCCAAATTTTACGTCTGTTCTTCTTTCACAATACATGCACATATTTATTCCTCCAATCATCTAAAGAAACTCTTGTTTACCTACCATAATTTTCCGTTCCTTGCATATTCTAAAGCCGCCTCTTTTCCATTATGTTCGATTATTTCCTGAATAGAAAAGTGTAAATTATCCAGAAATTTTTCTTCCATCGGTCTGTCCGGATATTATTTTTTATATCTATTAATTGCTATTGAATATGGATCTTCAATATCTACATTTAACGCAATCTCATAATGTTCATCTTCAATTAAACGTTCATTCAATATTTCTGTTTCTAAGGGATAATTCATATCATCAATAGAAACTCCATTCTTATCTACAAAATCATAAACTCCGTTTGCCTTATTCCAAAAATCTCTTAATGTTTTCATACACATTTCTCCTTACCATTAAAATCTAACCTATTCTTCTTAAATAATGGCCACATTCTTCCGTACATATTTTACATAACGAATACTTCTGCTTAAAAACAGAATCCCGCTTAATGTTCCGATATAAGCTGCAGCAACATTCACGGTTGAAAAACAACGGACAATAAAATCAAAACCGATATTGATTCCAAAATTATTCATTCCAACGAGAATGAATGGAAGAATCAATACCAGGACTATCAATGTTTCTAACATAGACGGCGCCGAACCAGTAAAAAATTCCTCGAAAGATGTATAAAACATATTTTCACAAACATGTTTTCTTCCACCATGCTGGTTGTGATTGCTAATTTCCTGAACCATTTTTTCTTCATTGTACATAATTACTTCCTCCATTTATCTTGATAAAATTATTATGTCAGATAAATTGAAGTAAAAAAAAGAACTGAAAAATCAGTTCTCTTTCTAAATCCTCTTATTTTTTGCATAATGAATCAATTTGATTATCATGTTATGTATGTCCTGTATTACAACTGCTCCGGAAATACTTATAATCATAATTTCCGAAATTGAAAATGTTGCTTCTAAAAATAATTGTTTATAAAAATAGCTAGTTACAGCCATTAACGCCATAAAAAAGATAAATATCTCCATAAATTTTCTCCAGTTCTCGATTTCCTTTAATATGTCAGAAAAAATTTTCCATCTTATTTCTCCTTTATTTTTCTTATCTCTCCGTCAATAAAGTCATAGATGTTATATTCCTCAACATCCTGTTGCAGATATTCCTTGGCTTTTTCCACAAAATTTAAGCTAAATCTATCGCAGAAAACTGATAGATAGCGTAAATCACTGTCCATAAGTAGCACATCCAATTTGGGGAAAAGGGAAACAAGTTTACCTTTTAATGTATGAAACTTTGCATTCATATCTCTTTTTACCCATTGCGGCTCAATGTCTTTGTCATAAACCATCTTGAGGTACGCTATATATCTCTGAAGCACATAATCCAAATCTTTTTTCTTATTCATAAATTCGCTTAGCACGGACACCCGTGATTTTAGTTGTGGGAGGAGTGCGGTTAAGCACAACCCTGGGTGTCCATTACTCTCCTTTCACATAAATAGTATTGTCTCGGCTCCAGAAATCTCATCTTCCGGTAACTGAGACTGCTTTTGTTTACCTTACTACCGGATAGATTCCGCAAATCGAAGAATCCACTTTGTCTGCGTCCGAAAATCCTTCAATTATGCAGCATCCTTAATAACAGTTAATGCTTCGAGTGCTTTGATTTCGATTCGAAAAGTTTCACTGGTCACAAAAATAATGTTCTCCAGTGCTGCGTAGGCATCTTCAAGCTCTGCTTCCGTACCATAATTACTGATTCTGCAGTATTTTTCATAAGCTGTTATCAATTCTGGAAGATATACTGTTTTCAGTTTGGAATTCGAAAATAGATTTTCTCTTTGAAATCTATGTGTGTTCGACACAATGTAGTAAATTTTCTCCTGAAGATATTTAGGCAGATCATTATCCTGAATTTTATCAAGAGAACGCAAAAATCCCTGTTTCGAATTCCTGATGTTTCCTACGGACCCAGACCGTTTATGGACCAGAAATCTACGGAGATTTACTTTTGTAATTATATGTTTTGCGATAACTATAATGGAAATCATAATCATCACAAAAATAGTGAACGCTTCTATTGTGTAACTGTGTAGATTTGTCATTTTCTTCCTCCTGTTATCTTTAATATCATTAATATGACAGATTAGGTGTTAGGAAAGTTTACTTATATCTATGCAGAAAAAGAAAATCCGTTTCCAGATTAGCAAAGACCTGGAAACGGATTGTTTTGCAATTGTAGTCTTATTCAGCATTCCCATCGGATACGGATTTTGTGAAATCGGATTCCGTTTGTTCTACTTCATTAAGAATAATTGTTTCTTCATTCGAGGAAAGATTTAATTGCATCGATATTTCTTCTAAGTTATCATAATCAATTCCATCCATCTGTTCTTTTCTGGTTGGCGGTTCTCCAATCATGTAATACAAACGGTTGTTGTTATTATCTAGGAAAAATACATCTTTTCCTCCGGCAGCTGCATTAAATTTTTGGACAGATTCCTGTGATCCGTAATAATAAATATCTGCATTATGCAAGTTACCAAAAGCCCCATATGCTATACTGTTTGGCTCACTGGTAATAATAACTCTTTCTAAACCGCAACCATTATTTATCAAACCTATAGGAAAATCCACATTTCCTGGCAATACTATTTCTTTCAATTTTGGTGAACTGAATGCTGCACCAGATCTCCATTCTTTTACAGTTGTTGGCATTATGATTTTTAGTTCATCACTGTTCTGCCCGCAACTAAACAAACCGTCTCCACCTATAGAATCTAATTCTTCAGGTAATATAATTAAGTTTAAATTAGCTACACCTGTAAATAAATTATCTGGTATATTTTTAATACTATTCGGAATTATGATTTCTCTTAAATTTGAGCAACCTTGAAATAAATTATCGCCTATTACTGTAAGTCCTTCTTGGAATGTAACGCTTTTTAAATTATCTAATCCAGAAAATATATCTGTTCCCATTTCCGTTACAGATTTTGGAATATATACATTTTCCAATGCACCTAATGATGAAAATGAGTAAGAATCGATTTTTTCCAATCCATCGTTTAAAACAAGTGTTTTTAATTTACTCATACCAGCCAAAGAATGATTACTGTTGCCAATTTCCTTTACGCCCGCAGGTATTTCTAAATATTCTACTCCTGTAGATGCAAAAACATTTCTTCCAATATCTGTTAATGTAGATGGTAGTGTTACATTTTTTAATTTATCATTTCCTGCAAATGTAGTGTTTCCTAATTTTTCAACACCTTCCGGAATTACAAGTGTTTCTAATACTGGGTTACCCTGCACACTTAATCCTGTTAAATCCGTAACTCCAGCAGATAATTTTAAGTACTTTAGCTTCGGGGCAGATGAAATGGAATATCTTCCATAGCTTGTGATACTATCTGGTAGTTCTAGTTCAGTCACATTTGAAGCACAGAACCAGTTTCCAAAATCATTGCAGTCATTCGGTAAAATTACTTCAGTTAATATGCTTTCTGTAAAACATGGATTTATCCCGTTTCCACCTCTTATTAATCCACAATCGGCTCCGCTCTCTGCTGCAACTTCACTCAAATGTTGCCAACTTGGGAGTAATAAAATTCTACCGTTTCCTAATTCAGCGTGAGCATCCATAATATCTTTTGCAGGTGTCGTGCTTAGATTCCAGTTAAACTGCTCTTCTAATTCATTATATGTATACATTAATGCCCCTGCTTCGTCATACATACCAGGAACAGCGTCACAATGGTCTGTTTTCTTATTTAAACAAGTTGAACATACATATACTGCATCTCCACCATCTGGATATGTCATATTTTCATAGCCCTTAGCAATCCAGTTATGTGTATGATCGGTGCTTTCCGTATAATCGCAACGATTACATTTAAAAACTGGGCAAATAATATTAGCTGTGTTGTCTTCTGGATCAACCATATACATATTATGTCCACGCCTTTTACATACATGATCAGCTAATACCTCCCCACAAACAGAACATGTTACACGATAATATCCATCTTCTGTACAGGTAGGTGCTTTTTCATCAATGCTGAGCGAATGTGTATGTGCCTCTGTTTTTACAGATTTTTGTGTAAATTCTGTATGTGTGTCCATCAAATCTTTAGCTATTGTGGTGCTAAGATTCCAATCAAACACCTGTTCCAGCGCATCATAGGTATATAATAAACAACCATTTTCCTTATATAATCCTGAAGTATAATCAAAATTGTCTGTGATTGTTTCTCCACATCTATCGCATATATAAGTTGCTTTCATTCCTTCAGGATAAGTCATGTTTGATAAATTTTTAACACTATTTGTATGTCCAAGTGCAGCACAGGTATGATCAGCTACTACATAGCCACATTCGCTACAATATTTTTTATAAAAACCGAGATCTGTACAGGTAGCTGGCTGTTCCTCAACCACATAAGTATGTACATGTAAAGTATCAGTTGAATCTGTATTTGGTCCAGGTGTCGGTTTAGAAGAATCTTCTTCAGTTGAACTATCCGATTTAGAATCATCATTATCTGACGTAACTACAGAAGGTTCCGTTTTTGCTGATTCCGGTATATTTGTCTGAACAACCTTTTTCTTATCCGAAGGGACGAAAACCGAATCCTTAGGCAGAAAATCTTTATCATTTTTATTATCTGTCGTCTCGATGCTCTCAGTCAGTTCTGGATATTTTGTGGTTTCCGGTTTATCTATCGGTTCAACAGTTTCTTCAGTGATAGTATTTTTCTTTAGAATTGACGGTTTATTGGCTTTTTTTATAAAGTCACTCTCTTTTGATAATATTAAAAGGCATAAAATTAACAAAAGAGTAAGAAAAGCCAATAAAAACAATGGATTGAATCCGTCAAGTATTTGGATATATCCAGCTTTTTCTTCTGATCCAAGAGGAATTTCTCTTCTTTTAACCGGGATATATCCTACTGCTTTGGAATCTTTTTCTATAGTATCCTTTATCCGGAAACAATGATCTTCCACACGAAGATAATCAGCACTTCCGCCGTTATATTTTTTTAAATCAGTTGATCCAAAAACAATAGCGTCTTTTGGAATATCTTCGAGATAATAAATACCTTTTTTCTTTTTACCTGTCTGTTTGTTATCCGAAATATACAAATTCATAAATTCGCTTAGCACGGACACCCGTGATTTTAGTCGTGGGAGGAGTGCGGTTAAGCACAGCCCTGGGGTGTCCATTACTCTCCTTTCACATAAATAGTATTGTCTCGGTTCCAGAAATCTGGTCTTCCAGTAACTGAGACTGCCTTTGTTTATTTTCTCTTTGCTATTAATATGACAGATAAATTATTTCCTTCTGTTTTAATGATTCATTGAATTGTCTTTTCCAAATAAATAAATTATGTTATAGTGTGTTTGCTAAATTTGATATTCTGTCTGTGTTTCTTTGTACAGCAAATAGTAAAATTTCTATGCAGAATTTTCCATTTGTCCTGAAATTTGGCATAATAGTTTTATAAAGAAATTATGTATATATGAGGGAATGTCCGGGTGTATATAATAATACCCGGATACCAGTGATCAGATATGTATTAAACGTTTCATGTACATTACAAAGGAGAAAATATGTTTAACCAAATAATAAATAGCCCCAATTTATTAAACTTTATTTTACCGATCTTTTTGGCCGACGAAGATATGCGCTCAGATGATGAAATGTATGATAAAGTGCCAGAAAAATTAATAATACATCATTATTGTAAAATTCCAGTATGCTTTTATTCTTTTCCTGATAAAAAAATTCTGCGAAATTCCGATTTTCGAGCATTTAATCATGGAGTTAAAGAGTTATACAATGCCGCCGTTAAAAATTTGGAAAAAAGTGAATTTTTTATTGATCCGTACTATGACGAATGTGATAACATAGACGATAATATTGCAGAAAAGTTGCTAGATTCTGAAGGTTATGATCCTCGTAAATTATTTATATGTGGTACTGAATGTCCCGATATATTTGGTGCGGAGGCTATTCTTTCTGAAAAATTTTTATGCAAAATGGCGGATAAATTGGAAGAGGATTATTATATCCTTATGGAAGGGGTCCGAGATGTTTATATTCTTCCGTGTTCCGCTGTTAATAGGCAAACAGGCCTTGAAAATCTATCCGAACATATGCGGGATGCCGTTTATGAAAAGGATGCATTTTTTCATGGTATATTCCGCTATTATAAAAAAGACGGGAAATTACGGATGATATCAAAGAAATCTATTTATGCTCGGTAGATTAATTTTAATGAGAGTATAGATAGAAAAAGAATCCGCGGCACACGCCGCGGATTCTTTATATTCGTTATTCTGTTTTCTTCATCGAAGCTAATGCTGCTTCATACTCATCGACGGAATATTTCGAGAGAATTTTTTCTTTTGAAAGACCTAAATCAATCATATTTTTGATTGCTTCAATTCTTTCCTCTGTTAAAAGTTTTTCCATTACCTCACACACGGCAGGTGCACCTCCTTCAGATTTTAGCGAGTTGAACCTTTTTGTTATAGCAGGAAATTCTTTAGATGCAAATTGTTTCTTAATAAAACAATCCATCAATTCCGATGTTCTGGATCCATCTTTGATAACGGTATTCACGAATATTTCATGTAAACCATCATCTACCACTGCTCCATTTTCACGAATTGTCTTATCGATATGATAAGTAGTTAATCCATATCCCAAGAAGTCAAACTGTGAGATATAAACGATATACACGTCGATTACATCATTGAATTTTTCTCCTGGATTAGATTCCCTAACTGTAATACTGGAAGCATTAAATCTGGCTCGTCTAAGATGATCGTCATTGTCAGCTCGTTGAACCTCAATATTACATTTTGTTCCATCTCCAAGGACACACAGGGAATCCAGTCTCACGGAGCGGCCATATAGATTCCGATTGCTGCTTTGTACAATTACATCTTTTACGATAAGCTGGTCATCTTCTAAGATAGTTCTCAGAATTTCCTGACAGGCTGGAATGTCTTGCGCAAATACGTGAAGCCTCCCCGCCTAAACATTTCATGCTATAGGCAGAGCTTCCAAAGTATAAAACATATCTATACGGATACATTTTATTTTGTCCTTTAGGGACTTGGAATACCTGACTTGGATACAGTCTGGACT
>ERZ773258.137-NODE-137-length-90100-cov-11.242401_pt1 | contig 90100 bp, 62 predicted proteins | sample MGYA00511962_ERZ773258 | MGnify/ENA primary metagenome ERZ773258 (study PRJEB29015, sample SAMEA2737755) | human gut metagenome | biome: human gut; feature: human-associated habitat; material: faeces | place: China | collected 2012 ... | reverse complement strand
TTTCCGCCGAAGAACTCCTCTCCACGCCGCTGCCGCCGGTCAAGTGGATCATTCCCGATTTGCTCCCGGCAGGGCTGGCGCTGTTTGCCGGCCCCAGCAAAGCGGGCAAAAGCTGGCTGACCTTGTGGCTGTGCTTGCAGGTGGCGCAGGGAAAGCCTATGTGGGGACGCGAAATAGAGCCGCACACCGTGCTTTATCTATCGCTGGAGGACACCTTCAACCGTCTGCAAAAGCGCCTTCTCCAGCTTGTGGGCAGCGAAGAAGCCCCCGAACGGCTGGTCATGCAGACGGAATGTGGCAGCATCGAGCAGGGGCTGGAAGAACAGCTCACAAGTTTCCTCTATCAGCACCCGGATACAGGGCTGATTGTCATTGACACTTTGCAAAAGGTTCGTTCCAACGACCAGAACAACAGTATGTATGCCAGCGATTACAAGGAAATCAGCGCCTTGAAAGCACTGGCTGATAAGTACAATGTCTGCATTTTGCTGATCCACCATCTGCGCAAACAAGCCGCAGACGATCCGTTCCAGCAGATTGCAGGCTCCAACGGTCTGATGGGTGCGTCCGATACCAGCTGGGTCATGCAGCGCAAGCGTATGAGCCAGACCGCCAGCATTTTGGTGACCGGGCGCGATATGGACAACAAAACACTGCGTCTGCACGAAGAAAATTGCGTTTGGATTCTGGACGAGGAAGAAAGTACAGAACAGATTGTCGCTAAGGCTGTGCCGAGTTACCTTTGGAAAGTGGCAGATTACATTGACCGTGTTGGCATTTGGCAGGGGACGGCTACCGAATTGCTCTCCGCAGTCGATATCGAGAGCGTTTTGCCCCACCAGCTGACCCGGAAAATCGTGGAACACTTCGATACGGTGTTCACGCCAAGAGGTATCCGCTATGAAACCCACCGCACCTCGCAGGCGCGGCAGATGAAGTTCTCCCATGACGGAAATGACGCAGATGACGCTAATGACACTGAAATTGACATAACCCAGCTTTTCAAATGTGATATCTCACAAACAGCGTCATCAGCGTCATTAGCGTCACAAAGGTCGCGTAAGGGAAGCAAGCATGGGCGAAGTGTTGCCACAGGGCAACCCGCCGAAAAGCCTACGGGGACAGCCCCGAACCCCTGTGAGGCTGCTGGCGCATGAGAAAGCGCAGCGTTGGAATCAATGTCCGCGTCAGCGTCACAGAGAAACGAAAAATGACGCTGATGGCTAAACGGTGCGGGTTGTCTCTCTCGGAATACTTACGCCAGCGGGCGCTGGGATATGAACCGGGTGGACACCCACCCAAGGAGGTATGTGATGTGTTGGATAAGTTGGATGACATTGCAGAGCGCTGCTCTGCGCGGGATGAAACTGACATTATCGCCCAGACCGACCGCATGAGGGACCTGCTCATTGGCGGTAACTAAGATCTGGACGATTAAGGACAGCTTACAGCGCGTCCTTGACTACGCGGCCAACCCGGACAAAACCGAATACGATTCTCTTGCCCAAACGCTGCACTACGCAGAGAACGATGCCAAGACCAAGCTGAACGAGAGCGCCCAGCTTGTCACCGGCATCCATTACAGGGCAAATCATGCGTGGGAAGATATGCGGGCTGTACAGGAACGCTTTGGTAAAGCAGACGGCGTAGTGGCACTCCACGCTTACCAGAGTTTCCGCGAGGGGGAGGTAACCCCGGAGCAGTGCCATGAGATCGGCGTGGCGCTGGCCCACAAGGTCTGGGGCAAGCGTTTTCAAGTGCTGGTTGCTACCCACATGAACACGGATAACTTACATAATCATTTTGTGATAAATTCCGTATCCTATGTGGACGGCAAGAAGTACGAGCAACGCCGCAGCCAGTATGCTGAGTTCCGGGCAGCATCCGACAAGCTGTGCCGGGAGTACGGTCTGTCGGTGGTGGAACAACCAAAAGCCAAAGAGCCGGCGCGTTACGCCCGGATGCGGGAGGCCATTGACCAAGCCTGTGAGGATGCCAGCACCGCCGAGGATTTTCACAGGGCGCTGTATCGGCAAGGGTATATCTTCGGCGCTGATCCCAACCGCAAGTATGCAATGATCCGGGCACGGGATGGCGGGCGAGCCGTGCGGCTTTACAGGCTGGGAGAAGAATACGATTTACCTGCCATAGATGACCGCCTGCGCGGAAATTACTTACTGTACGGACCAAGGTTGTATGAGCTGAAGCACCCGCCCCGACAGTACACGCCGAAACGGTATCGCCCTACGGAAAATAGAAGCGTCCTCCAAATTTTCTTCGAGGTGTTCTTTGGGGAATCCCAGATGCACCGCTTATATCTGTACTACTGTTACCAACTGGGCATCTTACCCAAGAAGCCGCAGCCACGCATCAACCGCCCGGAGTTGGAGCGCATTTGGAAAGATACCGAGAAAATCCTTGCAGAACACGCATTTGTCCACGATCACAAGTTTCCCTCTTTGCAGGCAATCGTGGACTACCGTAAGGGCTTGTCCCAGCGGATGGAAACCCTTGCCGCGCAGCGGGCTGAAATCGTCAAACAGATGCGCCGAAAGGAAGCACCGCCGGAACTGGCAGACCAACGCATGGCGTTGACTTGCCAGATCACCAAACTGCGCAAAGAAGATAAGATTGCTGAGGGAGCTATCAAGCGCATCCAAAGAACACGTGAATCCAACCGCATAGACCAAGAAAGCCGAAGTCAACATACAAACAATAAAAATCGCAGCCGAGATTCTTTTCGCCAGCGATAAGGAGGTACAATGGCTTACATCAAGAAAAAATCTGAACGAAAATTCAAAATCACTGTCTGCAACGGCTATAAGGTCAATGGGCAGAAACGGATGAAAGCGCAGACCATCACTGTGCCATCAAGCGTACCTAAGCGCGGCATCCAGCAATACGTTATGGCTGAAGCAGAACGCATTGAGAAAAAGTTCAAGTATGGTGTCGAGGAAAGTGACCAGACCCACTTTGAACAGTACGCCGAAAATTGGCTCAAACGGCAGGAACCGTTCTTTAAGGCTACGACATACGCAGGGTACAAACGCAATCTGGATATTGTTTACCCGCTGATTGGAGGAATCCCGCTTGCAAAGCTGCTACCTATGACGCTGGAAGAAATGTGTGAAGAACTGCGCAAGCGCCCGGGGCGTGGCGGAAATTGCATCAAGGAAACCACGGTACAAAAGTACCTTGAAACAGTTTCCTCGGTGCTGGAAGATGCCAAGAAAAATGACATCATTCCGTTTAACCCGGCGCACCGTGTCCGCAATAAGCATATCGAGAAAGAAGTGCAGCACATTCCGCAGAAGTATGAAATGGGTAAACTGATGCGGGCGATTCAGAACGAACCGATTCTGTATCGGGCGTACTACACACTGGCAATCACGACCGGTCTGCGGCGTGGGGAACTGTGCGCCCTGCAATGGAGGGACATAACCGGTGCTTGTGAAATGACCGTCCGCCGTTCCCGCAGCTGCGCATCCGGGCAGATTGTTGAAAGCGACACCAAAAGCCATCGGGAACGGATTGTAACCATTCCGTTGGGGCTATGGGAACTTCTGATGGCGCTGCGACAGCAGCAGATGCTGCATAGCGGCGTTCCGGACAGAGAGCAACCGATTTTTACTGACCCCGACGGTCATGTGCCGCACCCGGACACTTTTACCCGACATTTGCGCAAGCTGTATAAAAAGTGTGGGCTATCGGAAGATTACCACCTGCACACCCTGCGGCATTTCTACGCAACCTATCTGCTGCAGGAAGGCACCAGCAAACAGGTGGCGGCATCCCTGCTCGGTCATGCAGATACGGCATTCTTGGAGCGCACCTACTGCCACCCACAGGACGCGGTGAAACTTCAGGCGGCAAACCTGATGCAAGATTTGTTGAACAGCCAAAATCCGTGTTATGTTGCATTTATGAAAAATAAGAATAGAAAAGCCAAGAAAGCAGGGTAAATAAGCAGCGGCACCGTCAGAGATGGCGGTGCCGTTTTTGTCAGTAATAGGTAGAATTTTGGGCAAAAGATTGTTGGGTGTGGTGATAGCTTTCTGTCGCAGTTGTCGGTATGCTTTGTTGTACCGCAGGTCAAAAATAATACTAAGGAGCGTGCAAAACATGGCGTCTATTAGAAAACGCGGCAGTAACAGCTATTTGATTGTGGTATCCCGTGGGTATGATTATGAGGGCAACAGGCTGAAATCCGTGCAGAAAACGGTCAAGCCACCCAAAGAGTATACTCCGAAACAAGCCGAGAAATGGGTAAAGGAACAGGCAATCCTATTTGAACGCGAGGTTCAGCATACGCCTGAACCCATCAACCGCAGCATTACACTGGCAAAGTACATTGAGCATTGGGCGGCTGATGTTGGACCGAAGAAGCTGGCAGACTCTACATACCAACGAGATTTGCAGGACATTCGGCGCATTCTGCCGGCGTTGGGTAACTACAAACTGACCGATTTGCGTAAGGAAGTCATCCGAGAATTTTACGAAGAAATGAGGCACAGCCCGCGTTTGGACGGCAGAGGGAATCTATCCGAGAAGTCGGTCGAGGGGCTGCACAACACGCTGTGCGGTATCCTGTCAGCCGCTGTGGACGAGGGATATCTGACACATAATCCCGCATGGCGGTGCTACAAGCCGAAAGGAAAGAAAAAAGAACGTCCCGTGGCCGATGAGGAAACCGTTAAAAAGTTGATTACTGCATTTGAAGGTCAGAGTATGAAATACGAAACATACTTCAAGCTGGTACTGGCAACCGGGCTGCGGCGTGGAGAAGCCTGTGGATTAAAATGGAGTGACATCAACTGGCGCAAGCGTACAATCCATGTACAGCGGGGTGTGGTCAAACTTAGCCACCAAGAATCAATCACTAAGGACCCCAAGACCAGCAGCGGTGATCGCATGGTGTATTTGAGTAAAGAAATGTGCCAGCTACTCAAGGCGTGGCGGAAAGAATGCGAATGGGATAGGGCGCAAACCGCGAACGAAACTGTGGACGAGGATGACTACCTGTTCCGTCAGCCTAATGGAAAGCCGATGAATCCCTGCACATTTACCTATCGCTTCAAGCTGATTTTGAAAGCCAACAACTTGCCGCTGGATTTGAATGTGCATAGCTTACGGCATACGAATGCCAGCCTGCTGATTGCGCAGGGGGTTGACGTCCGCACGGTGGCTAGTCTATTGGGCCACGCACAGGCCAGCACTACGCTGGATATTTACGCTCACGCATTTGACAAGAACAAACGCAAAGCGCAAGAAAAACTTGGAAAGGCGATTGGATTATGAGAAACACCAAAAAGATTAAGCTGACCCGTGCCAACAAAATTATTCTAATAAGTGCGCTTGGCGATTACTACTACCAGCAGAGAGTCGTAAACACAGGTTGGCGTGAAACAGGTTATCTGATACTGAAAGTGGATTCTCTCCCAGTCGGTAAAAAATCAGTTTTCACCATTGAGGAAATCCATCTAGCAAGAACAGCCGTAAACCAGCTGCGAAACAAGAAAATTCAACAGGGGCAGTACACAGACGCAACAGATGATATGCTGCTAAAATTATTCTAAAATCAAAATAACAAAAATCACCTTGCAAAGTACATTGCAAGGTGATTTTTTGGTGCGACCGGGAGGATTCGAACCTCTGGCCTTCCGGGTCGGAGCCGAACGCTCTATCCAGCTGAGCTACGATCGCTTATATATGAAAAACGCCGTTGCAGCGTATTTCAATCTTGTAAAGTAGTCAATTCCCAATAGTGGTCAATTCGTGGTCTGACTACCGTTGACCACCGCAATTTTACGAACGCAAATAACGCTGTATCGAACAAAAACAGGCCTTAAACCTGCGATGTCGCAGTTGTCGGAGCCGAACGCTCTATCCAGCTGAGCTACGATCGCTTATATATGAAAAACGCCGTTGCAGCGTATTTCAATCTTGTAAAGTAGTCAATTCCCAATAGTGGTCAATTCGTGGTCTGACTACCGTTGACCACCGCAATTTTACGAACGCAAATAACGCTGTATCGAACAAAAACAGGCCTTAAACCTGCGATGTCGCAGTTGTCGGAGAACTACGACACGGCGCGTAATATGATGATATACTGCGATTTTTTGTTGGTTCTGCACTGCTACGGCACACCTATCACAAACAATATAAAACAATGTGTCAACGATAAAAACTGACCGCCGGCAGCAAAAATCACTGCTAGTGGTCAGTTGGTGGTCAATCTTCGAAATTCATATTTTCTAATTGTACAGGCTGATTCTGCCCGGCGTAAATCACGTCTGTGATATGAACACAGAGATTTGATTCATCTATCCAGAAGTAAATATAATAGTTTTTGCTTACCAAGCGGTGAATGCCCAGACTGCGCCATGGTTCTTCCGGTGTAAGATGAACACGGTGAGGGAACATATCCAATGAATTGATGGCCTTTTGCAATGTTCGCAGTAATTTAACCGCAGTTTGTGGTTCCATCAAGTCAACCGCAATATAGTTGCTGATTTCGCGCAGAGATTGCTCTGCGTGTACGGTGACTTTGATTTTATACTGCTTTTCCATTCTGAATCTCACCAATTAAACGGTCAAATACTTCATCGGAAGGTGCCGCTTGATTCTGCTTGGCCTGAGCATAACCGGCAGACATTCGTGCATTGAATTCAGCATCGTTCATTTCACTTCGGGATTTGGGCCGCGCTGCAGGAACGGAGGGACGAAACGGCAGTCCATTCCAAAGTACAATCTGCCGATAGAACATATTGATTGCAGTGGAAACGGGAATTCCTAAATCGGAGAGAATAGTTTCAGCTTGTTCTTTGACTTCCGGCTCAACCCGCGCAGTAACATTAGAAGTTTTGGTTGCCATGCAAAGCACCACCTTTCTTAGTTTCAGTATAGCACATTGTATTACATATTGCAATACAAATTCGTGGTAGCTTGGCTTTATTTGCTGCCCAGAGAAATCGGCTGTTTTTTTGTGGAAAAATATCCCGGAACCATGGGTTACAGCGCTTCAAAACGGATTTGCAGCAAATCCGCAGGGCCTTCGCCGTGGTAGATCAGATAGAGCGCCGCTGTGCCGGTGTGGTCGAGCGTCATGGCGGTATCCTGCCAGCCATCGCTCGGCGGCAGGGTGATTTCCCCGGCAGCTTCATCATTCAGGCAAATCTGCATCGTGCCGGCTGCACCGCGGGTGGTGATGACCAGACGCACCGGGCCGTCAAAGTCAAAATACTTGAAGCCGGTCATGCAGTTGTCCTTCAGATTGGTAATAAACCGTTCGGCGTCCTTGCTCTGCACCACATCGGGCGCGTACAAATCAGTAACACCGGGGCGGGGGTGGGGGTGCTGTTCGGCAGAGTACATAACGCCCTCATATCACCAGCCGTTCAGATCGTCCAGCGGGGCATACCAGCCGACATAGTCGCCTTTAGAGCAGTAGCGGTCACCGCCCTCGGTATCGTGGGAGCCGAACAGATAGATACGGTCCCCAAAGATATGCAGCTCGCCGTCGGGGGTGTACTCCCACAGGGGAAGAAACGGGTTCATCGCTTGTTTTTTTATGGGAATTTTTCCTTACCTGTAACAAAGCTGCAGCCTGGGGCTTATCAATCGGCGGCGTAGCTGCCCAGAAAGGCAAGGCTCGGCTTCGGGTGGCGGGTCTGGCCGTTGGCACGGTCGACGGCAATCAGGCCGAACGTCATCGAAAAGCCCTTCTGCCACTCAAAGTTGTCAAGCAGGCTCCAATGCAGATAGCCCTTGATGGGCAGGCCCTCGGCAAGGCAATCCTGCACACCGGCCAGCGCCTGCCGGATAAACTCCACGCGGCGGGTATCGTCGCCGGTGCCGATGCCGTTCTCGGTAATCAGCAAATCACCGTGGAAATCCTTGGCCACGGCGCGCAGCACGTTGGCCAGCGCCTGCGGGTAAAACTCATAGCCCATCTGGGTAAGCTCCGCGCCCTCCGGCATAGGCAGCTGGCCATCGGGGCCAATGCGGGTGCGGGTGTAGTTCTGCACGCCCAGAAAATCATCGTTCTGGATGTAGGGCAGATAGTGGGTAAATTCCTCGGCCCACTCCTTGGTGGCCAGTGCCTCACAGCCCGGCTCCGGCTGTAAATCGTGCAGGCTCAGGGTCAGACCGACCTTCAATTCGGGGCAAATCGCCTTGATGGCATCCCGCGCCGCGGCGTGGGCGCGCATAATGAGCAAATCGCCCTCCGGCGTGCGCTGCGTCTGGAAGGTCTGCGGGTTCTCGGTGCCGAAAAGCGCCAGTGATTCCGCAGCGGCTGCCTTGCGGTTTTCCAGCATCTTCTGCAAATTCATACCCATCTGCACGCTGCTTTCGGCCTGCCCGGCGGCTGCTCTGGCCGCGGCGGCCTTCTGCATCTGCATCATGTAGCGCTTCGAGATGGCAGCAATCTGCAGGCCCATATTGGCCTCGTTGATGGTGCAGATATAGTGCAGCTCATCGCCGAGAGCCTCCACAACCTTGACGGCATAGCGCTTGAAATAGTCAACCGTGCTCTCGGCCTCCCAGCCGCCGCGCTCAATCAGCCATTTGGGGCTGGAAAAATGGTGCAGCGTTACCACCGGCTCAACACCGTGCTCGCGGCAGCAGCGGATTACCTTGCGGTAATGCTCCAGCTCGGACTCGTCAAAGCAGCCCTCCTGCGGCTCCACGCGCGCCCACTCGATAGAAAAACGGTAGGCATTCAGCCCGGCCCCGGCCAGCAGAGCAATGTCCTCCTCATAGCGGTGGTAGTGGTCTACGGCATCATTGCTCGGCTCGGCAAAGCTGGAATGTTCCATCTGCTCCTGTGCCCACAGGTCGCTGTAGCGGTTGTTGCCCTCCACCTGATGCGCTGCCGTGGACGCACCCAGTAAAAACTCCTTGGGAAATTTCATGGTGTTGTCTCCTTACGTTTGTGTTACATCCATCATAAAGTGCGGAAATGCAAAGAAAATACTATGGCGTTTGTTTGGTCTGTCAGCTGAGTCGATTGAGCTTTGTCAATAGCTGCGCAAACAGTGCCTCGCCGCCCGGCATCATGCCTTTTAAATCGTTGAAGCTCTTGTTGGCAAGGAACGCGGCGGCAGGGCCGTCAAGCATACCCGGCAGGGCAGCGGAAAGCACCGCTTTGGCGTCGGCGTCTGCCAGCATGGTGCGCAGCGGTGTGTCCATCGTAAAGCGCTGCGGGGTTAAATCGGTTTCTGTGGCGTAGGAATACCGATAGCTGCCGCTGCCCAGCGTGATGGGGCCTTCCTGCTCCGGCAGGAAAAGCTGTGCGGTGGTGTTGGCGGGGATTTCCACCTCCACGGTGATGAGATGGTTCAGGCACTGCCACGCAAGGCGCACCCTGCCGTAGGGGGTGGTGCGCAGGGCACAAGCCTGCGTGATGCCCTGAATCAGCTGCGGCTGCAGCGTAATGGTGCGGTAGCCCGGTTCAGCCGGGCGGATACCCACCAGCTGCTCCAGCAGCCAGTCGCCCACGGCGCCAAAGGCATAGTGGTTAAAGCTGTTCATGCCGCTTTCGTCAAAGCTGCCGTCGGGGCGGACGCTGTCCCAGCGCTCCCACATGGTAGTTGCGCCGCAGCGCACCTCATACAGCCAGCCGGGGAAATCCTCGTTCAGCAGCAGTTTTCCGGCAAGGTCATTGCGGCCGATTCTGGAAAGTGCGTCCATCAGAATCGGCGTGCCGATAAAGCCGGTTGTCAGGTGCCCCTGATGCTTGTCCAGATTCTGTACAAGGCTTTGGGCAATGCGGTCGCGGTGCTCCGGCCCGGCAAGGTCAAACAGAAGAATCAGCGCCAGCGCGGTCTGAGTTTCGCCCACCACGCGCCCGGTTGCGGTGATGTACTCCTGCTGGAAGCCACTGCAGATTGCGCGGTGCAGCGCGGTATATTCGTCTGACTCCTGTGCTTTGCCCAGCACGGCCGCCGCCTTGGCAAGCAGCTGGGTACAATGTGCGTAGTAGGCGCTGGCAATCAGGTAGGCATCGGTGCTGCCACGGTTGCCGCGGCCCTCCTCGCGGTCAAGGGCCAGCCAGTCGCCGTGCTGAAAGCCGCACTGCCGCAGATGGTCGGGCGTTTCCTGACGGCGCATAGATTCTACCCACGCTTTCATGCTGGGGTATTGCCGTTCCAGAATATCCCGTTCGCCGTAAAGCTCGTAGAGCGTCCACGGAATGGTGACGGCGGCGTCACACCAGACGGCAGCGCCGCCGCTGCCCTGTCCGTTCACGTTCGGCACGATGTGCGGCACACCGCCGTCCGCGGCTTGTCCAATGGCAAGGTCGGCCAGCCACTTGCGGAAAAAGCGGTAGACGTCCTCATTCTGCGCGGCGGTGCGGCAGAAAACAGCAGCGTCACCGGTCCAGCCCAGCCGTTCATCGCGCTGCGGGCAGTCGGTAGGCACATCGATAAAGTTGGAGCGCTGGCCCCACACGATGTTCGCCCACAGGCGGTTGACCAGCGGGGAGGAGCAGGAAAATTGCGCGGTGGCGGCAGCGTCCGTACCCAGCACCAGCGCGGTGAAGGCGTCAAGCGGCGGGTTGCCGCCCATGCCTGCAATCGAGACATAGCGGAAGCCGTGGTAGGTGAAGCGGGGGACAAACGTATCCTTGCCGCCGCTGCACACAAAGGTATCGGTGGCCTTGGCGGTGCGCAGGTTGGCAGTATACAGGCTGCCGTCCGGCGTCAGGGCCTCAGCAAAGCGCAGGGTGATTTCCTGCCCGGGGGAACCCTGCCAGTCCAGCCGGACAACACCGGCCATATTCTGGCCGAAATCCAGAATCGGCGTGCCGTCCGGCGTATGCAGCAGCTGCACAGGGGCGCGGCGCTCAAGCACGCGCACCGGCTCGCATTGCTGGGGAACCAGCGCCGGGGCATGGGCGTTCAGATCTTCTGCAAGGACAACCGGCTGCGGTGCAGTTGGCACAGCGGTGCGGTCGATGCGCTCACCGTGGTAGAACTCCGCCTCGCGGTGCTGCCCAAGGTACCACTGCCAGCGCGCATCGGTGGCAACCGTGACGCGGTGGCTGTCCATGCAGGTGAGAGAAAGCTCGGCAAAGAGGGCCGTCTGCTTGCCGTACACCTGCCGCGTTCCGTTCAGATAACCGGCATACCAGCCGTTTGCGGTGGTGATTTCCAGCGTGTTTTCCGGCTGAATCAGCGCCGTGACGTCATATACCTGATATTGCAGGCGGCTTGCGTACTCGGTCCAGCCGGGAGCAAACCAGTCTTGCGAGACCTCCTGCCCGTTCAGCCGCACGGTATAGATTCCGCAAGCGGAAAGATACAGCCTTGCCTTCTGCACAGGCTCGGCAGAAAAATGTCGCACAAAAACAGGACATTCGCTGTGATTTTCCGCCAGGGTGTGGGTAATCCACTGCGCGGTGAGAAAGCGCGGCGCAAACAGTGCCGTGGAAAATTCGGCCTTGCCCTGCGCGGACTCGCCGTGGTTATCCCAGACAGTCAGCTCCAGTGTGTAGTGGCATTCCTCGTTCAGCGGCGGACCCGCATAGCGGACGGCGGCGCTCTCGCTGCCTGTGATGCGCCCGCTGTCCCAAAAGGGCATCAGGCCGTCCCTGATACAAATCCGGTAAGCGGTCTGGTGTACGTTCTGGCGGTCACTTTCGAGCTGCCAGCCCAGATACGGCGTCGGCTCACTCAATGCGGCAGGGTTCTCCTGCCGGTCAATCAGAATTTTGGAAACCTTCAGCATAGCTTTCCTCCTGTTTATTCCTCGGCGCACGCCGCATCCAGTGCGTGCAGCACCTCCGGCGGCAGGGTCTGACCGCCCATCGAAAGCAGCTTCTTCAGGCTCATGCTCTTCATCTGGGCCAGCATCGGGCTTTCCAACATCGGTCCCAGCACCTTTGCCAGCACGGCGCGGGCTTTCTCGTTTTCCAGCAGGGTGCCCAGCGGCAGGTCGGCGGCACTGGGGGCAGCCTCATGCACAGGCAGAGACTGCGCAGCAACAGGGGTGAAGCCGATGCCCAGCTCGGCCACCAGCTCGCCCAGCGTCACGCGCAGCAGCGCACCCTTGGCACCGCCCTCGCTGCGGATAATTGCCATAGCGGCACCGTCATACAGCGGGCAAACCGGCCCGGCAAAGGGCAGCGGGCGGTCGGGCTTGGGGTCGGCGGTGCCCAGCGCGGCCAGTGTGCCGCCGCCCAGCAGCTCCACCTTGATTTCGCGCCGGTCGGCAAGAACCGGGTTTCCGGCGGCGTCAACGCACTGAATCTGCACAAAGCAGAGGTCTTTTCCGTCCGCGGCGATGGCGGGGCGGTCGGCCGTCAGGCGCAAAGCGGCGGTTTTGCTTGCGGTTGCCAGCGTGTCGCGGCCCGTTTCAACGCCGTTTTTGCAGCTGACAGCCTCCAGCGTGCCAGGCTCATAGGCAAAGCGGAACACCGCAAGGTACTCCTGCGCTTCGGTGCAGGGCTTGCGGCCGAGGGAACGGCCGTTCAGCAGCAGCTCTACCTCGTCGGCGTCGGCGTAGATATTGACTTCCACGTCCTGCCCCTCGCAGCCGGGGAAGGTGTAGTTGCGCTGCACCGGCAGCCACGCCCACGAAAGCCGTGCCAGATGCTTGTCAACCAGCTCGGGCGGCAGGCAGAAGATATGCGGCGCGGCGTTGCCCCAGATTACATCGCGGTAATAGCTCTGCGGGCGCTTGCGGCCCAGCAGGTCAAAGTCGCCGCAGTTGGCGGTCAGCCACGGCCATGCGGGCTGACTGGGGCGCGGCTCGGCGCTGACCTCCCAGCGGCCCACGCCGACCTCACCGATGTAATCCCATGCCGTCCAGACAAAATCGCCGATGACATTGACATTGTCACGCGCGCCCTGCCAGCTCAGCAGTGCGGCGCGGGGGTAGCTCTCGGAGCCGTAAATCACGCGGTCGGGGTACTTTTCAGCATCGTAGGCGTAGCGCGCCACCTTATAGTTGTAGCCTGCCACGTCCAGCGGGGCAAAGTAGGGCGCGGTGCCCGGGCCCCAGATGTCGCGCCCCTCGGCAAAGGTGTCGTAGGCCATATTCAGCGCTTGGTTGCCGGTGGTGCCGCCTGCGGGGCGGTTGCCGTATTCCGAGAAGAGCGCGCAGGCCGTGGCCGATACCGGGCGGTTTGCGTCCAGCGAACGCACCTTGTCGGCAAGACGCTTTGCCCATGCAAAGCCGTCCGCCGTGCCGTCGCGCTCCTCCACCTCGTTGCCGGTGCTCCACATCACAATGCAGGGATGGTTGTAGTCGCGGGTAATCATATCCTCAAGGTCTTTTTCCCAGCACTGCTCAAAGGTGACGTGCAGGCCAAAGCTGGTGCGGCCCATAACCCACTCGTCAAAGGCTTCCTCCACAACCAGCATACCCAGCTCATCGCAGGCGTTCAGGAACGCCGGGCCAAAGGGGTTGTGCGCGGCGCGGATGGCATCAAAGCCGCTCTCCTTCATCAGGCGAATCCGGCGGCGCTCGGCGGCGGCATGGTCAGCCGCACCGAGAATGCCCAAGTCATGGTGGATGCAGCCGCCCTTCATCGTGCGGGGCTGACCGTTCAGCAGCAGACCGGTCTTGCTGCTTACCTGAATCGTGCGGATGCCAATGCGCTGCTCTGCCGTGTCGGCGGTGCCGTTGGCGGTGACGTTCACGCGCAGGGTGTAGAGGGCGGGTGTTTCCGGCGTCCACGGCGTAATGCCGTTGGCGGCAAGCTGCACCGTTCCAAGGCCCTCTGCCGCGGCCAGAACCTGCCCCTCTGCGTCCACCAGCTCATAGGTTACGCTGTCCGCCGTGCCGGTTAGTGCGGTGCTGACCTCTACCACAGCGCTGCTGCCGTCCAGCGCGGCGGTGGTGGCGCGGATACCGTGCGGCGCGGCGCTGACGGCGCTTGCCATGTGCAGCCACACGCTGCGGTAGATGCCGCAGCCCACATACCAGCGGGAGTTGGGCTTGGTGCGGTTGTCGGTGTAGACGGTGATTTCATTATCGCCCGCCTGCAGCAGCTTTGTCACCTCCACCCAGAAGCCGGTATAGGGGTTGTTGTGCTTGGCAATCGGCTTTTTGTTCAGCCAGACCTCGGTAATGCCGGCAATGCCTTCAAATTCCAGCCAGAAGCGCTGGCCGATGATTTCCGGTTCCACGGTAAAGCTCTTGCGGTAGTAAAGACCGGCGCAGGCCATAAAGCCCTCATCCAGCCCGGTCGCGGCCTCGGGCGAGCGTGCCTTCTCCACGGCGTAGTCATGGGGCAGGCTTGTTTTTTTCCAGCCCTGCAGCATACCCACCATCAGGGGGTTCTGCAGGCTGCTTTCAAGATATTCCCAGTTCCGGTGCAAGTCAAATCGTTGCATAATGTTCTCCTTTGCAGTGCGGTTCTTGTGGGTGTGCTATTTGCTTGTCTCTATCATACAGAGCTTTGCCCGGGTAAAACAGTAATAGATTTGCCTTGAAAGTCAAAAATTCGTCTTGTTGGGAAAACAAGACGAATTTTTTACATTTGTGACTATTTTATTGTTGTTCAGGACTGGGCAATGGGCGCTATAATGCAGACAGAAGCTCTTATTGCTTCTGGCGATATTCCAACGGCGAGCAGCCGACCACCTCGTGAAAGACCTTGCCGAAGTAGCTGCGGGAGCAGAAATGCAGTCTGTCGGCAATCTCCTGCAGGGAAAGCCCGGTGGTGGTCAGCAGCAGCTTGGCGCGCTCAATGCGTACATATTTGATATAGTTTGTCAGGCTGGTGTGCATCTCCCGCTTGAATTTCTTTGTCAGGTAGTATTCGGCGTAGCCAAAGCGCTTGGCCAGCTGGTCGATGGGAATTTCCTCCTCGGCGTGCAGCTCAATATACGCGCAGCAGTCCTGTATCTGCTTGGACATCTCCGGGTTGGTGCGGCAGCGGTGTACCCGGTGTACAAAATCCGCGTACATCGTGTTGGAAAGCTCGCCCAGCTCCGTGCTGTCCTTGGCGTCGGCTACACGCTGAATGTAGGCATCGCCCAGCGTATAGCCTTCCTCGGGGGAAAGGCCGCCTTCAATGGCAGCACGGCAGCACAGGGAGGTAAATACAATCACCGAGGTCCGCGCCTGCCCCAGAATCTCGTTGGTGACAACCTTGACGCCGTTGCTGACGCTGTTGGCCTGATTGACCACAAGGGCGTAGTTCAGATCGCCCTCGCGCACCATGCGCAGCAGCGCCTGCTCGGTTGTCCAGACCTTATGGCGGTCGCGTGTGGAAAGCTGCTCCTCCACATCAACGGTGCTGTAATCCTCATCTGTAATGTTGTATATGTCAAAGGTGTTTTTCTGCACACCGGTCACGCAGTAATTCAGCGTGATGGCATAGTGGTTCATGATGTTCGTGGCAAGGGTCGGCAATGCTTTCAGAGCCTTTTCAATCTGCATGGTGGTCTCCACACTGAGATTCAGATTCTGCAGCTGCCGCATGGCCAGCTCCATATTGCGCAGAACGGTGTTCTCGGTAAAATAGGGGCCAATCAGGTAGACCATTTTTACCTTGCCGCCGTCCGTTTCTGCCGCAGCACACCACTGCAGGCCGATGGAGGAGGCAACCTGCATGGGCGTATCGGGCAAAAGGTGGTCATACAGCCGCTTTTTGCAGCCGAACAACTCAAATACCTGTGCCAGAACTTCTTCCTCGGGGCAGTTACTGTACACAAGCTGGCCGCAGTCATTGTAGGCCCACAGGTACAGCGGCCCCGCACACTGAATCATATCCTTATAAAGCTGCAGATTCTGCCGGACATCCATTTGCATTGTCCCTCCGTGTTTTACAATCTAAGTGGATTCATTGTAACATATTTTTCCTGTGCCGACAAGAACGTCCGCCAACCCACCGCAGAAAGGAGCGTCCTGTGAAAATGAAAAGAAGCTATTGCAACCCGCTTGACCTTGGCTACCGCTACCAGCACATGATGGAAAACGGAAAGCGGATTGCCTACCGTGAGGCTGCTGACCCGACACTGATTTACTTTAAGGGTGTCTACTATCTGTTCGCGTCGATGTCGGGCGGATTCTGGCACAGCAGCGATTTGACCGACTGGAAATACCACACCAACCGTGATTTGCTGATTTATGATTATGCGCCGGATGTGCGCCAAGTGGGGGAGTACCTGTACTTCTGCGCCTCGCGCCGCGGCGAGAACTGCCCCATCCTGCGCACAAAGGACCCGCTGTCTGATACGTTTGAGCAGGTCAGTGCGCCGTTTGATTTCTGGGACCCCGACCTCTTCTGTGACGATGACGGCCGTGTCTATCTGTACTGGGGCTGCGGCAACACCGACCCCATCTATGGAATCGAGATGGACCCGGACACCATGCTGCCCATCGGGGAGCGCCGCGAGCTGATTTTTGAGCAGGCGGACACGCTGGGCTATGAGCGCTGCGGCGAGAACGGAAATGTCCCGCCCAAGGAGACAAGCCCGGTGTATCAGGCACTGAAGCCCTTTGTCAACCCGGCCACCGGGGAGCTGCAGCTGCCGCAAACACTGCCCGCGGGCGGCGGCTTCAATCGGGAAAAGCTCGTCAAAATGTTTCGTTCGATTGGCAAGCCCTACATCGAGGGCGCCTTTATGACAAAGCATAACGGCAAGTACTATCTGCAATATGCCTCCCCGACCACCCAGTTCAACACCTACTGCGATGGCGTCTATGTGGCCGATGCGCCGCTCGGGCCGTTCACGCTGCAGCAAAGCAACCCCTTTTCCTCCAAGCCGGGCGGCTTTATGCAGGGCGCGGGGCATGGCAGCACGATAAAGGATGCCGATGGAAATTTCTGGCACGCCTCGACCATGCGCGTCAGCGTGAATCATGATATGGAACGCCGCGTCGGGCTCTTCCCGGCAGGCGTGGATGCGGATGGCGTGCTGTTCTGCAACCAGAATTTTGCGGATTACCCGCTGTGCATCCCAGACGGAAAATTTGACCCGTGGAGCGTGCGTCCGGCGTGTATGCTGCTCAGCTATCAGAAGCCGACAGCGGCCTCCTCAACGGCAGAGGGCAGCGCCCCGGCGCTGGCCGCGGACGAAAACTGCCGCACATGGTGGAGCGCAGCAGACGCTCGGCCCGGCCAGTGGCTTTCGGTGGATTTGGAGAAGGCCTGCGACATCCACGCCATACAGGTCAATTTTGCGGATGAAGCATTGTTGGTGGACTACCCGGAGAACCTGTACTGCCATCAGAGCGGCGGCGCGCGGTATATCGAAAAGGAACCGCAAATCAGCCGTTATACGCTGGAAACCAGCACGGACGGCACCACCTGGCAGCTGCTGCAGGAGGTATCCCATGAGGGCAGCAATGCCTATTTCCCGCTCCCGGAGCGTGTCCGGGCGCGCTATGTTCGCCTGACAGGCGGGGCACTGCCCTATGGGCAGACGCTGCGCATCAGCGGCCTGCGCATTTTTGGCTTCGGCGGCGGTGCTGCCCCGGCACAGGCACAGGCCACCGTACACCGCACCGGCCCCATGAATGCATTGGTGCAGTGGCAACCGCTTGCCGAAATGGACGCGCGGGGGTGCAATATCCGCTATGGCATTGCACCCGATAAGCTCTACCAGAGCTGGCTTGTCTACGGCGCGCAGGAGCTGGATTTGTCCACCCTGATGGCGGGGCAGGACTACTATCTGCGGGTAGACAGCTTTAATGAAAACGGAATTACCGAGGGCAGCCTGCTGTATTGCCCGGCGGAGAATCATAAATAATTGCAAGGAGTTTGGGATGATGAGAAAACAAATTCTGTGGAACAGTGACTGGCTGTTTGCACGCGGGGACACCCCCGAAAAAGCAACCCCGGTCACACTGCCCCACACCTGGAACGCCAAGGACGGACAGGACGGCGGCAATGACTACTACCGCGGCGCCTGCCTTTACACAAAGGCGTTTGCCGCCCCCGACCACAGTGACAGCGAGGAGGTCTGGCTGGAATTTGAGGGCGTTGCCATGACCGCCGTGGTCACATTGAACGGTCAGGAGCTGGTCCGGCATGAGGGCGGCTACGCCACCTTCCGTGTCAATCTGACGCCCGCGCTGGCCGCGCAGAACACCCTGACCGTCGCCGTGGACAACGGCAAAAACCGCACGGTTTACCCGCAGAAGGCCGACTTCACCTTCTACGGCGGCATCTACCGCCCAGTGCATCTGCTGGTTGTGCCCAAGGCGCACTTTGCGCTGGACTACCACGGCGCGCCCGGCCTGCGCGTCACCCCCGTATTGAGCGCCAATTTAAAAACCGCTGAAATTCACGCCGAGGCGTGGGTTACCGGCACCGCGCAGAGCGTGCAGTTTACGCTGGGCGAAGAGACGCTTTCCGCGCCTGTCACGGACGGCAAGGCGGAATGCACGTTCAAGCTCGAGAACGTCCACCTGTGGGACGGCGTCAATGACCCGTATCTGTACAAAATGCAGGCCACGCTCGATAGCGGCGATGCCGTGGAAGCCAATTTCGGCTGCCGCACGATTGCCTTTGACGCGGAGAAGGGCTTTATCCTCAACGGTCGTCCCTACCGCCTGTGCGGTGCGGCGCGGCATCAGGACCGCCAGGGTCTTGGCAACGCACTGACCGAAAAAGAGCATGACGAGGATATGGCCCTGCTGCGCGAGATGGGCGCGAACACCGTGCGCCTGGCCCACTACCAGCACGCGCAGTATTTCTACGACCTGTGCGATAAATACGGCCTTGTGGCGTGGGCAGAAATCCCCTACATCACCGAGCATATACCCGAGGGCCGCGCCAACACCCTCTCCCAGATGACTGAACTGGTTGTGCAGAACTACAACCATCCGTCCATCGTCTGCTGGGGGCTTTCCAATGAGATTACCGGCAGCGGCAAGACGGAGGATCTGGTCGAAAACCACAAGCTGCTCAACGACCTCTGCCACAAGCTGGACGCCACCCGCCCCACCACCATGGCGCACATCTTTATGCTGGATGCCAATGATCCGCTGGTATTCCTGCCCGACATCCGCAGCTACAACCTCTATTATGGCTGGTATGTAGGGGAGTGGGAGCAGAACGATGCGTGGTTTGATGAGTTCCACAAGAACCACCCCGATGCCGTGATTGGTCTGTCCGAGTACGGCGCGGATGCAAACCCCGCCTACCAGAGCGCCAAGCCAGCCAAGGGCGATTGGAGCGAGGGCTATCAGGCCGTCTACCACGAGCACATGCTCAAAATGTGGGCAGATCGGCCCTATATCTGGGCGATGCACTGCTGGAATATGTTCGACTTTGGCGCGGACGGACGCGACGAGGGCGGCAAGCCCGGCCAGAACCAGAAGGGCCTTGTCACCTTTGACCGCAAGACGAAAAAGGATGCCTTCTACATTTATAAGGCCTACCTGAGCAAGGAGCCGTTTGTGCATATCTGCGGCCGCCGCTACGCCGACCGTGCTGAGAGCGAAACCGAAATCAAGGTCTATTCCAACCAGCCGCGTGTGACATTGTTTGTGGACGGCAAGGAATTTGCCGCACAGGACGGCGACAAGATTTTCAAATTCACAGTGCCGATTTCCGGCGAGCATACAATCGAAGCCCGCAGCGGTGCCTGCAGCGATACCATTGCCATCCGCAAGGTCGATAAGCCCAACCCCGCCTACGTGAAAGCGGGCGGCGAGGTTGTGAACTGGTTTGACCGCGAGGACGAGATTGTCAAGGAGGGCTACTTCTCCATCAAGGATTCTATGGGAGATGTCAAGGCCCATCCGCAAGCCTCTGCTGTGCTGAATGAGCTTATTGCCCCGCTGCAGGCCAAGGCCGCAGCCGCCTACGGCGATGTTGCTAAAAATATTCAGATTCCCGAATCCATGCAGCGCATGATGGACAAGATGAGCGTGGAGGCCACCCTGAAGCAGATGGGTAAGCTGGTCAAACCCGCCTTTGTACATGAGCTGAACGCCGCATTGAATCAGATAAAAAAGGAGGGGTGAGCGCAGGACCTGTAAGGCAGTGCCACAACTACATTGAAAATTTTGTAAAAAGAAAGAGAGAAACAATACTATGGCTAACAAGAAAAACGACCCCAACCATCTCGGTTTCGGCCGCCTGATGGCGTGGAAAAGTTCGGACATTGCTATGGCCGGTCTGAACGTAATCGTTCTGGGCTATCTGAGCATTTATTGCAGCGACACCCTTGGCATTGCACCCGCAGTTGTGGGTACTGTGCTGATGGTAAGTAAAATCATCGACGCTTTTACGGATATTTTTGCGGGCTGGCTGGTCGATAACACCCATACCAAGCTGGGCAAGGGCCGCCCCTATGAGCTTGCCATTGTCGGCGTTATGCTCTGCTCTCTGGGCCTGTTCTCCGGCAGCCCTGCATGGAGCAACACGCTGAAAGTTGTGTGGATTTTCTGTATGTACACGCTGGTGTTCTCCATCTTCACCACCCTGCGCGGTGCGGCCAACACACCGTACACCATCCGCCACTTCAGCAACAACCCCATCCTGATTCGCAAGGTTGCCTCCTACGGTGGCGTTATCACGATGGCCGGTTCGATGATTGTCAGCATCCTGTTCCCCATCGTAATGAGCAAGCTGGCCACCAGCGCCGGCGGCTGGCGTACCACTGTGGCAATCTTTGTCCTTCCCCTGCTGCTGATTTCTCTGCTGCGTTTCTTCTTCTGCAAGGAGGATCCCAGCGTGGACGGCGGTGACGAGCAGTTCCAGCCGGTCCGTCTGAATGAGATTTTCTCGATGTTCCGCCGCAACAAATATGTCTGGCTGTATGCTATTATTATGCTGTGCTATAACATCAGCACCTCTCTGGCCGTTACGACCTACTACTTCAAGTACATCATCGGCAACACCGCTATGATGAGCGTTACCTCCATTTTCAGCATTGTGCTGCTGCCGCTGATGCTGGTATTCCCGTGGATTATGAAGAAAATCGGCGGTATGAGCAAGATGGTCGGTGTTTTTGCCTGCATCGGTATCGTTGGTTACATCATTGTTTTCGTCTCCGGCGCAAACCTGACCGGCGTCCTGCTCGGCGGTGTGCTGGGCGGTCTGGCCGGTCTGCCTTTGGCATACTACGGCGTTCTGTTCATTATGAACTGCTGCACCTATAACGAGATGATTGGCCTGCCCCGCATGGATGGCTCTGCCGGTATTCTGGCAAACTTCATGGGCAAGTGCGGCGGCGCCATGGGCAGCTTCATCACCGGCATCCTGCTCAGCGTCGGCGGTTACATTGCCGCAGAGGGTACGGTTGATCAGCCCGCAAGCGCACTGATGATGATTCGCATTGACTATGCGCTCGTCCCCGCTGTGCTGATGATTGTGATTGCAGCCTGCTCCTTTGGCTTTATGAAGCTGGAAAAGAAAATCCCCGCATGGGAAGCCGCCCAGAAGGCCAAAGCCGAGGCCACCCCGGCTGAAAACGCCTGAAACAGAAATGATTGATTTATAAAACAGTTCTGAAATAACAGACCGCGCATTTCCCGGCAAGGGCGATGCGCGGTCTGTCTTTTTGCAGATAAAGAGTATCGCACTGTTTTTGTTTTGTATTTGATCTTCTAATTCATGGTCAGACTGTATTCGCTCAAACACCCTTTAGAATGGTATGCCGGAAGTAGATGCTCAAAGCTGCCGACATCTCCGATTTTTCAAAAAGACTTGACATTCCCGGGCAGTTCTATTATGATTATCAATGTTAATTATCTTCGATAATCATTTGGAGAGGAATTTCATTATGACCATCGAACTGATCAAGCAGCTGCTGGATGCCTGCTATCTGGCAAAGCGGGCACGGGAGATGCTGCCTGCCCTGCCGGAGGATGTGACATCCTCCTATATCCAGTGTCTGGATGTTATTCAGAAATTGCAGACCCGTGGCATCCAGACGAAGATTTCTGATCTCAGCAATGCGCTGAACCTGCCCCGCCCCGGTGTGACCCGTACCGTAAAAGAGATGGAGCACAAAGGGTATCTGAGAAAACAGGTATCCGCTGAAGATGGCCGCGTGACCTATCTGTCCCTCACCGAGAGAGGGCAAGCGCTTTCCCAGAAGTACAATACGGACTACTTCTCGCAACTGCTCCCGTATCTGGACGGCATTTCCGAGGAGGATGCAGCGTGCACCATCCAAACGCTGGAAAAATTCTATGCTATTATGTGCGAAAGGAAAGATTCTCTTGAAAAACGATAAGACCGATTTTACCCAAGGCTGCATTTTGCCAAAGCTCGCTTTTTTCATGCTGCCCATTCTGGGTGCGCTGGTGCTGCAGGCCGCTTACGGCGCAGTAGACCTTCTGGTAGTGGGGCGCTTTGGCTCCACTTCAGGCTTGTCTGCGGTTTCCACCGGTAGTCAGGTACTCAACCTTGTCACCTTTGTTGTCACCCAGCTTGCCATGGGTGTCACAGTGCTCATTGCCCGCTATCTGGGCGAAAAACGACCGCAGTACATCGGGCAAGTCATTGGCGGGGCAGCTATTGTGTTCACCCTTCTGGCAGCTGCACTGTTCGTGGTGCTGGTGTTTTTTGCACGGCTTATTTCCAGTCTGATGCAGGCTCCTGCCGAAGCCCTAGACCTGACCGCCAGCTATGTGCGCATTTGCGGCAGCGGCATCTTCTTTATTGTAGCCTATAATATGCTCTCGGCTCTTTTCCGCGGTCTGGGCGACAGCCGCTCTCCGCTGATCTTTGTACTGGTGGCGTGCATTGTGAATGTTATTGGCGATCTGGTGCTGGTGGCTGGTTTTCATCTGGATGCTGCCGGTGCCGCCATTGCTACGGTAGCAGCACAAGCCGTCAGCGTAATCTGTGCAATCGCAATGCTGCTGAAGAAGGAGCTGCCCTTCAAAATCCATCGCTCTGATTTCAAGCTGAACCCCCAGTGCAAAAAATTTCTGGGCATCGGTCTGCCGTTGGCTTTGCAGGAGTTTTTGACCCAGCTTTCCTTTCTGGCGCTCTGCGCCTTCGTCAACCGGTTGGGGCTGGAGGCATCTTCCGGCTACGGTGTGGCGTGCAAGATCGTTAATTTTGCCATGCTGATCCCCAGTTCTCTGATGCAGTCCATGGCATCCTTTGTGTCCCAGAACGTGGGTGCTGGCAATAAAAAACGCGCTAAGCAGTCCATGTTCACCGGCATTGGCATCGGTCTGGTGTTCGGCTGCGCCGTATTTGCACTGGTGTGGTGCAAGGGTGACGTTCTCTCCAGCCTTTTTACGGCAGATGCCGCTGTTATCGCCAACAGTTACGCCTACCTCAAGGGCTTTGCGCCCGAGACCATCGCCACTGCCATCCTGTTCAGCATGGTAGGGTACTTCAATGGCAACGACAAAACGCTCTGGGTCATGGTACAGGGGCTGGTGCAGACTCTGCTGGTGCGTCTCCCCATGGCGTATATTATGAGTATCCAGCCCAACGCCAGCCTGACGATGATTGGTCTGTCCGCACCCACCTCCACCGCAGTGGGCATCTTATTAAACATCTGCTTTTTCCTCTGGCTCAAACGGCACGAAAATCAGACGTGTGCATAGGTTTTGAAGGCTGGAAAGCCTGCCGATGATTGTTGCCACCTACAAATATGATACGGCTGTGCTTGAAATTTCAAATTCAATCATGAGTCGATAATAGCAAACAAGCCCACAGGATAGACCGCATATAAAATACGGCAGACCTGTGGGCTTGTTCCTTATATCGAGTTGATCTCTAAACGATCAATCCTCTAATCCATGGCTGCTCCTTTTAGCGGCGCACCAGCAATGCCTGGTACGGTTCCAGTTCCACATCCGCCAGCCAGATGGACTGACCATCGGCAGTGCGGTAATTTCCGCCTAATGCGTCAAGGCTTGCCCTTGCGGGGTACTCGGTAAAGTTGAACAGCCCTAGCCGCCGTCGTTGTGGGGGGTGAGACATTTGCAGTAAAGGCATCAGGTGCAGATAGGTCAGCTTGCGAAATATAGACCAACGTATAATTTTGGCAGTATTTGAACAATTCTGGAAAAGCTATCGTGATACATTGACCCGATAACAAATCGTAGTATACTGATGTGCGGCAGCATTTTCTTGGATGGCGGATAATGAAAGCAATAGCATTTTAGATTTTTGAAATGTATTGTAGATCCTCCATGGGCGCGAACTGTACTGCAAGCATAGCGTTTGGATATCCACAACGCATTTTTGAGGTGAACCCCACCCCCCCCGAGGCTACGCAAATGTTACGATTTTCTCAACTTTGGGCATTTTGCATTGACAGGCTGGGAAGCTGTATGGTATCCTGAGTCTGCAGAGATTCTCTGCGCAGCACCTTTACAACTGAATACACAGCATAACAGGTACTTTCCTCTCCCGGTGGGGCGCACAGTACGGTCACGGCAGACCATAACCCACGACTGGGGAGAGGACATAATGATACTCCTGCTGCCCCACGCGTCAGATGGGGTGACTGAGTTAGGATTGTAAGAAGTAAGATCCTAACAAGGTCAGTGAACGGCTGTATGCCAACAGCCTGCCTGTTATGTTCCCACTGTCTGGGGGCAAGCGGCAAATAAGACATTTTCCCAAGCACTTATTTTGATGCACACGGTCTTTTTACTATCCGTGTGATTGACGCTAGTATGCGTATTATTTGATTTTTATTGAATTTCCATCAAGATTTGCGGGGAAAGTGTACCCTTACGCCAGAACAGAAAATAGATAAGAGGCCCGGAGGGCTTTACCAAAATCGGTAAAGTTCTCCGGGCCTCTTTTTTCTCCCCGGAAGGCGTATTCAAAAGGGTTACACGAAACAATAAAAAAGGAGATGAGCAAATGGCAAAGAGAAGTGTTCATTATGCCCGCGAACCTCCAGAGTGAATCAGAACTGATTCACTCTCTTGAATCAAAACCGAAAAAGTGAATCAACCTGATTCACTCGCATACCGCGCCCAAATTCGCCCTGTGTGGGGCGGCTGCCATAAATCGCACACGGATACCGGCTGCGAAAGAAAACCGCCGTTTGGGGCGTTTTTGGGGCTGTGGGGCGGCGCGATCCGTACAACTTAACACTAGAGAGTAAAACTTACTACACGCAAAATTACGATACTATGAGATAATAGATGTATACTAAACAAGAAAGGATGATGCAAATGACTTTGACGAAAATTCCGAAAGCAATCACTGCAGAAGAACTGCTCTCCACACCGCTACCGCCCGTAAAGTGGATTATCCCCGGTTTACTTCCAGCTGGGTTGGCTCTGTTTGCCGGTCCCAGCAAGGCAGGCAAAAGCTGGCTGACGCTATGGCTTTGCCTGCAGGTTGCACAAGGTAAGCCTGTGTGGGGTCGGGAAATTGAGCCGCGCACCGTGCTGTATCTCTCGTTGGAGGACACGCTCAACCGCCTGCAGGAGCGCTTGTTCCGGCTTGTGGGCAGCGAGGATACCCCGGAGCAGCTGATCCTGCAAACCGAATGTCCGGGCATTGGGCAAGGCTTGGAGGAACAGATTACCAGCTTTCTTTACAACCATTCGGATACCGGGCTGGTAGTCATTGACACCTTGCAGAAAGTTCGTTCCTGCGACCAAAGTGGCAGTATGTACGCCAGTGACTACAAAGATGTAAGCACGCTGAAATCCCTGGCAGATAAGTACGGCATCTGCATTCTGTTGATTCATCATCTGCGTAAACAGGCTGCGTCTGACCCCTTTGACCAGATTTCCGGATCAAACGGTCTGATGGGTGCAGCGGACACCACATGGGTCATGCAGCGCAAGCGAACGAGCAAGAATGCTGACATTATCCTGACCGGGCGTGATTTGGACAGGCGAACGCTGTATCTGCACGAGGAAAACTGTATCTGGCAGTTGGACGAGGAAGAAACTGCGGAGGAGCAGCGGCTGAAGGCCGTGCCGGAATACCTTTGGAAAGTTGCGGAGTACGTCGAGCAAGCCGGAAAGTGGCAGGGGACTGCAACGGAACTGCTCTCAGCTGTTGGTATTTCCGAAGTCAAACCCAATCAATTCACCCGAAAAATGGCAGAGTATGCGAATGAGCTTTTTACTCCACGCGGTATCAAATACAAGTATACCAGAACTGAGCAAAAACGCCTGTTTGAGTTCTGTCATGACGATGATGACGGTGCTGACGATGATATCGACATAACGCAATTATCCGGCTGGGATATCTCAAAAACACCGTCATCATCGTCATCATCGTCATTCGGCAAGCCTTGGAGCAGAAAATATGGGGCATAACCCCATAGTGAACATCCAATTCAACTGAAATATTGACGTATATGCGTTAATCGCGATGATCGTAAAGAATGACGCTGTTTTGCAAAACCGAAAAAGAAAAATGACGATGAAAATTTGAAATGACGATGTGCATTTTACAATCGCAAGGAGGTATAATGGCTTACATCAAGAAAAAATCCGAACGAAAATACAAAATCACCGTCTGCAACGGCTATAAGGTCAATGGGCAGAAACGGATGAAAGCGCAGACCATCGCTGTGCCATCATCCGTGCCAAAGCGCGGCATTCAGCAGTATGTCATGGCTGAGGCGGAGCGCATCGAGAAGAAGTTCAAGTATGGCGTAGAAGAAAGCGACCAGACGCACTTTGACCGTTACGCCGAGGCATGGCTGAACCGGCAGAAACCGTACTTCAAAGCCACTACGCTGGCCGGGTATAAGCGTAATCTGGAAATTGTCTGTCCATTCATCGGCGGGATTCCGCTTGCCAAAATCCGCCCGCTGACGCTGGAGGAAATGTGCGAGGAGTTGCGCAAGCGGCCGGGTCGAAATGGCTCTGTAAAAGAATGCACCGTGCAGAAGTACCTTGAAACTGTTTCCTCGGTGCTGGAGGACGCCAAGAAAAATGACATCATTCCGTTCAATCCCGCGCACCGAGTCCGCAAGAGATGTGCGGAGAAAGAGAAACAGCACATTCCGCAGAAGTACGAAATGCAGCGACTATTGAAAATTATTATGGACGAACCGATTCTGTACAAAGCCTATTACACAATGGCGATTGCCACCGGGCTGCGGCGCGGTGAACTGTGCGCTCTGCGCTGGGAGGACATTACTGGACCTTTTGAGTTCACAATCCGCCATTCCCGCAGCTATGTAGCCGGGCAGGGAATTGTAGAAAGCGATACCAAAAATCATAGGGAGCGCGTTATCGTAATTCCGGCGCAGGTATGGGAATTTCTGATGAGCCTGCGGCATTGGCAGACGATTCGCAGCGGCAAGCCGGACAACAGCCAGCCCATCTTCACCGATTTGGACGGTCATGTGCCAAACCCGGACACATTCACCCGACATCTGCGCAAGCTGTATGCCAAGAATGGCTTTCCGAAAGAGTATCATCTGCACACGCTGCGGCATTATTACGCTACGTACTTGCTGCAAGAAGGTACCAGTAAGCAAGTCGCGGCAGATTTACTGGGCCATGCTGATACAGCATTTCTGGAACGTACCTATTGCCACCCGCAGAATATGGCAAAGCGTGAGGCGGCGAACCTGATGGAGGATTTGCTTTCACCTAAAAATATCTACTATCAGCCCTTCAAATTCGTTCTTAAAGGCAAAAAAGTAGGATAACATACGCGGCACCGTCAGAAATGGCGGTGCCGTTTTTGTCAGTAATAGGTGAATTTTTAGCATAAAGATTGTTGGGTGTGGTGATAGCTTTCTGTCGCAGTTGTCGGTATGCTTTGTAGTACCGCAGGTCAAAAAAATAATACTAAGGAGCGTGCAAAATATGGCGTCTATCAGAAAACGCGGCAGTAACAGCTATTTGATTGTGGTATCCCGTGGGTATGACTACGAAGGCAATAGACTGAAATCTGTGCAGAAAACCGTCAAGCCACCCAAGGAGTACACACCCAAACAGGCGGAGAAATGGGTAAATGAACAGGCAATTCTATTTGAACGAGAGGTTCAACATACGCCCGAACCCATTAATCGCAGCATTACGCTGGCAAAGTACATTGAGCATTGGGTGACTGATGTTGGACCGAAGAAGCTGGCGGACTCTACATACCAACGAGATTTGCAGGATGTTCGGCGCATACTGCCGGCGCTGGGCAACTATAAACTGACGGATTTGCGCAAGGAAGTCATCCGAGATTTTTACGAAGAAATGCGGCACAGCCCACGTTTGGACGGCAGAGGGAATCTATCCGAGAAGTCGGTCGAAGGTTTACACAACACGCTGTGCGGTATCCTGTCGGCGGCTGTGGACGAGGGATACCTTACTCACAATCCTGCATGGAGATGCTACAAGCCGAAAGGGCAGAAGAAAGAACGTCCCGTAGCAGATGAGGAAACGGTTAAAAAGTTGATTACAGCGTTTGAAGGGCAGAGTATGAAATACGAAACCTATTTCAAGCTGGTACTGGCAACCGGGCTGCGGCGCGGGGAAGCCTGTGGATTAAAGTGGAGTGACATCAACTGGCACAAACGGACGATTCATGTACAGCGTGGGGTGGTCAAACTTAGTCATCAAGAATCAATCACGAAAGACCCCAAGACCAGCAGCGGTGATCGTATGGTCTACTTGAGCAAAGAAATGTGCCAGCTACTCAAGGCGTGGCGGAAAGAATGCGAATGGGATAGGGCGCAAACCGCGAACGAAACTGTGGACGAGGATGACTACCTGTTCCGTCAGCCTAATGGAAAGCCGATGAATCCCTGCACATTTACCTATCGCTTTAAGCTGATTTTGAAGGCTAACAACCTGCCGCTGGATTTGAATGTCCATAGCTTGCGCCACACCAATGCCAGCCTGCTGATTTCGCAGGGCGTGGATGTACGAACGGTTGCCAGCCTGCTGGGTCATGCACAGGCCAGTACAACGCTGGACATTTACGCCCACGCCTTTGACAAGAACAAACGCAAGGCGCAGGAGAAACTCGGAAAGGCGATTGGATTATGACGAGAAAAATCAAGCTGACACGAGCAAACAAAAGTATCTTACTGAAAGCACTGGCACCCTATTACTATCAAGAAAAGGCACTTGGCCATAACACGGAAAACCCGGGGCGACTGATACTGAAAATTGATTCTGTCCCAGCCGATAAAAAAGCTACTTTTTCTACAGAAGAAATCCGCCTCATGCGAATCACTATAAACAGGCTGAGGAACGAGCGTCTAGGAAAAGGGCAGTACACCGATGCGGCAGACGATATGCTGCTAAAATTATTCTGAAAATCAAACACTAACAAAAACAAAAAACCTCATTGCAAAAAACACATTGCAATGAGGTTTTCTGGTGCGACCGGGAGGATTCGAACCTCTGGCCTTCCGGGTCGGAGCCGAACGCTCTATCCAGCTGAGCTACGATCGCTTATGTATGAAAAACGCGTTACAGCGTATTTCAATCTTGTAAAGTAGTCAATTTCCAATAGTGGTCAATTCGTGGTCTGACTACCGTTGACCACCGCGGTTTTGCGAGTGTAAATTACGCTGTATCGAGTAAAAACGGGTCTAAAGCCTGCAATGTCGCAGTTGTCGGAGCCGAACGCTCTATCCAACTGAGCTACGGACGCAGGTTTATGAATTACTGTCAAACAGAGCCAAGGCCCCGAATGCCTTTATAGTATACCAAATCCGGGAGCAAAATGCAAATGTTTTCTTGAAAAATCTCGTGGCATATTCTAATCTACATTCTAATTTGCCGGGGACATACCATTTTGAAAAAGCAGCGCTTCGCCCTGAAGCCTATACCCATCGTTAGGGCTATGCCGACGGCTGGCTTTTTGCCCCGCAGACCACACCTGCCCGTGCCGGTCTGATCTTCTGCCCGGGCGGCAAGGTTGAGTGCACAGCCTACGCGCCGCTGCTGCATGAGCTGGCAGCGGACGGCACAAAAAAGACCCGGCATCCGCAGCAGGCGGGAGCCGGGCAGGGAAGTCAATCCTCGAGGGATTCCTCCAAGATGGCAACACAGCGCTTCATCGAAGCGTCAAATTCGTCGTCGTTATTATTCTGGAACAAAATCAGATTGTCCTTGTGCTGCGGGTCGGCGAGGTTCTCCGGGATGGCAAAGTTGCACCGGCGCAGGTACTCATCCCAGTGAGCCAGCTTCCAGGTGTCGCGGTCCGAGTTGCGCTCGATCATTCGCTGGTGGACGACCTCGGGCGAGGTTTCGACCCAGATGACGGCCAGCGTCGCGCCCTTGGCGGCCAGCTTGGCCTTCAGGTCTGCGATAAAGGCGTTGTCGCGCACCTCCTGGGTGAACGGCGCATTGATCAGGACAATATCGTCGTAGTCCAGTGCCTCCATGGCCAGGTCCAGAACGCAGTCATACTCATAATCGCGGATGTTCTGCTGGAAAAACGCGCTGCTGCGGTCATACGGCTGCCCGGCAACCTTGAAGATCTGCTTGGAGAGGACGATGAGCGTGTCCTTGTCGAGGTAGACAATGTGCTTTAAATTTTTAGCCAGCGCCTTTGCCACGTAGGTCTTGCCGCAGGCGGGCGGGGAGGTGACAAGGATGAGTTTTTTCTCCATGAGGAACCCTTCTCTTTGTTAAGCATTACACGCTTTGCGTATGGTTGTATTATACGACAATAATTTAACATAGTCAACGAACCAATCCGCAAAAAGGACAGAATACCCGTTCTGTACGAAGAAGTGCGCGGTTTACAGTGGAAAGCAGAGCAAAACGCATGGACATTTGTGCACAGTCTGCACGATTGGTGCGCAAAGAAAAGCGCGGCCCATTAAAAAGGCCGCGCTTGAAGTTATGAGGTGTAGAGATTGCAGGGGGCAGTGATTGCGTCGCACCTGCAAGCTGTTTCCGATAGGTACGGCACATCAATCCCTGCGCAGCCTCCTGCCCAGCAGATAATATCCGGCCCAGTCCAGCTTGCCGAACAGGGGAGAGCCGGTCCGCCTGGCCTCGGCCATGACCCAGACAAGGCGGATGCTGCGCCAGCGGCAGGGCAGGTAGTAGGCGCTGTAGCAGCCTTCAATGCGCATCCGCTCCAAAAGGGCGTGCAGCCACGGGCTGCGCAGGGCGGCATAAGCCTTGTCCCGGCGCACGGCCCTGCGCTTGGCGGGGTCGCGGCGCAGGATGTCCGCCACGCCCTCGGCGTAAACGGTCAGCTCGGCGCGGTGCAGGGGGCGCATATCCTCCTGCGGGCAGTGCGCCGCGTAGCACGCCTTGTTCAGCCGGGCAAAATGCTCGGGCCAGATCTTGCAGTAGTCGGCGTGGTATTTCGTCGAGAGTGTTCCCTCGCGGCTGCAATCGTAAAACGTCAGCGGTGCGGTCAGGATAGTGTAGGCAAAATCGGGGGCAGTCCTGCCCAGCAGGTCGATATAATCCAATACAAATTGTAAATCTTCACCTAAAGTATACTGTCTGTCAAATGCCAGCTGCTGTGCCGGCGCGGTGCGGTAGAGCTTATTCCACGGCATAGCCAGCAGACAGTCAAGCCAAAGCCGCGCCAGCATATTCTGCGGGCGGGTGGCAGTATCCGAAGTTACCGCTGCAGCGTCCTGCTCGTCAGTGGTGTAGTGCCAGAGCACAAAGTTCTGCGGCGCAGTGTTCTGGGCGTCAAGCGCCGCCTGCAAAGCGCCGGGGCGCAGCGCGTCATCTGCGTCGAGAAAGACAAGGTACTCACTGTTCGCCGCAGCCAGTCCGGCGTTGCGCGCGGCGGACACGCCGCGGTTCTCCTGATGCAAAACCGTCACGCGGGGGTCTCTGGCGGCCCAGGCGTCGCACAGACCACCGCTTTCGTCGGGGCTGCCGTCATCCACGAGAATACAGTGCAGCCCGCCTGCGACCTGCTGGGCCAGAACGCTGGCCACACAGCGGTCCAGTGTCGCAGCGGCCTTGTAGACCGGCACAATCACGCAGAGGGTCGGCTTGCTCACTGGGCACCTCCGTTTTCCGTCACATCGCGCACGATGCGCACAAATTCCTCATAGTAATGCGCGGTGGAAAACTCTCTGCCGCGCGCCGCGCCCGCCGCGCCCATCTCGGTGCAGAGGGCCGGGTGCTCGTACAGCATACGGATGCTCCACGCAAGCTGGTCAGTCACAGTGTCGCCGCGCTCCACCAGCACGGCCTGGCTGCCGGCCAGATACTCCGGCATACCGCCGCTGCGAGTCGCCAGCACGGGGCGTCCGCAGGCCATCGCCTCCACGGCCACAAGGCCCGCGGCCTCCTCCACCAGCGTGGGCACGCAGCACAGGTCGGCCAGGCGGTAGTAGTCGGGCAGGTCCTCATTGGGGATGTAGCCCGTGAACTGTACGCGGTTGCCCAGACTCTTGGCCTGCTGCTCCAATTTGCGCTGGAACGCGCTTTGCTGGGTGCGGGCGAAGAAGGGGCTGCCCACAATCAGCAGCTTGATGTGCGGCTCATGCAGCGCGGCAATGGCCTCCATCAGCTTATGGATGCCCTTGTCCGGGTCGAGCCGTCCGCAGTAGAGCACGACGAAATCCTCGTCGGTAAAGCCGAGCTGCGCGCGCAGCGTTTTGGATGCCGGGCCGGGGCAGAAGCGGGCCGTGTCAATGCAGTTGTGCAGAATGTAGGCCCGCTGCGGGTCAAGGGTGCTGGATTGCAGGTAATCCTCGCGGATGAAATCGCTCAACGCCAGCACGCCGCCGTAGATGTCGTCCATCACGGGGGTGCAGGTCGTTTGGCCGTGCAGGTGCGCCAGACAGCGTTTGCGGCCAAACATGCGGCTGATGGCGCTGCACTGGGTCAGGTTTCCACCCTCGGCCACGATCAGGTCGGGCGGCGGAAGCTCCAGTGCCAGCGAGAGCTGGACCTTCTGGTACCACGGGTCATAGGGCGCGGCGATCCCGGCGCACCGCTCCAGAAAGACCATCGGCCAGTAGCGGCGGTGGCCGCCCGGGCGGTTGATGTAGAGCATCTTCGTATGCTGCCAGCCCTCGGCGGCGCGGCGGGCGGCATCGTCGGTGACACTGGCGCACAGCAAATCAAGCTGCCCCTGCTTCTCGTTCTCGCGGATCAGGTGGGTCAGCAGCGTCTCCACCGCGCCGCCCTGCACCGCGGGGATCGGCAGATCCGGCGGCGGCACCAGCAGCACGCGGGGACGTCTTTCCTTGTCTAGCTTCAATAACGCCAATGTGGGCTCCTTAGAATGTGGATTTTGAACAAAAATACCGCCGCGCACGTAGGGGCCGGGCATGCCCGGCCCGCGGCTTCACGTCAGAGGGCGCTTTTGGGCAGGCTGCGGGCCGGACATGTCCGGCCCCTACAGAGCAATGGACTTATTTGATCGGGCACAAACTCTGTGCGCTCATCATCGACCAGCGGGCGGCGCTCAGCTTCTCGGTCATCTTCATGTTGCGGCAGTTGGGCAGGTAGCTGATGAGCCCCTGCATCAAAAACTGCTCCTTGCTGATGGCCTTGACCAGCTCGGGCGTCGGGGACTGGCGCACCTTCGCGCAGAGGAACAGATACCGCCGCCAGCAGGCCGCATAGGCCGCGTCGATGACCGCGCGGTCCGCGTGGTTCTCAACATAAAAGCGATAGCGGTCCGCCAGACCGTCCACGGCGTCGAACGCCTCCGGGCGTATGTTCGTGCGGCAGATGCTGCCGTTGCGCAGGCGGTAGTGATAGAGCGGCTTGTCGATGCAGACGACCTTGTCGCAGCGCCAGAACAGGCGGTGTGCGACGAAATCATCCTCATGCAGGCGGCCTTCGGGGTAATGCAGCAGTTTCCAGACCTCGGCGCGGTACATCTTGTTCCACGCGACGGTGTAGACCGTGCCGTAGGGGGTGTAAAACTCGTTCAGCAGGTCCTTGCCGCAGAAAACACCCTCCTGCGTGGGGCGTGTGAAGTAGGCCGGGTCGCAGCTCTTGCCGTCCTCCTGCACGTCCTCGACAGAGCAGAGGGACATATAGGCATCGTGCTCCTCGCAGGCGTCGTACAGTGTCTGCAAAAAGCGCGGCAGAACGACATCATCGGAGTCAATAAAGGAATAATAGCGGCCCTTGGCGGCGTCGATGCCGGCGTTGCGCGCGGCGGACAGGCCCTGGTTCTCCTGATGGATGACCCGCACGCGCTCATCACGGGCGGCGTACTTGTCGCAGACCTCTCCGCAGCCGTCGGTGGAGCCGTCGTCGATGAGAAGCACCTCGATGGGCACATTGATCTTCTGGGCCAGAATGCTCTCGATGCACTCGGCCAGGTAGGGCTTCGTGTTGTAGATCGGCACGATTACACTGATCGCGATATGTTCCATAATTTATTTCCCCTTCCTCGTATGCAGGCGTCCCCAGGCAGCCGCCGCGCCGTAGGTCAGCGTGGGGCTGGCGCAGAACGCGGCAGCCCGCAGCTTCTCGCCCAGCGGCAGGTATTTGCTTGCCAGTATGTCGGGCAAAATGGCATCCAAATGTTTTTTGTGCGCCATAAACTTTGGCCTGACCTCGGGCAGGTTGCCCGCCGCATCGGACTGGCACCAGAACTGGTAAAAGATCTTCCAGTACCGCACAACGGCCCAGTCGTAGTACTCCTCGCGCCCGGGACGGGCCGAGAAGTATTGCAACCACTCCCAGTACATCCGCAGGTCGTCGGTCTTGCGCGGCGGAAAGCCTGCCGTTGTGATCTGCCCGGCGCGGGTGCGGTAATGGTAAAGCACATCGGTCAGGCAGTTGCAGCGCTCACCCTCAAATACACGGTGCAGCACGCTGGCATCGTCACCGAAAAGCATCGTCTCATCGTAATGAATGCCCTTTTCCTTAAACAATCGCGCGTCGAACAGCTTGTTCCAGCTTAAAGGTCCGTAAAAGCTGCCGGTCTGGAACGCCTCGAGCAAAAGCTCCTGCGCATCGCGCACGCCGCCCTGACGGATCGTGACCATGCGGCCTTCGATTTTTTTGCCGTCGGCGTCGATGCAGTCGCCCGCGCAGGCGGCCAGCCGCACGCCATCGACCTGCACGGCGCTGTACAGCGTTGCAAACATGGTTGGTTCTATCAAATCATCGGAATCGACCATGCCGATGTAGTCGCCGCGGGCGTTGTCCAGCCCGGTGTTGCGGGCGTGGGCCGGGCCGCCGTTCGGCTGGTGGAACACCCGGATGCGGGCATCCTCCTGTGCCAGCGCGTCGCAGACCGCGGCGGAGCCGTCGTGGCTGCCGTCATCGACAAGCAGCAGCTCAAAGTCGGTGAACGTCTGGGCCAGAATGCTCTCCACAGCCGGGCGCAGGTACGGCCCCGTGTTGTAGACTGTGGAGATTATGCTGATTTTGGGATGGTCGGACATAGGCTTTTCCTTCTAAAGCAACTTTGTAGGGGCCGGGCATGCCCGGCCCGCAGCACAGCGGAAGATGGTCGTTTTGGCGGGGGGAGGCATCCGTAGGGGCGGATTCCATATCCGCCCGCATTACAGCAGCCGTTGCTTCGCCATCGTATACCCCGCCAGCAGCCCCGGCCAATTGCACGCCACGCCAATGCGGTACGGCACGGCCAAAAGCCTGTTCGGGTCATTCCGCAGGCGTTCCCGCAGGGCTTTGCGGGCGGCGGGGTCGGCTAAAATTTCAGCAAACAGCGCGCGGCGCTCTGCATAGGACAGCGTGCCCTTACAGCCGGTCAGCAGACCGTACTGGTTCAGGCAGGCCCGCAGACGGCTCGCGGCCTCATAGGGGGCCGGGTCGATGCCGTTTTGCCGCAGCAAATCGGACAGCGCCGGGCGGGTCACGCGCTCGGCGTCCAGCAAGTCCCCCCGCAGGCGGCGGGACAGACTGCCGGCCTCGGTATCATACTGCTTATAGTATACACCATCCAGACAATAAATGGCAGAGGTATTCTGTAAAAATTGTATGTTAAACAGCACGTCCTCGTTGATGGCAAGCCGCGCATCAAACCGCACCGCCCCGATGGCCGCGCGGCGGAACAGCTTGGGGTAGGGCGCGGCCAGCAGCCCTGTGTCAAACAGCAGGGGGGAGAGCGCACTGCCGAGAGCCTGTAAGTCCGGGCAGAACCCCGCGGGCAGGTAGTCGGTGGGCTTGACCGCACCGCTGCTTTCCCGCGTAAGGCCGAACAAAATCATGTCGGCGTCGGTGGTCAGGGCGTCCAGCGCGGCCCACAGACCGGGTAAAAGCGCATCGTCGGCATCCAAAAACAGCACCCAGTCCCCGTGCGCGGCGTCCAGCCCGGTATTGCGGGCCGCACCCGCGCCGCCGTTTGCACGATGCAGCGCCCTGACGTGCGGATCGGCGGCTGCCAATTCGTCACAGAGGGTGCCCGTGTCGTCGGGGCTGCCGTCGTCTACGAGCAGGACCTCCAAATCGGCGGGCGCACCGGTCAGGGCACTGTCCACCGCGCGGCGCAGCGTGGCCGCGGCCCTGTAGCAGGGGATGATGACGGAAATGCTCACGGGTGCTCCTCCTGCAAAATGCTTTCGTAGATGTGCAGCAAATCAGCGGCGTTGCGGGCCGCATCATGGGTCTGCAGTGCGCGGGCACGGGCCGCCCGGCCCATGGCCGTACCGCCGTCGGGACTGTGCAGCACCTGCAAAACGGCGCGGGCCAGCGCATCGGCGTCCAGCGCATCGCCGTACAAAAGACCCTCGGTGCCGTTCGCCAGCATCGAAGGAATACCGCCTACGGCGCTGGCGACGCAGGGCAGGCCCAGCAGCATGGCCTCGCCTAAGCTGTTGGGGCTGTTCTCGCAGCCGGACGGCAGCAAAAAGGCGTCTGCCTCCAGATACGCCTGCCGCATGGCCGCGGCATCCAGCGGCCCGGTGTAGCGGATGTGCTCCGTCACGCCCAGCTGTGCGGCCAGCCGCTTGCAGTAGAACTTGTAGGGGAACATTCGGTCAATGACCGGGCGCAGCAGCGGGCCCTTGTCCAGCGGCGGCCAGCCCGCAATGCGCAGCTCGGCGTCACCGTACTCGGCCAGCACGGCAGGCAGTGCCTTGATGACGGTGTGCAGGTTTTTCAGCGGGTAGTTGCCCTGGGGCAGCAGCAGCACCGGCGCGGCGGCAAAGTCCCGCGCATGCCACAGCGTACCCGTATAAAACAGCGGACGCAGTGTCTCGCTGCAGGGGTAGTAGCGGGCGTGGGGGGCCAGCGCGGCGCAGGCGGCGCGGTCAAACGCCGTGCGGCCCGTCACATAGCGGGCGTCGGCCAGCGCGGCGGCTTCCTTTGCGGCCAGTGCGTCAAAGCTCGCCTGCATATTGTCGAGCAGCTCGCCGGGAATGATTTTATCAATGGCGTGCCACAGCGCACCGGAACGGCAGTATTTTTCGGGCACGCCGTCGCAGAGGTGCGCGGCGCAGTCCCGCATAACGCCCTGTACGCTGAACAGCACGGGCAAGTCTGATGCGCGGGCAGCGTCGGCCATGACGGCGGCGGGGTCAAACTCGGTGCCCCATATATGCACAAGGTCGGGGCGCTCGGCCTGCAAAAGCGGCGCAAAGGCGGCAGTGTCGCGCACGACGCGGTAATGCACGCCGTCCGCGGTGCCGTCGGCATCCTCTTTGCCCACGCAGAGCACGGTCAGGCGCAGATCGGGGCAGGCGCGCAGCGCGGCCAGCTGCCCGGTCAGCCAGCTGCCGCTGACATCGCTGGCTCCGGCCAGCCCGCAGGCAGCCGCCGCCTGCGGCAGGGTGGTTCTGACAAGCCAAAGAATGTGCATAGGGACTCCTTTATTTTCTCTTGAATGGCCGCAGCTGACCGCTCACAACCACTTTAAAAACTCCTCCGCGACCTTCTCCGGGGTGAACTCGGGGTAGAGCCTTGCCGTCTGGGCAAAGGGCAGGGCATGACCCTGTACATTGTGCAGCCAGCTGTGCAGCTTTGCCACGGTGCCCGGCGTGACGCCGTCCTTCCGGTACAGAACCAGCGCCAGCGGGTAGCGCGCCAGATAGGGCAGGGTGGGGTCGTTCTCGCTCACAGCCAGATGCAGTACCGGCTTGCCGGTGGCAAAAAAGCCAAACAGCTTGCTGGGCATCTGATTGTCATAGGTGTTGCCCAAGCTGACAAGCACGTCGGCGCGGTTTTCCAGCGCGGCGGCCTCGTCGGGCGGCAGCAGGCCGGGACGCACAAATTTTGCGCCCAGAACGCGGGCTGTCTCGTCGGCATCGGCGGCAAAGCGCTCCCAGCCACCGCCCGCCATCGTTAATGTTACAGTGTCGTCGTGCAGTGCGCGGAACAGCGCCAGTGCAAAGCCGGGCTCCCGCATGACGGGGTGCAGGCTGCCGCAGAAAACACACTGTATATTGTCGTGTTCCACCGGCTCTATGACCCGCGGCAGCAGCGTTGGAAAGCCCAGAACGTGTACCTTTTCCCGCCACGGGGCCAGCGGGGCGCCGTCGGCGTAGTCGGGCAGGGCCTGCGGCGTGACGAAGGTCCCGTCCAGCGCGTCCAGCAGCTGCCCCTCCCGCGCAAAGCCGCCCGGGGCTGTGTAGTCCCGGTTGGAGGCATAGGGGTCCAGCTGCCACAAAAATTTCTTCCCGCGGATGGCGGCAGCTTCCAGCGCAAACGCCGTGCGGTAGGGCGCACAGACGGCACAGACTGCGTCAAAGTGAAATTCCGCGTCCAGCCGCTCGATTTCCCGCCGACTGTCCACGGTGCGGCGGGGCTGCTTCAGCACCAGCTGGCGGAACGCCGCCGCCGCTGCCGCGGGGTGTGCAGCCAGCCGGGCCAGCCGCAGCGGCACCGGCGTGCCGCCCTTTTGGCCGTTTTCCAGCGCCTCGTTCATCTGGCGCTCGTCGGCAAAGGCCAGCAGGTGCTGCATGGCCCCCTCCGGCGGGGAGGGCGGGGTGTGCAGGCCGTCCCAGAGGGTCAAAATATGTACGGTATGGTCGCGGCGGAGCAGCTGCTCCGCCAGCCGAAAGCCCATCAGGGCGTTGGCGCTGGCGGGGTTCTCCACCCGGTCCAGTACAAGTAAAATGCGCATTATTGTCGGTCCTTCAAGAAATTTCGGCACGCCCACTGCCAGAGCCGCGGCATGTGCAGCGTCAGCCAGGCCGAAAAACGGATGCTCCGGGGCAGCAGCGGATTGCGCCCCAGCTGCGGGTCGTCGGCCCCCGCGGCAATGCCGATCTTCAGCTCGTTCAGCTGGACGCGGTAGTCTGCGGCGTTGGCACGGCGCAGGATCATGCTGGCCAGATAGACGAGCTTTTCATAGTAAAAGGCGTTCACGCTCTGCTGCATTTCGGCGGGGGCCGTGGCGCGGATCTCCGCAGCGGCGCGGCGCTGGTCGTCGATGCTCTGCGGCGGCAGGGCGCGGTGGCTGGCGCTGTCCGCGTGTTGGCGGTAGTGATAGCCTGCAAAATCGCAGAACGCACACCCCGGAGCGGCTAAAAATGCACGCCAGTTCGCCAATAGATCCTCGTTATAGGCCAGTCCGTTGTCGAGCATCTCCTCGGTCAGCAGGTCGGCGGAGAACAGCTTGTTCCACAGGCCGTAATCCACGGCGTGGTCATGCAGCAGCGCGTCCAGATGGGCGGGGCTTCGCAGGATCTTGCTGCTGCAGGGCGCGGGCGCGTCGGCGGGCACGGTGTCGGTAAAGGTATCGTACCGGCAGCAGGCCAGCGGCAGCCCGCTGTTCGTCACCGCCGCATACAGCGTGTCCAGAAACTCAGGGTGGTACAAATCGTCCGCGTCGCAGAACGCAAACCATTTGGCCCCCAGCGCCCGCCCCTCGCGCACACCCGCCGTGCGGGCCGCGCAGACACCACTGTTGGTCTGGTGCAGCGCCACAAAGCGCTGGTCGCCCGCCGCGATGGCATCGCAGAGCGCGGGGGAGTCGTCGGTGGAGCCGTCTTCCACCAGAATGCACCGGAAACCGTCAAATTTCTGGGCAGCAATCGCGTCGGTGCAGGCGGTCAGGAACGCCGCCGCATTATGTACAGGTACGATGACTGCGATCTCACAGGGCTTCATGGCGTCACCTCGGCATAACGGCGCAGGTAAAAGGCTTGCAGGACCTCGGCGCTCGTGTGGATGTCATATCCGGCCTTAATGGCCTTCTCTCGCGCCTGCGGGTCGCGGCGGAAGGAGGCCGCCGCAATTGTGTTTGCCCACGCGGCGGTGTCGTTCAGCGGCAGGAATTTTACCCTGTCGGTGAACGCCGCGCCGCGGTCCACCGTGTCGGCCACAAAGCAGGGCAGACCCGCGGTCTGCGCCTCCACCAGCACGACGGGCAGGCCTTCGAAAAGGCTGGGCAGCAAAAAGGCGTCCATCGCGTCGTAAAAGCTCTGGATGTTGCTGCGCACGCCCGCAAAGATCACACTGTCGCCAAGGCCGAGCTCGGCGGCCAGCGCCTGCATTTTCTCCACGTAGGCGGGGTCGCCGCCGCCCAGCAGCACCAGCCGTGCCTTGGGCAGGCGGGTGCGCACGGCGGCAAAAATTTTGAGCAGTCCCGGGTGGTTCTTCTGGTCGGAGAACCGCCCCACATGGCCGAACAGGATTTCCTGATCGGTCACACCCAGCTCACCGCGCAAAAGCGCACGGCGCTGCGGGTCGCGGGCGGCAAACCGCGCCGTGTCGATGCCGTTGGGCACGACGGTGAACGGATGCTTGCCAAAAAGCATCTGCCCGGCCTTCTCACTGCACGCAAAGCGGTCCGTCAGGCCGATGTTGAAAAAGCTGCTCATAAAATGATCGAGCCGCCCCACAAAATTGCGTTCATACGCAGTATTGTGGCTGTGGCCGCACCGCACGGGGATACCCGCGCGCCGCGCCGCGGGGTTGTAGAACATGCCAAACCCGCTGTAATGGCCGTGGATGATGCGCCACTCGGGATGGGCGGCAAACAGCGCCCGCAATTCACGCAGGTAGCGGGGCAGGTTGTTGTCCTGCCGGACGGTCAGCTTGAAGATGCGTCCGCCCAGCGCACGAATTTCATCGTCAAAAAAGCACGGCTTATCGTAATGATAGAGAAAATCGAACTGGACCTTCTCCCGGTCGATCGTGCGGTAGACGTTCATGACAAAGGTCTCCATGCCGCCGGCGTCCATGGCGGGCATGACCTGTAAAACACGGATGGGCGGCATCAGCGTTCAGCCTCCAATGCGGCCATCTTTTGCAGCTTCTCGGCAGTTTTGGCCAAAATTTCGTCTTTGTCCGTTGCATCCTCTTTGCTGTCGCAGGAGAGCGCCCGCAGGTCACAGGTGCGGACGCCGTCGAAGCGGTATTTATCAGCTTTCATGGGCAATGCCTCCCTGAAATTATACTTATTTATAAGTATACCCGTTTTTGTGCATTTGTGCAACAGCAGGGCAAGAAAAAAGCTCCCCTTGCAAAAGGGGAGCGAAATTCCTGGCCCCCTCTGCGAGGGGGCTCCGCCCGCAGGCGGTGGGGGAGAGAACCTTGCGGCAAACCGAAATATTTCGGTTTGTGGCAAGGTTCTCTCCCTCCGGCCCTGCGGGGCCACCTCCCTCGCAGAGGGAGGCAAGGAGCATCACAAAAACGCGCAGTACCATTCCAAAACGGGCCCGCCAAACAGCATCGCGATCACGATGCCCGCACACAGAAACGGGCCGAAGGCGAAGTGGTCCTTCTTCCCTGCCTTTTTGGCGGCCAGCAGGTATATGCCGTACATACCGCCAAAAACAATGCCGAAAAACATCGCCAGCAGCGTATTCTGCCAGCCCAAGAACAGCCCGGCGGCTGCCATCAGCTTGATGTCGCCGCCGCCGAACGCGCCGTCGATGACAAGGCAGAGCAGAAACATCGGCACACTGACGCAGAGCGCGCCGATGATGTGTGGCAGCCAGTCGGCAGGGGAGAGCAGCACGCTCACCGCGCCGCAGACCGCCAGCGCCAGATTCAGCCGGTCCGGGATGGTCTGCGTCTCGGCATCAATGAGCGAAACGCTCAGCAAGATCCCGCAGACCGCCAGCGCCAGCAGCGCGGCCCAGCTCATGCCGAACAGACCGCCCGGCAGGGCGTAGGCAGCGCCGTACCGCCAAGTGCAGCCCAGCGCCAGCACGCCGCCCAGAAGCTCCACCAGCAGGTACCGCGCCGGAATGTGCGCACCGCAGTGGCGGCACCGCCCGCGCAAGAACAACCAGCTGAACACAGGCACTAAGTCCGGCGAACCCAGCGTGTGGCCGCACTGCGGGCATACGCTGCGGCCCTTCAGCGGGTCCATGCCCCGCGGCAGCCGCCACGCGACGACGTTCATAAAGCTGAACAGCGCCGCGCCCAGCAGAAAACGAATGAGTCCCAGCAGAAGCTCAAGCAGCAGCATGGCCCACCCCCGCGCCGTATTGCAGCCGGTCCTCCGCGCGGAAAACGCGGTAACCGCCGTCGGCATCATAGATGGCGTACATGCCGTTCTCCTGATACAGGAGCCGCTGCACGGTGTAGCCGTTCGGGTCGATCTGCAAAAGCGTCACGGTGCCGGGCAGTGAGCCCAGCGTGCGGATTTCCTCGGCAATGCCGTCCGCAAAGCCGTCCGCGCTTGTCTGGTCGGCGAAGGTCTGCCCGGCGGAGTAGCACTGGGCAGACACGGCACTGGCCGCCAGCCGCGCAGCCTTGACCTGAGCCAGGGCCTCCCGCGCACGGGCCTGATAGCGCAGCTCCGCCGCGCCGGTCACAATAGTATACAGGACAGCGCCCAGCGCCAGCAGTACGGCGAGCTTTTCCGCAAACGCAGCTTTGGCCCAGCGTTCCCCGGTATGGCGCAGCCATGCGCCCAGTCGTGCTGCCAGCATTGTTACACATCCTCTACCATATAATAACGCACTATTCAGTATAGCGTGCCGGGCCTGTATTTGCAAGGAATTTCGCGAAAAAAACTCTGTTTTTTGTTCAAAGCTAACGGAAATTATGGCGAAATCGTGCACAACTTGCCGCTGACCCACTATATTTGGTGTAAATTTGCTGAAATCTCGCGGAGTTTCTTGCGAAAACGTCACATTCCGAGTATAATGGCAATATATATAATCTGATATTGTGTCTAATTGTAACCTTTCACCGGAGAAACGACGGGAGCATCTATGGTGCAGTACAATAAAAATAGAAAAAACAAAAAGAAAGGCTTTACGCTGGTGGAGCTGATGGTCGTTCTGGCTATCACGGCCATTCTGGCGGCGCTGGTCGGCGGCGGGCTGATCGCCTACACGCGGCTGGCCCGGTTTGAAAAGAACGAGGCCAACGCCCGCACGCTGTTCCAGACGGCGCAGATCTCCCTGACCCGGATGGAGACGGCGGGGGAGCTGGATGCGTTCCGCGATAAGGTGACGAAAAGCGGCAGTATGGGTCAGCACTTTGCCGAGGGTCTGACTGATGCGAACGGCAAACCTCTCGATGGGCGCACCCAGAAAGACTTGAACACCTATATCGCGGCACTATACTATGACAAGACCGGCGCAGCGGACGGCAACCATAACGCGCTGGTCAAGGAGCTGCTGGGCGATTACATCTACGACGCCTCACTGCTGAATGCCTCGATCTGTGTCGAGATCGACGTGCAGAGCGGGCAGGTCTACTCGGTCTTTTACGATACCAAATCCGATAAGCTCCGCTTCAATCAGGACGGTGCTACGAATATTTATGACCGCAGCTATGACCACCGCCGCAATGACACCCTTGTCGGCTACTACTCTGCCGAGGACCGCGTCAACGTTGTGCAGCTGGTGCAGACGAAGCTGAAGGTCAAGAATCCCCGCCTGACGAACGGCGAGACGCTGACCCTGAGCTGGAGCGGCAACTCCAGCCTCGGCGATCTGGACACCTCCTACACGGCCACGGCCTACGATGCCAAGGATACCGGCAAGACGAAGCCGCTGTTTACCATCACGATCAAGCGCGACACCGCGGGTGCGGCGGATGATAACAAGCAGGTCATCACCAAGATGCCTGTCACGATTTATACGTATGATAATGCGGGCCAACGGACGGAAACCAAGAAAGAACTCTACTTCCCGTTAAGCTACAACAAGGGCAGCTTTGTGCTGACGCTGGACGCCATGGCGGACGCGGCGCTGCTGCGTGCGTGTGAGAACGACGAGGTTGCCGCCACGAGCCTGTACAGCATCACCCGCCTGCTGAACGACCCGAAGGACATCTACATTGCCATGCGCGCCGAGCCGCGGGAGAACTACAGCGATACCTACACAGCCAGCAAAGAGGAAACGACGAACGAGGAAAACACCCTGCTGGCCAAGGGCGGCACGGCGGTCACGGCTGACCTGAAATATTTCCGCCATCTGTACAACCTGCGCTGGTCTGCCGATTGGAAGATTGCCGGCGAGGGCACCTACACGCTGACCCCCCAGGCCAGCAACAGCACCGGCCTGAACTGGACGGGCGGCGGCGTCACGGTCTACTGCGCGTCGGGTGAGCGGTACCCGGCGGCCAAGGTGCCGTCCCTCAATGACCCTGTCGCCTGGCCGACGATCCCGGAGCTGGGCGAAAAAATCGTACTTACGAGTAAAACAACGGGCCTTGCCAACAACAAGACGACCCGTGTGCCCATCCTCAATCTGCAATTGAGCAGCAAGTCCGTTGCAAAAACCGGCAAGGCAGAGAAGGACGAGCTGGCCGACCACTATGTCGGCCTTATCGGCGAGAACAATGGCAAAATTTCTTACATCACACTGCGCGACCCGGACATTCAGGTCAACGTCAAGACCGAGACTGTCGACGCCGGTACGCTGCCGAAGGCAGACCAGCTCAAGCTGACCGCGACCAAATTCGTCACGGCGCTGGCGAAGGACGACGAGAACTGGCGCGATGTTCGCGCCGTCGGCGCACTCTGCGGCGTCAACACAGGCACGCTGGAAAACTGCGCCCTGACCCGCGGCACGAACTCCTCGACGAGTGCGCTGGTGGCCGCGGCGCTGGCGTTTGACAACACTACCACCGCAACGCAGCGCATAGAGCAGACGCCGGACGCTGGCAGCAACAGCTATACCTATTATACAGACGAGCCGCGCGGCATTGGCGGTCTCGTCGGCGTTGCCATACCCAAAGCCGAGTCCGTCATGCAGAATCTGACCGTTGCGTCGGACGTGACGGTGGCGGGTCTGCTTGTGGACGAGAACACGAAAAACGTGGAAACGACCACAGCGCCAGACCAGCAGGCCGAGAAGGCCCGCTACGCTGCCGCGGCAGCCGAGCCGAATGACAAGAACTCCCTCTGGCGCAGCGTCGGCGTGGGCGGCGTGTTCGGCACGGTGGACGCCGCCCGGATGAAAACGAACGGTGATACGAACATCGTCAACAACGGCTTTGTGACCGGCAACGGCTTTACGGGCGGCATCGTCGGCAACCTGTTTACGTCAGGCGCAAATACCAGCACGCCGAGCCTGACGGGCCTGAGGAACAACGGCACGGTCAGCGCGGGCGCCAACTATAAGGGCGATACCGCGGGCGATGCGCGCAGCCTGGTGCTGGGACAGTTCTTCGGCGGCATTGCGGGCTACGGCAGGGGCGTGACCCTGCAAGGCTGCGAAAGCGTGACCCGCAGCGACCTGACCGAGACCCAGCTCAAGAAGCAGGTCGAGGCAGGCTTCGACGAAAACGGCGCATTGACCGACACCAGCCCCCTCAAGGGTGATTTCGTCGGCGGCCTTGTCGGCTACGGCAAGGATATTACGCTGGAGGACTGCAAGACTGGCAAGGGCTACGTGCTCGGCAGCCGGTTTGTGGGCGGTCTGGCCGGTGGCTTTACCGGCAGCGGCGTACACATACAAAAGAACGATACGAACAGCAGTGACGTCTTTGGCAGCCGCTACGTCGGCGGCATCGTGTCGGTCAACGGCGGCAACAGCCAAATCAGCGGCATGACCAATACGGGTCTGGTCGCGGCCTTTGGAAAGAACGCGGCCTACGTCGGCGGCATCGTCGGCGTCAATGATGCCGACTGGGGCGGCAGTGAAGACAAGACTGCCAAAGCCACCGTGCAGAACTGCGCCAACCGTATGTCCGGCGACAACGCCACCGACACCCGCCGCATCAACCTGTTAAAGGAGCTGAACGGCTGCGCCGACTACGTCGGCGGCATCGCGGGCTGCAACGGCAAAAAAGGCGTTGTGACGTGGGATAGGAACGGCACCCCGACGCTGGGTGCCATTCTGTACGGCAACAACTACGTGGGCGGCGTGGCCGGTTATAACGATGAAAATGCGACGATCTCCTCCACCAAGAACCTGACCATCAGCGGCCAGATCGTGGCGGCGGGCAAGGCTGTCGGCGGCATGATCGGCCTGAACTACGCCTCCACGCTGCCCTCCGCCACTGTGAAGGTCAGCCGCGTGGCGGGTCAGCAGCTTGTCGGCGGCGTCATCGGCGCCAACCTGCCGGTGGGCGGCTTCACCGTGACGGGCGACGGCGCGTTTATAACCAATGTGACCTCGGGCCGCGTCGAGGCCGACGCCGTCGCGGGCGGCATCATCGGCTACAACCGTCTGCTGGCGGCCAAGCCCGCAAAGGTCACGCTGGAGGCGCTGCTGCCGACGATTGACCAGAACACCGGCGTGCTGACCGACAGCACCGACGCGAATACGGCGGACGGCGAGGTCATCCTGACCGGTTTCTGGAACAAGCTCAACCTGCAGGCCGACATCTACGTCGGCGGCATCGTCGGCGCAAACGACGCCAATACGAAGCTGACGATTCAAAAGGCAACCAACGGCGCAACGCAGAACGCCCTGTCCGTCGGCGGCCTGAACCCGTCCAACAACGGCGCGTTTAAAAACGGCGTATCGCTGAACGCGCTGGCCGGTGGCCGCTATGACTTTGGCACCGCGCACGGCGCACTGGCGGGCGGTATCATCGGCTATGCCACACCCAACACAACGCTGGAAAACTGCATAAACTACGGCACAGTGGCTCACAAGTGCGCCGCGGGCGGCTTTGCGGGCTGGAACGAGGGCACGATCACCGGCGGCAGCATGGCGGCGTCCCTCGGCAACCGTGAAACCGGGTATACCTATCTGGGCGGCGTTGCGGGCGTCAACGGCGGTCTTATTCAGTCTGCCTACCTGGTTAAAGACTGCGCTGTGCGCGGCGACAACTATGTCGGCGGCATTGCGGGCGTCAACCTGGGCGTTGACGCTGCGGCAAGCACCCGCAAGGGCCTCATCATCTGCACAGAGAACAACAGTACTGGCACGGTAGAGGCCAACCGGTACGCGGGCGGCGTGGCCGGTGCCAACGTCGGCAGCATTTCGCTGTCCGGCAAGCTGCAAAGCAGTGTCACCGCCACCGGCTATGCGGGCGGCGTGGCCGGTATCAATACGGATAAGGGCAGTATTTACAGCGCTGAAAACACCACCGGCACGGTCTGGGGCAGCGTCACTGCCGCCAACTACGCGGGCGGCGTGGCCGGTACGAACCGTGCCGAAATCACCCGTGTGGATAACCACGCCTCGGTGCGCGCCAGCACACAATATGCGGGCGGTATTGCGGGCGAGAACGCCGCGGGCGGCACGATCAGCTATTGCAGCCATGCCCAGAATCCGATCTACGCCACCAACGGCGAGGCGGGCGGCATCGCGGGCAATAATAATAAAGACGCGCTGATTGAGAATGTGCAGGTCAGCGCCGCCGTCACCGCGGCCAACGGCACGGCGGGCGGCGTCACGGCCACGAACTTCGGCATCATCGGCCAAGGCAGCGGGCTGGAAAACAACAGCAGCGTAAGCGGCTGCACGATCTCCGGCACGTCGGAGAGCATCGGTGCCATTGCGGCGTACAACCGCAAGGACGCGACCATCCGCAACGTCAGGCTGGCGGAAAACGCCAACGTGCGGTTCAGCACCCCGGCGGTCACCATCGGCGGCCTTGCGGGCATGAACGAGGGCACCGTCACCGGCTGTAAGGTCGAAAACGGCGCGCTGGCGCTGAACGACGGTCTGCGCGCGGGCACCAACACCGTCACGCTGGGCGGCGCGGTGGGCCGCACCACGGCGGACGGCACGGTCAGCAGCACCGACGTTCTGCTGGACCTTACACAAAATCTTGATAAATATACAAATCTGGGCGGCGTCGCAGGCCAGAACGACGGTACCCTGAAGCAGTGTACCTATTCCGGCACGATGGGCGGCAACGCGGACACGGACGGCCTTGTCTCCGACGGTGCACGCAGCACCGGCAGCACGGTGGGCGGCATTGCCGGTCTGAACAATAGCAAAATCACCGGCTGTGAGGTCAAATACATCAAACTGCAGGTCAGCGGTATCAGCAACATCACCACGACCCAGACCGCAGACGAAAAGCTCGCCAGTGCCAGCCATGTGGGCGGCATTGCGGGCCGCAACAATGCCGAAATCGCCAACAGCTATGTCGCCACCGAGCGCAGCAACGGCGGCGCGGGCAGCATCATCACGGCGCGTTACGGCTTTGTGGGCGGCGTTGCGGGCTCCAACAACGGCACTATCACGGGCAGCGGCAGCAAAAAAGCGCTGGTCAGCGGCGACACAACAAAACTCGCCCTTGTTGCACAGGTTGAAAAATGGCTGGGTGCGGCAGATGCCAATACCGGCATCAACAGCATGGCGGCAGAGCTGACCACAGGCAAGACCTACGCGGACCTCAAGGGCGTTGACACTGTGACGTACAAGGGCTACACGAACGTTTACAACAACACAGGTCTTGCCGCCAATGATCTGCTTGTCGCCCTGCGCGGCAGCAACAACAGCGAGACCGTCCGTGCCGCCGGTTATCTGGGCGGTCTGGCAGGCTTTAACTCTCTCCGCGGTACAATCGACACTTCCGCCACCGGCCAGTGGTTTGTCTATTCTGACAATGCGACAACGGCATCCACCGTCGGCGGTATTGTCGGCCAGAACGAATCCAACGTCACAGACAAAAGCGTGCTGGACACTGTGGTAAACTGTGCCGCTGTGCGCCGGTTTACGCGCGTGAAGAACGAGGATGATACAGACGATGACAATATTTACAAGGTCGGCAGCCGTGTGGTTGTCCATGTGGGCGGTGTCATTGGCCAGCAGCAGAACCGCAGCGATGACCGGTGGTCTGTCAGCAAGGTAGTCAACTGCGGCAGTGTGTTCAACAGCCGCTCGGCCAATGTGGGCGGCGTGATCGCCTATTGGCTGGACTACGGCGGAACCGTGCAGAAATGCTTCAATTTTGGCAAAATCACAACAAACACGAACGACAAAAACAGCGGTTACGGTGCAGTCGGCGGTATTGTCGGCTTTATTGACCAGCCTATTTCCGGCGGCACCACAAATGTGCTTTCCTGCCGTAACTACGGTCAGATTTGGTATGATTCAAACGGCGCAAATGACTGTGCGGGCATTATCGGTAAAATCGAGATGAAGAAGCCCACCGATATTATGACGCTGAACATCATCGACTGCGTCAATAGCGGTGCAATCAAGGCAGAATCGCAGGCAGTCGGCATTCTGGCATGGATCGGCCCGTGGGATAAGGGAAGAATTGACAACGTTACGGTAAATATTGACCGCTGCCGAAACCTTAATACAGTCTTTACGTGTGGCAGAAAAATCGGAATTGTCGGCAGCCGCGGCGACGGTAGAGGGTCGAATAAAGCAACCAACGTCACGAACTGCTTTGCGACGGTTGGTACAGATTGGTTCCCGATTGCCTATTTGCGCCTGAGCGGCGAGAATGTCACCGGCCACGGCAACTATTATATTGAAGATTCCGGCGATAAGGGCAAGAGCTTCTTTAAGAAAGATTCCCGTAAACTGACCACAGTAAAACCGAACAGTACAACAGGTAACTGGGAGAAAGCGGATAAGCAAGGAAGTGACTCGGCCTACAACGAGACATATTGGGACTCGTCCTCGAAAAAAGTAAAAGCACACCGTCTGTACATAGGCTATAACGTCACTGATAAAGCAACCGATCCTTATATTGCATTCCTGCCCGCTTTGGCAGAGGGTGGGAACGGCGCAGCGTACAGTCTGTGGTGGATGCGAGGCATTACTTCTACGGATTGGAATGCCGCAGCAAACTCTGCCTACATCAAGACCGACGGTAAGAAAGCCTACATTTTCGATGACACCGGCGCGGACGATGATACCAATCCCGGCAAACAGAGAGCGACTGTGATGCTGCAATTCGGCGAAGCCGCGAACAGTACGGACGACTCGGACGTTGATATTACCGACATCACCGACGAGGTCATCCAGAACTACTATAAGTACGTGCTGGATAGCACCAAGCCCGCCCAGCCGGGAGAAATCCACGTCAAGGCCAGCCAGGTGCAGGACGCGGACAACAACGTCTATGGCCGTTATGAAGTGACGTGGGGCGAGCCGAACGACACGACAGCCAGCCCCGCCGCTTACTACCGTGTTGAAATTCTGCCCTGCGATGCTGCGGGGAATGTCGCAGCGGGTGCGCCCTATCTGAAAGCGGACGTCTACCAGCGCAGCTATACCTTTGTGGCTGATAAAGCGTGGACGGGTAACTTCGTCGTGCGTGTAACGCCCTACAACACCAACGACGACCCGAATCAGGCTGACAACTTCAACACCAGCGGCGTGCAGACCTTTATGCACGCCCTGCCGACACCGGAGATTGAGTTCCGGCTGGTCAAACGCGAGAACGGCGGCTTTGACTGGAATCAGTGCCAGACGCCGGATGAAAAACGGAGAGAATTCAAGTATGAGGTTGTCGCGGTGCTGAAAAACTACACCGAATACCCGACAGACGAGGCATGGACCGTTAAGCTGACCGATGGAAAGCATACTTATTATTTCAGCAGCCAGAATGGCAAGCAGTACATCCGCCTGACCAATAATTTGGAACGCACTTTGACGCTTACGGCGTTGGCAACCCCGGACAACAGCAGCAGTACAAAGTATCTGCGCTCGGCCCAGTACAAGTCAGAGACCTATCTCCCGTCCCAGTGGCGAGACAATCCGGGCTCTGCCAAGGACGAGGACGGTCTGCCGCTAGGCACGCTGAAAAAGGACGGCGACACGGACTATGTGACCTACACCGGCCAGACAGCGGAGAGCTTTGAAGCAACCGTGAAGTTCAGCTTTACCCCGGAGGTCAAGAGCGACAGCAGCGAGCACGGCAGCCCGACCTACCGCGTCATGCTGCTGGCAAAATATCTGGGCAATGACACGGTCAACGGGCAGTCCCTGAACGGCCAGTACATCACGCTGGCCGCGCGGGAGGGCATCGTCACCGAGACACCCGTCACCTTCAATCTGAACAGCCTGCCGTCGGATGCTATGACGAACTACACCGACTTCCTCGTTGTCGCGGTGCCCGTCACCAGCGGCAAGGGCGATATGAAGTATCGCTGGGATGCCACGGCGGACGAAGTGTCCGCAGCCATCGCCAGCCATGCGAACGAGACAAACGACACTAACAAAGAAATCTGGTGGAAGAACGGCTATGAGATCGTCCGCACGGGCGAGCACAGCTATACCTATGCCCATCTGACGCCGCTCTGCTTCTCCGATGTGAGCCGCACCGATGACCAGGGTTGGGCTATACAGGCCACGCAGACGACCCCGCAGATCATCTTCAAGCAGCTGAACCTGAATGTTCTGAAAGCCCCGACGCTGGACAAAAACACCGAAGGAAAAGTTGACGAGAAAACCAACGAGTTGACCTATACGTTCAACTGGACGCAAGAGGACATGGACGCGAAAACGCCGACCTACAGCATCAAGCTCTACGGCCTGTTGACGGACACGGACGGCAAGGTGACCGGTCAGGAGCAAATTGCGCTGAAGGACGGCGTAAATCTGGCCGATAAGGTTCAGAACAGCGGCAACAACAGCTTTACCCTGCCTGTCAACGTGGATACCATGCTGGCCAACGGCAGCGACAGCTGGCGCTATGACAAGGTCCGGCTCGAGGTCACCCGTGTGGCGGCAGCCAACACCACCGAAATCGGCGCGTCCGCTGTGGCGGATTACAGCGTTAAGCAGCGCCTGCCCGGCATCAGCGCGCCGAGCTCCATCACCCGCGTCAACGGCGAGACCGACAACGCGGATGCCCTGCTCTACACGGTCAGCTGGTCGCCGTCCGACGACGCGCGCATTGGCCACTATGACCTGTGCGTCGTCGATGACGGCGGCAATACTGTGCTGACGCTGCGCACCACGGGCAACGTCGGCAGCCTGACGCTGGATCTGGAGCAGTATCAGAGTAAGGCATTGCGCTTCCGCGTCATTGCCCGCCGCAAGGCTGATAACAATACCTGCTTTGACGGCCCGGACGGCGCGTTGAGCCAGCCCGAGACCATCGTCAGCCGCGCCGCTGCGCCCAAGGTTACGGCCAGCAGCTTTGCGCCCGACAGCCCGAATCAGGAGACGTTCCTGAACGACCTCAAGCTCAACATGACGCTGAACGCAGCCGCACAGGGCAATGTCTACTTTACCGGCTATATCTTCAGCAGTGTGGACAATTACAATACAATTGCCGATCTGGCCAAGGCTTGGCAGAATACCCCCACCGGGCAGGCCAAGTACGAGGCCCAGCAGGAGTTGACCAAAAAACTGGACGAAATGCTGAACAATGGCGACGTCGAGCTGGTCATCCCGAAGGACAGCCGCACGGTGGGCGGGAGCGCCAGCGCCAACGACACCACCGCCAGCTATACCTTTGTGCCCGACGGCAACGGCTTTACGCTGACGCCCGACCATGCAAAACAATACCTGCTGCCCGCGGTGCGCGTTATGCCCACCGACGGCACGACAGCGTCGAACTGGTTCTACATCCTGCAGCAGGATACCGCAGCGGCACAGCTGCCGGCCATCACGCTGGACGCCCCCGTGGACGCTGCCGAACCGGAACGCGCACTTGGCAATGCCGTTTACACGCAGGAGGTCAACCTGTACAACGACCCCGAGTTTAAGAGCAATCGCGGTACGGCCCCGCTGGAGCTGCGCCGCTTTACGGTGGAGTGGACCGCGGTGAACAAGTACACCCAGGCCGAAGGCACGGTGCGCAACCTGACCGACAGCTATACCTTTACCGTCACGCCGCTGGATAGTAAGACGAAACAGCCCTACAGCATTACGGTGACGACCTACGACAGGGACGTGAAGGACGCAGACGGCAATATCACGCATAAGCGCGGGGAAATCGAAACCGTCACCAAGACCTATGGCGACAAAACGACGAAGCTTGAAAAGCAGACCACCGTTGTGGACAAGGAGACCGACGAGACCCGCATCTGGTACGACCTGAGCGTTGAGCCTGTGACCGACGAGAACGGCAACGTGACATGGAAATCGCAACCCTATGACGTCACCGGCACGGTGGAAAAGGACGGCGGTACGCTGTACTACAAGGCACAGACGGTTCCCATGCTGGAACTGGTGCAGGAGGACGGCGCCGAGCCTGTTTACCGCATCACCCTGCCCGAGCTGCAGGAAAAGGTGCAGGACGACTCGCGCGAGCTGCAAAAGTTCACCGCAAGTGTGACGCTGCAGACGCTGGCGCACTCGGGTGACAACGGTAAGACCGTTGCGTCCGGCAAGGTCAAAGTCCCCGTCAACGAGACGAACACCGCCGATGCGACGGAGGATGCCCAGAGTATGGACTCCGCGGAGAGCGTCGCGCCCGTCGAGACTGCAGAAAGCACGGCGGCGGAAAGCGCCCCCGCAAGCATGCCCCCGGTCCTGATGCGGGCCCGTGCGGCACTGCCCGTGACAACCCCGGAGACCGCCGCTGCCCCGGATGAGACGGACGCGGCGGAAACCGCGCCCCCGGAACGGACGGAAACAAGCGACGAGTCGTAATTTTATTTCAGGAAAGAAGGTGGCATTATGCACCGCAGGGCACGCAGCATTCTGCGCGGGGAGCAGGGACTTTCGATGATACTGGTCCTCTGCATCGGCGCGCTGTTTGTGGCGCTGTCGGCAGCGCTGGTCTATGCGGCCTCCGTGCTGACGGCCAATGCCAACCGCCAGCTGCTGGAACAGGAAGCCTACCAGCTGGCAACCAGCTTTTCCGACGTGCTGGAAGGAGAGCTGAACAAGAGGGACAGCAGCTTTGCCAAGTTCGTCAATGAGCAGTTCATGTTCTCCCAAAGCTACGGCAAGGACATCTATGATTTGGAATCCCAGCCCAAGGAGTTCGCCTGGAAACCGAACGGCAGCCAGCCCGATGGCGGGGCCGAGGCCATCACGGTAACACTGCGCCGCCGCCCGGGCGACGGTGCCGACAAGCTGAACCAGACGGCGAACAGCACCAATGCCACAGACCTGCGCAACCTGCTCGACACACTGGAGGGCGAAAACCGCAAGGGCATGGAGATCGTCGATTTACAGCTGGACATTACGGTGACAGTCACGAAAAACGGCGAGAGCTTTGCCTTCACGCGGACCTATGACCGCACAGTGAAGTACGACAGCGACGGCAGCCAGGCAAAAAGCAAAAAATTACCAAAGGTGTACTACACAATAAACGACGGTCCAACAAAGTATTACCGCATTAAAGCCCTGACGTTCTACGCCCCCGGCAGTGGTGACCTGACCATTACTGACGAAAACATTGCCAGCAACCGCCTGACGTTCCACTGCGACACCAGCCAGCAGCCCGATTCCATCACCTACACCCGCGGTGCCAAACAGAGCACCGGCACAACACAGGAGTGACCCGCTATGAAACATACTTTACAAAGTCAGCGCGGCGAGACCATTGTGGAAGTGCTTGTGTCGTTCCTGCTGCTGATGATTTTTACGTCGATGTTCGTCGTTTCGCTGCGGTACGCCCGCGCCATGTCCCTAAAGGCCGAGTCGCTGCGGGAGACAGCCTATGCCTTCTGCGCCGGGCTGTACCCGGCCAATAACGCGGCCCCCCGCTGGGTGAAGGAACAGGATGAGCTGGAGTTCTCCTTTGGCGATTACAATGAATTTACGGTGAACGGCGTCGAGCTGGACAGCGTGGAGACATACGCACCTGACGACGAAAACCCACACAAATTTTACCGCTACAGCAGGAAGTCTAAGGCAGAAGGGGCGACCAACCCATGAAGCAGCGTTTGAAAAACCAGAACGGCACAACGCTGGTGGAGCTGATCGTCTGCATGGTGCTGCTGGCAATCTTTACGCTGGCGGCGGTCACGCTGATACAGCCCAGCGCACAGGCGTACATGGACATCCAGCAGCAGACGCGCGCCCAGAACCTGGCCGACGCGCTCATTGAGACGATCCGCGGCGAGGTGCTCGAGGCGAACGGCTATATCCGCTTCACCGACGGCGCGACGGACCCTAATAATTTGGACAGCGTTTTTTTGTCCAAGGGTAACGACTACAGCAAGGGCACGGCATTGGAATTCAGCGTCTACCCCAACCACATTGAGCTGATCGACAAGGACTGTGTGCCGATGCTGACAAAGACAGACGGCACAGAACTGCTGACACCGGAACAGGCCAATGCGCTGAACGGCTACCTGCACATGCGGTTTTACCGCGATGAACTGAATGACGCCGGGCACTACGGCAACCCGCAGCACACAAAAAAGGACAAGGCCGAGGACGGTACCGAGACGGTCACACTGCCCTACGTTGCCTACGGCTACACAACGGCCTATCCCCGGGATGCCTATATGGGGCTGTTCATCAGCGAACTGCATTTCTACGCCCGCAGCTGGACGCAGGACGGCGACGAAACCAAGACCCCGCGCATTACGGCTATGACGGTGGTGCTGACTGTGGCCAAGCGGGACGCCAAAAACCAGATCGTGCCGCTGTGCACCCAAAAAGCCATTGTGCAGTTGCCCGGTGAGCCGGTCATCCTGTATAAACCCGGCACTTGGGACGGCAAGGCATCGTCGGAGTCGTGAGCGGTGCCCTCCGGGTTGATTTTTGAAAAGTTTATTACAATCCCGGCGGAGGTACTGGACAAATTCAAATGGACTCGTTATACTTTAAAACATGAATACCTGTGTGCCGGACAAAATGCAGGAACGTCATGGGCATCAGAGCAGAGAGGATGACTAGGATGGCAACAATTGAAATCAAAATGCTGGGCGGCTTTGAGATCCGTGTGAACGGCAAGCCCGTGCTGGCACAGCTGGCGCAGTCCCGCAAGGCAACGGCGCTGGTGCAGTATCTCGTTTTGCGGCGCGGGGAGCGCGTCTCCCACAAGGTACTGACCGATACCCTGTGGGCAGGGGAGCGGTCCACCAACCCGGACATGGCCCTGCGCGCCATCTTGCATCGCTTCCGCCTTATGATCGACGCGGAGGGTCTGGATGAGATGAAGGGCTGCATCGTGACCAGCCGCGGCTACTACCAGTGGAACCCCCATCTGGACTGCAGCGTGGATGTGTTTGAGGTCAACGACCTCTCGGAGCTGGCCCGCAAGGAGAGCGACGCCGAGAAGCGCAGCCGCATTTATGAACAGATCGTCAACCTGTACGACGGGCGCCTGCTGCCGCAGTCTGCGTCCGAGCCGTGGGTCGAAAGCGTCAGCGTGCGTCTGCATGGGCAGTACCGCACAGCCATTTTAAACCTGCTGGAGCTCTGCAAAAAATGGGGCGAGAGCACCCGCATCGTTACGCTGTGTACCCGTGCGCTGGAGCTGGACCCCTACGAGGAGCGCCTTTATCTGGAAAAGATCGTCGCGCTGGAGACGCTGGGCCGCCACGAGGAGGCGGAGGATCTGGCACGCCGCGGCAGCGCCATGGGCTGCCTGCATCATGCCATTGAGCCGGGCCGCGCAGGCTCTGCCTACCGCCAGATGCGCCAGGCAGACCGCAATATGGAGAGTGAGGTCTCTAAGCTGATCTCTGCCCTGCCGGATACCGACAACACGGGGGCCTGTATCTGCGACTTTGAGACGTTCAAGGAAATTTACCGCGTACAGCGCGGCGTGCAGGTCCGCTACGGTCTGCAGGTATTCTTGGCGATCCTGACCGTGGCACCCAGCCAGAACACCGATGCTGCCGAGACCGCTCTGATGGTGGAGCAGCTGGGCGATCTGATCCGCACGAATCTGCGCCAGTGCGATGTGGCCGCCCGCTACACCGATATGCAGTATGTTGTTATGCTGAGCGGCAGCACCGCCGAGCGCGGCACCAGTCCGCTGGAGCGCATCAAGGCCGCGTTCTACCGCGTCCCTGCCCATGGCCGCTACCTGTTGAGCTATAGCCTCTATGTTCCCGAGGCCAAGGCCGACAGCGGGCGCGCCCGCCGCCGCAAAAAGACGGCGAAGAAGGAAAAATAAGTGAGCCGTTAAGCCGTACAGTGAAAGCTGTGCGGCTTTTTTTGCTGCACGGACCGGCAAAGAAACGATTGGTAGGGGCGGGCATTGCCCGCCCGTGCCCGTTTGCCCTGTGATATATTTTTCCGAAAAGACGATGCTGCGCCAAGTTGGCGGGCGAGCAATGCTCGCCCCCTACACTCTCTGTATGTCGAGGAACGATTTTTTACACTTTCCACAATCTTTTGCCTAAAAATTTTTACAAAAAATCCGAAAAAACTGTTTAAATTTCCACAACAATGTGGTAAAGTAGTATCAAACAGGCGGGAGTGTTCAAAAATCACTGCGCCGCAATGAAATTCTACGCCGCAGGGCTGCCGGAAGCAGCCCCGGCGCGAAAAGAGGTTTGACGATCCATGGGCTACGCAAGCAAAGACATCCGCAACATTCTGGTGGCCGGCCACGCCGGCTGCGGCAAAACGACGCTGACCGAGGCACTGCTGTACATGAGCGGCGCTTCCGAGCGTATGGGCCGTGTCGAGGACGGCACCACCGCCAGCGACTTTGACCCCGAGGAGATCCGCCGCAAGGCATCGCTCAACTCGAGCGTTGTCCCCGTCGAGTACGAGGGCATCAAGTACAACCTGATCGACGCACCGGGTCTGTTTGATTTTGAGACCGGCGCTGCCGAAGGCATCATGGCCGCCGAGAGCGTGCTGATCTGTGTGTCTGGGCGTTCCGGCGTGACCGTCGGTGCCGAGAAGGCGTACCAGCTGGCGCTGAAAAACAACAAGGCGCGGATGATCTTTGTCACCAAGGCTGATTTGGAAAACGCCGACTACTTTAAGATCCTGGAGCAGATGAAGATCAAGTTCGGCCCCAGTGTCTGCCCCTGCGTCGTGCCCGTCCGTCTGGACGACGGCACCGTCGCCTACATCAACCTGTTCAGCCAGAAGGCCTTCAAATACGAAGGCGGCAAGCAGGTCCAGATCGACCTGCCCGACATCGGCCACCGTTTTGAGGGCCTGATCCAGGCCATGAGCGAGGCCATCGCCGAGACCGACGAGGCTTTGATGGAGAAGTTCTTCGAGGGCGAGGCTTTCACCACAGAGGAGATCGTCCAGGGCATGGCCTCCGGCGTGCGCAGCGGCCAGATCACGCCCGTGTTCTGCGGCTCTGCTGTCAACGCGCAGGCGCTGGATATGCTGCTCTACAACATGAACGTGCTGCTGCCCGGCGCGGACACCGCGTCCGCCGTGGGCGAGTCTGGCGGCGAGCCGGTGGAGATCACCGCCGACCCCGCCGCCCCGCTGTGCGCCTACGTCTTTAAGACTGTGGCCGACCCGTTTGTCGGCAAGCTGAGCTTTATTAAGGTGCTGTCCGGCAGGCTGACCGCGACGAGCAACGCCGTCAACGCCCGCACCGGCCAGCCGGAGCGCCTGGGCAAGACGCTGACCGTCTGCGGCAAAAAGCAGACCGACACGCCCGAAATCGCCGCCGGTGACATCGGCGCAGTTGCCAAGCTGGCCACCGCCAAAACCGGCGATACCCTGTGTGACCCCGCCCGCGTCGTAGCGCTGCCAGCACCTGTGTACCCCATCAGCAGCTACCGCATGGCCGTCAAGGTCGCCAAGAAGGGTGACGAGGGTAAGGTCGGCAGCGCGCTGGCCCGCCTGATCGAGGAGGACCCCGCCATCCGGTTCGTGGTCGACCCCGAGACGAAGCAGCAGATCATCAGCGGTCTGGGCACCCAGCATCTGGAGGTCGCGCTGGCCAAGCTGAAGAATAAGTTCGGCGTCGAGATCACGCTCGAGAATCCGCGCGTGCCGTACCGTGAGTCCATCCGCAAGAGCTGCAAGGCGCAGGGCCGCCACAAGAAGCAGACCGGCGGCCACGGCCAGTTCGGCGACGTCTGGATCCAGTTCGAGCCCATCGAGGGCGAGGGCATCGAGTTTGCCGAGAACGTGTTCGGCGGCAGCGTGCCGAAGAACTTCTTCCCGGCAGTCGAGAAGGGCGTCCGTCAGGCCGCCGAGCACGGCGTGCTGGCCGGTTACCCGATGGTCGGCATGAAGGCTACGCTGCTGGACGGCAGCTACCACCCTGTTGATTCCAGCGAAATGGCGTTCATTATGGCCGCCAAACTCGCGTATAAGGCCGCCATCCCCGAGGCCGGCCCCGTCCTGCTTGAGCCCATCGGCGCATTGAAAGCCCACGTCCCCGCCGACAACACCGGCGATATTATGGGCGAGGTCACGAAGCGCCGCGGCCGCGTGCTGGGCATGAACCCCGATGACGACGGCCTGCAGGTCGTCGAGGCCGAGGTCCCCGTGGCCGAGATGCAGGACTTCACCACCTTCCTGCGCCAGCTGACCCAGGGCCGCGGCTACTTCACGTTCGAGTTCGTCCGGTATGAGACCTTGCCGCAGATGCTCGAGAACAAGGTCATCGAGCAGGCAAAGGCATTGGGCAACTTTGCGGATGAGGATTAAACGAGAGATGTTCTTTCTTTGCAAAGAAAGAACCAAAGAAATTCTGAACAAGTAAAATAAAAGCACCTGCTGACCGGTATGCGTGTGACCGGCCAGCAGGTGTTTTTTGGGTAAAATATGTAAAGCTTCTTTGCTTACTTTCTTCTCGAAGAAAGTAAGAGAAAAGGGAGTCTGCGGGAAACTGCCCGGCCCCTACAGCGCAGCAAAATGAAAGGCAAGGCCCCCATCACGTGATCTTCAACGCCCGCTGCACGCGGTACACAATGTACTTGAACAGCCCGGCGATCAGACTGAACTCCACCCAGACATAATTGGGCAGGTTCCGCCACTTGAATTTCGGTTTGTTTATCTTCGGCAGCGCCGCCCACGCCTCGCGGAAGCCCTTCGCGTAATCCCCGCCGAAGCCGCGCAGCCGGAACATAAGCACTTTGAGCAGATACCCCAGCAGCATCGGGATGAAATTCAAAACCAACATCAAAATCGGCTGGTTCTTGTAGGGTAGCAGAATGCTGTTGCGCCCGCTCTGGATGCTCTTAAACGGGTTGTAGCGCACCGCGCCGGTGGTCGCGCCGCAGATGTGGCGGCAGTGGGCCGTGGGGCAATAGACGTTCCTGTAGCCGAAATTGTTCGCACGCCAGCTCAAGTCGACGTCCTCGTAATACGCGAAGAACAGCTCGTCAAACACGCCGATCTCGTCCAGAATCGACTTGCGGTAGAGCGCCGCGCCGCCGCACGCGCTGAACACACGGCAGGGCTTTGTATAGCGGCTGGCCTTTAAGCCGTCGCCGCGCTTGCAGGCAAAGCCCAGGATCGTCACGTAGTCGCCCGCGTCGTCGGCCAGCTCCGGCTCATAGTAGCGCAGCATCAGGCTGCTGACCGCAAAAATTTTCGGGTCGGCGTCGGCGGTTTTGATCAGCTCCGCCAGCCAATCCGGCTCCGCAAAGGCGTCGTTGTTGAACAGCGCCATGTATTCGCCTTTGGCAATCGCAATGCCCTGGTTCACCGCATGGGAAAAGCCGGTGTTCCCGGCGTTCTCAATTAAAGTGTAGCGGTCCCGTCCGCAGTAGCTGCGGGCGATGTCCAGGCTCTCGTCGGTGGAGCCGTTGTCAATGACGATCAGCTCAAAATCCTGCTCGGTCTGCGCCCAGACGGACTCGATGGAATCCCGCAGCCAGCCCGCGCCGTTCAGGTTCGGGATGATGACAGATGCTTTCATGGCCCCTCCTCAACGGTAATAGTAGTAGGCCAGCTGGCTGTGCAGCGCGGCGGTAAACACCATCGCGGCCACAGCCACAAACAGGATGACCAGCCCCGCCACGACCAGCGCACGGATCAGGTACGCCCGGGCCAGCCGCCTGCGGGCCGGGTCCTGCGTGCCGCCAAAGCTCCACACCACCGCCAGCACGAACCCGGCGATGGGGATGGCGAACAGCAGCATGGCCGCCGTCGTTGCGCCCTGGCTCATGGCGTCGATGCGGTCCTCCTCCAGGTCCTGCTCGTACAGCGGCTCGCCGGTCTCAACGGTGCCCTCCGGGGACTGACGCATGGACTCCAACAGAGCCTCGCCCATCGGGATATGCGGCAGCGGTGCGCCGCACTTGGGGCACCGCTCGTCGTACGGGGCAGTCAGCAGGCCGCAGTTTTTGCAAAAATGTGCCATAAAAACCTCGCTTATTCGTCGAATGCCAGACCGCGGTCCAGCTGGGTGTTCAGGATGATCTGGGTGTTGGTGGAGCCCATCTTCTGCATCTTGGTCAGCAGGTGCTCCAGCGCGTCAATGTCGGTGCAGCTTACCTTAATTATAAAGTTGTAGCTGCCTGTCACGCGGAAGCACTGCAAGACCTGCGGCTCCTGCTCGATCATGGTCAGAAAGCTCGCGCGGGTCGCTGCGTCCACCAGCACCGAGATCAGCGCCTCGACCCGCGCGGGCGCGTCTGGGTGGCGCAGCACGACAGTGTACCCGCCGATGACGCCCTCCTGCTCCAGGCGGTGGATGCGGCTGGATACGGCGGGACTGGTCAGGCTGACCCGCTGGGCGATGTCCTTAACGGGCATACGCGCATTTTCCGCCAGCAGTTGTAGGATTTTGTGGTCCAAATCGTCCATGGATTGACTCCTTGTCGTTGTTTTGTGTAATGCGCACAAAAAAATAAAGTGAAGTATACAATCACTGTTATCTTTAACAAAATTGGAAAAGTATGCTTTTTTGTGCGCTTGCTAAATAAAATTAAGTAGGAATGACTTTATTATAATCTTTTGAAAACCAAAATGCAAGTCTGACATTTGACATTTTAAGAAAACTTGCTATAATAATATTTGTAATCAATCAAGACATTCACTGACCTTTATATACTTTCCCACCCCTCTATGCACAGAGCCCCGCAGGTACCCCCTGCGGGGTTTTGTGTTTGTGTTGGCAGGACACAACGCGGGAAAGTGTGCAAGAATTGGGGGGCTTTTTGCCTTCCCCCGCGGGGGAAGGTGGCCCGCAGGGCCGGATGAGGGGCGTGTGCACGGCAATAGCCTGTAAGCGGGCAGCATCTGCAAGGTCGACCCTCATCAGTCAGTGGTCGGGGTCACTGACAGCTTCCCCCTCCGGGGGGAAGCCATGCGCGCGAAAGGCTGCATTTTTACATTTTAAACCCCGCCCCGTTTGACGGCGCCCGGACTGCCGTGGTATAATATAATTTCCCACACATAACGTGCATTTTTAACGGAGGAATCAATATGCTCATCCCTGTGCTGCTTTTTATTGTCGGTCTGTTGTTCCTGATCAAGGGCGGCGACTGGTTTGTTGACGGCGCGTCCGCATTGGCCCGCCGCTTCCACCTGCCGGAGCTGCTCATCGGCGCGACGGTGGTCTCCATCGGCACGACGCTGCCGGAGGTCATGGTCTCCACGATGTCCGCGCTGTCCGGCCATGGCGAGATCGCCTACGGCAACGCCATCGGCTCGGTCATCTGCAACGCGGCACTGATCGCGGCCATCACGATTGCGGTGCGCCCCGGCAGGGTAGACCCCAAAACGCTGAAAACCCCCGTCGCCTTCTTCTTCGCGGCGGCGGCCATCTACTGCATTGCGGCCTATGTTTTCGGCAGATTCACCCGCGTCATGGGCATCATCATGCTGGCAACATTTGTGGCGTACATGGCCGTCAACGTGCTGCAGATGAAAAACACCCCCGCCGGTGCGCAAGAGGCGTCCGAGGAGGAGGAAATGCCCCTCGCCAAGACGCTGATCCTGCTTGTGCTGGGCGCGGTGCTGATCGCCGTCGGCGCAAACCTGCTCGTGGACAACGGCACCCTGATCGCGCAGGCCCTCGGCGTGCCCGAGAGCGTCATCGCCCTGACGTTTGTCGCGCTCGGCACCTCGCTGCCCGAGCTGGTCACGGCTATCACCTCGCTGGTCAAGGGCCACAGCGATCTGTCGCTGGGCAATGTCGTCGGTGCGAATGTCTTTAACCTTGTGCTGGTCAGCGGCATGTCGATCACGCTGGCACCCTTCACCATCCCGCAGAGCGCCACGCTGTTCGGCATCAATTCCAGCCTTGTGCTGGATCTGCCGGTCATGCTGGCCGTCATGCTGATCCTGACGGTCCCCGCCCTCGTCAAGGGCAAGCTGAACCGCGCCCAGGGCATCCTGCTCCTGGCGATCTACGCCGCCTTCTGCGCGGTGCAGTTTGCGCTGTAAAGAAAAAGGCGTCATTGCCCATGTGGACGTCCCTGCCGACGTGCGCCGCGCCTTTGTACAGCTCCAAACCGTCTACGGCAAGGAGACCCGCGCCGTCAACCCGGCGTTCGCCACCCAAAAGACAGAATAGAATTTCCATGCCCGGCATACACTTCCGCGAGGTGGTGTGTATGCTGGGCATTTTTGGTTTGTTTTTGCAGGCGGCGGCAGGGCATATTCTGTATCTGGCGCTGCATCTCGAAAGCGGGTCCTTCCCGCGTCCGCTCCCGCCGGACAGGGAGCGCGCGGCCTTTGCCGATCTGCAAAAGGGCGGGGCAGCCGCCGCACAGGCGCGGGATACGCTGATCCGCCACAATCTGCGGCTCGTCGCGCATATCTGCAAAAAATACTATGCCGGGAACAGCGCACAGGACGACATGATCTCCATCGGCACGATTGGGCTTATCAAGGCGGTGGATACCTTCGACCCCGCCAAAGGCAAGCGCTTTGCCAGCTATGCGAGCAGATGTATTGAGAATGAGCTCCGCATGGACCTGCGGCGGGGGCGGCGGACGGGAGTGACGCTGTCGCTGCAGGAGCCGCTCGAGGCGGACGGGCAGCTGACGCTGGCGGACACCCTGCCCGATGAAGCCGACATGGAGGCCGGCTGCGAGAGCCGCGCCGACGCCGCCCGGCTGCGTGCGCTGGTGGACGCTCTGCCCGCCCGGGAACGCGCTATTATGCGGCAGCGGTATGGATTTGACGGTGCGCCCAAGACCCAGCAGCAGACGGCGCAGGCGCTGCACATCAGCCGCAGTTATGTTTCGCGGCTGGAAAAGCGCGCGCTCGAGTACCTGCGTGGCCGGTGGCCGACGGAATGACAGGAACGGCGCAAAGAGAATGCAATCAACTAAAAAATGACGGGGGGGGGACACAAATACCATTTGCGGCAAATGTGTGGCATGATGCGGCAGAACGCGCCACATATATGCCACACTTTTGTAAACTGTCGAATCTATGACATAAATCGGGAAATGCACGAAGCTGCCCGCTAAATGTGTCAGATTTGTAAAGCCGTTATAAAATAACCCAAAAAACTTGAAAAATTTTCGGAAACTCATTGACATTTCGCTGACAAGCGGATACTATAGAAATGTAGACAATTTTTAAAGCGAGGTATACCAACGTGCATCTGACAAAAAGCGAACAACAGATCATGGAAATTTTTTGGCAGGCGGATCACGCGATGGCACAGACGGAAGTCGTGAAAACCTGTGTTGACCGTAAATGGAAGGAACGCTCGATTTTCTCGATGCTGAACAGCCTGATGGAGAAGGGGGTTCTGCGGGAGGTTGGCTTCGTGCGCAGCGGTAAGACCTATGCCCGCACGTTTGAGCCTGCCATGTCCCACGCTGAGTACCTGGCCTCGGTCATTGCAGAGCAGCTGCCCGCGAAGCAGCTGCCCGAGCTGATTGCGGCCCTGATGCAGAAGGTGGAAACGACCCCTGCCATCCAGAAGGAAATGCGTGCCGCCCTGCGTGAAAACGCACAGTAATCAATGATTTGTTCAAAAAAGCACCGCCGACCCGTGACCCGGATCGGCGGTGTTCTTTATTAGGAAGGATGGCTCTGCAGGGGCGAACTTTTCGTTCGCCCGCTGGCCGTATGCGGCAGGGGCAAGGTGCCCGGGCGGATATGGAATCCGTCCCTACGCTGTAGGGGACGATGCCTGCATCGGTTCGGAGGGTCTGCGGCTACCGCGTGTGCCCGGCGGGCAAACACAGCGCACCCCCCAGCCGCCTTAAAAAGCGGGCAAATTACCCCAGGATGCCGCTGTTTTTGATCGCCTGTACGGCCTCGCCGATCTTCTCAACGGGCATCGTCAGGGCAAAACGGACGTAGCCCTCGCCGCTCGGGCCAAAGCTCGAGCCGGGGGTGCAGATGACGCCGGCCTTGTCGATCAGGGCCAGGCAGAATTCCATGCTCGTCTTGTACCCGGCGGGCACCGGGGCCCAGACAAACATGCTGCCGTGGCTGTCGGGCACATTCCAGCCGATGCCGCGCAGACCGCCGCACAGGGCGTCGCGGCGGCGCTGGTACTCGCCGCACTGGCGCTGCACGCCGTCCAGCGGGCCGGTCAGGGCAGCGATGGCGACCTTCTGAATGGGCAGGAACATGCCGAAATCGATCTGGGTGCGCAGCTTTTTGCAGGCGGCGATGACATCGCGCCGCCCCACCAAAAAGCTGATGCGCGCGCCCGTGACGTTGAAGCTCTTGCTCAAAGAGAAGAACTCCACCGCGCATTCCTCGGCACCCGGCGTGTTGAAGATGCTGCCGCCGTGGGCACCGTCAAAGATAATATCGCTGTAGGCGTTGTCATGTACCAGCAAAATGTCGTACTTACGGCAGAAATTGACGATTTCGGCGTAGAGCTCCGGCGTGCCGATGCTGCCCACGGGGTTGGCGGGCAGGCTGACCAGCATGAGCTTGGCCCTGCGGGCCACGTCCTCCGGGATGGAGGTGACGTCGGGCAGGAAGTGGTTCTCCTTCGTCAGCTTGTAGTACCACGGCTCGGCACCGCCCAGCTTGGAGCCGGTCATAAAGACGGGGTAGCAGGGGTCGGGTAGCAGCACCAGATCGCCGTCGTTGCAGAGCGCCAGGCCCAGATGGCCGATGCCGTCCTGGCTGCCGGAGAAGCTCATGACCTCGTCGGGGGTGATGGTGTCCACGTTAAAGCGGCGCTTGTAGTAGCCGCAGACGGTATCCAGCATCTCGGGCAGGTCGCGCAGGCTGTACTTCCAGTTTTCGTTGTCCTGCGCGGCGTCGATGAGCGCCTGCTTCAGGTAATCCGCCGGTGCAAAATCCGGCGTGCCGACGCTTAAATTGTAAAGATGACGGCCCTCGGCCTCCAACGCGACCTTTTTGTCGTTGAGCGCCGCGAAAATCTCCGGCCCGAACAGGTCCAGACGACGAGAAAACTCCATATCCCAAAACCTCGCTTATTGATGTAGCTTTATACAAAAAACGCACATTTTCTTGTATAAACATCCCCATTATACGCCGCCGCGCCAGCGCTTGCAAGGGCGTTATAAAAGAGGTATAATAAAAATTAAATTGAAATACGGTAGGGGCCGCATATATGCGGCCCGCAGCTGTATGGCGGGCGGACGCCTGCGGGAAGGCCGCGGGCCGGGCATGCCCGGCCCCTACCGGTGCATTACTATCAGGAGTATTATCACTATGGACAAACGCAATAAAACCGCTCTGGCTTACCTGCTTGTCGGTGTGGCGGCGGCGGGGCGCGCCCTGCTGGCCGTGCCGGAAAATGCCGCCATACAGGAGGTCTCGCTCACCGTGCTGGCCCTTGTGGGCTATCTGCTGCTGGCCTCCAAAACCAGGTTGCCTACCGTGTTCGGCGCGGCGGGGCTTGTGCTGGAGCTGATCCTCTGCGGCAGCCAGACCGGCGGGGTGTGGGCACGGCTGGCCCCGGCGCTGCGCGCGGCAGACCTGTGGCTGTTCTGGGGCGCGGCGCTCGTGCTGGTGCGGCTTGCAGGGCGGCAGCAAAGCAAAATGCCGTACATTGCCGCCGTGCCGCTGGCCGTCTACACCGTCACGCACTTTATCCCGTCGCTGACCTCCGTCGCCGCCGTCAGCTTTGTGGTGTTCAGCGTCGTCATGCTCTGGTTTGCGGCCATTATGATCCGCGCCTACAACGACGCGCGCATAAAAAAATAAGGCGATTTTGCGCAAATCCGTTCCGCGATAAAGTGACAAATACCGCAAACTGTGTTATACTAAATACGATTATAAAAATCCAGCCGGAAGGAAGGCTTTTACTATGATCCCTTTTAACGTACCGCCCTGCGTGGGCGACGAGCTCGACTACGTCAAGCAGGCCATCGACTCTCACAAAATCTGCGGCGACGGCGCCTTTACCAAGCAGTGCAACGCCTGGTTGGAGGAGCGCTTCCACGCCCAGAAGGTCCTGCTGACCACCAGCGGCACTACGGCGCTGGACATGGCCATGCTGCTGTGCGATATTCACCCCGGTGACGAGGTCATTCTGCCCAGCTACACCTTCTCCAGCACCGCCACCGCCGCTGTGCTGGCCGGGGCAAAGCTCGTCTTTGTGGACATCCGCCCCGACACGATGAACATCGACGAGACGAAGATCGAGCAGGCCATCACCGATAAGACGCGGGTCATCATCGCCATGCACTACGCCGGTGTCGCCTGTGAGATGGACACCATCATGGACATTGCCCGCCGCCATGACCTCAAGGTCGTCGAGGACGCGGCGCAGGGCGTTATGAGCAGCTACAAGGGCAAGGCACTGGGCACCATCGGTGATTTCGGCTGCTACTCCTTCCACGAGACAAAGAACTACTCGATGGGCGAGGGCGGCGCACTCGTCATCAACAATCCCGCGTACAATGAGCGCGCGGAGATCCTGCGCGAGAAGGGCACGAACCGCGCCAAGTTCTTCCGCGGTCAGGTGGACAAGTACACATGGGTCGATTTTGGCGACAGCTACCTGCCCAGTGAGCTGAACGCCGCCTATCTGTGGGCGCAGCTGCTCCACGCCGACGAGATCAACGACAACCGCATGGCGACCTGGAACGCCTACCACGATGCCTTCCGGCCACTGGCCGACGCGGGCAGGGTCGAGCTGCCCACCATCCCGGCGGACTGCGTGCACAACGCCCACATGTTCTACCTGAAATGCAGGGATCTGGAGGAGCGCACCGCGCTGATCCGCCACCTGAAGGCAAACGATATTCTGGCCGTGTTCCATTATATCCCGCTGCACTCCGCCCCGGCGGGCAAGAAGTTTGGCCGCTTTGACGGCGCGGACGTCTACACCACCGCCGAGAGCGAGCGCCTCGTCCGCCTGCCGATGTACTACGGCCTGACCGAGGCAGACCGCAATAAGGTCATTGCCAAGGTCCTGGAATTTTATGCGCAGTAAGGCCCTGCCCGGCTGGGCGCACACACTCTGCACCGCTGCCGCCGCGCTGGTGCTCCTGCTGGCGTATGAGCTGGTCGTCTACAGGGTGCCGGTGACGGAGATCTTCCTGCCGGTCAGCTCCTGGAGCGACGAGGTCATCTACAGCAAGCAGCTGGCCGCCGCCGTGCAGTACGGCGCGCCGCAGGGGTACTTCGGCTTCAATGAGTCGCACGCCGCCGTCGGCACCTACGCCGCGTGGGGGCCGGCGGTTTTTCTGGTCTATGCGCTGCCGGGGCTGCTTTTGCGCGGGCAGAATGCCTTTTTGTGGTGCAACCTGCTGTTCGTCGTGCTGGGCTGGACGTTTTTTGCCCGGGCCGCGCGGCTTGGCTGGAAGCGCCAGCTGGCCTTTGCTGCGGCGCTGGCCGCCATGAACGCGCCGATCCGCTATGTGTTCTCCGCCATGCAGGAGCCGCTGCACTATGCGCTCATGCTGGCGGTGCTGGGCTGCGGCATTCTGGCGCGGCGGGACAAAAGCCGCGCCGCGTGGGCGGGGCTGTGTGTGCTGTGCGCCGTGGCCACGCTCGTGCGCCCCTATGAGGCCGTGCTCTGGCTGTTCCCGCTGGCGCTGTGCCGGCAGGACCGCCGCCGCATCGCTGTCTGCGTGGCGGGCGGGGCGGTTTCCTTGGGCGGCACGCTCGTGCTGATGTCCAAATTCTACGCGCCCTACTTCTTTACCAATGTCGATGTAAGCCCGCTGCAGGAGCTGGCCCGCGGGCAGGTGGTCTCCGCCGTCAGGGACGTGGCGCACAAGCTGCTGGACGCCCTGCGCACCGTGGCCGAAATGCTGGCCGACCAGCTGGCCAACCGCAGCGGGGGACAGTACCTGCTGTTTTTCCTGCTGCTGGGCGTGACGCTGGTCTGCCTGATCGTGGATGCCCGCGCCGGGCGGCCCGTGTTCTGGAAGGGCTGCGCCGCCGTGACTGCGGTCATCGTCTTTCTGGCGCTGCTGCTGATGTACCGCCCCGTTGAGGGCTCCCGCCATACGCTTGTACTGGATGTGCTGCTGCTGGCGGCGCTCCTTGTGGAGGACGCCCGCCCCGCCGCGGGCACGGCAGCCGCCGCGCTGGTGCTGGCCGCGCTCGGCGTGCTGAATCTGGCGGACGGCTTCACCATGCCGCGCTACAGCGCCGAATGGGACGCCGCGGTGCAGCAAATCGAGGCCGTGCTGACCGAGAGCCGGTCCGCTGTGACGAGCGCCGACCCCTGGGACAGCACCGTGGCCTACGCCTTTGGCGACCCCGTACACTGTGGTCTGCTCTACGGCGTGCCGGACGGCATGGGCATCCAGTTTGACGAGGCCGCCTACCTGACCGACCCGGCCCATGAGATTCATTCCCGCTACGTCCTGACCGCCGCCGACACCCCCACCGCCGCCCGCTTACAAGCCGACGGCTGGACGGTGCTGTACGAGAGCGACAGGGGCGTGCTGTACGAACATGGCACAATGTAGGGGCCGGGCATGCCCGGCCCGCGGCCTTCCCACAGGCGTCCGTCCTATAGCTGTGGGTCGATGCAAGCATCGCCCCCCGCACCGTAGGGGCGGATTCCATATCCGCCCGGGCCGTCTGCCCCAAACGCCGATTTTACGTTGTAGAGACTGTAGGGGCGAACATTGTTCGCCCGCCAGCCTGACGTAGCAGAGTCCTTTCGGAATGGCCCTTCCCGTGGCAAACGGGCACGGGCGGGCAATGCCCGCCCCTACAAGCAAGGTAAAAAGAGCAAGGAGAATCCTCCATGAACACACCCACTCTCCCCGTCCTGACCGGCACAGCGGTCACGCTGCGCCCCATCACCGACGCCGACACGGACCTTATCGTCAAGTGGCGCAACACGCCGTCTGTCGTACAGAACTTCATCTTCCGCCAGACCTTCACGCCGGAGATGCACCGCAGCTGGCTGGCGACGAAGGTCGCCACCGGCCAGGTCGTGCAGTATATCATCCTCGACAACGCCGACGGCAAGCCCGTCGGGTCGGTCTATTACCGCGATATTGACAACCACAACCGCAGCGCCGAGTACGGCATCTTCATCGGTGAGGAAAGCGCCCGCGGCAAGGGCCTTGGCACCGAGACGGCCCGCCTGTTCACCGATTTTGGCTTTGCGGGGCTGCACCTGCACCGCATCAGCCTGCGCGTGCTGGCCGAAAACACCGCCGCCCGCCGCAGCTATGAGAAGGCCGGCTTTGTGCAGGAGGGTGTTTTCCGCGATATGGAGCTGCTGGACGGAGCCTACCGCGACGTCGTCTTTATGGCCAAGCTGGCGGAGAACTGACGTGAAAAAACCGATGCAGAAAATCCGAACCTGCCTGCAAAAGACCCCCAATGCGCTGCTCTGCGCGTTGGGGGCAGTCGTGTTCCTTGCGGGCTTTTACTTTTTGTGCTACCGCACGCCGCTGAACGAGGTCTGGCTGCCCACCACGATGAACAACGACGAGGCGCTCTATAACCGCCAGGTCGTCAGCGTGCTGACCCACGGCGGCCCACAGGGGTACTTCGGCTATCAGGAATCCACCGCGGATATTGGCCGCTACGGTACCTGGGGCCCGCTGCTGATTTGGGCCTACGCGCTGCCGGGTCTGCTGTTCGGTGCCAGCGTAAACGTCGTGCTGTGGTGCAATTTACTGCTGATTGCCGTGGGCATCGCGGTGTTTGCCCGCTGCGCGCGGCTGAATTACTGGCAGTGCATCGCGCTGTGCGGCGCACTGTTCAGCATTATGCTGCCGCTTCGCTCCTGCGTCAGCGGCGCGTCGGAGGCCATGCACTACATGCTGGCGCTCCTCATCGTCGGCACGGCGGCGGCCCTGCACCGCAGCGGCAAGACTGGCTGGCTGATTGCCTGTGCCGCGGCCTGCGCGGTGGAAACGATCTTCCGCCCCTACGCGCTGCTGTTCTGGGTGTTCCCGCTCACGGCGGTCTGGCAGAATAAGCGCCGCCGCGCGGCCTGTTTGGGCACGGCAGCGGGCGGGTTCGCGGTTTCGCTGTTCGCCATGGCCAAGCTCGCTGCGCCCTATTTCAGCGACGGCGGCATGGACTTTGACGGCATCCGTCTGTTATTGCAGCTCCATCCCGTGGCGGCGGTCCGCTATGAGTGCGCCCGCGCCGCGGCCCTGCTGCACGCGGCCTGGCGGGACGATATTCTGCCCACACTCCACGGTGAGACGACCTACATCGGCGGCGGCTGTGTGACGTTTTTGGCCGTTGTGCTCGTCGCGGTGGTCTGCCTTGTCTGGGATAAGCACAAAGGCCGCCCGCTGGTGCTCAAGGGCTGTGCGCTGTTTTGCAGCGCGGTCATTGCTCTGGTGCTGCTGTTCATGTACAACATCGACCCGCGCCACATGATGCTGCTGGCCATCCTGCTGCTGGGGGCTGTCGTCATCGAGGACGCCGCGCCCGCCGCTGTCTGGCTGCCGGTGCTCGTCGTCCTGCTGCTGCCGATGAACTTCCAGCGCGGCAGCCTGCCCGAGAAAAACGCCGAAATGGCCGCCCAGATGCAGACCGTCGAGGCCGCCCTGACCGCCAGCGTGCAGGATGTCGGGGCCGACCCCTGGGACCACACGCTGGCCTACGCCTATGACGACGGGGTGTTCCACGGCTATCTCTACGCAGTGCCCGCGGGTATGGGCATTGAGTTTGATAAAAACAGCTACCTGTGGGACGAGGAAAACCCGATTTCCTCCCGCTACGTGATGTGCGGCCACGACACCCGCGTTGCCGCCCGTCTGCTGGCCGAAAACTGGCAGCAGGTCGTCTCCACCGAGGATCTGGTGATCTATAAGCGCCCGTGAGCGCAGAAGGAAGTACACAGCTATGCAGAAAATATCTTACGTGATCCCGTGCTACCGCTCCCAGCATACGGTGGGCGGTGTGGTGGCGGAGATCGCCGCCACCATGCAGACCCTGCCGCAGTATGACTACGAGGTCATTCTGGTGAACGACTGCTCGCCGGATGATACCTTCGGCACGATCCGCAGCCTTGTGGCGGCGGACAGCCATGTCGTGGGCGTCGATCTGGCGAAAAACTTCGGCCAGCATGCGGCGCTGATGGCGGGCTTTCACAAGTGCAGCGGCGACATCGTCGTCTGCCTCGACGACGACGGCCAGACCCCGGCGGACGAGGTCGGCAAGCTGCTGGCAAAAATTGACGAGGGCTATGACGTCGTCTACGCCAGCTATGACACGAAGCGTCAGGCCGGCTGGCGCAACCTGGGCAGCTGGGTCAACAGCAAAATGACCGAGATCATGCTGGGCAAGCCGCCGGAGCTCGTCGTCAACAGCTACTTTGCGGCGCGCCGCTTCATTGTGGACGAGATGCTGCGCTATGAGCACTGCTACCCCTACGTCATCGGGCTGGTGCTGCGCTCCACCAAGCGCATCTGCAACGTGCCGGTGCACCACCGCGCCCGTGAGGAGGGCCGCAGCGGCTACACGCTGAGCAAGCTGCTGAATCTATGGATGAACGGCTTTACGTCGTTTTCCGTCAAGCCGCTGCGCATTGCGACTTACATCGGCACGCTGTTTGCCGTGGCGGGCTTTCTCTACTTTATCTATATCATCATCGACCACTTTACCCGCGCGGCGGCCCCCATCGGGTGGGCGTCCACCACGGCGCTGCTGCTGCTGCTCGGCGGCATGATCCTGGTCGTACTGGGCATTATGGGCGAGTATGTCGGCCGCATCTATATGTGTGCCAACGCCGCGCCCCAGTACGTCGAGCGCGAGGTCATCCGGCATGAGGAGGATGACGCATGAAGCAGGCGAAATGGTTCCTGCTGCTGCATGTGATCCTGGGCATCTATGCGGGCAGCAGCGTGTGCAGCAAGCTGGCCGCGCAGCAGCCGTTTTTGAGCGCGGCGTTTATCGTGCTGTACGGCCTGATGCTGCTGGCGCTTGTCACCTATGCGGTGGGCTGGCAGCAAGTCATCAAGCATCTGCCGCTGACGACGGCCTACGCGAACAAGGCCATCACCGTGGTGTGGGGCATTCTGCTGGGTCTGGCCGTTTTTGGTGAGGCCGTCACGCCGCGCCGGGTCATCGGTGCGGTCATCATTATATGCGGCATCGTGCTTTTTGTACGGGCCGACAATGAGGGGGAGGGCGGCAAATGAGTCAGGCACAGCTGCCCTATGTGCTGCTGTATCTGTGCAGCACGTTCCTCTCCGCGGTCTCGCAGGTGCTTTTGAAGAAGGCCGCGCTGCGGGAGCACAAGTCGGTCTTGGCAGAGTACACCGACTGGCGGGTGATTTTAGGCTATGCCCTCTTTGTGGGCTGCACGCTCTTAACGATGCTGGCCTACAAGGGCGTACCGCTCAACGTCGGGCCTGTACTGGAAGCAACAGGCTATATTTACGTCACGATTTTCGGCGTTACGATCTTCCACGAGAAGATGAACCCTAAAAAGCTCGCCGCACTGGCGATGATTTTGGTCGGCATCCTTGTATATGCGCTGTAACGAAAAACGTCCTGCCTGCAACATTGCGCAGACAGGACGTTTTTTATTTGGGCATTTGGAATTTCTTTGGTTCTTTCTTTGCAAAGAAAGAAGATACGTACTCTCTATTACAGCCTTTCCGGTACGCGGCGCTCGCGGCGCTGCACCGGGCTTCTCTGCAAAACGGTGGCGGCATAATCCAGCAACAGCGCCAGCAGCAGGCCAAACACCACGTCAATGACACTGTGCTGCTTGAGCAGTATCGTGGACAGCGAGATCGACACACACAGCACCATGGCGGCGGAGCGCATCCAGCGGCGGCGCGGGGCATCAAAGATTGCACTGCGGTAGTACGCCAGCATCAGCGTGACCGAGTTGAACACATGGATGGACGGGCAGACGTTCATCGGTGTGTCGCTGCGGTAGATCATCCGCACAAGCTGCGCAAAAATGTCGGTGCCCGGCACGTATTTCGGGCGCAGGGCAAGACCGTTAGGCACAATGGCATAGAACAGAAGCGTCATCGTCATGCCGGTGAACAGCGGAATGCACAGCCGCCAGAAATCCTCCCGCGGGGCCTTATACAGCAGGTAAAACAGCGTAAACGGGATCCACGGAAACCACAAAATATACGGTACAATGGCATATTTGCAGAACGGGATCAAATCGTCCAGCTGGCAGTGTACCCACAGATCCGGTGTCTGGATCGTGCGCTCCAGCAGCGCAAAAAACGATAAGTAAAACAAAGCATAGAGCGCCATGAACCAGACCGGATGGCGCGAACACCAGTTACGCATACATTTACACCCTTTCGATGATGTACTATTATACGCCGCACGCGGCGCACAAAACAAGCGACAATCTGCACAATTCGCAGCTGCATTTTCGACAGGATATTGTGGAGATTTTGTCTATGCCGTCTTCTGTATACTAATACGAATGGCCGCGCGGGAATAATGCGTTACAGATGTGAAAGAGTTGTAAACAAACAAATGGCGGAGCGGTAGCGGCCGGGCATGCCCGGCCCGCAGTGTGTTGAAAAACCTCCCTCTGCGAGGGAGGTGCCCCGAAGGGGCGGAGGGAGAGAACCTTGCCATAGCCCGAAATATTTCGGGCAGCCGTACAGTTCTCTCCCCCACCGCCTGCGGGCGGAGCCCCCTCGCAGAGGGGGCCAAGGAGGGGACGCATCTTTTCGACAGTCTGCGGGCCGCACATGTGCGGCCCCTACAGGGCCGCAAAAAGGAGCCCGTCACGAAGGGACGAGCTCCTCGGCTTATACTGTATTTTACTCTCCCAGTACCGCGGGATGGCCGGTCGGGGTGTGCTCGCTCTGGAACTTCAGCGCGGCGGCGATGAAGCCCTTGAACAGGGGGTGCGCACGGTTCGGGCGGCTCTTGAACTCGGGGTGGAACTGCGCGCCCAGATGGAAATCGCGGCCCGGGATCTCCACAGCCTCCACAAGGCGTCCGTCCGGGCTGGTACCGGCGATGACCAGACCCTTCTCCTCGAACTCAGCGCGGAACTCGTTGTTGAACTCATAGCGGTGGCGGTGGCGCTCGTCGATCTCCGTCGTGCCGTAGCAGTCGGCCATCTTCGTGCCCGGAGTGATGACGCAGGGGTACTTGCCCAGACGCATCGTGCCGCCCTTCGTCTCAACGCCCTGCTGGTCCGGCATCAGGTCAATGACGTTGTGCTGGCCCTCGGGCGTAAATTCGCTGGAGTTGGCGTCGGCGTAGCCCAGCACGTTGCGGGCGTACTCCATAACCATGATCTGCATGCCCAGGCAGATGCCGAAATAGGGCACGTGGTTCTCACGCGCGTACTGCGCAGCCTGGATCATGCCCTCGATGCCGCGGTCACCAAAGCCGCCCGGCACAATGATGCCGTCCACGTCGCCCAGCTCGTCGGCGCAGCAGTCCTGGTCGACGAGATGCTCACTGTCCACCCACTTGATCTCGACCTTGCTCTCGTTCTCAAAGCCCGCGTGGTACAGGCTCTCCATGACGCTCAAATAAGCGTCGTGCAGCTTGACATACTTGCCGACCAGCGCAATCGTGCAGATCTTGCTGCGGGTCGCAATGCGGCTGATGAGCGCCTTCCACTCGGTCAGATCGCTCGGCGGGGTCTGCAGGTGCAGCTGGCGGGCCACGACGTTCGTCAGACCGGCGGATTCCAGCATCAGCGGGCACTCGTACAGGCTCGGCATCGTCAGGTTTTCAATGACGCAGTCGGGGCGCACGTTGCAGAACATGCTGATCTTGCGCTTGATGTCGTTGCCTACAGGGCCGTCGGCGCGCAGGACGATGATGTTCGGCGCAATGCCCATGCCCTGCAGCTCCTTGCAGGAGTGCTGCGCGGGCTTGGACTTGTATTCGTCGGAGCCGGAGATGTAGGGCACCAGTACGACGTGGATATAGCAGCAGTTCTCGGGGCCCTGCTCCAGACCGACCTGACGGATGGCCTCCAGGAAGGGCTGGCTCTCGATGTCGCCGGTGGTGCCGCCGATCTCGGTGATGACGACGTCCGCCTCGGTGCTCTTGGCCAGATTATAGATGTAGCTCTTGATCTCGTTGGTAATGTGGGGGATGATCTGCACGGTCTGGCCCAGATAAGCGCCCTGACGCTCCTTGTTCAGGACGTTCCAGTAGACCTTGCCGGTGGTCAGGTTTGAGTATTTGTTCAGATTTTCGTCGATGAAGCGCTCATAATGGCCGAGGTCTAGGTCTGTCTCGGTGCCGTCGTCGGTCACGAACACCTCGCCGTGCTGCAGCGGGCTCATCGTGCCCGGGTCAACGTTGATGTAGGGGTCCAGCTTCTGGCTGGCCACCTTCAGTCCGCGGGTCTTGAGCAGACGTCCCAGGCTGGCCGCTGTGATGCCCTTGCCCAGGCCCGACACAACGCCGCCGGTCACAAAAATATACTTCGTTGCCATAATTCACCCTCCATGTCGGCGGATGCCAAACAACAGCGCCCGCCATATCCCAAAAAATTATCCTTTCCATTATACATCGGAAAAAACAGCTTTTGCAATATGGCGGGCATATTTTCTTTATTAAATTTGCAAAAAGTGGGTTTTACTTTGGATTCTTCAGCGCGCGTCCGTGTACTTCAGGATCTCGCCGATCAGCACCTTCATGTCCAGCGGCTTGCCCACATGGCTGTTCATGCCCGCGTCCAGGCAGGCCTTCACGTCGTCGGCAAAGACATTGGCCGTCATGGCGATGATGGGCGTGCCCTCGCCGGGCCCCTTGCCCTCAAACGCCCGGATGCACCGGGTAGCCTCCAGTCCGTTCATCTCGGGCATCATGACGTCCATCAGAATCGCGTCATAGGTGCGCGGCGCTGCATTCTGGATGGCCTCCAGCGCCAGTCTGCCGTTCTCAACGGCGGTGATGCTGGCCCCCTGCTCCTCCAGCAGGGTTGTGGCGATCTCACTGTTCAGCTCGTTATCCTCGGCCAGCAGCAGGTGCAGACCGGCCAGCGGCAGCACAGTTTCCGCTGCAGCGGGGGCAGCCGCGGCAGTCTCTGCCCCCGCGGCGGGGGCATCGTCCCAACTGCTGCCGGATGCGGCTGCCGATGCGGCATGCCGCACGACCACGGACGGCTCGGCCTTGGTCGGTGTGCCCAAGGGCAGCGACAGCCGCACAATGAAGGTCGAACCCTTGCCGGGCTCACTCTCGACATCGAGCGAGCCGTGCATCTGGTCAACGAGCTTCTTTGTGATGGCCATGCCCAGACCCGTGCCCTTGTAGTGGGTGCGGCTCGAGCGCTGCTCCTGCGTGAACGGCTCAAAAATATGCTGCAGGAATTCCTCGCTCATACCGATCCCGTTGTCCTTGATCTCCATCCGCAGGTGGACAAGACCTTCTTCAAACAGTGTTTCCTTGGCGCGGAAGTTGATCTCGCCGCCGTCGGGCGTGTACTTCACGGCGTTGGAAAGAATGTTGATAAGCACCTGCCGGATATGCAGCTCACTGCCGATCAGGTACGGGTGCCAGAACGGGCCGATCTGCTTTGTGAAGGTCATGTGCCGGTCCACGATCTGGCCCTCCACGATGGAGCAGCAGGAATCCAGCAGCGCCCGCAGATCAAACGATGTGTCCAGCATCTGCATATTGCCGGATTCGATTTTGGTCATGTCCAGCACGTCGTTGATGAGGGAGAGCAGGTGGGACGCCGCACCGCGCATCTTGGTCATGCAGTCCCGCACGCGGGCCTTGTTGTCAAAGTTGTCCTCGGCAATGTCCAGCATACCCATAATGCCGTTGATGGGCGTGCGGATGTCGTGGGACATGTTGGACAGGAACTCCGTCTTGGCGACGCTGGCCTCCTCGGCCTTGCGCAGGGCTTTTTCGGTCTCGGCGCGGAACCGTTGGGCGCGGATGGCAAGTGCGATGCAGACCGCGGTAACCAGAACGCACAGGCAGGTCAGCACGATAATGGCCGGGTACTGATAGGCCAGCCGCGTCAGAGAGAACGGCTGCTGCCCCAGGTTGATGTAGGCGTTGGTGATGGTGCTGATCTCGGCGCGGGTCAGGCTGTCGATGCTCTTGTTCAGCACAGTGCGCAGCAGCACATCGTAGTCCTGCCGGACGCCGATGCAGAAATTGCGCTGCTCGCCGCTCAGCATCGAGCGCAGCTCGTTGCGCGTGTCGTCAAAGACCGTGCGCTCGGCCTGGTAGGTGTAGGTATAGTAGGCATCGACAGTTCGTCGCGCTCCTCGGTCCTTCGCAGCACCGGGATCAGGTCGATCTGCCCGGCAGCCAGCTGCTGCATGGCCTGCTGGGTGTTGCCGTTCAGGCAGGAGTATGCAAAGGTTACGTTCTCATACTGAGCAATGTCCTGCAGCAGCTCATAGGCGTAGCCGCTGCGGCTGCCGTCTGCAGCGGTGGCCATGTAGCCGGTGTAGGGGTAGAAGCCGACGCGCAGGGTGCGCAGGGTGGTCCGGCCACCGTCCGCGGCGTGCACGGGCATGGCAAAGCCAAGCAGAACGCTGACAGCCAGGCTGAACAACAGCAGCATGGCTGCCCCGCGTCTGCTTACGCCGGGATTCTCCTTCTTATTCATCGAAAACAGCTCCGGTCTTTTTAGTGCGGCAGCCGGGCAGGGATGCAGGACCCGCTGCGCCGCACGTATATTTTGCAGGCATGGCCCGGGCAGCTTCGGTGTTGTCCGCCGCGGGCATCATCTCGGATGTTTTTACAGCTCCCGGATCGCGGCCAGCACTTCCTCATGCGCGGCCACCACCGGCGGCCAGAGGCTGGCATCCTCCAGCGGCTTCGGGCCGCGGACGGCGTCGCAGAGCGTGGCGGCGGTCTTATACAGGCGGTCCATGCCAAGGTTCTGGGCCACGCCCTTCAGCGTGTGGCTGGCGCGGAAGGCCAGCTCCCAGTCCTGGGCGGCCAGCGCGTCCTTCAGCTGGTTGAAACTGGGGTCGCCGGGGTATTTCAGCACAAACTTTTTGATGAGTGCCTCGCTGGGCAGTCGGCTGATGGTTGCCTTGTAATCGCCGCCGATGCGGTCATAAAATTCCTGCAATGTCATAGGGGACCTTCTTCTTTCTTACAATTTATCGGATTCCTGATTTGGCTTTGGTTTTTCTGCTTCTTCTGCGGAAAATGCTGCGGTGATACATTTGTTCCGGCACTCCTTGGCCTGATACAGCAGCTTGTCCGCCTGACGGATGCCGGGGTCAAGGGGGCAGGCACCGTACACACCGCCGATGCTGACCGTCAGATGCAGGTCGGGGTATTCGATCATGTGCAGAGCCTGCACCGTCGCGCGGATCTGCTCAAGCCGCTTTATAAAGACATGCTCCGGGATATGCGGGAAAATCAGCAAAAACTCGTCGCCGCCGTACCGCACCAGTGCATCGTTGCGGTTGCGCACGCAGGCCGTTACCGCACTCACCAGAATGCGCAGCGCGTCGTCGCCGGCCTGATGGCCGTAGACGTCGTTGATCTGCTTGAACTGGTCAAGGTCCAGCATGGCTATGGCATCCACTTCCATGAGCTTCCGCAGCTGCTTCTCAAAGAAGCGGCGGTTATAGGCGTTGGTCAGGACATCATGGTAGAGGTCATGATGGTAGTCAAAAAACTGCTCTACAGGGTCGGCCTGCCCGGCAGCGCCGATATACGTGGGTACGCTGTCATCGCTCCACAGGGAGCACAGGCGCACGTGATGCCAGCGAAGCTCGCCGTCAACGGGCAGCAGCATCGAAAGCTCGGTGTAGGGGTGCTCTGCGCTGGTGGCGCACAGCGCCTTCTGGATGCGCGCAATATCCGCAAGGGCAAACCCGGTTTCCTCGGCTTCATCGGGCAGGAGCAGATCCTTGGGCACGCCCATGTGCTCCGCCGCCCACGCCGAGAAGGAAAGATGACCGGTGGCCACGTCATAGTCAAACTGTATGCAGCGGACGCTCTGGTTGAAGAACCGGCCCTTCTGCTGCAGGCGGGACAGCGATTGCACGATATGCTCCTGCCCGGGCAGTGCGTTCTCCCGCAGGAGGGCATCGGAGATATGCTGTGCGTCTGCCAGACGGTGCAGCTGGTTGCCGGTGTCCGAAGCAATACTCAGCTCGGCATGCAGCTGCGCGCCGCACTCGGTCAGGCATTCCAGCAGCAGCGGGTTGAACTGCCCGCACTCCCCGTTCAGGATCATCTTCACCGCGGTATCGTGGTCGAACGCTTTTTTGTAACAGCGCTCGCTTGTCAAGGCGTCGTACACATCGGCCATAGACACGACCTGCGCGGCGATGGGGATCTGCTCACCTTTAAGCCCGTCCGGGTAGCCGCGCCCGTCCCAGCGCTCATGATGCCAGCGGCATATAGCGTAGGCCGTCTTGACAAGGTCGGACTCCTGCTGGAACGGCAGCTTTTCCAGAATCTCCGAACCAATTGTGGTGTGGGTTTTCATGACCTCGAATTCTTCCTTCGTCAGCCTGCCGGGCTTGTTCAGGATGGATTCGGGAATGTTGATCTTGCCGATGTCATGCAGCGCCGAAGCGGTGCTGATGAGCGAAATATCCGCGGCGGTCAGGTGATATTTGTCGGTTTTCTGCACAAGCGTGTGCAGCAGAATATCGGTGGCTGTCTGGATATGCAGCACGTGCATACCGCTTTCCCCGTTGCGGAACTCCACAATATGGCTCAGTATGTTGATCATCGTGGAGTTGCTTTTCTCTTTTTCATAGACCTGCTCAGCCACAAGGCGGACCAGCCGCTTTTGTTTGGCGTAAAGCATCAGGGTATTGATGACGCGGCGGCGCACGACGGCCATGTCAAACGGGCGGCTGATATAGTCGGTAGCGCCCAGATCATAGGCGCGCTCGACGTAGCTGGACGCATTCTCCGCCGAAATCATGATGACGGGGACCTCGTCGATCCAGTGGTATTTGTTCATCATGGCCAGCACTTCAAAGCCGTCCATCTCGGGCATCATAATATCGAGCAAAAGCAGGTCGATGTCCGTCGCGGACTGCAAAATGGCCACAGCCTGTCTGCCGTTTTCCGCCTCCAGAATCTCATAACCGTCACCCAGCATCTCCGTCAGGATGGCGCGGTTCATCGCGGAGTCGTCCGCAATCAGGATTTTCTCTTTATCACTCATGACTTCACCTATAATTACAAGCGGAGCAAACGCGCGGTAAAAATGTACATTCTCCAATACTTTATCATTATAGTATAATAGGAACCGGAAAAACAACCAATTTGTGCAAAACAATCGAAAAATATTCCAAAAGCGCAAAAAAGATGAAAAGGCGGGTGCTCCACCTGCGTGAAGCATCCGCCCGACCCCAAAATTATTTTCTCTTTCTCTTGGCAGCCACGGCCCCAACCATGCTCACCGCTGCGGCGGCCAGTGCGGGGTAGAGCACCAGACAAAACGCCTGATACCACGTCGGCACAAAATACTGCCATACGGCGGGCAGGGTGTCGGCGGCGTTCAGCGTGATGTCGCTCATTGTTAGTGTCACGGCCTTGTTTTCCTCGGGGCTGCAGGGGTCGAGCCGCAGCGCGGCCAGACTCGTGCGCGGCAGCGTGTAGACGTACTGCCCGCTTCCCAGACTCTGCGGGAACACCCGGCGGTCCGCAGAGTAATCCTCGCCGACCTTTGTCGTGTAGTACAGGCACATTTCCCGCGCCTCACCGTCAAATTCGGCGGTGTAAGAAATCGTGCGCACCACGCGGCTGCCCACGTCCTCCAAAATCATCTGCGGGTCGCCGTCCTGTGTCGTCAGTGTGCCGTCCGCGCCCTGCACAAGGCCCACCAGCTGCCAGTCGGTCACGGCCATCGTCTCCTCGGCCAGACGGCCCTGCGCCCGGGCGGCGGCGTCACTGCCAAAGTGCGCCGCGCCCAGCACCAGCCAGACGGCCAGCGCCAGCAGATACGCCGTCAGCGGCAGCGCGCCGCGGCGGGAGAACCAGTTTTTCAAAGCCTTCACTGCGCGCTCACCTCCATCGGCATCGGGGCAAAGCCCGCATCGGTCACGCGGTACAAAAGCGTCTCGCCGCTCTGTGCCGCCGCCAGCTTGTCGGTAAACAAATCGGCGTAGCTCTGCACAAAAATATCGTCCAGCGTCTGGATGTACAGCACCGTGCAGCCGTTGCCGCGCACGATGCTGTCCAGCTCCTCGGCTGTAAAAGCGTGGTAGTAGGTGTTTTTCACGCCCTCGCCGGGCTGCAATTCGGGCAGGCCCAGTTCGCCGCCGCCGCCGATCATCTTCGTCTCGCCGGTGTCGGGGTCGGTGGTAACGGTGCCGGAATAGTCCACCAGAATCGGGTAGAAGTCAAACACGGCGCTGAACCAGCCCTCGCCGTTGTCGCCCTGCCCGACGTAGAACACACGGTCATCGGGGGCGAGGTAGCTGCACACCAGCTCGGCCTCGGCGCGCTCGGCGCGGCGGTCTGTGAACTCGCTGTCCGCAAAGCCCAGCACGCTCAGCTGCGGCAAAATCAGCTGGTTCTGGCGGAACAGCATTCCGCAGGCCAGCGCCAGCACAAACAACTCAAACACAGCGTGCGGCTGGCGGCGGACCGCAGTAAAAACTGCTGTCGGGCCATCGGCCCCGCCCTTGACTGTGATCTGCGGCAGCAGCGCTACCGACAGGCACCCCAGCGCAAGGATGAACCAGCCGATGTAATAGCTGTAAATGTAGCGGTTATAGTCAACCAGCTGTTCAGCTTGGAACGGCACAAAGATAAAGCCGTAGCTCAGCGCCAGCATGAGGTTGTAGCCCAGAAAGCAGACGCCGGACAGCGCACCGATGACCGCGATGCGTGCCTTGAGCCGCCGCGACGCTGCAGCCAGGATCGCCACGACAAGCACGATGGCAATCAGCGCGACCACATTACGGCCCTGCCCGATCATGCTCAGCTTGCCGTCGCTCGTCCAGAACTGGTGGCCCATGTCGGCCATCGCAGTGCGGAACTGGGCCTCACGCTCGGCGTAAAAGCCCTCCACCGGCTGCCCCAGCAGAATTTTAATGCCGTTGACCACGACGGCGGACAGCGGGGCGCTCGTCTCGCCGACGCCGGAATCACTGGCGCTGCGGCTGACCAGCCAGCCGACATAGCGCACATTCCACAGATAGTAAATTGCCATCGGCGCGGCAAAGCAGGCAACGCTGAACCCGGTGCGGGGGAGCAGACTGGCCTTGAAATCGCCGTCGTCGGCAAACAGCCACTCGTCCACAGCCACCAGCCCCGCCGCCACCAGCGCCAATACAAACGTATTGGCCTTGATGTTGGCAGACAGCGCCAGAATCGGCAGCACGGCCCACTTGGGGGCTGAATTTTGGCGCAGCGCCAGCCACGCGGCCACCGCCCCGCCGAACACAAGCCCCGCAGGCACGTCGCCGTAGCTGGTCATGTAGGTGGTCGTCAGGTAGATCGTGTGGTTGTAGTTCGTGAAGAAGAACGGCACGCACCACAGCACGGCGGCCATCGGCACGGCCACGCGCCATTTTTCCCGCGGGATAGCCCCCATAACGGCGGCAAACACGGAAAAATACAAAATGTCATAACCGACGTAAATTTTCCAATCTGCATAATCGCTGAAAAACTGGAAGAAATACGCCAGCAGCGGCAGGCCGGGGTTCTGGGTCGCGGCCCAGGGCGTGCCCAGCTTGGCGGTGGCGTACAGGCTGTCGTTGACCTTCGTGATCTTGACCGCCGTTGCCCACAGGCTCAGCTCGTCAAAGTCCGTCGCCATAGGCTGCCGCACAAAAAAGTAGACCGTGAATGCCAGCGCCATGCCCCAGAACAGCACGCTGCCCGGGGTGAAAAGGCGCTGCGCCGCGCCGGTGCTGCCCCTGCAGGACGCCGCGACCCAGACGCCGCCCGCCAGACAGAGAAGATACAGCAGCCACGCGGCGGGGTAGAGAACGCCCGCCATTGCGGCCAGTGTCAGCACCGCGACGATGGCGGACAGTGCCGTCAGTGGTGCGACGGATGCCGGGACGCGGCATTTCAGCGTCAGCACCGCGCAGCCGCAGAACAGCGCCGCCACCGCCGCCAGTACGCAGAGTAGTTCCATAGGGTCAGCTCCTTTACGGGGAAATAGTAGGGGAGGGATTCATCCCTCCCGTGAAGTTTTCCATTGCCGCACACGGGCACGGAGCGGTCAAGACCGCTCCCTACAGGGCACCCGTAAACGTTAGTCCGTAGGGAGGGGTCTTGACCCCTCCGGGGAGGTCTCCGCCAGCGCACACACCCCGGGAGGGATAAATCCTTCCCCTACGAATCCTTCTTTATAAAGAAGGAACAAACCGCGCTCGCCATCGCCGCCGCCACTGCCGGCACAAACGCCAGCACCAGCCACCAGCCAGCCGTCGGGACAAAGCGGGTGTACCATGGGCGCGGGGGGTTCAGATCAATGCCGGTAAACAGCGTCGGTACGCCGCCCACGCTGTCCGGGTCAATGCGCAGCCCTGTGACCCACTGCCCGCCTAAATCAAACGTGTAGACGCCGGGGGCCGTGACCCTGGCGTAGACCTTCTGCGCCTCGGTGTAGTCGGTCTGGCCGGGCTTCAAATAGTACAGCGCCACGCCGCCCGGGGGCAGTCGGTGCGCCGCATCCAGCACGGCGGTCTCGATATACCCCTGGCCCTGCCAGTAAATATGCGGGTCGCTGTCGGTGGAAAGATACCACGCCGGGTCGTCGTCCGGCGGCGTCCACCATTCGTTGGACGAATAGGGCGCAAAGCTCTCGGTCACCAGCTCGGCGGCGTCCACGTGCGTCTGGGGCATCTTGCCCTGCAGCTTGTAGTTCAGCATGACGCCGCAGCCGACGAGACACCGCACCACCCAGAGCACCGCCGCCAGCAGATACGCCAGCAAAAGCAGCTGCCGCGCCTTCAAAAGCGGTTTACGCATTTACTCCACCCCGCTTTCTGCCACAGCTGCCAGCTTGAACGGCACTGCCGCGTCCGCGCCCTCAAAATGATAGAGCGTTGCGGGCATGTCGTTGGTCAGCCCGCCCTCAAACAGGGGGCTGAATTCCCGCTGCAGATAGTCGTCCGCGCGGTCGATCAGGATATAATCGCAGTCCTTCTCGGCCATGTAGGCGACCAGCGTGTCCGGCACGCAGACGGCCTTGTAGTCGTAGAGCGTCCAGTTTTCGCTCTCGACCAGATTCATAAAATCGCTGTCCCAGCGGTCCTGCGTCTCGCCCAGCCGGCCATAGAAGCCGCCAAAGCCGTTCACGACCTGCGCGGTCAGCTCGTACCGATAATAATACCATCGCGTGGCGTCGTCGCCCTGGCTGATGACCAGCACGCGGTCCGGCCAGCCCAGCACGGTGTTCATCGTGTCGGCGCGGTTCTGCACGTCGGCGCGCAGCGTGTACAGGCTGTCGGCACCGGACCAGAAGCCCGCCGCGGGCACACCGCGCCAGCAGAATACGGCAAAAATCACCGCCGCCGCGCCGCCCGTCGCCAGCTGCGCCAGCCGCTCCCGCGCGCCGCGCGCCAGCAGGCAGAGCATCGCCAGCATCCACGCCTGATAGTAGGGGGCCAGATAGCGGTCATAGTCCTTGAGCGCCAGTCCCTCCAGGTCGGAGAAGTTGTAGTTGTACAGAATCAGATGGAACAGATACAGCGCCGCAAAGCAGAACGCAAACCCCAGATGCGCGGCCAGCACGCGGCGGCGCGGTGCGCCCCTGTCGGCGGCCAGCCATGCCGCGGCGGCGACCATCGTAATGGCAGCCACAGCCATGATGCCGCCGCCCAAAAGGCAGATGCGCCGCGTAAAGAACGCGCTGCCCATGGCGGCCATGATCTGCGCGAACTTTTCGGTGCGGCCCATGCCCAGCAGCTGCTTTACGCCGCCGACCAATACCGCGCCGTAGCTCAGGCCCTCACTGCCGACGCTCGCGGCGGTGTCCGCCGTGGGGGTGACAGCCGCCGTGTAGCGGCCCCAGCTTGAAAACGCCGCCAGCACGATAACAGCCAGTGCGCCCGCCCGGAGCAGAGCCTTGGGAAACGCCTTTCTGCAGGGCTCGTCTGCGGCCAGCCACAGATCCAGCCCGATCAGGAATGCCGTGATCAGCCCGTAGGCAAAGCAGATGTCCTTGGTCAGCGTCAGCACGGCCAGCGGCAGCGCAACAAGCCAGTAGGCAATTTTGCGGCGTCCCACCGCGAAATACAGGCAGAGCGTGCCGCCGAACAGCATCGCCAGCGGCAGGTCGGCCATGGCGTTGACGTACTGCGCTGCGTAGCTGCCCGTGGGCGTGGCCGAGAAGAAAAACGGCAGCAGGAACCCTGCCGCAAACACGAGCACGCCGCCCGCCCAGCGCTCCCGCGGCAGGGCGGACGCAGCGGCCAGACAGGCCAGCGCCAGCGTGTCAATGGCGGCCAGACAGGCCCACTCGGCCCAAGGGCCGAAGGGCTGGAACAAAAATGTGATCAGACTCGTTGCCGGGTAGGTGAAGGACGCCTTCAGGTTGACCGGGTCGGCCACATAGAATGCGCCGCGCTCCACGACCATCTTGGGGGCCAGGCCCCACGCAGTGAACTCATCCCACTGGGTAAACATCGGCTGCTGTACACAGAATAGCAGCCAGATAAACGCAGCACCGCCTAAAAACAGCGTGAAACCGGGGACGGAGGCCGCTCTTTTCCAGGCAGCGGCCACCCCGGCGGGGCGGTATTGCACAAGCCCGACGACCCACACGGCGGCCAGCGCCAGCAGTACAGCCACAGCGCCAACGCGCAGGAAACCCGCGACCCCGCAGAGATACAGCACGACCACCGCGCCGCTCAATACCGGCAGCGGCAGCAAGGCGGGGGAGAGGGTAAACCGCTCCGCCAGAATTGCACAGGCCCCGCAGAGCAGAAGCAGCAGTACCAGCGCGTAGAGTAGATGCAGCATGGGCGTGAGCCTCCTTTCATGTTGTGGTAAGCCTTCCCCCGTGGGGGAAGGTGGCCCGTAGGGCCGGATGAGGGGCGGCCTTGCCATAATTGCCCGTGAACGGCGTGCCGGAGCACACCCGCCCCTCATCAGTCACCTTCGGTGACAGCTTCTCCCCCGAGGGGAGAAGCCTTTTCTTTACTTATAAATCGTATACACCGGTCCCACAAAGTAATGCTGGAACAAAAGCACGGCCCCGGCAAACGCATACCAGCCGCACAGCGTTACCGCCAGCGCCTCGCCCTTGGCCGCGGTCAGCCGCGGGGCCAGCACCCGCCGCAGCACAGCCGCCGCGGCCAGCACCAGCAGCAGCCAGACCGGCAGGAAATACCGCGTCTGCAAGCCGACGATGCGCACCATGCCCACCGGTGTGTAGGTGATGTACATGGCGGTCATCGCACCCACGGCGTAGACCAGGCCGAACACGCCCAGCCAGCCCATGCGGCGTCGGCCCAGCGTGTCGGTCTGCGCGGTGCAGAGCATCGCCGCCGCCAGCAGCACCGGCGGTGCGGTGATGCTGATAAACGCAATCGGCATATCCTTCCAGCCGAACAGCCCCAGCTGGCCGAGGAACCCGTCGTTCTCATACAGTGTGCCCAGCAAAACCGCGATGTAACGCAGCGGATTTTTCAAAACAAACAGCAGCTGCGCACCGCCGTTCACGGTGGTGCCGCCCTGGCGGGCAATCGCGCCGTAGTTGTGGCGCAAAAGCGTGCCGTACTGCTCCACACCGAGGGTCAGCGCCAGTGCGCCCGCAGCGGTCAGTACGGCGTACACGGCGCGGCTGAAACGCACCTTCCACTCGGATTTCCGTAAAATCAGCGGCAGCACGACCCACAGCAGATTGATATACGGCTTGGTGCCGTTGGCAAACACGCAGGCCAGCGCATAAAAAAGCGCCGTCTTATCGTTCCATTCGTCCCGCGTCAGCAGGGCCAGCATGAGGTAATAGCAGCCCAAAAGCGTCGCGTCGTAGCTCAGCGACGCACCCATGTAGAGCGACATCGGCATAAGCATAATGCACAAAAACGCAGGTCTGCATTTGTGCGCACTGCGCAGCGCTGCATAGCACAGCGCCGTGTAGGCCAGCAGGTTCACGAGCCGCCCGCCGTACAGGCAGCCCAGTGCGCCAAGCCCAAACAGCCGCGCCAGTGCCATGCCCAGCGCGCCGGGCAAAAACGGCAAAATCAAAAAGCTGACCGGCTCGGTCACGCGCTGCGGCACAGAGTCCCTATACAACCAGGTAAGATACTGTTCAAAACTGTCCCGGATGCTCTCCACCCGGCCATTCTTGCCGTACTGCTTCAGCGCGTACCCGGCGGAGTTGAACGGCTGTTCGGCGTGGGTGTCGGGGTCGGTGCCCAGCCCTGCCGAGGTGTGCGCGTTGACCCACGCGCCGGGGAACGCCGCAACAAGCTCGTCCACGTCCTCGGGGTAGCCGCGCTGGGCATCAAAATCGAACCGGCCCATGGATATAGCGTAGGTGCGAAGATAATGGTCGGTCTCGTCGGGGGTCTGCATCGGCGGGTTGGCAAAGGCGAACAGCACGCCGCACAGCAGAATGCACGCCGCGCCCTTTTTGGCAAAGTCCCTGACCCGCCGCAGCGCCAGCGCCGCCGCACCGGCCAGCACGGCCAGCCCCACGCAAAGGCCGGTCACGCCCGCCGCAGATACGCCGCGGGCGTCCAGCCCGTAGAACACGCGCCAGTAGTAGCTGACGACGACGCCCAGCGAGGCGCAGACCGCCAACACGAAAGCCCACCGGGCGGCGGGCTGCTGCACGGTGGGTAGGGACAACTTCTTTTTGGAAACGTTTGACATAAAATCAGATTCCTGTAGGGGCGAGGCGTGCCTCGCCCGGCTGTTCGCCGCGCCGCAGGGCGTCCGGCTTGGCAAGGTCGGGGGCCGGGCGTACCCGGCCCCTACAGTGCATGAAAAATCTGCGATGTTACAGAATATACTGCCCGACCTTGTACTGATCCAAGTTGCTGCGCAGGAACTCGATGGTCGCAGCCAGGCCCTGCTCAAAGGTGTACTGGGGTGCCCAGCCGGTCAGCTCACGCAGCTTGGTGGAATCGCCCAGCAGGCGGTTGACCTCGCTCTTTTCGGGGCGCAGACGCTCGGCCTCGCAGACGATCTTGGCGTTCGGGTTGATCTGGGCGATCAGCTCGTTGGCCAGATCACCGATGGAATGCTCAATGCCCGTCGCAATGTTCAGCTCCTGGCCAATCGCGGCGTCGCAGTCGGCAATCGTCATAAAGCCGTTGGCCGTGTCCTTGACATAGTTGAAGTCGCGGGTCGGGGTCAGGCTGCCGAGCTTGATCTCGGTCTGACCGGCCAGCAGCTGGGTGATGATGGTCGGGATAATGGCGCGTCCGCTCTGGCGCGGGCCGTAGGTGTTGAACGGGCGCACGATGGTGACGGGCAGGTCAAAGCTGCGGTAGAAGCTCTCGGCCAGGCGATCCGCGCCGATCTTGGTGGCGGAGTAGGGGCTCTGGCCCTGGAACGGATGCTTCTCGTCGATGGGCACGTACTGCGCCGTGCCGTAGACCTCGCTGGTGGAGGTGACGAGCACGCGCTGGGTGTCCAGCTCACGCGCGGCGTTCAGCACGTTCAGCGTGCCCTTGATGTTGGTGTCCACGTAGCTGTCCGGGCTGTGGTAGGAGAAGGGGATCGCGATGAGCGCCGCCAGATGGAACACGCGCTCCTGCCCGCGCATGGCGGTGCGCACGCCGTTGGGGTCGCGCACGTCGCCCATGAAGATGTCGATTTCGCTGCGGATCTCCGGCGGCAGGGTGTCGATCCAGCCCAGCGAGCCAAAGGAATTGTACAGACAGAACGCGCGGACCTTTTCGCCGCGCTTGACGAGTTCTTCGGTCAGGTGGCTGCCAATAAAGCCGTCTGCGCCGGTGACCATAACGGTGTGTGCCATTGCTTGCTCCTTTTTAAAAAGGGGACAATGCCCCATATTTCAACTTTATTACAAGATAGTATAACCGATTTCGGGGAAGATTTCAACTGTAAGTTATGGGCAAAACCGCATAATTCTAAGTGCCGATACGGCGAGCGAGGTGCGGCAGATGCTAAGCCAAAAGCGCAGATAATACTGGATG
>ERZ773258.134-NODE-134-length-91081-cov-6.284512_pt1 | contig 91081 bp, 96 predicted proteins | sample MGYA00511962_ERZ773258 | MGnify/ENA primary metagenome ERZ773258 (study PRJEB29015, sample SAMEA2737755) | human gut metagenome | biome: human gut; feature: human-associated habitat; material: faeces | place: China | collected 2012 ... | reverse complement strand
AATTCCATGCGAAGTATGTAGATTATGTGCCGGGAGTGGGGATAGATCATTCTCAATTTCGCCTTCCTGGGGATAAGGAAAGGCAGATGAAGAGAGAAAGCCTGGGGGTGCGGTCGGATCAGGTGGTGCTTCTGACATCCGGAGAGATGATACCCAGGAAGAATCAGGAAGTTTTGTTTCGGATGCTGGCCAGGATGAGGGATGAGACGGATCATGGTGTTTATGAAAAGCTTCATCTGCTCTTGTGCGGACATGGGGAATTGAATGAGCATCTTCATGAGTTGGCGGACAGGCTTGGAATTGCCGATCATATATCGTTTTTAGGATACCGGGAAGATATGCTGGAGATCTTTGGAGCTTCGGATATCTTCCTTTTTCCATCCTTTCAGGAGGGATTGCCTAGGGCGATGCTGGAGGCCATGGCAAGTGGCCTTCCGGTGATTTGTTCGGAGATCCGGGGCAATACGGATCTGATGGGAGATAGATGGACCGAGTCAGAAAATCAGAGAATGAAGCTATGCCCGGGCGGAATCATGCTGAATCATCTTCAGGATGCGGATGTCTGGGCGGAAGCTCTTCGGGATATGCTTTCTAGGAGGAGCAGCTGGAAAGAGATGGGAGAAGCCTGTATCATGCGAAGTAGGGAGTTTGGCCTAGATGTGGTGGAAAAGAAGATGAGGGAGATCTATGGACGTTTTGCAGAAATGGAATAGAAGTATACCGGATGGAAATGAGACGGCAGCGGCGGTCTTATTTTTTTTGCTTTTTAAAATTAATTCCAATCATACTAGAAAGTACTAAAGTAACTATAGTAATTAAATAATAAATAATTTCTTTTATATTAATTTTATATTTAAATAATAAAGATAATCCTAAGAATATAACAATTGTAATAAGAGCTATTTTAAGTCCTTCAAGCCATCCCTTTTTATTACTTAATCTTCCAATTCTAATACCAGTTAAAACAAATATAAGAATAAAACTTATTATTTTTAAAACACTATTAAATGAAGTACTTGTAATATTGAAATAATAAAGAATAGTATATATTAAAGTAAAAATTAGAATTAGAATAAATTCATAAGCCATAGTTTTTAAATATTTCATATTAATCACCTAGTAAATATTATTCGTTTTGAATAAATTTTATACATTTAATCATAATAAAAATAGGTGATAATATGATTTGGACAATTATTTTTAGAACAGTACTATTTTATTTTTTAGTTGTAATAGCATATAAAATAATGGGAAAAAGAGAAGTAGGAGAACTTGGTGTATTTGATTTTATTATATCAATGCTTATATCACAATTAATCGCAATATGTATTGAAAATTATAAAGATCCAATATGGTTTGTAATTGTACCAACATTAATACTAGTTTTATTTCAAATAGTATTTTCATTTTTATCATTAAAAAGTAATAAGTTTAGAGATATATTAGATGGAAAAGAAAGTGTAATAATATCAAATGGTAAATTAAATTTTAGTGAAATGAAAAAACAAAAATATAATTTAAACGATTTATTACTTCAACTACGCGATAAAGGAATAAGAACAATAGAAGAAGTAGATTATGCAATATTAGAAACAAATGGTAAATTATCAGTATTTCAAAAACAAGATGATAATAATAATGTTTTTCCATTACCATTAGTACTTGATGGTGTAATAGAAGAAAATAATTTAAAATTTATTAATAAAACAAGAAAATGGTTAAATAACGAATTAAGTAAAAAGAAAATAAATCTTGATAATATTTTTTATGCATTTTATAAAGATGATGAAATATATGTAATAGAAAACGAAAATTAATTTCGTTTTTTTATATGTTTATTATATAATGTTAATATTAGTTGACAAATTTCAAAGTTAAAATGCTTGAATGCAACTTATATTTTTTTTATAATGAACTTGAAATGAGGTGAAAGTATGTCTTTAGGAGAAAGACTATTAGATTTAAGAAAAAAGAAAGGATTATCACAAGAAGAAATCGCAGGATTATTAGATGTATCAAGACAAACAGTAAGTAAATGGGAAACAGATCAAAGTACACCAGATTTTGATAAAATTATTCCTATTTGTAAGTTATATGAAATAGATGCGAATGAATTATTAACGGGTGAAAAAAGTAGTGTAAAAGCACCTAGCGATAATAGAAAAAATGCTAAAACAATAAGTTTATCAATAGTTCTTTATATACTATCTACTGTATGGATTATTTTTGCAACAGCAACATTAAATAAACCAATACTTGGTGTATGTATATTTTTAATAATAATTGCGACTGCAACTGGACTTCTTATTTATAATGCCATCTTAAATAAAAAAGAGAAAAAACAAAAAACAAGAGAAGAAGAATTAGTAAGTCAAATAAATGAAATAATAACAATATTTATACTTGTTATATATTTTATTGTAAGTTTTACAACTATGGCTTGGCATATTACTTGGATTTTATTCATAATAAATGTATTAATTGAAGAAATAGTTAAATTGATTTTTTCTTTAAAAGGAGGTAAATAATGAAAAATAATAAAGTATTAACAATTGTTTTGATATGTATATGTTCTATTTTTACTATTTTATTATCTATATTTTTAGTAGTATCAATAAAAGATAAAAATAAATTTACATTTAATTTTGATTTTTTTAAAAAAGGAGAAAGCAATAATTTAATATATAATGAAAGTTTTGATGATATAAATAAAAATGTTAATATTAAAGTTTCTTCATCCAATATTTATATAAAAAATTCAAGTGATAATAAAGCAATATTAAAAATGTATGGAAGTGAAAAATCAAAAGATGATTTAAAAGTAACAAACGAAGAAGATTTAAATATAAATGTCGAATCAAAAGGATGTATAGGCTTTTGTTTTAATAATGAAGTAGATAAAGTCATATTATATTTACCAGAAACATTTGATAAAAAAATAAATATTGAAAATTCTTATGGAGATGCAAAAATAGAAAAATTTGAAAATGTTATATTAAACGCAAAAATATCATCGGGTGATATTAATGTAGATACTGTAAAAGAAATTAATATAGATAATGATTATGGGGATGTTTTTATAAAGAAAGTTGAAACTGCTAAAATTAATGCTAGTGCAGGAGATATAAAAATTGATGAAGTAAATAATATAAATGCAGATAATAATTATGGAGACATAAAAATTAAAAATGTATATAATTATATAAACTTAAATTGTGATTGTGGTGATATAAAAATAGATAATGCCACTTTAAATAAAAATTCAGTAATTAAAGATGATTATGGTGATATTACTATTTCAAACATTAAAAATGTTTATATTGACTCAAAAACAGATTATGGAGATAATGACATAAAAAATAATGATAGAAAATCAGATATAGTTTTAAAGATTGAAAACAATTGCGGAGATATAAAAGTAAATAATTAATGTTCTAAATTATAGACAGTATTCATTTATATTATTAGGTGATAATAGTGGATATTTTCTATAGTTTTTTTATTACTTCATTAGCAGGCTTAGCAACTATGTTAGGTACATTTGTAATATTTTTTTCATCAAAAAATAAAGATAAAATAATTACTTCTTCATTATCTTTTGCATCTGGTGTTATGGTATGTGTTTCACTCTTAGATTTAATGCCAGAATCATTAAATATGCTTAATAATAACCTAAATTTATTTTTAAGTATTATATTATTTTTAATATTTTTGTGCATTGGCGTTCTAACATCTATGGCAATAGATAAATATTTACCAGAAACAAAAGAAAATACAAAACTATATAGAGTTGGAATAATATCTATGCTTGCGATTATACTTCATAATATTCCAGAAGGTATCGCAACATTTATGGCATCAAGTATGGATAAAACACTAGGAATAAGTTTAGCAATTGCAATAGCTATGCATAATTTACCAGAAGGAATAAGTATTGCAGTACCAATTTATTATTCTACAAATAAAAAATCAAAGGCATTTATTTATACATTTATATCAGCTATTTCAGAATCATTTGGTGCATTAATAGCGTTTATCTTTCTAAAAAACTTTGTAAATGATATATTCATGGGATTATTATTTTCTTTTATTGCGGGAATAATGATACATATATCATTTTATGAATTACTTCCAGAATCTAAAAGATATAAAAACTATAAACTAACATCCATATTCTTTATTATTGGAATTATATTTATGTGTATTAATTTATTTTTATTTTAAAAATAATGTCGATTAAAACTAGTATTAATTTAATAATTATCCTCGTAATATTTTTTAGGAGGAAAAGATATGAACAATTATTTTAATAGTGGACTAAATGATGAAGAAGTAATTAAATCTAGAAAAAAATATGGTAGTAATAGTATTACAGAAAAAAAGCAAAACAAATTTATAGACTTTTTACTTGATGCACTAGCAGATCCAATAATAAAAATACTACTAATAGCGCTTGCGATAAAACTGGTATTCTTATTTAAAGACTTTGATTTATTTGAAACTCTTGGAATAGTGATTGCTATATTTGTCGCAACATTTATATCATCACTTTCAGAATATGGTTCAGAAAAAGCATTTAATAAAATGCAAGAAGATGCATCTAAAATAAAATGTAAAGTAAAAAGAAATGGAAAAATAGTAGAAGAAAAAATAGATGATATAGTTGTAAATGATATTGTTTTTTTAGAACCAGGTGATATGATTCCTGCGGATGGTTATATAATTGATGGAGAAATAAGTGTTGATGAATCATCACTTACTGGTGAAAGCACTGAAGTATATAAATACAAAGTAGATGGAGATATTACTGATAAAAATAGGGTATTTAGAGGAACAGTTGTATATTCTAAAAGAGCATGCTTTAAAGTAGATAAAGTTGGAGTTAATACTATGTATGGTGAAATAGCAGAAGAATTAAAAGAAAAGACGGAAGATTCACCTTTAAAATTAAGACTTGCAGCCTTAGCTAAAACAATAAGTAAAATAGGTTATATTAGTTCATTTGTTGCAGCTTTTTCATATCTTTTTGCAGTCTTTGTAATTCAAAATAATTTTGATATAAATTTAATAAAAGAAGATATAGTAAATATTCCATTTTTATTTAAAAATTTATTATATGCATTAACTTTATGTGTAACTATAATAGTAGTCGCAGTTCCTGAAGGACTTCCAATGATGATTACTTTAGTATTATCTACTAATATGAAAAAGATGCTTAAAGATAATGTTTTAGTTAGAAAATTAACAGGAATAGAAACATCTGGATCACTTAATATACTTTTTACTGATAAAACAGGTACACTTACTAAAGGAAAGTTAGAAGTAACAAGCGTAATACTTGGTAATTTAAAAGAATATAATGAAGAATTTGAAATGTTAAATAATAAAAAATATCATGATTTATTTTCTCTTAGTGTTGTTTGTAATAATGATAGTAACTATGATCCAGAAAAAGATGAAATATTTGGAGGTAATATAACAGATAGAGCCCTTTTATCATTTGTTCAAAATAAAAAAAGTAATGTAAGAAGAGTAGACAGTATTCCATTTGATAGTAAAAATAAATATGCGGGAGTTAAAATAGACAATAAATATAAAATAAATTTAGTAAAAGGTGCACCAGAAAAATTACTTGACTATTGTAAGTATTATGTTGATGAGTTTGGTGAAAGAAAAGAATTTAAAAATAAGGATAAAGTAAAAGAAAAAATAGAATCATTAACAAGTAAAGGAATAAGAGTTTTAGTTCTTATTACAAATAATAATTTAGATTTAAAAAACTTTAGAAATTCATCTTTAGTTGGAGTAGTATGTTTAAAAGATGAAATAAGAAAAGAAGCAGTATCAGGCATTAAACTTATGAAAGACGCTTCAATACAAACTGTTATGATAACAGGTGATAATAAAAAAACTGCGATTAATATCGCAAATGAATTATCATTAATTGAAAAAAGTACAGATATTGCACTTACTTCAGATGAATTAAATAGTATGACAGATGAAGAAATAAGAAAGATTTTACCTAATTTAAGAGTAGTTGCAAGAGCACTTCCAAAAGATAAAAGTAAACTTGTAAAAATTGCTAAAATGAATAATCTAGTTGTTGGTATGACAGGGGATGGAGTAAATGATGCTCCAGCACTAAAAAAAGCAGATGTTGGTTTTTCAATGGGAAGTGGAACAGAAGTTGCTAAAGAAGCAAGTGATATTGTAATACTTGATGATAACTTTTTATCAATATCAAAAGCAGTACTTTATGGTAGAACAATATTTAAAAGTATAAGAAAGTTCTTAATTGTACAACTTACAATAAACATGTGTGCTGTTTTTATATCTGTAATATGTCCTTTTATAGGAATAGATACACCAGTAACTGTTATTCAAATGCTTTGGATTAATATGATTATGGATACGCTTGCAGGACTTGCATTTGCATTTGAGCCACCACTTATTGACTATATGAAAGAAAAACCTAAAAAGAAAAATGAGTCAATAATAAATAGATATATGATTAGTGAAATTGCTGTAACAAGTATTTATTCTAGCTTCTTATGTTTATTTTTCTTAAAATCAGATTTTATAAATTCATTATTTAGAACAAGTGCAAATAATGCATATATAATGAGTGCTTTCTTTGGATTATTTATATTTATAGATATATTTAATAGTTTTTCAGCAAGAACATCAAGAATTAATATTTTTTCAAATATTGAAAAAAATAAAACATTTATATTAATTATGGCATTTATTACAATTGTTCAAATAATTTTAATTTATTTTGGTGGTACTATGTTTAGAACAAAATCACTTACTTTATTTGAATTTTTAGTAATGCTTATACTTGCTATTACTGTTATTCCAATAGATTCATTTAGAAAATTTATATATAAGAAAAAATATGGTACAGAGAATGTATGATGGGATTGACAAATATATGTGTTTTGTGTTAAAATTCTATTGTTTGTAAAGCCTCTTGGCTCTACAACCGCACTAATAAGGTTTAAGTAAGCTTAAATTAAGCACCTTAAAGGGCGAGTCTTAGAATATTAAAGAAGGAGGTACTAATATGAAAGCAATAATTGAAACTGGCGGAAAACAATATACTGTTACTGAAGGAACTGAAATTTATGTTGAAAAAGTAACTGGTGAAGCTGGAGATACTATAACATTTGACAAAGTATTAATGTTAGATGGTAAAGTTGGTATGCCATATGTTGAAAATGCTAAGGTTGTTGGTGAAATTGTTAAACAAGGTAAACAAAAGAAAGTTGTAATTTTCAAATACAATGCTAAGAAAAATTACCATAAAACTCAAGGCCATAGACAACCATATACTAAAATTGTTATTAAATCAATTAAATAGTTAGGTATAAAATGATAAAAGTTGAAATAGAAAATAATAAAATAGAAATAAAAGGACATGCTAATTATGATGATTACGGAAAAGATATCGTTTGTGCATCAGTTAGTTCAATAGTAATAACAACAATAAATGCTATTATAGAATTTGATCCTGAATCTATTTATTATGAAGATTTAAATAATAGAATTTTAATTGAAAAACTAAAAGATGATGATATTACTAATAAACTTATTAATAATATGATAGAACTTTTAGAAGAACTTGAAAAAAGTTATAAAGATAATATAAAAATAATAAGGAGGTAAACTATGTTAAAAATGGTTTTAGATATACAAAGATTTGCCCACGTTAAAGCACAAGGTTCAACTCACAATGGTCGTGATAGTGCTGGTAGAAGATTAGGCGCTAAAGCAGCAGATGGTGAATTTGTTAGTGGTGGATCAATTATTTACCGCCAAAGAGGAACTAAAATTTATCCAGGTCACAATGTAGGAATGGGTGTTGATCATACATTATATGCTAAAGTTGCTGGATATGTTAAATTCGAACGTAAAGGTAGAGATAAAAAACAAGTTAGTGTTTATGAAGAAAAATAATATCATCTTAGGGTGATATTTTTTTTGCAAATGTACATTATTATGAAAAAGGTTATGAATTTGAGTTATTTAGTGTATGTGAAAAATTTTATTGGAATATAATTAAAGTATGTTATAATGATTTTAAGGAGGCTTTTTATGAAACAAAGAACAATTGATGAAGGATGAGGTATATAAAAATTTAAGTTTTTATAAAAAATATCATTTAAGGTGATATTTTTTTGTAAATACATATCATTCTGACAGATCATCATACATTTATGATATTGATGTTAAAGAGATGAACCAAGAGTTAAAAGATAAATTAGAGCATTATACTAAAATAGTACACGAACGATTTGACAATGCTTTCACTGAGATTATAGATAGAGCTCAGGTTATTGCTTCAGTAGATAACGTAATATATGATATGGAACAAAAGTACAAAGTTAAATCATTAACAAAACTAAATGATGATCAAAAGTAATCATCATTTTTTTACTAGTTTTTTTAGTGAATTTATGGTAAAATCTTCTTTAGAGGTGAAGTTTATGCGTTATAATGTTGTTAAAAATGCAAATAAGATTATAGATAGTAGTTCATACTTAGTTAAAAATCCTGAAAGTTATAAAGGAAAATGGAAAGATGTATTTTCTAATAATAATCCAATATGTTTAGAACTAGGTATGGGAAGAGGAAGTTTTATAATTGAAATGGCTAAAAAACATCCTAATATTAATTATATAGGACTAGAACTAGATAGTTCACAAACAGCAACTGCGATTAATAATATAAAAAATCAAAATATAAGCAATCTTAGAATGATATGCGCAGATGCTAGAAATATTATTAATTATTTCGGCAAAGAAATAGATACAATCTATTTAACATTTTCAGAGCCATGGCCAAAAAAACAAGATGCGAAAAAAAGATTTTCAGATGAAAGCTATTTAAGATTATATGATAGAATATTTAAGAGAAATAAGCACATAATCTTAAAGACAGATAATAAAATATTATTTTCTTCTGCCTTAGAAAGTTTTAGTAATTATTGGTATACATTTGAAAAGGTTAGTTTAGATTTACATAATGATGAGAGAAAAATAGAAAATGTCATGACTGATTTTGAAAAACAATATTATAAAGAACATAGACCAATATTTTATGTTGATGCATACTTTAAAAATTAATAGAAAGGATATGGTAACATGTTTGTTGATGAGGTTATAATTGAAGTTAAAGCAGGCAATGGTGGAGATGGTTGTACTGCTTTTAGAAGAGAAAAATATATTCCAATGGGTGGACCTTTTGGTGGTAATGGAGGAAAAGGCGCTGATATTATATTCAAAGTAGATATGGGGCTTAGAACATTACTTGATTTAAGATATAATAAACATATTAAAGGTCATAAAGGATCAAATGGTCTTGGTAAGAATATGAATGGTAAAAATGCAGAAAATATTATTATTAAAGTACCACAAGGAACAACTGTAACTGATTTAGATACAGGACTTATTTTAGCAGATTTAACTCATGAAAATGATGAAGTTGTAGTTGCTAAAGGTGGAAGAGGTGGAAGAGGTAATACTGCATTTGCAACTCCTGCAAATCCTGCACCTAACTTTTCTGAAAATGGTGAACCAGGTGAAGAAAGAAGGTTAAAAGTAGAATTAAAATTACTTGCAGATGTTGGATTTGTTGGTATGCCAAGTGTTGGTAAAAGTACACTTATAAGTAAAATATCAAAAGCAAAACCAAAAATAGCAGAATATCATTTTACAACTTTATCACCTAATTTAGGTGTTGTTAAAACTATTGATAACAGAGTATTTGTTGCGGCAGATTTACCAGGTTTAATAAAAGGTGCTTCATTAGGTGAAGGTCTTGGAGATAAATTCTTACGTCATGCTTCAAGAACAAAAGTAATTGCGCATATTATTGATATGAGTGCGTATGAAGGTAGAGATCCATATGAAGATTATATTACTATTAGAAAAGAACTTGGTGATTTTGATAAAAAATTATTAGATAAACCAGAAGTAATAATCGCAAATAAAATGGATATGGAAAGTGCTAAAGAAAATTTAAAAGAATTTAAGAAAAAAGTAAATAAAGAAGTATTTGAAATAAGTGCTTTAACAGGTGAAGGTATTGATAAAGTTTTAGTAAAAATAGCGGATGAACTTGATAATATTAAAGATGAACCATTATATGAAAATGAACAATTTGAAAAATATGTTTTATATAAATTTAAAGAAGAAAAACCATATAGAATTTATAAAGATAATGATGTTTATGTAGTTAGTGGTGAGGAAATAGAAAAACTTCTTAGAATGACTAAGTTTACTGATGAAGGAGCAAGAAGATTTGCTAAAAAACTTAGAAGAATGGGTGTAGATGAAGATTTACAAAAAATGGGTATACAAGAAGGAGATACTGTTAGAATACTTGATTTTGAGTTTGAATATAAGGAATAGTTAACTATTTCTTTTTCTTTTAATAGAATTTTACTTAAATGTATGATATAATACATGTATATGAAAGAGGTGAATGTTATGGATTCAAATACTACATTTTTATTTGATGTATCTGAAATAGACAATGTTTTAGTAGATCAAACAATTAAAGATGTTTATGAAGCCCTAGAAGAAAAAGGATATAATCCAATAAACCAAATAGTAGGATATTTAATAAGTGGAGATCCAGGTTATATCTCATCATACAAAGAATCAAGAAAGAAAATTTGTAAGTTAGAACGTACTCAAATAATTGAGGTTTTACTTAGAAATTATTTAAATAAATAATGAGATATTTAGGACTTGATTTAGGAACAAAAACACTTGGGGTATCATTAAGTGATAAACTTGGACTTATCGCATCAACTTATAAAACTATTAGATTTAATGAAAATGATTATGAATCAGCTTTGAATCAGTTAGAAGAAATAATAAGTGAATTTAAAGTAGAAAAAATAGTGTTAGGTCTTCCAAAGAATATGAATAATTCTTTGGGTTTTGCATCAGAAAGAAGTATGAATTTTAAAAAAATGATAGAAGAAAAATATAATATCGATGTAATACTTCAAGATGAAAGACTATCAAGTGTTGAAGCAAATAATATTATGATTAAAAATGATACATCAAGAAAAAAAAGAAAAAAAAGTGTTGACTCACTAGCGGCTAATATAATCTTGCAGAGTTATTTAGATAAAATAAAAAAGGAGTAACAAAAAGTATGAATGAACTTACAAAGGGAAGCAAATTTACCTATATAGATTCTAATAATGAAACAAAAGAGTGTGACATATTATGTGACCTTGAAACAAATGATAAAAACTATATTGTTTATACAGATAATTCAAAATGTGATGATGGAAGTACTAAACTTTATGCGGCATCTTACATATTTAATGAAGATGATAGAGTATTAAATAATATAGAAACAGAAGAAGAATGGAAAATGATTGAGGCAATACTCTCTTATTTAACAAAGGAAAACTAAAGGAGCTGTAACAAAATTTATGGATGATGTTATAAAAGAAATGGAAAAATATGCAGAAGAAAAAGGTATTCCAATTATGCAAAAAAGAGGAATCAATTTCTTATGTAAGTTTATAGAAAAAAATAATATAAAAAGTATATTAGAAATAGGAACAGCAATAGGATATTCCGCTATTAATATGGCGCTTACATCAGATGATATAACTGTTGTTTCAATAGAAAGAGATCAAGATAGATATATTGAGGCTATTAAAAATATTAAAAAGTGTAAACTTGAAAAAAGAATTACACTTGTTTTAGGTGATGCATTAAATATTGATTTAACAGGTAAATATGATATGTTATTTATAGATGCGGCTAAAGCACAATATATTAAATTTTTTGAAAAATATAAGGAAAATCTTGTTGATGATGGATTTATTGTAAGTGATAATATAGATTTTCATGGTTTTGTTGAAAATAAAGAAGAAATTAAAAGTAGAAACTTAAGACAACTCGTAACAAAGATACAAAGATATATAGATTTTTTAACAAATAACGAAGAATTTAATACTAAATTTTATAAAGTTGGTGACGGAATCGCTATCACATATAGAAAAGAGGTAAAGAGTGAATAATATTTTAATACCTTTTCCAGATAAAAATAATTTTAAATTTTTTATGGAAAATAATATTGATGGTTTTATTATTGGAATAGAAGGATATAGTGAAACATTTAATCATTTAGTTAAAATGTCTGAACTAAATGATATTTGTAAAATGTTAAAAGAAAAAGATAAAAAAATATATATTATGTTAAATAAAGTATATTTTAATAAGCAAATGGATGAATTAAAAAAAGTTGTTAGAAGTATTGAAAAATTAGATATAAATGCACTTGTATTTTCAGATATGGCTGTATTAAATATTGTAAGGGAAGAAAATTTGAATATTAGTCTTGTTTGGTATTCTAAGTTAACTACAAATTCTAGTACAATTAAATTTTTAGAAAAAAGAGGTGTATCAGGTTTTATAATAAGTCCTGAAATAACACTTGATGAACAAATTGAAATATCAAAAAAAGTAAATTCTCCATGTTCAATTAAACTATTTGGTTATAATATAATGGCTACATCTTCTAGAAAACTAATTACAAATTACTTTAAGTATTGTAATATGGGTAAACCAAAAGATAAGAAGTATTATTTTAAAGAAAAAAACTCGGATGATTTTTATCAAATTGTTGAAAAAGATAATACAACATTTTTATCGGGTAAAATTTTAAATGGACTTTTAGAATATAAAAGATTAATTAATGAAAATATTAATGCTTTTGTTATTTTAGATGATTATTTAATTCCAGAAGCTTCATTTTATAATGTAATTGAAGCATTTATCGCACTTAAAAATGCACCAAATGATGATGAATTTGCAAAAAAGTTAAAAGAAGTGGTAGATGTTAATAATTATAATAATACATATAATGGATTTTTAAATAAAAAAACAATTTTTAAGGTGAAAAATAATGAATAAGATAGAATTACTTGCTCCAGCTGGAGATTTAGAAAAATTAAAATGGGCTATTATATATGGCGCAGATGCAGTATATTTAGGTGGCAAAAAGTTTAGTTTAAGAGCGAATGCAACAAATTTTACAATTGATGAAATAAAAGAAGGCGTTAAATTTGCACATGAACATAATGCAAAAGTTTATGTTACGGTAAATATTCTTTTTCATGAAGAAGATATGACTGGACTTTTAGAGTACTTAAAAGAGTTAGAAGATGCAAAAGTAGATGCAATAATAGTTTCTGATTTATTTATAATAGATTTAGTAAAAGAAAATAATATTAATTTAGAAATTCATATAAGTACACAAGAATGTACATTAAATAGTGAAGCAGTAAAGTTTTATAAAGAAGAAGGGGTAAAAAGGGTTGTCCTTGCTAGAGAATCATCAAAAGAAGATATTAAAAATATAATTGATGAAACAAATATGGATATAGAAGTATTTGTTCATGGTGCTATGTGTACATGCTATAGTGGTAGATGTATGCTTTCTAATTATATGACTAATAGAGACTCAAATAGAGGTGGATGTGCGCAGGTTTGTAGATGGGTATTTGACCTTTATGATGAATATAAAACAAAAATATCTGATGTTGCAGAGTTTGCAATATCTCCAAAAGATTTATCTCTTTTAAAATATATTCCAGATTTAATTGATATTGGTGTAACATCCCTAAAAATAGAAGGAAGAATGAAATCTATTTATTATATCGCAACTTTAGTAAGTGTTTATAGAAGAGTAATAGATAAATATTTAGAAGATAAAGAAAATTATAAATATAATAAAAAAGATGAAATAGAATTATATAGATGCGCAAATAGAGAAACACTTCCTCAATATTTTGATAAATTTCCTGGAGTAAATGAACAATATTATATAGGAAGAGAAGAAAACACAAATCAAGATTTTTTAGGTGTTGTACTTGATTATGATGAAGAAAATAAAGAAATAATTATAGAACAAAGAAATTATTTTAGTAAAGGTGATGTTATTAATATATTTGGACCTAAAAAGGAACCTTTTAATATAGTAGTATCATATATTAAAAATAGTGATAATGAATTAGTAGATGCTGCAAGACATCCAAAAGAAATTCTTAGAATACCATGTGATAAAATAGTTTCTAAAAATGATTTGTTACGTGTTAATTTTTTAGGTTGACAAAACACTTAAATTGTAGTATCATTTGTTCATGTAAAAATTTATAGAGGTGATAAAGATGAAAGCAACTCAAGAACATTTCATAACTAAAGAAGGACTTAATGATTTAAAAAAAGAATTAGAAAATTTAACTACTGTCGTAAGACCAGAAGTAGTTGCTGATATAAAAGAAGCAAGAGCACAAGGAGATTTATCAGAAAATGCTGAATACCATGCTGCTAGAGAAAAACAAAGTATAGTAGAAGCAAGGATTAAAGAACTTGAATATTTAATAGAACATGTAACAGTAATAGAAGCAGGAGATACATCTGAAGTTAGAGTTGGATCAACTGTTGAAATAGAATATATTGATGACAATGAAACAGAAGAATATTCTATAGTAGGTAGTACTGAAGCAGATCCTTTTGAAAATAAAATATCAAATGAATCTCCAATAGCAAAAGCTATACTAGGTAAAAAAGCTGGAGAAACAGTTTCAGTTGAAAGTCCTAATGGTAGTTATGATGTAAAAATAGTTTCAATTAAATAATCCAAAATGGATTATTTTTTTGTATATAAAAAGTAAATAAAACGATTTATCTATTGATAAAGATTGTAAATTATTATATAATAATATAGATTTTTTGTAAGGAGGAAGTTTATGAAAAACGTACATGAAATAGAAATAAAAGTAGAAGGAAAAGAATGGGAAGATGCAATTACTAAATCATTTAATAAAAATGTTCAAAATGTAAAAGTAGATGGATTTAGAAAAGGTAAAGTTCCAAGAAATATTTTTGAAAAGAAATATGGTAAAGAAAGATTATATAATGATGCAATTGATTTTGTATTACAAGAAAAATATGCAACAGTTATTAAAGATAGTAAGTTAATACCTATAATTCAACCTACAATTGATATAAAAGAAATTGATGATGAAAAATTAGTATTAACATTTAGAATTACAACTAAACCAGAAGTAAAGGTTGAAAAATACACTAAATTAGGTGTTAAAAAAGGTGAAGTAAAAGTAACAGAAGAAGAAATTAAATCAAGAATCAACAGTTTACTTGAACAATATGCTGATATTGTTATTAAAGATGGTAAAATCGAAAATGGTGATACAGCTGTTATTGATTTTGAAGGATTTAAAGATGGTGTAGCATTTGAAGGTGGAAAAGCTGAAAACTATCCATTAGAAATTGGAAGTAATACATTTATACCAGGTTTTGAAGAACAATTAATTGGTCTTAAAGCTGGAGATGAAAAAGATATAAAAGTAACATTCCCAGAAGATTATGCTCAAGAAGACTTAAAAGGACAAGAAGCAGTATTTAAAATAAAAGTTCATGAAGTTAAAACTAAAGAATTACCAGAAATGGATGAAGAGTTCTTTAAAGATTTAGGTTATGAAGGTGTTGAAACTGAAGAACAATTAAAAGATTTAGTAAAAGCTGATCTTGAAGCTAAAAAAGAATATGAACTTGAAAATAAATATGTTGATGATTTACTAGAAGAAGCTGCTAAACATACAGTTGTAGATCTTCCAGAAGAATTAGTTCATGAAGAAATTCATAGAATGATGCATCAATATGAAGAAAACTTAAAAATGCAAGGAATAACACTTGATATGTTCTATCAATTTACAAATTCTACAGCAGAAGATTTAGAAAAACAAATGCATCCAGAAGCAGAAAAAAGAGTTAAATATAGATTTATGCTTGAAGAAATTGCTACTTTAGAAAAAGTTGAAGTAACTGATGAAGAAGCAAATAAAGAAGCAGAAGATTTAGCTAAAAAATATAATACAACTAAAGATGAATTACTTGTTCAAATTGGCGGAATAGATGCATTGAAATATGAACTTGAAATGCAAAAAGTAATTGAAATATTAAAAAAATAGTAGACCCTAAAAAAGGATCTACTTTTTCTTTTAAAATATATCTAAAATTCATTGACAATTTTTTTAAATAAATTATAATAAACATTGTTTATTAAATTACTTGATGAGGAGGCAAATTATGATTAAGACAAAATTACCAGTAATTGTTTTACGTAACCTTGTTTTGCTTCCCAATGGAGAGATAAAACTTGAAATATCAAATGCTGATGACAAAAATATTATAGACAATTCAATCAAATATCATAATAACTATGTAATACTTGTTTCAACAAAAGGTCTAATAAATGAAAATATTGAATTAACAGAACTTCCTAATGTAGGTATAATTGGTAAAATAATTAGTAATTTTGAACTTCCTAATAATCATATAAGGATTAATATAGAAGGAATTAATAGAGCAAATATATTTAATTATATTGATAATAAAAATTCGAATTTAGAAGCTGTTATAGGGCCTATTAGTATAGATGAAATTGATAAAGATGAAGAAGAAGCAAATTTAAGACTATTAAAAAGAGAATTTGCAGGTTATATATCAATATCACCAAATATATCTAATAATATAATAATAAAATTAAATGAAGAAACTAATCTTGATAAATTAACAGATAAAATAGCAAATATGATTCCGTTTAATTTTGAAAATAAAAATAAATATATATATGAATTTAATTCTGTTAAAAGATCTGATATGTTAATTAAACAAATTGCTGAAGAAAAAAATATAAGTTATATTGAAAGAAAAATAGAAGAAAAAGTTAAAAGGGAATTAGATAAATCACAACAAGAATTTATATTGAAAGAAAAAATAAAAGCGATTAAAGAAGAACTTGGTGAAACTGATAATAAAGATGAAGAAATCTCTGATTTAAAAAAGAAAATAGAGGATTTAAATGCACCATCAAGTATAAAGGAAAAATTATTAAAAGAAGTTAATAAATATGAAATGATGAGTCTAGTATCACCAGAATTATCAATAGTTAAAAATTATATAGATACTGTTCTTTCACTTCCTTTTGGAATATATACAAAAGACTTAAGAAATATTCAAAAAATAGAGGAAGAACTAGATAAAACTCATTATGGACTTAAAGATGTTAAAAATAGAATCTTAGAATATATTGCTGTTAAAGAACTTACAAACGATATTAAAAGCCCAATTATTTGTTTAGTAGGTCCACCAGGTGTAGGTAAGACATCGCTTGCATATTCTATTTCACAAGCATTACATAGAAATTTTGTAAAAATATCTGTTGGCGGTGTTAATGATGAAGCAGAAATTATTGGACATAGAAGAACTTATATAGGTTCAAAACCAGGAAGAATAATAGAAGGTTTAATTAAAGCAAAATCATCTAATCCAGTATTTTTGATTGATGAAATAGATAAAATGACAAAAGATATTAAGGGTGATCCATCATCATGTCTTTTAGAAGTACTTGATCCAGAACAAAATAGCACATTTTATGATAATTATATAGAAGAAGCATTTGATCTATCAAAAGTAATGTTTATTTTAACTGCAAATAGTTTATTAGATATACCATATGCATTAAGAGATAGACTTGAAATAATAAATTTAACAAGTTATACAACTTTCGAAAAACTTGATATTGTTAAAAATTATATGTTTTCTAAATTATTAAAAGAACATGGACTTACTAAAAATAATTTAATAATAGATGATGAAACAATTAATTTTATAATAAAACATTATACAAAAGAAGCTGGAGTACGTGAACTTGAAAGAGTATTGTCATCTTTAATGCGAAAAATAGCTAAAGAAATTATTACAGGTTCTAAAAGAAAGAAATTTGTACTTAATGAGGAAGATGTTATTAGATTATTAGGCAATATAAAATATGTTGATATTAGTACTACAATTAATAATCCTGGTGTTGTAAATGGACTTGCATATACTGACCTTGGAGGTTCAATTCTTCCAATAGAAGTATCTCATTATAAAGGAAAAGGTAATGTTAATATGACAGGTTCACTTGGTAATGTTATGAAAGAAAGTGCACAGATATCTATTGGATACATTAAAAACAATTATAAAGAATTTGGTGTTGATATTAAGAAGTTAAATGATGATGATATACATATAAATGCATTACATGCAGGAATACCAAAAGATGGACCATCCGCAGGAATTACATTAGTAACAGCTATTTTAAGCTCATTTTTAAATAAAAAAGTTGATAATAAGATAGGTATGACTGGTGAAATAACTTTAAATGGTAATATTTTAGGAATAGGTGGATTAAGAGAAAAATCTATCGCAGCGTATAATTCTGGAATTAAAAAAATATTTATTCCAAAAGAAAATGAATCTGATATATCAGAGATTCCAAAAGAAGTATTAGATTCATTAGAAATTGTTTTTGTAAGTAATTATTCTGAAATATTTAATAATTTATTTAATTAGAGTTCTAAAATAGAACTCTTTTTAATATTATTAATTAGAAGTGAGGGATAAAATGAAAAAAATTGTACCATTTACAAAAGATATTAAATTTAATACAAAGATCTATGAAATAACGAGTATTTCACTTGAACATAATTTATCATTAGAAGAAAATAATATAGTTTCTGGAGAATTTATTATAAGTGGTGAATATAAAATAAATGATTCATCTATTAATTCAGAGCCTTTTATATATGGACTTCCATTTGATATATCTTTAGATACTAAATATGATACTAATAGACTAAAAATAGATATTGATGATTTTAAATTTGAAATTGTAAATGAAGAAATATTAAGAGTAAATATTGATGTGTTAATTGAGGGTATTGAACTTATTGAAATGGAAGAAGAAAAAGAAATAATAGAAGAAATTAAACCAGATTTAATTATAGAATCTAGAAATGATAAAAATGATGAGGAAGAATTAAATATAGAAGAAAGTGAAAATACTATAGAAGAAAAAGAAGAAGTAGAAAATGAAGAATCTGATGATAGGTTTACTATATTTGAAAATATAATAAATAAGAAGGAGGAAAATCAAATGAAAGAAAGTACTGATTTATTTCTTCAAACTGATGAAAAAATAGAAAAAGTAAGTAGTGATAATGCTTCCGTTCAAACTATGAATTCTATATTTAATAATTTTGATAATAAAGATGAAAAATATGTTAGTTATTATGTACATATTGTTAGAGAATCTGATAATATAGATACTATTTGCTTAAAATATGGTGTAAGTATTGACATGATAAAAGAGTATAATAATATAGATCAAATTACCCTTGGAAATAAAATAATAATTCCTTATATAGAAAATGAGACAATTTAAAAAGATATTAGATAAAAATGACCTAAAGGTAAATAAATATACTATGAAAGGTAAAGCCATGATAGTAGATACTCCTTTAGGTCAATTTGTTTTAAAAAAGGGTAATAATAATAAAATATATAAATATTTATCATCAAGAAATTTTGAATATTTTCCAAAATTAATAGATTCAGATGAAGAAGAAACTATATATGAATATATAGAAGATATAAATTACGATGATAGTCAAAGAGCATTTGATATTATTCATGTAATTGCGCTTTTACATAGTAAAACAACATATTATAAAGAAGTAGATTATGATGAATATAAAACAATATATGAAGAGACAATTAATAAAATAGATTATATATATAATTATTATTTAGATATAATAAATGTAATTGAATCTAAAATATATATGAGTCCATCTGAATATTTAATTGCAAGAAATATATCAAAAATATTTTCATGTATCTATTTTTGTAAAAATGAAATGGAATCTTGGTATGAATTAGTTAAAACAAAAAAAAGAAAAAGAGTTGTAACTCTTCATAATAATTTAAAACTTGATAATTTAATTAAAAATAAGCAAACATTTTTAATTAGTTGGGATAAAAGTAAGATAGATATGCCTATATATGATATTGTAAACTTTTATAATAGATATGCACTTGATTTTGATTTTAAAGGTCTTTTAAGTGAGTATGAAAGAATATTTCCTCTTCTTGAAGATGAAAAAAAGTTATTAAGTGTATTAATTTCAATTCCTGAAAAAATTATTAATACAAAAAGTGAATATGAAATGGTTAAGAGTGTTAGACATTTACTTGATAAAATATATAAAACTGAAATATTATTAACACCTGAAGAAGAAGAAAAAACTAAAAGTACATAATAATAAAAATACAATAAGAAGTAATACTGCATTTAAAGGTGTTGTTATAAATAAAAGAATAATTATTTGATATGTAAGTATAATAAGGAATGAAACGGCTAATAAGAAGAATATTAGTCTTTTTGTACTTAAAAGTAAGTTTTGGAAAAAGTTCATCATATGTACCTCCTACAATATAATATTCAAATTGTAAATAAAGTGTAATTAATAATTAATTTAATGTTTATTTAATTATAAATATGATAAAATGTATTATAGGTGAGAAGTATGAAGAAAAGGGTTATATATTTAATTTTATTTATGTTATTAGTTATTCCAGGTGTTACATATGCGAATGAAAAAAAAGAGGTAGAATTTAAATCATGTATTGATGGTGATACGGCAAGATTTATTATGGATAAAGAAGAAATAAAGGTTAGATTTTTAGCAATTGATACACCAGAAACTAATCATCCTAAAAAGGGTGAAGAACCATATGGTAAAGAAGCAAAAGAGTATACTTGTAATAGAATTACTAATGCAAGTAAAATAGAATTAGAATTTGATGATAATAGTGATAAAAAAGATAAATATAATAGATATTTAGCTTGGGTATATGTAGATGATAGTTTACTTGAGGAAGAACTTGTACAAAATGGTCTTGCAAAAGTAGCATATTTATATGGTGATTATTCTTATACTGATAAATTAAAAGAAACTGAAGAAGAAGCAAAAGAAAATAAAGTAGGAATGTATTCTGATGTAGATAATTCTTACTATACAACAAATAAAAATAATGAAAATAGTAAAACAAATTTAGATGAAGAATTAGAAGATAAAATATATAATAAAGTAATGAATACACTTTCAAAGTTTGTAAAAAAGATTTTAAGAGAAATATTTTAATTAATTAACATTTATATATTCAATAATTCTTTAGAATTTGATATAATTATGAAAAGGTGAGCTTATGAAAGAATTAATTGAGGAGTTAAAATTAAATAGAGTAGCATATTTACTTGAAATCATAGAAAAAAAAGATTTTGATTCTAAAATATCTGCTTATAAAAAGTTAGAAAAAATTAAAATTACTAAAAATATTGGAATTTTTTTAATTCAAAATTCTGCAAAAGAATTTGGAATAAATGATAATAATGGTGGAATTAACTCATCCATTCTTTCATTATGCTTTAAAAATTATTATGATGAATATACTAATGAAATATCAAAAATATTTAAATATTTAAAACCAAGTGTTCAAAATAAGGTAGTTTTTTTTCTTAGTACATTAGAAAATGAAAGTGCATTAAAATTATATGTAGACTTAATATTAAAATATTATAAAGATTCTGATTTTATACCAATAAGTAATTTATTTGAAAGACCAAATTTATATAATGTTTTATTTCCTAAATTATATAAAGCACTAAAATTTAAAAATCCAAAAAACAATATTTTGATTTTAGTAAATGATTATTTAAACTATGGTGTTGTTCCAAAAGAGGATTTAAATAAAAACAAAAAACTAATATCTGATGCAATAATAAAAGTATTTAATGAAGCATTAAAATATCATCACAATAGTACTTTTGAATATTTAAATGATGATAGTTATAGAAATTTAAGATTCTTTTTAGAAATTGCTACAAATATAGAAGTATATGTTTCTAATCAAAAAACAAAGGAAACATTAAAAAAGATATTAAGAAAAAAAGATAATCAATTAAATTTATTTATTATTGATAATTATATTAGAAAAAGTACTAAAATTGAAGAAAAAGATATTAATAAAATATTAAAAGATAATGCTAGTAGATATGCATTTTTTGAACTTTTATCCGCATATAATAAACTTGATATAATAAAAGATAAAAAAATAGATATGAAAAAAATATCTGAATCGGATTTTTATACTAATTTTTGTATATATACAAACTATAAATATGAACCTAAAAATATAAAATTTATAAAAAAATACAATATTAATAACTATGATTATTATGCTTATAAATTTGATGTAATACATAATTATGATTCAAATATGCTTTCAAATGATTTAATAACAAATTATATCTTAAATGCAGCTCATTTAGAAAAATATAATGGTGAAGAAATTGTTGACAAATATATTGGTATAAGTGGAGGATATGATAAAAATAAAGAACTTAGTTTTATAACTTATAAACATAATAGATTATTATTTGAAAAAATAAATAATGATAATTATGATGAAATAGTTAAAAATATAGTTAATTCAGATTTTATTAAAATTCCTGAAGAAAAGGATAAAAATAAAGAAGATGTAGAAATAAAAAGTCTAAATAAAAAGGATAAAAATATATTTTCTTATTTTTTACTTTCCCTTTTCTTTATATTTGTTGTTATGTTTTTATCATGTATATTTTTTATTAATTATTTTTCAAGTAATAAAAATATTAATAAAAATTCATCGGCAAATACGATAAAATCTGTAAAATTAGATAAAAAGATAGAATATAATGAAATAAATGGAAAAGATATTTTTAAAAAAGATGATAAAACATATTATGTATTATTTTATAAAAAAGATGGGAATAAAAATAAATATTATAATTATATAAATGAATATAATAAAAGAAATATTAAATTTTATTTTGTAAACATGAATAATAAAGATAATGAGTTTTTGTATTCAGATAATGATTTAAATTTTATAATATCAAAAGATAGATTATTAAAAGTAAATGATGGAGAATATGAATACTATATTGATGGAAAAAATAATATATTAAATGAAATGAAAAAAGAGATAGATACATTTATAAAGCAAGAAAATCAGAAAAAATAATATTGTAAATATTGCGTATAAATAGTATAATATAATAGACTTGTTGATAAGAGGAGTAAAATAATATAATTTTTTAAAGAGAGTTAGTGTTTGGTGAAAACTAATAAATTATTTATTTGAAGGTTGCTTATCCTATAAAAGTATCGCATATTCTGCGTTAAAGAAATAAAGAGCATAGAAATATCTATGAAGTAAGGTGGTACCGCGAAAAATCGTCCTTACATTCATGGGTATTTTTTATTTGGAAAGGATAGATAAATATGTTAGAAATTAAATATGATCATAAAAAAGTAGAAGAAGGAAAATATGAATATTGGCTTAATAATAATTACTTTATGTCAGGAGATAAAACAAAAACACCATTTTCAATGGTACTTCCACCACCTAATATAACAGGTAAATTACATATTGGGCATGCACAAGATGTATCAATTCAAGATATAATATGTAGATATAAAAGAATGGATGGATATGATGTATTATGGCTTCCAGGTATGGACCATGCCGCAATTGCAACAGAAGCAAAAGTAGTTGCTAAATTAAAAAAAGAAGGAATAAATAAATACGAATTAGGTAGAGAAAACTTCTTAAAAGAAGCATGGAAATGGAAAGATGAATATGCTGATAATATAAGAAAACAATGGTCTAAAATGGGTATTAGTTTAGATTATTCAAAAGAAAGATTTACTCTTGATGAAGTATCACAAAAAGCAGTTAATTATGCATTTATAAAAATGTATAATGATGGACTTATTTATAGAGGTAAAAAAATAATTAACTGGGATCCAGAAGCAAGAACAGCACTTTCTAATGAAGAAGTTATATATAAAGATGTAGAAGGAGCATTTTATCATTTAAAATACTATATTGAAGGAACAAATGATTATCTTGATGTAGCAACTACAAGACCAGAAACATTATTTGGTGATACAGCTGTTGCAGTTAATCCTAAAGATGAAAGATATAATAAATTAATAGGTAAAAATGTTATTTTACCTATAGTTGGTAAATTAATACCTATTATAGGCGATGAACATGCTGATATAGAAAAAGGTACAGGTGTAGTTAAAATTACTCCTGCACATGATCCAAATGACTTTGAAGTAGGTAATAGACATAATCTAGAGAGAATAGTTGTTATGGATGAAACCGCTCATATGAATGAAAATGCTTTAAATTATAAAGGGCTTGATAGATTTGAAACAAGAGAAAAATTAATAGAAGAATTAAAAGAAAAAGATTTACTTATTAATATTGAAAAAATAACTCATAGTGTTGGACATTCTGAAAGAACTGGTGTAATGGTAGAACCTTATTTATCAGAACAATGGTTTGTTAAGATGAGTGATTTAGCACATAATTTATTAGAAAATCAAAAAACAGATAATAAAGTTAACTTTTATCCAGCAAGATGCGAAAAAGTACTTGAAAACTGGATGAATGATTGTCATGATTGGTGTATATCAAGACAATTATGGTGGGGCATTAGAGTACCAGCTTGGTATAAAGATAATGAAGTTAAAGTACAAGTAGAATCACCTGGTGAAGGATGGATTCAAGATGAGGATGTACTTGATACTTGGTTTAGTAGCGCATTATGGCCATTTAGTACATTAGGATGGCCAGATAATACAGATCTATTTAATAGATATTATCCAACAAATGCACTTGTAACAGGTTATGATATTATATTTTTCTGGGTATCTAGAATGATGTTCCAATCACTAGAATTTACTAAAGAAGTTCCATTTAAAGATTGCATAATACATGGACTTATTCGTGATAAAGATGGAAGAAAAATGAGTAAAAGTTTAGGTAATGGTATAGATCCTATGGATATGATAGAAGAATATGGATGCGATGCACTTAGATATTTCTTAACAACTAATTCAGCGCCAGGTCAAGATTTAAGATTTGATGAAGAAAAAATGAAATCTACTTGGAACTTTATAAATAAAATATGGAATGCATCAAGATTTACATTAATGAATATAGAAAATGTAAAGGAATATGATTTTTCTACACTTACATTTAGTGATAAATGGATACTTTCAAGACTTAATAAAACAATAAGTGAAGTTAGAAAAAATATGGATAAATATGAATTCCAAAATGTAGGAACAGAACTATACAACTTTATTTGGGATGATTTCTGTGATGGATATATAGAATTTTCTAAGTTCAATATGGATAATGAATCAACAAAAAGTACACTTTTATATGTATTAACAAATATCTTAAAATTACTTCATCCATTTATGCCTTTTGTAACTGAAGAAATATATAGTATGCTTCCAGTAAAAGAAACAGAAAGTATTATGATTAGTTCTTATCCAAAAGTAAATGAAGAATTAAACTTTGATGATACTATAAAATTAATGGAAGAAATAAGAAACTTTATTACAAAATCAAGAATTACAAAGAAAGAAAATAATATTCCAAAAGAATTTAAATATAGTTTAGAATGTAATAATTTAAGTGCTGAAAAAATTATTAAAAATATGCTTAAATTAAATAATGAAGTACAAGATAGTGAATATAGTAAAGTAACAATAGAGTCAAATACAAATGAATTAAATGTTAAATTAACTTATTATTATGAAATATCTGAAGAAGAAAATAAAAAACAAAAAGATGCTTTAGAAAAAGAAAAAATGACTTTAGAAAGTAATATTGCAAGAAGAGAAAAATTACTTTCTAATCCAGGATATGTTAATAATGCTCCAAAAGCTTTAGTTGAAGAAGAAAAAATAAAATTAGAAAACGAAAAGAAAGAACTTACAATTATACTTGAAAAATTAAAATAATTATGGAGGATTAAAATGAAAATAGAGGGTTTATATACTGGTACAATATTAAAGTGCACACATATCAATGATACGTTAAAAGATGATATAGATGAATCTTACGGATTTTTTAGATATAATTACGAAATGTATAAAGAAAATGTACTTTTAGCAAAAATAAAAAACGGAGGATATGTTGAATTTGATAAATTAAGTTCATTAATTAATAGAATAAAAATTGGTAAAGATATTCATAAAAATGGATGGCGTGAAGGATTTATGATGTCAACATGCCCAGGAAATGTTGGAGACTATTTTATTGATGCTAATTCACTTGAATCATATAAAAATGATGATGTAACTATTAAAAGATATAGAATGAAGAACAATTAATATTGGTGATATGAAAAATAGGCTTAGAATAAGATTTATTCTGAGTCTTTTTTATGCTATAATTATAGAGAGGAGATTAATTATGACAAAAGAAGATGCTAAAAAAATTATTTTAGGTACAGGTAGTTATGAAGATGTTAAATGTGGTAATACAGTGTCAGTAACAGGTGATGGAGGCAATACATGGAACTACTTTGGACCTGCATATAAAAAACTTGCTCCAAAACTTGTAACATATGTTCCTTATTCAGAAAAGTATAAAAAATTACTAGAACTAAAAAAAGATTTGTTAATGAAACAAGAATATATTAATTATAGAAAAGAAATAGAAGATGAATATATTAAAAGTTATTATGATATTAGATTAAAAGATTTGGATGTCAATGAATTACTAATGACACTAAAAAATAAATTTGGTGAAAATATAATTCTTCTTTGTCATGAACCCGTTAATGAATTTTGTCATAGAAGATTAATTGCGGATTATATTGAACTTAAAACAGGAATATATATTCCAGAAGTATCTGTTTCGAATGATGGAACTATTAAAAAATTAGAACCAATAAGATATAAGAATAGACTTCAAAAAATAGATAAAACCTTATAATAAAAGAATTTTATTAAAAATATAGCATAAAATATTATAGAAGAATAATCTTTAAATGAAGAATTATGAATTAAAGTTCTTGATTTTTCATTTTAATATTAAACTTGAAAATTTATAATAAAAAGTAATCGAAATATTTTAATTTTGCTTAAAATATGATATGTTATATATAGTATAAAATTTATAATATCAAAATTTAATGAATGAAAAATTATAATAAGTGGAGGTGAAAATATGAACGAAGGCAGCGGAACAGCTTTTTAAATATAAGAACAGTTCATGTCAATAATACTAAGAAGAATCACAACATTCTTTTTTTATTTAGCAATAAAACGAATATATATCTAAATATTTAATGATTCCTTTGAAATAATTTTGTTATATTCTTTACAAAATATTATTTGTTGTATATAATAGTTTCTACAAAAAAGGAGTGATAGTATGAATAAATTATCATATGAAGAAAAAGTTAATCAATATTTAAATGCAGTTATAAGATTAAATAGAAATATTAATGCAAGAGATGCAGAATTCTTTACTGATAATACTCCAATGTATGATTGGTTTTTAAGTCAAATGAACTCAACAAGAAAATTTCTAAAAAATCTTGATAACTTAGGTCCAAAAAGTAAAGAAAAATATGAAATGTTTCAAAAAATTTTAAAAAAAATAGATGAGTGTCAAAAAAATAGAAAAATAGAAATGGAAAATAGAGCTGATTATTATTTAGAAGTCGTAAAAAAGACAAAAAAAAGAATAGGACCAAAAAATAATTTAAAATTTAAAGATCCAGATAATGGTAATATGTATAGTTGGTTTTTAAAGGAATTAAGAAAAATAGAACTAAATCGTAAAAATAATATTGTACCAAGTATAGAAGAAATGAAAAAAATTGAAACCATAGCATATATTTTTAATGAATATTATAATTTTGATATTGAAAATTATCAAAGAAAAGTTGATGAATTTATTGAAGTAATTGATAGAATTGGAGGATTACCTGGATATAATCATTTTCATAAATTCTCTGATAATGTAGATATGGCACTTTGGTTTACAAATCAAAATCATATTTTTTCTAAAGAAAGAATAGAAGAAATAACACCTAATCATAAACGTATGACTGAAGCAAAGATTTTTGCAAAAATATATAATCATATGTATGACATGAATCATATAAAAAAGTAATAAATATAAAGAGTATTAACTCTTTTATTTTTTTATTAAATAGTATATAATTATTATAGAGGTGATAATATGAATTATTGTACAAATTGTGGAAACAAATTAAAAGAAAATAGCAATTTTTGTACAAGTTGTGGTAAACCAACTAAAAATGAACTTGAAAAAATAAAAGCTAAAAAACAAGAGGAAAAAGAAAAAAGAAAGGATAAAACAATTTTGTGGCTGGGAACTCTTTTAGTAATAGTAGCAAGTATAATATTTGCATTTACTAATTGGGAAAATATGGGAAGCGTATTTAAAATTGTATTTTTAATAGTAGAATCACTTATATTTTTTATAACTTCATTTGTTTATAAAAAATTAAATAATGAGTCATCATATAAGGCAATGTGGTTTTTGGGTACTATATTTATACCTATAATATTAAATTTAGTTGCAGAATATGAATTATTTGGTAATTATTTGTCATATTCTGGAAGTGGAATATTTGTATACCTTGCATTATCAAGTTTTATATGCGCAGTAATGTATTATTTAAGCTATAAATTTATTAAATCAAATGTATTTTTGTATTTAGGCCATATATTTTTATATTTGGTAGTTGTATTTACTTTATACGTATTCAAATTAGATATAGTTTTAGAAAATAATAATCTTATTTTAATTATATTATCTTTTATTAATTTAATTATAATTGCTTTAAACATATTTATAAAAAATAGATCTATTAATATTTTTATGTCATCTATTATGTTAGTACTATTTTTTATAACAATTATTTATTTTGGCATTAGTTATTATGATAGCACCACTATTTTTATACTATTTACATATGTTTTTGAAATAGCATCATTATTTATATTAATAAAAGTGTCTAAAAAGAATTTTATAACATATTTCAAAATACCAGTATTTATTTATATCCAATATTTATATATTTATTATCTACACAAGCTATTACACAATTAAATTTATATAATTTACAAGTATATATTTTAATTTTAGTTAGTATTTTATTATATTTAATTTTAAGAAGTATTAATAATAAAGCTATTAACATTATTTCATTTATATTACTTTTAATTATATCTTATTCAAGTTTAATTAATGCAAATGCAAATATAATATTATCTTGTTCAATAATTCTTTTAGGATTATATATATTTATTATAAAGTGTGGTATTGGAAGAGTTGAATCGAGTATTTCTGAAATTTTATTACCTGTAAATATTTATTTAATTATTAGTTCGTTATTTGATTTATTTGTTAGTGTTAAACCAGAATTAATCTTACTTATATCAAGTATAATATGTTTTACAATATTTAATATATTTGATGAAAAAAATAAAAAAAATAATTTAAATAAAGTATTTGAAATATCTGCTTATATATTAGTTTTAATATCTAGTTTTATTATTATTTTGTTTGAAAGCACATTAACATCATTTATGCTTAATGAATTTTTATGGATATATTATTTTCTATATGCATTTATAAAAAAGAAAAAGAAAGCAGAAAGTATATCTATGTTTAGCATTTCTATAGCAAATTTAATATTATGTTCAATAAGTCTTGATATAAAATTATATTATGTTATTTTAACGATATCTACTATTTTAACTGTAATATATATTTTATCAAATAAAATTGGATTAAAAAATAAAAATCTACTTGTATATTTTAGTTATTCATTTATGATATTATTATCATTATTTAATATAAAAGAATATAGTATGTATGCATTTATGTGTAATATATTATTGTATGTAATTTTATATTATATATATAATAAAAGAGAAAAAATTCCATTTATTTTTAAATATATTTTTACATTATTAGGTTTTATATTAATTTATAGATTATTTGATTATTTCATAGATAAAGAAGTAATAGCAAATTTATTTACATTAATTACATATATTATAATTATAATTTCAATGTATTTACTTGAAATAGATTCAGATAGAAAAATTACATGTTATATACCAGTTATAACAATTCCATATATAAATTTAGTAAATAATGTAGATATATTTAATGATATAAAAATAGAATTAATTGCTATGTTAATAATATTATTAACAATGATTATATTTGAAAAAATTAGACCGTTTAAAGATACTAAATTAGATGATATATTTGAAGTAATAGTACTTATTATAATATATCTTTCTATAGCGCAAGAGACAATAACATTTAATTATATAGTTTCAGCATTATATTTATTTTATGGAATAATAAAAAAGAAAGATATTTTTGTTACATTAGGTATTGTATTAATACTTTTAAGTACTTTAATTAATCTAATTCAAGCATTTAGTACACTTGCGACAATATTTGTTATATTAGTTATAGGTATTTCTTTAATAGGCTATGTATTATATAAAGAAACAAAAAAGAATAAAAATTAATTATTCTTTTTTTCATTGTATAATGGATTAATTTTTGCTATAATTTAAATGTCTTAGGAAGTGAATAATATGAAATTAAAAAATAGTTTTTTTTATACAATTAGAGAAGACATAAAAGATGAAGATAGTATTAGCGGTAAATTACTTGTTAAAGCAGGAATGATTAAAAAAACATCAACTGGTATATATATGTTTTTACCTATGGGATTAAAAGTTCTTAATAATATACAGAAAATTGTAAGAGAAGAAATGAATGAAATAAATACTGAAGAAGTTTTAATGCCATCTCTTGTAAATGAAGAAGTTTATGATAAATCAAATAGACTGGAAGCTTTTGGAGAGTCCATGTTTAAAGTAAAAGATAGATCAGGTAAAAATTATGTACTTGCCCCAACTCATGAAGAATTATTTACTATACTTGCTAAAAACAAGGTAAAATCTTTTAAAGATTTACCATTTAGTATATACCAAATTCAAAACAAATTTAGAGATGAATCAAGACCAAGATATGGACTTATACGTGTTAAAGAATTTTTAATGAAAGATGCATATTCTTTTGATAAAGATGAACTTGGACTTGATATGTCATATAACAATATGTTTAATGCATATAAAAAGATTTTTGCAAGACTTGGAATAAATTATAGAGTCGTAAAAGCAAGCACTGGTTCAATGGGTGGAATATTATCTGAAGAGTTTCAAGCAATTACTGATATAGGAGAAGATACACTTGTTTTTTGTGAAGCCTGTGAATATGCATCAAATTTAGAAGTGTGTGAATCAATATCAGATGAAAAAGAAAGTTCAGAAAAAAAACTTGAAAAGGATTTAGTTGAAACAAAAGATGCTAAAACTATAGAAGAAGTTAGTGAATTTTTAAATGAAGCTAAAAGTAAGTTAGTTAAAACATTAATTTATAAAATTGATAATAAATTTTATGCATTATTAGTAAAAGGAGATTCTATAGTAAATGAAACTAAAGTATTAAATTTATTAAATGCAAAAGAAATGTTTTTGGCATCTAGTGCAGATGTAAAAAGACTATCTAAAGCAGAACCTGGTTTTGTCGGTCCTATTGGACTTGGAATACCAATTATAATTGATAATGAAGTTTCTCTTATGGTTAATTTTGTAGTAGGAGCAAATAAAACAAATTATCATTATAAAAATGTAAATATAGATGATTTTAAATATGAATTAGTTGCAGATATAAGAAATGTTAAAGATGGTGATATGTGCCCTAATTGCGGGAAAAAACTTATATTTAAAAAAGGTATTGAAATAGGTAATACTTTTAAACTTGGAACTAAATATTCTTCTTTATTTGATCTTAATTATACTGATAAAGATAATAATCTTATGCCTGTTTTAATGGGATGCTATGGAATAGGACTTGGAAGATGTTTATCAAGTATAGTTGAACAAAAAAATGATGATAAGGGTATTATTTGGCCAATAAGTATCGCACCATATAAAGTTGCAATCATAATAACAAATATGGATAATGATTCTATGGTAGAAGCAGGAAATCATTTATATCAAATATTTAAAGATGCTAAAATAGATGTTCTTTTAGATGATAGAAATGTAAGAGCTGGTGTTAAATTTAATGATATGGATTTAATTGGTATTCCAATTAGAATAGTTGTTGGAAATAAAATAAATGAACATATTGTAGAAATAAAACAAAGAAATTCCGATGAGGTTAAAGAAATATCTGTGTTTGATGTTCTATATATGGTTCAGGATATAATTGAAGAAAGTATATAACTTTCTTTTTTTTCGACAAAAAATTTATATTATTAGTAATAATATAAATATACTAGGAGTGATTAAAATGAAAAAACAAAAAATAATTTATATTTTAGCGGCAGCAATCATAGGAATAGCAATTGGAAAATATATATATTCATCATATAAAGAAGAAACACTTCAGACATTTAAAAGTAATGATGAGGATATTTATTTATTACAATATGGTGTATATAAAGATGAAAATGTAATGATTGAAAATACGAAAAAATTAAAAAATTATTTTTATTATAAAGAAGAAAATGGATATCATGTCATTATTGGAATAACAAAAAATAAAAATTTAAAACAAAAAATAGTGGATTCTTATAAGATAACGGAGAATATATATATGAAGGGAGTAAAAATAGATAATAGTGAATTTTTAAATCTTTTAGATCAATATGATAATTTGATTTCAAATACTGATGATAAAGATACTATTATAAGTGCAGAAAAACAAGTACTCTCTAAATATGAGGAGTTGATATTACAAAGTGAATAATACATTAATAAAAAACATTCCAAAATCAGAAAGACCTAGAGAACGTTTAAAAAAATATGGAAAAGAAAATATATCTAATGAAGAATTACTAAGTATAATATTAAATACTGGTACAAAAAATAAATCTGTAAAAGATATATCAAATTTAATATTATCTAAAATTAGTGATATTACAGATCTTAAAGATATAACATTAAATTCTTTAAAACAAATTGATGGAATAGGTGAAGTAAAAGCAATTAAAATACTAGCTTCAATAGAACTTGGAAAGAGAGTATATTTGGACAATAATTTGGTTAATATAAAAATGGATACGCCAGAAAAAATTTATAATTATATGAAGAGTGAAGTAGAAGGAAAAAATCAAGAATATTTTTATGCTATATATTTAGATTCTAAGAAGAATTTAATTGATAAAAAATTATTATTTATTGGAACATTAAATAAGTCAATAGTTCATCCAAGAGAAATATTTAAATATGCTTATTTACTTAGTGCATCTTCTATTATATGTGTTCATAATCATCCTAGTGGTGATACTATTCCTTCTAAAGAAGATTTAAATCTTACTAAGGCACTTGTTGAAATAGGTAAAATGCAAGGTATAAATATAATTGATCATATAATAATAGGAAAAAATTATTATAGTCTTTATCAAAATGGTGATATGTAAAAAAAGGAGAATTTATGAAAAAGAAAAAAACAGAAAAAACTAAAAAAATTATAATTTTTTTAATAAGTATTGTTCTAATATTTTTACTATTATTATTTTTTATAAACGATAAAGAAAAAAATAATTTATTATTTAATTCTCTAAAGGATTTAACTGCTGATATAGCAAGTGTTAATGTATTAAAAAAAGATAATAATATAAATAAAAATTTGACAAATGAGATAAATAAAGATTATCAAAATGAAATTGAAAATTTAAAAAAAACATTAGAACTTAATACACTAAATAGTGATAAAAAATTTATTAATGCTACTGTCATAAAAAGAAGCACAAAATATTGGTATGACATAATTACGATTGATAAGGGTAAGAAAGATGATATAAAGATAGGTGAAGCAGTAATTAATGCAGAAGGATTAATAGGGAAAGTTATAAATGTTAATAAAAGAACTAGTGATATCAAACTATTAATTTCGTCAACAAAGGATAGTTATGTTTCTGCTTCTTTTACATACGATAATAATATATATTATGGCATTATAGAAAAATATGATGTTACTAAAAATGAACTTGTATTAAAAGATGTTATTGGAGATTTTGATATAAATAAGTTAAAAAATACAAATGTAGTGACATCAGGACTTAGTGATTCATTTTCATCTGGATTATTAATAGGAAAAATAAAAGATGCTAAAAAAGATACTTATGGACTTTCGTATATAATAACACTTACACCTAGTACAAATTTTAATAATATCAATATAGTATCTGTTATAAAGGGTGATAAATAAATGATATATTGCATTTTTTTAATATTTATAAGTATTATACTTGAAAATTTATCAAATATATATCTTTCATCTTTTAATTACTTTGTTCCACTTTTTACTTTATTAAGTCTTATTTTTATATATCCTTATTTTAAAAAAGAAAAATATAAATATTATATTTTTTCTTCTATAACAGGTTTTATTTATGATTTATTTTTTACTAATTTCTTTGTTTTAAATGTATTATTATTTTTTATATGTGCTTTTATAATATATTATATTTTTAATAAATTTGAATATAATTTTAAAACAATATTATTTACTAGTATATTTACAATATTTTTATATAATTTCTTAGTATTTTTTATACTTAATTTTTTCATGTATACAAATTATAGTTTACTTGAATTTTCTTATATTTTAAAATACTTTTTACCTTTAAATTTATTATATATTTGTATAATTTATTTATTTTTTAAAACTACACATATTGGTAATATTATTAATTAAAATATCATATTATTTACTAGGGTGAATAATATGGAGAATATAAATGATGTAAAAAATCGTATTAAAAATAAAAGTAATAAAAGTATTAAAAAAAATGAAAAAGAAGTTAAACCTAATAAATTTAAATTTTTTGCATTTAAATTTTTTGTTGTATTACTTGTTTTTTGTTTTGCATCACTCGCATGTACCAAAGATGTAAAACTAAAAAATATAATTTATAATAAAGTATATAATACAAATTTTTCATTTTCATATTTTAAAAATATATATAATAAATATGTTGGAAATATTATTCCTTTTCAAAATATTTTTGAAAATAAAAAAGTATTTAATGAAAAACTTAAATATAAATCTATTTCCAAGTATAATAAAGGTGTTAAACTAACTCTTAGTGATAATTATGCGATTCCTATAATAAAAGGAGGAATAGTAATATTTTCAGGAGAAAAAGAAGGTCTTGGTAAAACAATAATCATTCAGCAATCAGATGGAATAGATGTATGGTATTCTAATTTAGCTAATACTACTATGAAACTATATGATTATGTAGAAGATAATGCTGTAGTAGGTGAGGCTAAAAATAATGAATTATATTTAATATTTCAAAAAGATGGTGTAGAAATTGATTCTAGTGAAGTTCTTAAACAAAATTAATATAAGTGTATATTCAATTATAATTATATTTTTAAGCCTTATTTCAGGACTTTTTAAAGAATTTATAGTGATATCTATAATAATATTATTTCATGAATTTGGGCATTTTATTTTTCTTTATAAATACAAATGGAATATAAAAGAAATTAAAATATATCCATTTGGAGGAGTATGCACTTTAGATGAAAAAATAGATAAACCTTTAAAAGAAGAATTTATAATTTCAATTATGGGACTTATATTTCAAGAATTATTATTTTTAATAATATTTATCTTAAGAAAAAATCTAATTATAGATTCATATATATATGAGTTATTTAAAAACTATAATTTAGCAATTTTTCTATTTAATTTACTTCCAATAATACCACTTGATGGATCAAAAATATTTAATGTAATAGTAAATAAAATATTTAATTTTAGAGTTTCATATATGATTAATATAATAATATCTATATTATTTTTAAGTATATTTTTTATATATTTTAAAAATGATACAAGTTATTATTTAATAATTATTTTTTTACTTACACAAATAATATATAATTATAAAAATAGATATATTATATTTAATAGATTTATTTTAGAAAAAAAGTTATATAAAAATGAATATAAAGATTTTAAAAAAATTAAAAATATAAAAAAAATGTCTAGAAATAAAAGACATTTAATAAAAACTAGTAACTTTTATGTTACTGAAAAATCATATATAACTAATTTAAAAAAGTAGGTTATTCTACTTTTTTTAGTATGGTCTACCATAATATGGTGGCATATATGGTCCTGGTTGATAGTAATAAACATTTGGTCTATTATATCCATATCCATTACCATAGAAAAATGGTGCGACAAGTCCTCCAGTTATACCTCCTAAAATAAATGGTCCAATAAATCCACCCGCAAATCTTTCATCATTTGAATTATAATTACTATTTCTATCCATATAAGGATAATTACTGTAATAAACTACATTACTAGGATATTTATACATATAGTCTTTTTTCATAAATCTCATCCTTTCATAGATAGTTTATGTAAATACTTAAAAAAAGTTCTAAAATTGTACAAGCATTAATATATTATAACAAAGGAGAAATATATGATGAAAGAAATGTACAATAACTATAAAAAGGACTTAAAAAACAAAAATAATATTTTACTAGTAATATCTGTAATATTTATTTTAGGATTAATATTTGGAAGTATTTATATAACTATTTTAAAAAATGGTGAAAAAACTACTATATTAAACGAAGTAGGTAATTACTTTTTATCAAATAATAAACTTAATTTTGAAGATAAAATAGATATATTTAAAAATGAATTATTATCAAATTTATTATATACAGTCTCTATGTGGCTTTTAGGTTTATCAGTTATTGGTTTACCTATAATATTTATTATGATATTTTTTAAATCATTTACTCTTGGTTTTTCAGTAAGTTCAATATTTGCTAAATATGGTTTTAAAGGAATAGTAGGAGTATTTACATATATTATTCCATCACCAATTATATTATCAATATTTTCCCTTTTTTTAGCATCTTACAGTATAATAATATCGGTAAAAATATTAAAGGGTGCATTTACTAAACAAACTATTAATTTTAAAGCATTTATGGGCAAATATTTCTTTATACTTTTAGTAAGTATATTACTTTCTATTTTGTGTGCTTTATTTGATGCATTTGTAACTCCATCATTCACAAAATTATTTACTAATTTAATTAAATAATGTATAATAACTAAAGAATTATGGAAGTGATAAAGATGAAAAAAGTTATAGTTGGTATAAGTGGTGGAGTAGATTCAGCAGTTAGTGCTTATTTACTAAAAAAAGAAGGATATTTAGTAGAGGGATTATTTATGAGAAATTGGGATAGTTCTATAAATAATGATATAAATGGTAACCCTACTTTAAATAATAATATATGTACACAAGAACAAGATTATAATGATGCGCTTGCTGTATGTAATAAACTTGGAATAAAACTTCATAGAATAGATTTTGTTAAAGAATATTGGGATTATGTATTTACATATTTTCTTGATGAACTAAAAAAAGGTAGAACACCTAATCCTGATATAATGTGTAATAAATATATTAAGTTTGATATGTTTAAAAAAGAAGCTGAAAAATTAGGCGCAGATTATATTGCGACAGGTCATTATGCAAGAATGAAAGATGGTAATTTACTTAGAGGAATAGATCAAAATAAAGATCAAACATACTTTTTATCACAAGTATCAAGAGAGCAGTTATCAAATGTATTATTTCCTGTTGGAGAATATGAGAAAAAAGATGTTAGAAAAATAGCAAAAGAAAATGATTTAGTGGTTGCGGATAAAAAGGATTCAACTGGAATATGTTTTATCGGAGAAAGAAATTTTAAAGAATTTTTAACTAATTACTTACCTAATCAAGAAGGAGATATTGTTGATATTGATACAAATGAAGTACTTGGTAAACATATGGGTCTTATGTATTATACAATAGGTCAAAGAAGAGGACTTGATATTGGTGGTAATGAAAAAAGACTATATGTTGTTGGTAAAGATTTAGAGAAAAATGTGTTATATGTTTCTTTAGGTGATGATACAAAATATTTATTAACTGATGAAGCAATAATAGAAGATGTTAATTTTATTAGTGAAAAAAGACCAAAAGAATGTACTGCTAAATTTAGATATAGACAAAGTGATATAGATGTCACTATTGAATATTTAGATGATGGTAATTTAAGTGTTAAATATGATAATGTTAAATCAGTTACACCTGGACAAGCATGTGTTCTTTATTTAGGTGAAGAATGCTTAGGTGGTGGAATTATTAAAGAAGTTAGAAAAAATGGTAAAAAACTTTGGTATTTATAAAAAATTATAATTTGGAAGAAGTGATATAATGGAAATAAGCGAAGCACAAGAATTATCAAAAGTTAGATCAAAATTAATTATTGAATATATTAATGACATTTTATCTGATGGAGACAAATTAAATGCTAAAATAAATTTAGGTATTCATGAAGTTGATGGCCAAGATATGTGTACCGCTGATATATATGTTCCTTACAGAGATTTTGAAAGACATTTTAATTTAGGAATTACTCCAGAATATATATCTATATTACACGAACAACTTTTAAATGATTTAATACCTTATCTTGATGATAATTTTATTGGAGTGACAAGATTTTATAGTTTGAGATCTAATAATCTTCTCTTTGATGGTGTAAGAGTAATGAATATAATGGGTAGTTCAATAATGCTAAATATGTATGGTATAGATGAAAACATTTCAAGTGAATATAATAAAAAATATGAAGAATATGTTAATAATTTACAATCAACAGACAAAATTCTAAAAAGTAATAAAAAACTTTAATATTTATAAAGTCACATATTTTATGTGATTTTTTTTGAAATAAATTGTAGTATATTGTCAAAATATTATATAAATGATAAAATTAAGTTAACATAGGAGAGATGGTGAAAAAGTGGAACAAGAAAAATTTTTAAGTGAAGAAAAGTATCAAGAAACAAACAAAAAAGTTAATAATGCAAGTAAGATTCTTTTAACTATTGGTATCATACTTTTAGTTGTTGGTATAATAATTACTATTACTGGCTTTGTAAATTTTAATAAAACAAGAAATAATATGATGAATTCATTTAACAATAGTGCTTCAAATATGTTTGATTCATTTAATAATAGTATTAATAATGATGATGATGGAAGAGAATTTGTTGATTCAATGAAAGAGTCTGCAACATCTGTAACAGATAGTTCAAAGAATTCATTTAATAGTATTATGTTAATAGGATTGGGTGGCTTTATTTCGGTAGCTGGTTTTGCATTAATTATTGCAGGTGGTGGAATGACATATATGGCTCATAGAAGAGAAATAACAGCATATACTACACAACAAACAATGCCTATAAAAAAGGAAACAATTAATGATATTACACCAACAGTTGCAGATGCTTCTGGAACAATTGCTAAAAGTGTTAGTCAAGGTTTCGAAGAAGGAAAAAAAGAAACTGATGATACTCAAAACAAAGTGGATTAAAAATTCACTTTTTATTTTACTTTTACTTGACATTTTTATGTAAAATGATAAAATAATAATATAGTAGAAGAGTAGGGAGAGATAAACATGATGAAAAGATTAAATGAAATATTAAGTGAAATAGGAATATCAAAAGTAAAACTTGCTAAATATTTAGGCGTATCAAGACAAATGGTTTATAATTATCTTGAAATGGATGATGTTAATGAATGGCCACTTGAAAAAAAGATGAAATTATTTAATTTATTACAAATAAAATCTTCAAGTGAAATTGAAAATATAAAAATAACTAATGAATTTATTAAACACGCAAATAATTTAATAAATGATAATAATGCAGGTATAATAGAGAAGGGGAGCATATCATTTGAAGGAATAAATTCCAAAGATCAAGCATTATTAAACGATATATTATTCTTGCTTAAAGAAAATTTAGAAGATGATACAACAGGAAAAACATCAAAAGTATATAAATATTTGTATTATTTTTTACAAGTATTAGAAGATGTACCAGAGATAAAATATATGCTTGGTTATGTTGCTAAAACAACAGGATTCATCTCCCCTGACGAATTTATATTTGAGGAAGATGAGCAATTTGCGTTTGAGAGTATTATGTATTCCGCAATGGTATTATATAATAGTAAAAGCGCATCTAAAGAAAAACTTCTTGAAATGCATAAAAAGTTTACAAAAGAAATTGAGGCTAAACATGAGGAAAAATTATCTAGAACACAAGATTTAATTACTGATAAAGATCAAGCATTAAAAGAATTAGGTTATGCAGAATTAAATGAAAGTAACTATTCAGAAGTGCTTGAAAAAATAGCAGAAATACAATCTAGAAAAATATAGATGTAATTTCAGATAATAATTATTATGTCAACTAGCATATTTCAAAATAAATATGATTAATTATATGTATATTAAAAGTATATCATACTATTATTATATATAATTTGCTATATATACTCTTATTAAAAATATCTCATATTATTTTTGAGATATTTTTTTGTTAAATAATATAATTTATTTTAAAATTATATATTGTTATTTAATAAAATATATATTATTTATCTTAATCAACTATATACTTATTACAGTTAATTATATATTATTATAGCTAAACTATAATGTAACTTATAATATATTTTATTAATAAATATATTATTATACCTACCCTGTTTTTAAAATTTTTAACTAGGGGAGTTGTAGATATTTTTTTATAAAAAAAGCAATATGTTTATGCAACATTTGACTTTATTTTTTTATCTGTTTTTGGTTTTAATAGTTTTAAAATTTTTGGTTTTTTATTAGTTACAAATTCTTTATCAGAATTAACTTTTCTAATATTTCCAATACTTCCAATTTTTGTTTGTTTTTCACTATATGTTTCAATCACAGTAATAGGTACTTCTTCCCCACTCTCATTTATTTCATATGTATCAAAAACTTTTGGATCTGTATATTCGTTATAAGAATATCTAAGTCTTTTATCTTCGTACGAATATACTTCTTTTAATACAATAATATTATTATTATTTTTTCTACGAATTATATTAATGTTACCACTTATTTGTGAAGAGTCATTAATATAAACATTCTTTTTTTCTATATGAATTATTTTACCGTCTTTTGTTGTGATATCTAAGTAATTATCGAAGTACTTATTAATATCCATATTAGACTCTCCTTCCCCATTTACTTATCCGCAAATGAGAATATTATATAATATTTACGCTTATATTGTCAAGTAAATATGAAAAAAAGTAGAAATTTAACTTTCTACCTTGAAAATTTCATTAATTTGTGATTTTAATTCATTAAGTTCATTTATTGATGATACTTCATTATCACCATTTACACCTAAATAAACTTTAATTTTAGGCTCAGTTCCTGAGGGTCTAAGCATTATCCATGAATTATCTTCAAATACATATTTTAATGCATTTGTATGCAGTTCATTTTCTTCGTTTAAGTAATCTTTTTTAGTATGTTTTTTATCAAATTTTATTGTATCATTTCTAAATGAATCCATATAATTATTTATGATATCTTTACCATCTAATCCTGAATAAACAAATGATAAAGTTTCTTCTTTATAATATCCATATTTTTTAAATATATTTTCTATATAATCATTAAGAGTTATATCTTTACTTTTACAGTAACAAAGTATCTCTAAAAAGGATAACATACTTGAAAATCCATTTTTATCATTTACATTTATATTAAACATATATCCTAAACTTTCTTCAAAACCAAATAAATAATCTTTATCTATTAATTCATTTCTTTTATTTGCTATATTTTTGCATCCAGTTAACACTTCATAACATTTAATACCTTTTTCTTCACACATTTTACTAACAAGAGGAGTTGAAACAATACTTTTTATCATATATGAATTATTAGTTATATTTTTATTTTCAAGAATATAATTTGCGAATAAAGCCCCTATTAAGTTACCATTTATTTGTTTATATTCATTATTTACTTTATACATTGCCCCTACTCTATCTGCATCTGGATCTGTTAATATAATAATATCTGAATCATTCTCTTTAGCGTATTTAATTCCAAGTTCATAATTTTTTTCGTATTCTGGGTTTGGTTCAGGTGCTGTTGTAAAATTACCATCATAAATGCATTGTTCTTTTACAATATTATAATTAAATTTATATTTATCAAGTAATTCTTTAGCAGTTTTTATTCCAACACCATGTAGTGATGAATATGTAACTTTTATATCTTTAGCATATTTATCTAATAATTCTTTATGTATAATTGCTCTCTCATTTTCTTTTACAAAAGATTCATGTACTTCATCTGGTGTAATATAAAATAATTTATTATTTTTATGGGCATATTTAAGTGATTCAAAGTTATCTAAACTATTTACCTCTTTTATAATTAAATCGTCTTCTGGAGGTACTATTTGACCTCCTTTATTATTGTATACTTTATAACCATTATATTCTTTTGGATTATGTGATGATGTAATAACTATACCACTTGTACAATTTAAATATTTAACTGCAAAAGAAAGTTCTGGAGTTGATGTATATTCTTTAAATAAATATGTTTTAATACCATAATAATTTAGTATTAAAGCAGCATCAAGTGCATAATCACTTGAATTATTTCTAGTGTCATATGCGATTACTACACTTGGATTATCATGATGTTTATTTAAATAATTAGCAAGTCCTACAGTTGCTTTACCTACAGTATATTTATTCATTTTATTTGATCCAAGTCCCATTAATCCTCTAATACCAGCAGTACCAAATTCTAAATCAGAAGAAAATGATTCTTCTTTTTCTTTTTCAGTCATATTTTTTAATATTTCTTTATCACTTTCACTTATTCCATTATCATTTAGCCATTTATTATATCTATCATTCATAAAAATTTCTCCCTTACTATTTAATTATACAAAAGAAAAAAATAAGTGTAAATTTTTTTAACACTTATCTTTACATTTTTTTACTTCTAGGATGTGTTTCATTATATTTTTCTTTTACATAATTATTAGATATATGAGTATATATTTGTGTTGTTTTAATATTTTCATGCCCCAAAAGTGTTTGTACACTTCTAAGATCCGCACCATGATTAATTAAATGAGTCGCAAACGAGTGTCTTATGGTATGAGGTGATAATTCTTTATTTATTCCTTTTTCTAGTGCAATTTCCTTTAGTATTTTAAAGAAACCTTGTCTTGATAAACTATTTCCATGTGCATTTAAAAATAGTAAATTAGAAGACTTATTTTTTAAAAGTGTATTTCTATATACATTAATATAATTTTTTAAAGCAATAGTTGCTATATCATCAAGTGGTACAATTCTTTCTTTACTACCTTTACCAAAACATCTAACAGCGTTCATTTCAAAATCAATATCATTGACTTCTAAACTTAATAATTCTGATACTCTAAGACCAGATGAATACATAAGCTCAAGCATAGCCTTATTTCTATAATCTAATGCATTTTCACATTTTATATCTAAAAGTTTATTTATCTCATCTTCATTTAAAACATGTGGAACTGTTTTTGGCATTTTAAGACCAACAATATCATCACAAGGATTCTCACTAATTAAACCATTCCTAGATAAATATTTAAAATAATTTCTAATAGATACTATATGTCTATTAACTGTTTTAGAATTTTTATCTTTACTAATATACATTATATAATTTGTAATATCTTTTTTTTCTATTTTTTTATATGGTTTTTTTACATATTCAAAAAAAGCAGCAAGATCTCTATAATAACCATCAACTGTATTTTTACTAAGGCCTCTTTCTATTTCAACATAATTTATATATTCTATTATTTGTGCATCTATATCCATATCATTCACCATAATAATTATACAACAAATAAAAAAGATTAGTAAACTAATTCTAATCTTTTAACAAATATAACACTATATTAATAACTTCTTTTTTCATTTCATCATAATTTAAACTCTTATGTGCATGGTAAACAATTTCATGGCAAAAGTTATCTATAAGACCTATTATAATATGCACCTTTTCATTTAAATTCTTAACATTAAAATTATTATATTTAAGTGTATTTACAATTTTTTCATTCATTTTAAGTTCATTATCTTTAAAAATTTGATTTATTTCATCATCTATATGACTCATTGCGATTAATTCTTCATGAGCCTTTTTACTCATTTTATGTGTATTTATAAAACTATCAATCATGCTATTTAATATTTTTTCTAGATTATTTTTATCTATTTTAGTATTATCTAAAATATCAATCATAGGAAACATTATATTACTTGAATAGTTTTTAACTCCTTCAATAAATATATCTCTTTTGTCAGTAAAATATTGATATATAATACCTGTTGATACACCTGCATACTTTGCTATATCGACACTATTTACATTATGGTAACCTTTTTCACACATAAGAGTAAATCCTTTTTCTAGTATTTTATTTTTCTTTTCTATTGAATTTTTTTTAATTGGATTTCTAATTTCACCCATTAATATCACCTATTTATAATTATATCACATTTTTTATTCATTTGCTTTTAAACTAGAAACCATATCTATTTTATTTACTTTCTTAGAAAGCATTCTTGATACTATAATTGAAACCAAAATTGTACCTATAATTGCGATTAAATAAGTACTTAAATTAATGTATGCACTAAAATCGTAGTTATCTGCTATAACACTTTTAAATATCCATGATGTCATATAATAACCAGTTGGAAGTCCAATTATTATTGATAATACTGTAATCCAGTTATTTTGCTGTACAAATATTTTTCTGATTTTCTTATCACTAAATCCTAATACTTTTAAAGTTGCAAATTGATATTGTTTTTCACTATATGAAAGTATTCCCATGTTATAAATAATTATTGCGCCGAGTCCTATAGCAAATACTATAATAAGCATAATCATACTCTTCGTCATTGAAAGCATTGATTCTAAGCTATTTTTAAGTTCATTTATATCTTGTACTAAACTTACATTTTTAATATCTTTAATGCCTTTTAAATCAGTATTTGTATAAAGTGAATCAGGTTTATAATCAATATCTAAACTTTCTAAATATTCTTTAGTCATTGTTAAATTTTGTACTTGTGGATCTTTTGTTAATCCTACTATTTTTGATTCATAATACTTGTTAACGCCATATATATGCCATTTAATTGTGTCACCAACTTTTAAATTTTTTTGATCTGCTAATTTTCTTGTAACATAAACACCATTATTTTTATTAACTTTAATAAATTCACCATTCTCATTTTGGAATCTTACTAAGTTTCCGGCATTTGTTACGAATATTGTATTTGCTTCTCTTTCTTTACCTATTTTTGTTTCAATAGTAAGTGTTTCACTAGTATTATCACCATATTTATCAGTTAATACTTTTAATTCATCATCTTTTATATTTTCCTTTAATGATAATTTATAATTAAAGTTATATAAATCTTCAAATTGCAATTTAATAAAATGATTCATACTATTTAACATACCAAATGCACATACAATAAGCATGCAGCAGCCAACAATACCTACAACTGCTGTTACAGTTCTAAATTTATTTCTAAGTATATCTCTATAGTTCCATTTACTAGAGAAATTTAATTTTTTAAATATACCTTTTGTACTTAAATTAAGTGAACTTACCTTTACATTAGGTACTTCATTTCTAAGTGCTTCAGCAGGCTTTTTAAATAGTTCCTTACGACAAGTTAAGTATGTTATAAATGAAACTACCATTACAACTAATAATGCTACTAAATAACTAAGTGGTTTTACAACTGGTATACCATTTGGAACTTCAAAATAATCCATTTCCATATTTAGGAAGAATGTTCCAATAAAGTATTTACCTAAAATAATACCAACTATTGCAGCAGCAAGTGATACAAAGAAACCATAACCAACATAATGCATTACTATTTTAGAATTTTTTATACCAAGTGCTTTCATTGTACCTATTTGAAGTTTTTGTTTTTTAACAACTCTTGTCATAGTTGTAATAACTGAAAGCATTGCGATGAATAAGAATAACCCTGAGAAAATACCTACATAAGATGCTCCTTCATCTATTTCTCCTTGGTATCTTTGATAAGATAATGTATCTTCAATTTTTACTATTGCTTTTGCATTAGATACTTTATCCTCTATATCTTCTTTTACGCTTGTTACATTTTTCTTTTTATTTACATCAACCATAATATAGTTATATGGTATATATTCTTTATAATTAAAGTTTGTTACATATTTATCAAATATTTTTTCATCAGTTATTTTCATTTCTTTCATTACTAAGTCTTTTATATAACTTTCAGGAATTTCATTAACTGATAAATATACAAATCCAAAATTTTCTCTATTTGGAACAAATTCTGACTCATCTTTAACATCATAAATATGATCGGGTACATTAATAAGTCCTAATATTTTTTCTTCTAAAGAGAATGTATCATATTTAATTTTTATTGTGTCTCCAACTTTTAAATTATTTTTTTCTGCATAAAAGTTATCAACCCATGCACCTTTTTTATTAACATCAAATTTTTCTCCATCCATTATATGAAATTTTGAAATATTATTTGAATCAATAAAACTAAGTAAATATGTTTTATCTTTATTATCCTTGTCAATTGCATTAACAACAAGTTTTTTTTCTGCATCTTTAACATTATCTAATGATTTAATTTTATCTAAATCTTTATCACTTAGATTACCCATTACATTTAAATCTTGTATATTATTATTTTTGTAAAAATTATCTGCGGCACTAGTCATACCATCCATATATGCTTCAATACCAACATAAACCATTACACCAATTAATACCATTAAGAATATTGTTATAAATTGTGATAAATTTTGTTTTATATCACGAAACATTTTTTTCTTAAGCATATTACCACTCTACCTCATCAATATTTTTAGGATGTTTATTTACTGTATTACTTTCTATTTGACCATTTTTAAGTCTAATTACTCTATCAGCAACTTCTGCGATTAAAGCATTATGTGTAACTATAATAACTGTATTTTCTCCGTTATTTGCATCACATTGTTTTTTAAGTAATTTTAATACTTCTACACCTGTTTTTGAATCAAGTGCACCAGTAGGTTCATCACATAAAAGTAATTTAGGATTTTTAGCAATTGCTCTTGCGATTGATACCCTTTGTTGTTCGCCTCCTGATAATTGGTTAGGGAACTTATTTAAATGATTTTCAAGTCCTACTTCTTTAAGTATCTTTTTAGCTGATTTAGGTTTTTTTACAATATCTTTTACTATTTCAACATTTTCTAAAACTGTTAATGTTGGAAGTATATTATAAAATTGAAATATAAATCCTACATTTTCTGCTCTATAACTAGTTAGTTCTTTATCACTTTTTTTAGATATATTTTCTTTATCAATTATTATATCACCACTTGTTACAGTATCCATTCCTCCAAGTAAGTTTAAAAGTGTTGATTTACCCGCTCCTGATGGACCAAGTATACAAACAAATTCTCCTTTAGGTAATGAAAAACTTACATTATCAAGTGCATTATAAGTTTTATCACCTATTTTGTAACCTTTTGTTACATTTTTAAATTCTATAAAATTATTCATAACTCCTCCTTATATGAAATAAATTTCATATACATAATATCATATTTTTTCATATGAAGCAATATTCATATGAAATATTTTTCATATTTTTTAAATATTATGTAAAAATTAAAAAAAGTTAGAAATTAAATCTAACTTTATGACATTTAAATTATTCATTTGTACTTACTAAATCTTTATGTTTTTCATAAAATTTAACTAATGCAACACTTTGTTCTTCTTCAGTTAATTCTTTAATTGATTCACTACTTTCATCAATTTTAAACATTTTAACATCATTTCCATCATTAACATTTACAGTATATATATAATCATCTATCTCATCTAATATAGCATAATCAATATCTTTTACTGTAATTATTTCCATTTTTTTATCTTCCACGGCTTACACCTTCTTCTTTAGTATCAACTACACCATTCACATATGCTTTTTTTGCTTCTTTATGAATTTCTTCTTTTGATATATCTCTTCCAACAACTTCATCCGCTACGCTTCCTTGAAATTTTCTTTTAAAAGCAATATAAGCTTGTACATCATTATATCCATTATTTTCTGCACTTTGTCTTAAATAACTGATAACTTCTTCATAAGAAACAGGAGAATTACCAATACTATAATCAAATCCATGTTCAGAACATTCAGTTTGTCCAACATAATCATTATACTCGAAATTATTATAAATTACTTTTTCACCTTGTGAAACTTCATATGCTTCATGAGCACTCCAACCAGCGTATGCTGCTAAACCTAAAGCTATTACAGTGCCACTTACAAATCCTATCTTTTTTAATTTATTTAAAGTTTCTTTTTTCTTTTTTTCACTTTCTCTTTCTTTTTTATTTCTATCCTTAGCTATTTTTATATCAATTTTTCTTACTTGTTCATCATATTCCTTGTCTATTTCATCTAAAATATCACTCATATGTTTTCTCCTTTATCGTTTTAATAATAACAATTAATTTTAGTAATGTCAATTAATGTACATATAATAAATAAAAAGTATACAATTATTTACACAATTGAGATTGTATCTAAAAATTTAATAAAAAAATTAGAGTTTATTCTCTAATCTTCATTTTTTGTTGCCATTTATAGGGCTGGCTTCACCTACTTTTTTCATTATATTTAATAAAAATATAACAACTAAAAAAATATATCATATATCATGTAAACAATCAATATATTCATAACAATCTGTTAATTTTTAATTAAATGCTATTTCAGTTTCTATTTCATCATCAACAATCAAAATATATAAAAATATAATTCCACTAATTAAAATTAAAAATGAACCTGTAAATGCTGCATATGATAATACTTTCTTTTTATTTGAATCATTTTCATTTAATTCCATAATTTTATTATATCCATCTTGAGCAAAATAATAATACACTATAAGTAATATTAAGAATATAAAAATCATTAATTCTTGATACTCCTTTTTGCTTTTTTCATCATCATATAAAAAAAACTTCTTTTCAAGACTATTTGCGTAATAACTAAGAATAATAATTATTATATAAATTACCCAAACAAAATTTTCTATTTTAATATCTTTTAACTTATCTAATTTATCTTTATCCATAATAAATTATATGAATAATTGATAAATTATTGTATAATTGTATATGAAAGGACTGATAAATATGAATACACCACTAGCGCTTAAATTAAGACCAAAAACAATTGACGACGTTATCGGTCAAAAACACTTAGTTGGAGAAAATGCTCCTATTAGAAACTTTATAAATAATAAAAGAATATTTTCTATGATTTTATATGGTAATCCTGGAATTGGTAAAACATCTATCGCATGCGCTATCGCAGAATCTATAAATGAAAAATATAGAGTACTTAACGCAACCGTTAATAATAAAAAAGATATAGAAGTTGTAATAGAAGAAGCAAAAATGTATGACGGCATTGTACTTATAATGGATGAAATACATAGACTTAATAAAGATAAACAAGATATACTACTTCCACATCTAGAATCTGGACTTATTACTTTAATTGGTCTTACTACATCTAATCCATATCACAAAATTAATCCGGCAATTAGAAGTAGATGCCAAATATTTGAACTTAAGCCTCTTACTTTAGATGAAGTTATAGAAGGACTTAATAGAGCTATTAAATGTGAAGATTTAAAAGGTATAAAAATAAAAAAAGATGTAATAGAATATATTGCAAAACTATCATCTGGAGACCTTAGAAGTGCCTATAATTTACTTGAAATATGTTATTACTCTACTAGTGATAAAAATATAACTATGGATGTTGTAACTAAAATAAATAATAAACCTGCATTATTTGCTGATAAAGATGAAACAGGTCATTATGATTTACTTAGTGCATTTCAAAAATCAATTAGAGGTTCAGATGTAAATGCAGCATTACATTATCTTGCAAGACTTCTTGTGATTGAAGATTTAGATAGTATTTATAGAAGAATGACGGTTATTGCTTATGAAGATATTGGACTTGCTAATCCATCAATGGGTCCTAAAGTTGATGCCTGCATTAATGCTTGTGAAAGAGTTGGAATGCCAGAAGCAATGATTCCTTTATCTGTTACAATTACAGAAATGGCATTATCTCCTAAATCAAATAGTGCATATAGCGCACTACATGATGCAATTAAAGATATTGAAAGTGGTAATAATTACCCTATTCCAGAAACAATTAGAATAGATTCTACTATTTATAAATATCCTCATGATTACAAAAGTAGTTTTGTAGTTCAACAATATATGCCAGACAATTTAATAAATAAAATATATTATAAGCCTAAATTAACTAGTAAATATGAACAAAATTTAGCACTTATAGATGAAAGAATAAAAAAAATAAAGGAACAAAGTAAGTAATTGTTCCTTTTAGTTATATATTAAGTATTTTTCAACATTTCTGTTCATTATTTTTAACATTTTAACACTCTCAAAATATTTTTCAGATCCTTCTTCCATATATTCTAGTAGTATTTTAGTTGCATCTTCATGTGAACCATTCATAAAAAATATATATCCTAAATAATATTTAAATATTGGCATATTAGTATCATTATATAATTTTTGACAGTATTTTAATGCTTCATCATATCTATCATATGCTAGGTATAAAGTTAATTTATTTAACTTGCTTTCATATTTTTTTCTTGAAAGTAAACTCATATTTCTAAATGTCATCTTTTCTTTTAGTTTATTTTTTAAATATTTAAACTTGCAACTATTTCTATAGCTTATATTACATAAATTTCCTAATTCTATTTTATAAATCATATCATATGCTTCACTAATTTTATTTTTATCAATGTAATTTTTAAGTCTTTTTAAGTTTTCCTCTAATTCAATCATATATTTCTCCCCTTTTTTACTACAGGAAACAATATATCACAATAAATTTATTTTATAAATACTTTCGACAAATGATTACAAATTTATTATTGAATTATTTAAAATATCTTTTATTATATAATCCGCAATTAATATACCTGCTGTATTTGGCACTACACTATAAGATGCTGGTGTTCTAATTCCTGTTTTAACAGGCACTTCTGTACTAGATAATACTGTTATATTATCAGTTATGTTTAATTTATTTATTTCATGTCTTATTACTTTAGCAAGTGGATCATAACTTGTTTTTTTTAAGTCCATTATTTTCAATTTAGTTGGATCAAATTTATTACCTGTTCCCATACTTGAAATAAATTTAATATTTCTATTTAAGCATTCTCTAATAAGCATTATTTTAGTTGTTACTGTATCACATGAATCTACTAAATAATCTATTTTATTATTAAATAATATTTTTTTAGTTTCTTCATTTAAAAATATATCATATTTGGTTACGTTACATTTAGGATTTATATCTTTTATTCTCTTTTCAAAAGCATCTACTTTTTTCATATTTAAGTTTGAATCAAGAGCAATTATTTGTCTATTTTTATTTGTTATATCTATAGTATCCGCATCGACTATTATAATATTTTCTATACCATTTCTTACTAAAGTTTCAAGTACGTATCCACCAACACCACCTGCTCCTATAACTGCCACTGTTTTATTATGTAACCTGTTTAAATTGTCTTTCCCAATTAATTTTTCTAATCTATCAAACATATTTTACCTCACAAAAAAATACCTAAAAAGGTCAGGGACGATAAACCTACACATTTGTGCAGGTGGGCATCCCATAATAAACTTTAGGATTCTTATATAAATATAAGTATTCAACACCGTTTACTAATTCTGATTCCCTTATTCGTCACTTAGTCGGTTTTATGTTCACCTGATTGTTCCTTTTATAGGCAACTTAATTATAACATGGTTTTAATAAAAAAATAAAGTCTTTTGACAAAACTTTACTTTTTTATACATAATAATTTGTTTCATGACTTTTTTCATAGACAAATTTATAAGCATCTTTTTCTCTTTCATCACTTAGATAATTCTTTTCCATCTTATCATAAACTGGAGAATATATTGCTCTTACTATTTTTTTAATATCAGATTCTAAAAGTAAATATTCTTCGCAACATGATAATGGTAATCCTACCTTTTTATAATATGATTTATCATGAATTTTTTCTTTTTTTGAACTTCTATACTCTACTATTTGTTCAAGTACATAAGCTCCTAACTCATCATTTTCTATAAAAGAAAATTTTTCTAATAATAGATTCCATAACTCTCTTATATGTGATCTACCATATTCATAATCTTTTTCTAATTCTAAAATAAATTCATCATTAACAATATTCATAATAACATCCCCCTTTTTTGGTAAATTTATAATAGCATAAGTTATAAATATTGTCAAAGAAAAAGCAGCATTTATGTGCTACTTCACAGTTATATTTAATTCTTCTAATTGTTTTTCTGAAACAGTATTAGGTGCTTCACTCATAAGACAACTTGCTGATGATGTCTTAGGGAATGCTATTACATCTTTTATATTATCTGTTTCACATAAAAGCATTGTAAGTCTTTCAAGACCAATTGCAAGTCCACCATGAGGAGGAGTTCCATATTTAAATGCATTTACAAAGAAACCAAATTTTTCTTCAATATCTTCTTTAGTTAATTCAAGTGCTTCAAACATTTTTTCTTGCACATCTGCATTATGGATACGAATAGATCCACCACCTGCTTCATAACCATTACAAACAATATCATATGCTTTAGAATAACAATGTTCTTTATCTATTAATAATTTATCTATATCTTCATCTTTAGGAGCAGTAAATGGATGATGACATGCAACAAATCTATTTTCTTCTTCACTCCATTCAAATGATGGAAAATCAGTTACCCAAAGGAATTTATAATCACCTTTCTTAATTAAATCTAAATCTCTAGCAAGTTTACATCTAAGTGCTCCAAGACTTGTTTTAGTAATTAGTTTTTTACCAGCAATTACAAATATTAAATCATTTTCTTCTAAGCATAAACTCTTTATTAATTCTTCTTTTACTTCATCAGTTAAAATTTTTGCAATACTACCTGCAAATTCATTATTATTATATTTTAAGAAGAATAAACCATTTGCTTTATATGTTTTAACAAAATCAGTTAATTTATCTATATCTTTTCTAGAATATTTATCCGCTGCATTTTTTACAACAATTGCATTTATAATACCATTACTTTCAAGTTCTCTTTTAAATAATTCAAAATCACATTTACTGAATACTTCAGTAACATCATTTATTTTCATATCAAATCTTAAATCAGGTTTATCTGATCCATAATAGTTAATCGCATCATCATATTTCATTCTCATAAGAGGAAGTTTTATATCATAACCTTTTACTTCTTTAAATATTGTTTGAAATAATTTTTCTGTATTATCCATAACATCTTCTTCATTTACAAAACTCATTTCCATATCAATTTGAGTAAATTCTGGTTGACGATCTGCTCTTAAATCTTCATCACGAAAACATCTTGCAATTTGAAAATATTTTTCAATTCCACCAATCATAAGTAATTGTTTATATATTTGAGGACTTTGTGGAAGTGCATAAAAGTTTCCTTTATTTACTCTACTTGGAACTAAATAGTCTCTAGCTCCTTCTGGTGTTGATTTAGAAAGTATTGGTGTTTCAACTTCTATAAAACCATTATCTGATAAGAATTTTCTAGCAGCCATAGTTATTTTATGTCTTGTAATAAGATTATTTTTAATATTATCACGTCTTAAATCTAAATATCTATATTTAAGTCTAGTATCTTCTAAAGCATCATCTTTATCAAGTTCAAATACAGGTGTTGCAGCTTCATTTAATATTTCAAGAGAACTAACATTTACCTCTATTTCCCCTGTAGCCATATTAGGATTTTTAGATTGTCTTTCTTCTATAACACCATTTACTTTTAAAACATATTCATTTCTTACTTTTGATGCTTCTTCATAGCAATCATTATCAGGATTAATTACAAGTTGTACTTTACCACTTCTATCTCTTAAATCAATAAATATAAGTCCTCCAAGATTACGAACTTTAGAAGCCCATCCATAAAGTTCAACATTTTCTCCTACATTTTTAATATTAAAATCATTATTATTGTATTTCTTCATTATCTCACTTCTTTCAATTAATACTCATTAATTATAGCATATATAAGATTAAAAAAAAAGAATAATAATTATACATAATTAATTTTTCTTCTTTTTATCGTTTGTATTTAAGTGATAAATTATCTAGTTCTACATTACTGTTTTCTTTTTTTATATCTTCTGCTGAAATATTATCATTTTCTTTTTGTGATTTCGTTTTCAATTCTATCATTTCGTCTAACCATTTTCTTTTTAATTTTAACATTTCAAGATTATCGTTTTCACGTATTTCAATAGCATTTTTTCTATCTTTATTTTCATTTTCTATATCATTATCATATTTTTTCTCTAAATCTTTTAATGCATTATCTCTATCATTAATCCATTGCATTTTTTCTTCATCAACTGTTATATAACCACGTTCTTCTAAAAAACTAATAACTTTTTCATCATCATCAACAATATCTTCATAACACCAATATTCGGTATCATTACTATAATCTCCACATAAATATCGTATATTAGATGGTAATAGTACCCATCTAACAAACGGTACAAAACTATAAACCTTATCAAGATGCATATCTGACTCAACATAATCTTCTTCTTCATAATCAACAATAATTTTTCTAACTATATTCTTTTCCACTCTCTTGTCTACATTATAGCCCTTTTCATTTAAGCTTGCTTTAATTTTTTTAATAGTTTTATTTCTTTTATAGTTTGCTACAATATAATTAAATAATGATGGTAAAATTATATATGAGCCTATTACTACTCCTATCATTTTATCTATTTTTCCCCCTTGCAATTATTTATTAAACTTAATCCTTTTGGTCTTTCATTTTCTGCAACATTACCATATTTATCAATAAAGAAAAAATCATCATCTTTTTTTACGTAAGCTCTCCCATTCATAAAGGGAAAGGCCATATCATAAATAAATGGTATTACTTCATTTAATTCTTCATTAACATAACCATATAAAAATTTCTGATTTATTTCCTTTTTTGCTATTGCATAACCTTCTTTAAAAGTAGAAACAATAGTTATTTTGTCTTCCATTTATATTTTCCTTTCTTTAAATAATATCTTAGAGAAATCAATAATTAATTATTTTTACTAGGTTTATACTCAAGCAATAAAGTACTTGATTCTATATCTTTTTCTGAAATTTCTTCATTTTTTTCTCTATTTTTTAATTCTTTTATATCATCTAAATTTTTTCTTTTTTCTTTCAGCATATCAATATCATTTGAAATATTTAATTTTGTATAATCATTTACCTCATTATATTTGTTTTCAAGCTCAGCAATATCTTCAGATTTACCTGTAAGTTCTTTTAGTGCATTATTTCTATCATTAATCCATTGTTGTTTTTCTTTATCTACACTTATATATTTATTCTTTTCCAAAATTCTGATAAGATCATCAGATTCAGATGCAATATCTTCAAGAACTTTATAAATTTTATTATCGCCTTCATAATTTCCACATAAATAAGATATGTTTGAAAAAATAAGAAGCAATCTTATTATTGGTAAATAACTAAGAGAAATATCTAAAGCCCAATCTGACTTAGCATAATCTTCTTTAAAATAATTTTTTATAACAAATTTTGGTATTCTTTTTTTAGCTTTTTCATCTACAATATAGCCTTTTTCATCTAATTTTTCTTTAATTTTTTTAATAGTTTTATTTCTCTTATGTTTTACTATAATAACATCAATCAATGTTGGTAAAACTGCATACATAATCCATGTCATTTTTTATTTTTCTCCTTACAAATATTTTTAAGTTTGCAAGTATCACATTCTGGTTTTATTGCTTTACAATAATATCTGCCAAATAAAACTAATTGTTTATGTCTTTTATTCCATGTATCCCTTTTAAATTTTCTTCTAAGTTTCATTTCAATTTCGTAAACATCATCATTTTCTTTAGCTAGTCCAAGTCTTTTACTAACTCTAGTTACATGAGTGTCAACTGCTATATTAGGTTCTATTTCAAGTTCACCAAATAATACATTAACTGTTTTTCTACCTACTCCGGGCATTTTTTCTAAATCTTTTCTTTTTCTTGGCATAATCCCATTATAGTCATCTACTATTATTCTTGCTATCCCTTTTATATAAAGTGCTTTCTTATTATATGAACCAAGTTCTCTAACAATACTTTTTAAATCATCTATATTAGCATCTCTTAATTTTTCCAAAGTATCATATTTATTAAATAATTCTTTTGTTACTTTATTTACTCTTTTATCAGTAGTTTGAGCACTAAGAGTTATTGCTATTAAAAGTTGATAATCTTTAGAATATTCAAGTTCACACTTAGGATTAGGCAATAATTCTTCTAAATAATTTTCTATTAATTCAACTCTCATTATATATTTGTATCTAGAAAATCTATTAAATTATCTAGTTCAATCTTTTTCTCTTCTTTAGTTAAATTATCTTTTATAGTAAGTACATCAGTTAATTCTTCCTCTTCTCCAACCATAATTATGTATTTACTATTATATCTATCTGATTCTTTAAACTTAGCTTTCATATTTTTTCCAGTTAAATCTAAATCAACTTTATAACCACACATTCTAAGTTTTTGAGCAAGCTCTAGAGCATAAAAATTTTCTTTATCAGTAATTGTTAAAATATATACATCAAGACCAGTATCTTTAACAGGGTCAATATTAAGTGCATCTAAAGTTGCGACTATTCTATCAAATCCAAATGCAAATCCAACTGCAGGTACACTAGGCCCATCTAGTGAAGATAATAAATTATCATATCTTCCTCCACCACCAATAGATCCAAAATCATCTATTTCACTTATAAATTCAAATACAGTATTTGTATAATAATCAAGACCTCTAACTAAAGAATTATCAATTTCATAATCTATTTCTAATTGGTCTAAATATTCTAAAACATTTTTAAAATACTTATCTTCTTCTTCATTTAAATAATCTAATATACTTGGTGCATTTTTAATAAGTGCATTATTAGAATCCACCTTGCAATCTAATATCCTAAGAGGATTTTTATGTAATCTTTCCTTGCAGTCACTACAAAATTCATCAATGCTACCCTCAAAATGTTTTATTAAAGCTTCTCTATATTTATTTCTTGTTTCAATTCCACCAATTGAATTTATTTTTACTTTAGCATTTATACCAAGTTCTCTTAAAAAATTAATACCAAGTGATATAACTTCAGCATCCATTATAGGATTATTAGATCCATAACTTTCAATACCCATTTGTCTAAGTTCTCTATATCTACCTTTTTGTGGTCTTTCATACCTAAACATAGAACCATAATACCATAATTTAAGAGGAAGAGTATTATAAAGTTTATTTTCTATTATAGATCTTGCTACACCTGCAGTACCCTCTGGTCTTAAAGTGTTATTTCTTCCACCTCTATCTACAAAATCATATGTTTCTTTTGTAACTATATCAGTTGTTTCACCAACACCCCTATGAAATAATTCACTTCTTTCAATTAATGGTGTTTCTATGTAAGAATAATTATAACTTTCACATACTGCTTGAAATAATTTTTTTACATAATCATGTTTTTTTGCTAAATCACCATATACATCATACATACCTTTTAATTTTTGTATCATATTTTTCACCTACCACTTAAAATTATATCATATATTACAGATATTTAGAAATGTTTTCATCTTTTAGTTTTAATGACTTAATTTTTAAATTATATAAATTTTGAATAGAATTAATAGAAAAATCAAGCCAATCTTTAATACCTTTTCTTACCATTTTTTCACTTTTTACATCTATACTTTTTCTTTCAATAATTTCATTAATTATCTTATCTTTATTTTCTATAAATTGATTTATTTTTTCACAAGCACCAATAGGCACAAAATCAGATGAAGCATCCTCAAATTCATCATCATAATCATCATTATCACATAGCATTTGTAAAATTGTTGGATCCATTTTTTCATTTTCTTCGAGTCCTTCTTTATTAATGTCTTCTTCATCAGAAAATGAGGGAACGTAACTACTAAATAACTCAATAAGATTTAAATCATTATTCTCAAATTCTCCTTCTAAAAAATCTTCATTTAAAGTATCTTCAACAAAACCTTTATTTTTCCAAACTGATTTTTTTTCTTCGATTAAAATTTTATCTTCCAATAAACTTTCAAATTCTATTATATCATTAAAATCAATAACATTATCAGCAAAAATTAATCCTTTTATATAATTTATTCTGTTTTTAAAATTATACTTTTTATTAAACCTATAAGATCTTAAAATATACATTCTAACACAATCAATATTTGGAATTATTGACGAAAAAAACTCTTCAATTCTTTCTGCTTCATTTACCTTTCTTTTAAATAAATTAACATTGTTTAAATCATAAAATTTATTATTGTAAAACTCTAACGCATAACTAAATCTTTCCATAACACATACCTCAACTTTATCTATATATTACAACAAATTCTTTATATATTCAAGAAAAAAATAGGATTATTTCCTATTTTTCAAAAACTTTAAAATATAAAAACATTCAGGTAAAAATAATAAAATAGCAATTATAAGTAAAATACTAGAAAATATATTCCATTTACCAAGTAATAACACTAATGAAATAGATATTATATGAAGGGTTGTTTTAGTTTTACCAAATATATTAGATTTAATAACTATTTTAGTTCTTTTCATATAACTAAGTGCAAAAACACATGATAAAAAATCTCTAATAAATATTAACAATGTCCAATAAGGAATAATATTTTTAATAAGTAAACAAATGGTTACAGATAACATTAAAAATTTATCTGCAATACCATCAATTATTTTCCCAAAATCGGTACATTTATTATATTTTCTTGCTAAGTAACCATCTAAAAAATCGGTTAGTCCTAAAAATACAAATAATATAAAACAATTTAAATTTATACCCTTATTTAGAAGGATAAATATTAATGGAAATGTTCCTATTATCCTTATAAATGTTATTATATTTGCCATAAACCCTCCTATATTTTTTCTTTTATATCATCTATTTTTTTAGATATATCACCTTTATAATACTTGAAAATTGTTCTTAATATAATTGTAAGCGGAAGTGCAATAAGTATTCCAATAAATCCTCCAAGTACACCACCTGCAAATACAGCAAATATTGTTAAAAGTGGTGAAATATTATTTGTCTTACCATATACTTTTGGACTTATTATATATCCATCAATATTAGGAAGTACAATAGCAACTATAAGTGTTAATATAAGAAGTTTAGGACTTACTACTGCTGCAATCATAATTGCTATAACATTAACAATAAATCCTCCAAAATAAGGTATTAAACTAGAAATAGATGATAATATTCCAAGAAGAAGAAAATTTGGATGACCTATAAGTAAGAAAACAATCGTATACTCAAAAAATTGAATAACTAAAGTAAGACATAATCCCCTAAAATACTGTGTTGTTTCATAATCAACCTTTTCAATTAGTTTAAATGTTTTTTTCTTTTTCTTTAAATAATACTCTTTAACGTTATCTCTAATATTTTCCATATCAGCAAGGAAATATATATAGCACACAAATACAATTATAAAATTACTTATAAAGTTTATTGATGCATTAAGTAAATTTAATGCTCCATCTGATATATATTTTCCTATATTAACAGAAACTTTATTAAATATATCATATAAATTTGTTTTTATTGGACTAATATCTATATCAAATTTACTTCCAAAATCAGTAACAAAAGTTATAATACTAGAAAAGAATGATACTAATTGTTCACTAAATACTGGAATAAGTGAGTATACTATAAATCCTAGAAAAAGCACTGTAATCAAAACAATAAAAGTTACTGCAAGACCCTTTGGCCATTTTTTATTTTCAAGAAATTTTAAAAATGGATAAAAAGCATACGCAATTACAAATGCTATTATAAATGGCTTTAATATTGCAAGTACTTTAAAAAATACGCCACCCCATAAATCTCTTAATAAAAAAAGTACATAAACTATAGTTAATAAAATTAAAGTATTTAATAATTTATAATTTATTCTTTTCATTTTTTCACCTTCTCTTTAGATTCTATTATTATTGTAATAGGTCCATCATTAATAAGAGATACTTTCATATCTGAACCAAACTTACCAAATTTAACACTATTATAAATACTGCTGATTTTCTCTTTAAATATACAAAATAATTCTTCTGCTTCTTCTTTATCTAATGCATCATTAAATGAAGGTCTATTTCCATCATATGGATTTGCATATAAAGTAAACTGAGGAATCAACAAAATATCTCCATTAATATCTTTTACACTTAAATTCATTTTATTATCTTTTTCAAAAATTCTTAAATTTAATATTTTATTTATTAAATAATCTATATCTTCTATACCATCATTATATGTCATTCCAAGTAATATCATTAACCCTTTATTAATTTTTTCTTCATATTTATCATCAATAACAACTCTAGAATTTAATACCCTTTGAACTACTACTTTCATAAATCTACCTCGTATAATAATTTTAACATTTTATTAAAATAAAAACAATAAAAGAATCTATAGTTTCCTATAAATTCTTTTATTTTAATTCATTAATCTCTCTACACTTATAATGCTAGAATTTTGTTTTAAAAGTGTCATATATTTATTTAAAGTATCAACATTATCTACTTCAACTATTAAGTTAAAAATAGTTTCATTTTCTTTTTGTTTTGTATCAACTTTTGTAATACTTATATTTAAGTTATTTGTCTTAGTTATTATATCAAGCAATACATTTTCTAATTTTTCTGATACTATAGATATATTAGCCTTATACTTTTGCACTTGTTCTTTATTCCAACTAACATCTATAATTCTATCATCCATATGTCTTAAATTGTAACAATTCTTAGTATGAACAATAACTCCATTACCTCTTGATATATAGCCAACTATTTTATCACCTTTAACTGGTTTACAACAGTTTGCAAGTGATACTTTTATATTATCAATACCACTAACTAAAATATCATTTTTAAGTTCTATATCTTTAACTTCTCTTTTTGATAATTTAGATAATATAAATTCTTCTTTATTTATTTCTTCTTTTATTGATATATTTATTACTGTATTAGGTGAAAGTTTTGCAGTACCAATAGAATAATATAAATCGTCTTCTGATTCTATCTTTAATTCTTTTAAAATATCTGGAATAGTTTCATTAAATTCATTTATTACTATTTTCTTTCTTCTTATTTCCTTTAATAATAAATCTTTACCTTTTTCTATTGCTTCTTTTTTATCTATCTTAGAGAAGAATGCACGAATCTTATTCTTTGTTTGACTAGATTTTACAATAGAAAGCCATTCTTGTGATGGTTTAGAATTTTTATTTGTTTTAATGTTTACTATATCACCTGTATGAAGTTCATAATCAAGTGGAACAATATTATCATTTACAATCGCTCCTACCATAGTCTCACCTATTTTAGTATGAACTCTATATGCAAAATCTATTGGAGTTGCACCTTTAGGAAGTTCAAATACATCTCCTTTTGGAGTATATACATATATATTTTCACCAAGTACTTCATTTTGTACAGATTTAACAAAATCTTCATCTGAAACATCATATAAATTAAGTTCCATTATATTTCTAAATACTTGAAGTTTTTGTTCCATAGAATTTTGTATTTTTTTACCTTGTTCTTTATAAGACCAGTGTGATGCGATACCTCTTTCTGCAACCTTATCCATTTCAAACGTTCTAATTTGTATTTCATATGGTTTACCATCAAAACCAAATACTGTTGTATGAAGTGATTGATACATATTTGTTTTTGGATTTGCAATATAATCTTTAAATCTCTTAGGTAAAGGTTTATATTTTGCATGAATTAAACCTAAAACTTGATAACATTCAGCTTTAGTATTTACTATAACTCTAAGTGCATAAATATCATATATATCTGATAATTTTTTACCTTTTTGAAGTTTGTTATATATTGAATATATGCTTTTTGCTCTACCTTTTATTTCAAATTCAATATTATTCTCTATTAAAATATCAGAAACTCTTTTTTTCATCTCTTCAACAGATTTATCTCTTTCTTCTTTTGTACTATTTAGTTCTTCTTCTATTTGATCAAAGGCTTCTGGTTTGTAATATTTTAAAGATAATTCTTCAAGTTCTGCCTTTATATATGAAAGACCTAATCTATGCGCAATTGGCGCAAGTATTTCAAGAGTTTCTTTTGCTTTTAATCTTTGTTTTTCTTTAGGTATTGCCCAAAGTGTTCTCATATTATGACATCTTTCAGCAAGTTTAATAATAATTATTCTAACATCTTCTGTAAGACCCACAAGTATTTTTTTATAGTAATTAACCATACTCTCATTTTCAGCAGATAATGAAAGTTTATTAATTGTAGTAATACCTTCAACTAACGTACTTATTTCTTTTGAAAAGTTTTTTTGTACTTCTTCTATTGTACTATTTCCTTTATGAATTACATCATGTAAAAGTGCAGTTGCTAGTGTATCACTATCTGCATATAAACTTGTAAGAATATAGGCAACATTAAGAGGATGAAGAATATAATCATCCCCTGAAAGTCTTTTTTCGCCTTTATGAACATTGTATGCAAATTCATATGCTTTTTTGATTGTATCAATTTCATCAGCATTTGTTATATAGGATGCTGCTTCAATTAACTCATCAAGTGTACTTATTTCTTTTTTCATTTAATCATTCCCTTGTTTTAAGAATTTATTCCTTTAACTAGTAATTCTTCTGGTTGTTTTTTCTCTTTTTTATTATTCTTTTTATCATTCTTTTTGTTATCTTTTTTTGAATTTTTCTTTTCTTTCTTTGGTCTAAGTTCTATTCTTCTCCAAATTTGTGCTGATAAGAATACTGATGAATAAGCTCCTGCGATTAAACCAAATAATATAGCAATGTTAAATTCAAATATTTCTCTTGCTCCAAATAGTAATAATGTTATTATTGGAAGCATTGTTGTAATAGTTGTATTAATTGATCTAAATAATGTTTGTTTAATACTTGTATCAACTAGTTTGTCATAATCTTCTTTTGATTTTTTATTTTCTAGTTTCATTATCTTCATATTTTCTCTTATTCTATCAAATATTACTATTGTATTATTTATTGAGTAACCAACGATTGTTAGAATAGCTGCAATATACATAGTATTTATTTCAATATTAAATATTGAGAATAAACAGAACATCATTATTATATCTTGCGCAAGTGCAATAAGAGCACTAACTGCATAACTAAATTTATATCTTAATGAAATATAAAGTGCTATACCAACAAATGCAAATAATAATGCTATAATTGCGTTTTTAATTAAATCTCTTTTTACAACATTTGATACAACTGCAATTTCTATTTTTGCATCATATTTATCTTCTAATTTATTTTGTGTTGTTTTAATTTCATTTTCAGTTAATACATCTTCTACTTTAACGTATACTGTACTATCATTTTGAGTAGTTACATCTGATACTTTGTATCCTAAATCTTGAACACTCTTTTCAACTTCATTTGGATTTATTTTACTATTAGATACTACTGATATATCAGATCCACCTTTAAAATCAACACCAAGGTTTACACCTGTAATTATTGTTACTATTACTGCTAACACAAATACAATTATTGGTGCGATAAAATGTGCTTTAAAGTTAGTTGCAAAATTAAAATTACTCTTCTTTACTTCTTTATTTGGATCATAATTAACAAATGCTTTTGTTTTATTATCAAAGAACTTTGTATTAACAAATAATTTTGTAATAAATCTATTAATAATTACAATTATAAGCATTGTCATTATTAAGTTAATTATAAGCATTGTAGCAAATCCTTTTACAGAACTTTCACCAAATGCAAATAATATAAGTGCGATTATTAATGTTGTTACATTCGAATCAAATATTGATGAGAATGATTCTTTATTACCATTAATAAATGCTGTTTTAAGACTTTTACCTTTTCTTAATTCTTCTTTTATTCTTTCATTTGTAATAACACACGCATCAACTGCCATACCAATACCAAGAACTAACGCTCCTATACCAGTAAGAGTAAGTACACCATCTATTAAATAGAATACTAAGAATACAAGTGATGTATAAATAAGTATTGAAAGTGATGATATAAGTCCTGAAAATCTATAGAAACATATCATAAATACTATAATAGCAGCAACTCCAATTATAGATGCTATTTCTGTTTTATAAAGTGAATTTGTACCAAATTCTGCAGTTACTGTTTTAGAAGATATTTCTTCATATTTAACATTTGATGATCCTGAATTAATTAAATCAACAAGTGTTTTTGCTTGATCATAAGTAAAGTTACCTTGTATTATAACATTACTACTAAATCCTTCTTTAACTGTGGCAGCTGATAAACATTTTACTGTATTTTCATCTTCAAAGTCACCGCATTTGTCTTTTGATGTTTTATAGCTATCACCTGATGATTTATCATAGTCAAGCCATATAACTATTAATTTATCACTTGTTTGACTTATTTTATTTGTTGTTTCATAAAATAAATCTTTATCTTTTACATTTAAAAGTATTGCTGGATTACCATCAGAATCTGCTGAAACTTTTGCTCCAGATATAACTGATTTATCCATTAATTTATTATCACTACTATCTCTGAATGTTAATTCACCAGTAACAGTAATATAATCTCTTGCTTCATCTGGATTTTTAACTCCTGCAAGTTTTACTCTTATTTTATCATTTCCTTCAATTGATATTTCTGGTTCTGATACACCTAGTTTATCAATTCTTCTAACCATTGTTTTATAAGCACTTTCTAAGTCTTCTTTAGTTAGTTTTTTTGTTTTATCATCTGCTGATGTTACTTTATAAAGTATTTCAAATCCACCTGCTAAATCAAGACCTTTTGTAATGCTATTAAAGATAAATGGTATTGAAACTGTTGCAAAGCATGCTACTGTTAACACTGAAACAAGTACAGTTGCAAGTTTAAATCCACTTTTTTCATATACTACTTTTGAGTCATATTTATCTTTATTAAATGCAAGTATTATATAGAAAATTATAGGAAGTAATATCATTCCTACTATGAATCCATTACTTTTATTAAACTTTTTACCAAGTTTTATATTAAAGTATACAGAAAACCATATATTAATAGGACTAATTAAAAATCCAAATATATAATACCACTTCAAATCTGCTTTTTCTAATAGCTTAACAAAGTTAAAAAATGGTATATAAGCATATCCTTTCTTAATATTTATTTTTGCAAATATTTTTGACAAGACAAAACATAGCGCTAAATAGCAAATTAAACTTATTAAAATTACTACCATTACATTCATTCTTTCACCTTCCTAAATACATCATCATTAGTACTAAGTATATCATTTACTATATCACAAAGTGCTAATCCTTCTTTTGTTGACCATATGTTTTTTACTAGATATTCAAATATTTCTTTATCACTTATTTTTATTCCTTTTTTATTTAATATTCTTCTTTTTGTGTTTAATGCAGGAATTACTTTCATATATAATTCTCTTGCACTTTTAAATTCAATATCCATATTTAGTCACCATTTTTGCCCTCGCAATATAATTATACAAAAAAATTACCCATTTTTAAAGAGGTAAAAGCATATATTTATTATATAAATGCTAGAAATGCTGTTTTTGGAGGCAAAATTAATGAAAATGAGTAAATTTATTAAAAGTACCTTAATTTTACTAGTTGGTGGATTTTTAACTAAAGTACTTGGAATGCTTATAAAAATAATAACTACTAGAATAATTGGAACAGAAACTCTTGGACTTTATATGCTTATAATGCCAACATTTAATTTATTTATAACACTTGCTCAAGGTGGACTTCCTATATCTGTTAGTAAAATAGTATCAGAAAATAAAAAAGATAACAAAAAAATTGTTTTTTCATCTATTTTTATATTAATATGTACTACATTCTTTCTAATGATACTTCTTATTTTTATATCTCCATTAATTGCTAAATTTCTTCATAATGATAGTCTCTCATTTCCAATAATGTGTATTGGTCTTACTCTTCCATTTATAAGTTTATCTGGAATAATAAGAGGTTATTTTTTTGGAAAAGAAAATATGTTCCCACATGTTCTTTCAAATAATTTTGAACAAGTTGTTAGAATTATTTTAAACATAATATTTTTGCCCCTATTATCTAATTATGAGCCAAGAGTAAGTGTTACATTTCTTATTTTATCGAATGTAATTAGTGAAACAACATCTATAATAATTTTATATTTCTTCTTACCTAGAAAAATAAAAATTACTAAAGAAATGTTAAAACCTGAAAAAATTATTATTAAGGATGTTTTAAATATTTCTATTCCAACAACAGGTTCTAGAATAATTGGTACTATTGGTTATTTTTTAGAGCCAATTGTTTTAACTAGTTTTCTTTTAATGAATGGTTATACAACTAATTATATTACATATGAGTATGGTGTTTTAACTGGATATGTTATGCCTCTACTCCTTCTTCCATCTTTCTTTACAATGGCAATAAGTCAAGCTACATTACCCGTTATTTCAAATGGATACGCAAATAATAAAATACCTTATGTTAAGAAAAAAATTAAGCAATCATTATTATTATCATTTGCTATTGGATTATTCTTTACTATAATTTTAATGATATTCCCTGAAATTTTTATGAAACTTATATATAACACAAATGAAGGCGTTTCATACATAAGAAAACTCGCACCATTTTTCTTACTACTATATATTCAAACACCTTTAGTATCTGTAATGCAAGCACTTGATAAAGCAAAAGATGCAATGTATAGTACTCTTGTTGGAAGTATTATAAAAATTGCATTAATTATTATTTTATCATTCTTCAAAATTGGATTATATCCTTTAGTAATTGCTACAGTTGTAAATATAATCTATGTTACTGTATTTAATTACATTAAGGTTAAAAAAATATTTAAAAATAAATAAATACAATATATTATTATTTTCTTAATATATATTCATTAATGTATTTGTATAAAAATGGAAGATTTAAAGAAAAATTAAGGCTTGATTGATTATACATATATTCTAATAAATCATTTGCATTAAATGATTTATTTAATTTTAGTAATGTTATTTTTTCTTTTTCTATTTTCTTATTAGATAATGTATGCATATTCCATTTTTCAATAGTATTATCTTCTATATTATCACAATATGTGTATACATATTTTAGTTGTTTTCTTGAAAATTTTTGATTTTTAACTTCATCAATATCATTATATTTAAAATCTATATTTTCTTTTAAATCTAAAAGTAAAAAAACACTTTCATTTAAAATATTATTGAGTTTTTTACAAGCGTACTCTATTCTTCTATCACTTTTTATCCAATTTTTAAATATAGTATCAACTATAACTTTTGGAAAAAATGATTTTGTCATAAAAAATGTACCACATCTATAAATAAAATTATTTTTTGGTCTTAAAACTAACCATTTAATCCAGGCATCCATTAAAATAAGTGTATTATCAAACCCTTCTGTAAAAAAGATTTTTTTACTTTTTTCTATTGCCATCGAATTTTTACCGATTCTAGGTTCTAATCCAAATTTAAATATACTATCAATATTATTCTTGTTTGTATAATGTAAAAAACATTTATTTTTATCTATTTTACTTATATCAATATTTTTAATATCATTATAATCCATATTTACCACCATATACTTTTGTATTTTTTCTAAATAATACTTAATTTTTTCATAATATTAGTCAATATAATTTATATCATAAATAATTATCATAGTCTATATTTTAAAATTTTTTTATGGATTTGTCTAGGAATTTTTTTATTATGTATCCTTTTAAATATTTATTAATTTTAAAATATTCCAACTTGAGGTCACATTTTGTGACTTCAAGTTTAACTTAAACAAATCATATTTTGTTAAATTCACATTTTTTATTCTTTTATCTTTTTTAGTATATTCTTTAAATATTCATTATCTTCTATTTTATTAATTGCGAAGCATTTATTCCCTAAATCTTTAAATGATGCGCCTGAATGATATAATACCTTTTTATCAACTATTACGAATCTATCATGAAACTTAGCACTGTATATTACTTTTAAATTATGATATTGTTTATTATATTTTTTTATATCTAAATCTTTTAATAAATTAAATTTTCTTGTAACGATAGTTACTTTTACATTTAGATTTGTAATCATGTCTAAAATACTTTTATCCGCATAATTATCTATTATAATTATTTCTTCTTTTGCACCTTTAAATATATCAATTAATAGTGAATATGCATCATATATTTGTCCTTCATAAAATATATGATTTATTTTTTCTTTTTCTTCTAACTTTGAAAATGACTCCTCTAATAAATTAATCCTTTCATTATCTTTTATAACAAGTTCATTTATATATTTCTGTTCTATCAAATTCGATGATATTATCTTTCTCATTTTTACAAATGCATCCATTATTCTTATACTTTGACTTATTGCTATTTGGGTATGTAATACACTTGATAACATTGCAATTCCTTGTTCTGTAAATACATAGGGTAATGATCTAATCATTTTATTTGCGGTTCCAGATTGGAACCACAATTTTTTCATTTCTTCTTCAGTTATTTGAAAATAAAAATTCTTTGGAAATCTTTCTATATTTCTTTTAACTGCTTTATTAATATCTTTAGTACCATTTTTACACTCATATAATTTTGCTAAATCAGAATCTAGCATTACTTGTTTTCCTCTTATCTCATATATCATATTTTCTATATTTAATTCTTCTTTTAATTCGTACATTTATCTTCTCCTATATTTTTGATTATTGTTTCTAAATACCATTTATCTTCAATTTTAGTAATTGCAAAACATTTATTGCCTAAATCTTTATAACTTGCTCCTGAATGATACAATACTTTTTTATCAAGTATTATAAATCTATCATGAAACTTATCACTATATATTATCTTTAAATTATGATATTGTTTATTATACTTTTTTATATCTATATCCTTTAGTAAGTTAAATTTTTTAGTAACAATAGTTACTTTTACATTTAAATTCGTAATCATATCTAAAATACTTTTATCTGCATAATTATCTATTATAATTATTTCTTTCTTAGCTTTCCTAAATATATCAATTAATAGTGAATATGCATCATATATTTGTCCTTCATAAAATATATGATTTATTTTTTCTTTTTCCTCTAATTTTGAAAATGATTCTTGAAGTAATTTTATTTCATTATCATGTTTAATAAGCATATTTTTCATATTATCTTGTTCTATTAAATTTACTGATATATATTTTCTCATTTTTACAAATGATCTCATTATATTAACACTTACTTCTGCTGCAACAGGTGTATGTAAAACAGTTGCAAGCATTGCAACTCCTTGTTCAGTAAATGCATATGGATTATACCTTTTTCCACCATAGTTAGTCGTTGAACTTGAGGTTTCAAAATGAAACCTCAAGTTTTCTGTTTCATTGTTAGTTAATTGAAAATAAAAATCATTTGGAAATTTTTTAACATTTCTATTTACTGCTAAATTAATTGATTTTGTTCCATTTTTACACTGATATAATCTTGCTAAATCTGAATCTAGCATTACTTGTTTTCCTCTTATTTCATATATCATATTTTCTATATTTAAATCTTCTTTTAGTTCGTACATTTATTTCTCCTATCTTTGATTATTTTTATTATTACTTTCTTGCAAATTCTTATTCTGTAAAAACTCGAGGAACTTTATATTTTTCACCTGTTTTTATTTTTGGTCGAAAATTTCGACCAAAGGTTTTTAGGTTCTTTTTCATCTAAATGAAATATATCCTCTTATACATAACCATTTTCTAAACTTGAAGTCGAAATTTTCGACTTCAAATCTGTAAACTCAATGTCATAAAAGTATTTTTAAAGATTTTGTATCATTTCTATTTACCTTTAATTCATTCTTTAGCTTGTACATTTATATCCTCCTATAATTATATTCTCTCTTTTTAAAGTAAATTCCACTAAAGATTAAAAAAAAGAAGATAAAAATCTCCTAATTTAACTTTTTTCATTATGTCTACTTACATTTAATATTATTCCTATACTTACCAAAGATAATATTAAACTAGATCCACCATAAGAAAGAAATGGAAGTGTTACACCTGTTATAGGAACAAGTCCTACAACAACTGCTAAATTTAATAATGTTTGAAAAGCCATTTGAAATGTTATACCAAAGACCAAATATTTACCAAATAAATTATCACAATTAATCGCAATTTTTATACATCTATGAAATATTATTATAAATAAAAATGCTACTATTAATATTCCAAGTATACCAAGTTCTTCACTTATTATTGAAAATATAAAATCCGTTTGTGGTTCTGGTAAATAAAAATGCTTCTGTACTGAGTTAAAAAGTCCAAGGCCTAAAAGTCCACCTGGTCCTATCGCATATAATGATTGTATTGATTGAAATCCTGCCCCTAATGGATCTGTCCAAGGATTAATAAATGACACTATTCTTTTTATTCTATATGGAGCTGCAATAATAAGACCAGCAAGTCCTAATAATCCTACTACACCTATTTTTACAAAGAACTTCATATCTACACCGGATACAAATAGTAAACCAACTACCCCTACTAATATAATTGCTCCTGTACCTAAATCTGGTTGAAGCATTATAAGACCAAAAGCAAGTAATGTAATAATTAATATAGGAAATACTCCCTTTACAATATGCCTTACATCCTTTGGATTAGAACTTAAATATTTAGATGCAAATATAATAATACCAAGTTTCATAAATTCAGATGGTTGTACTCCAAGTCCACCAATACCAAACCAACTTCTAGAACCATTTCTAATTGTACCTATCCCAGGAATTAATACTAAAATTAAAAGAAGAAAGCAAATTCCTAGTATAATGTTTGCTTTCTTCAAATAGTTCGTATAATCTACCTTTGATATTATATATTGTGCGATAAGTCCAATTACAAGAAAAAATGCTTGTAATTTTAAATATTTAAATTCATCATTAAATTTATATTCAGCCCATACCGCTGACGCTGAGAAAATCATAAGTACTCCAAACAGTGATAAAATTACCACTGCTATAAAAAGCTTATAATCTATTTTTTTCATTAATACCATACCCCATATACAAGAGCGCCTGTTCCAAGAATAAATCCTACTACATAAAATAATCTTACTATGTCAGTTTCGCTCCATCCTAATTTTTCAAATGTATGATGTATTGGTGTCATTGGAAATAATTTTTTTCCTCTTATTTTTACTGATGCAACCTGAAGTATTACGCTAAGTGTTTCAATAACAAATACACCACCTACTACTATTAATGACATTTCTCTATGAGTTAATATTGCAAGTGTTGCAAGTACTGCACCAAGTGCGAGTGATCCAGTATCACCCATAAACACTTTGGCAGGATGACTATTATATACTAAGAATCCAAGAAGTCCTCCAACAAGTATAAAACAAAATACTGCAACATCATCATAACCTGCTAGCCATCCAGAATTCCAAGCAATCATACCATATACTAAAATTGCTATTGCAGAAAGTCCTGCAGCAAGGCCATCAAGTCCATCTGTTAAATTAACTGCATTACTTGTTCCAACAAGCATAAATAATATAAAGAATCCATACATAAATCCTAAATTAATTTTTAAATTAAGTGCATATATTTCTATTTCTGGATTAGATCCATTTCTTATATAAACATAAAAGAACATAATTGCAATTACTACTTGTGCTAAGAACTTTTGCATTCTTGTTAAACCTTTTTCATTACATTTATATTTTACTTTTAAGAAATCATCTACAAATCCTATAAGACCATATCCAAAAAATACAAATAGTATTATAAGTAAATTACTTGATATCTTAAGTTTATTAGTAAAATATAAAACAAATATTGTAATTATTGTTGATAAAATAAATATTATTCCACCCATTGTAGGGGTTCCACTTTTTTTCTCATGAGCTTTAACAAATATACTTGTTTTTTGTCCTACTTTAAGTTTTCTAAGCCATGGAATTAATATTAATCCCAAAATAACTGATGCCATAAATCCTATCATTAAAGCTAATACTGATTTTGCGAGTACATACATATTAAACACATCCTTCTATTTACAAAAATAATTATATCATAACTAGATAATTTTTTTATAAATATTTTAATTATTTTACATTTTTATTTTTTATCTCCAAGTAATATTCTTATTTTTGTACCTTCATATACTCTTTCTCCTGCGGATGGCGACTGGAATAATATGTATTCTCCCGTGCCAGTATATTGTACATCAAATTTCTGTAAACTTCCTTTTACATCACTTAATTTTTGGTTTACAACATTAGGTACTTCAGCATATCTTTTATCCCATAATTGATAATTTTTTTCTTTAGCATCTTCACTTTTAGGAATATTTAATGCATTAATAGAGTCTTCTAATATTGCCTTTGCAATTGGTGCTGCAACTGTTCCACCATATTGCACTATTCCTTTAGGATTATCGATTGCAACATATACAACTACTTTAGGATTATCTGCTGGTAAAAATCCAATAAATGATAATATATAATTACCAGACATATATGCACCATCTTTAACTTTTTGAGCAGTTCCTGTTTTACCACCTACTCTATATCCATCTATAAATGCATTCCTACCTGTACCATTTGTAACAACACTTTCAAGTGCAAGTGCTGTTTTTTTACTTGCTTCTTCACTTATTACTCTTCTTACCATCTGTGGTTTATTAGTTACAACCGCATTATTTGTTTCTGGTTCTGTTATACTTTTTACTATATATGGTTTAAATAATTTACCACCATTAATTGCAGCTGATACTGCGGTTATCTGCTGTATTGGAGTTACTGATACACCTTGACCAAATGCAGTAGTTGCAAGTTCAACTTCACCAACTCTATCAAGTTTAAATATTATTCCTGTCGCTTCACCATTTAAATCTATTCCTGTTTTTTTACCAAATCCAAATTTTTCAATGTAACTAAATAATCTTTCTTTACCAAGTCTTTGTCCTAAAGCAACAAATCCTGGGTTACATGAATTTTCAACAACTTGAAGAAATGTTTGCGCACCATGGCCTTTTGTTTTCCAACATTTAATTTTTGCATTTGCTACTCTTACACTACCTCCGTCATAAAAGTGATCATTTTGTAAATCAACTGTATTTTCTTCTAATGATGACGCAAGGGTTATTATTTTAAATGTTGATCCTGGTTCATAATTCATCCATATAGGAAGATTTCTATTTATTTCTTCTGTACTATAATTTTGATAATTTGATGGTGAAAAATTAGGTCTTGAGCTCATACCTAGTATTTCTCCTGTATTTGGATCCATCGCTATCGCAAGTGCATGTTCTGGATTATATTTACTTACTGCATTATCAAGTTCTCTTTCTATCGCAAGTTGTATATCATTATTTATTGTAAGAGTTATATTCATGCCATCTTGTGGTTGTTCATATATTTCACTTAATTTTAACTTATTACCTTTGGCATCCGAATAATATTTAATTGAACCATATTCTCCAGTTAAATACTTATCATATTGTAGTTCAAGACCTGATAATCCTTGGTTATCAATTCCAACATAACCTAAAACATGTGATAAATTAGTATCATACGGATAATTTCTTTTAGATTCCTTTACTAAATAAACTCCATCTAAATTTAAAGCTGCTATTTTATCTGCAACTTCAAATGATAATCTTCTTCCTTCTGGATGTACCCTTTCTATAGATGTTTTTTTATTAACATGTTTTTCCATTTCTTCTTCTGTTACATTAAGAATACTAGCTAATTCTTTTGTTACTTTTTTCTTATCTGTTATTTGATTTGGTATTAAGACTAAACTTGTTGTTGTAACATTATCCGCAAGTACAACTCCATTTCTATCATATATTAACCCTCTACTACCTTCTATAGGTAAATTACGACTCCAAAGTTCACTAGATAAATTAGACAGTTTGTCATACTCAAATACTTGTATATATATTACTTTCCCTATTACTACTAAAAATAAAATAATTACTACTACAAAAAATAATCTTATTCTAACATGTATATCTTTGAAAAACACATAATTCACCTCTAATAAAATATATGAAGGCAAGTCCAAATTAGAACAAGATAAAAAGTAGATGATTAGTCTACTTATATAATATTTTATATTTAATTTTTTTCTTCTATTGTTTCTATTTTCATAATAAGAAGAATATTTAGTAAATTCACCATGTGAATCACCTATACTTCTTTCTAGTAGTAAATAACTTTTAACATTTACATTAATCATAATTAGATTTTTTAAATTTATTTCTAAATTTGTTTTATATTGTCTATTTTAATTCTTTACTTGTTATTTCTGTTATATCATAAAAACCTATTACTTTACCATTATTTAAAATAATTTTTTTATTTACACTATCTATTTTTTTAATTTTTCCTGTATATTTAAAATATTTACCCCCATCTTTTTTAGTATCATTTACAAAATATGTTATAGAAACAAAAGAATCTAGTTTATTATTTTTGATTAAGAAATTTAGTTTATTATTTATTTCTTCTTTTTTATCTTCACTTATTTCTATTCTTTCATTTACTACTCTTGATACTTCTTTTACCATATCATCATATCCCGTAAGAGCAGAAAAAGGATTAAACTGCGCTGCCCTTTGCATTTTACTCATTCTTTTATGATATTTTGGTTCATAATGAGGTAAATTAATTATTGAATCATATTTCATCCTTTATGACCTCCAACTTGCATATTTCTCTCTTTCATAGTTGCGCCTTCTTCTAGACTCATTGCTTTTAGAATTATATTTTTACCATATTTGTTTTTTAAATCAATAACTGCTTTTTGAAGTTTTATTTCATCATTTTGCTTTTCTTTATCTTCTTTCTTCTCTTCTAAAACTTTATTATTATCAGAAAACAAATCTAACTGACTAAAATTAACTTCTTTTTTAGCATCTTTTTCATCTATTACATTGCATGCACATATATTTATTCTTCTAACGAGTAAATTTTTATTTATTATTTCATCATATAACTCTAAACATTTACTTGTAAGTATTTTACTTGATGAAGTGCTATAGTCAAGAGTTTTATGACCATGTGCAGGTTTTGGTACTCTTCTTCCATAATAATCAGTTACTATGTCACCATCATAAGAAAAAGTATTATCTATTTCATATCCTATCATTAATACTATAGAATTAGTCATTTTTTCTTTTTCTGTTAATTCTAATGCCAGTGAATCAATCATTTCTGAGACTATTAATCTAGCCTTTTTATAATCATATGGGCAGTGTAATACTTGTCCATTTGAAATACTGTTATTTTCAGGCTTATAACTTTTTATATCTTTTATAGTTGTTGTTTCATATCCCCAAGCATGATCTATTAATAGTTCTGCATTAACACCAAAAAGTTTATATAATAAGTTTTCATTTTGAATGCTCATTAAAGCCACATCACCCATTGTATACATATTATTTTCTTCTAATTTTTTTGCGTATCCCTTTCCTACTCTCCAAAAATCAGTAAGTGGTGTATGGTCCCATAACTTTTTTCTATAACTCATTTCATCAAGCTGTGAAATTCTAACACCTATTTCATTTGGTAAAGCATGCTTCGCAACTATATCCATAGATACTTTTGCTAAATACATATTAGTCCCTATTCCTGCGGTTGCGGTTATACCTGTTTTATTATATACATCTTTTATAATCATACTTACAAGTTCTTTAGGTGTCATTTTATACATATTAAGATAATTAGTGATATCACAAAATACTTCATCTATTGAATACACAAAAATATCATCTTTTGATAAATATTTTAAATAGATATTATATATTTCAGAACTATATTTCATATAAAGTTTCATTCTAGGACTCGCAACTATATAATCTAGTTCCAATGATTTATTATTTTTTTGTTCACTATTTTTATACGATTTACCTATAAATTTTCTATAATTATTATTTTTTCTTCTTTCAATATTTACTTTTCTTACTGCGCTTACTACTTCAAATAATCTTGCTCTACCTTTAAGTCCATATTCTTTTAAGGATGGACTTACTGCTAAACATATTGTTTTTTCTGTTCTAGATTTATCAGCCACTACTAAATTTGTATCGAGCGGATCAAGATTTCTTTCAGCGCACTCTACTGATGCATAAAAACTTTTTAAATCTATACACATATAAACTTTATTCATTTTTATGCACCTTCTTTCTAACTAATTATATCATATTTTATTTTTTATGAACATAGGTTCGTATGTATTTTAAAACAAAAAAGAATTTTATTTATTTAATCCTTTTTTACTTATACTATTATTTAATGCATACTTTGATACATCCTTAAAATTATCATCATAAGGATATACTGTTTGTCCAAATCTTAACCACATTCCTGACCAAGATTTTTCTTCTGAAAGTAATTTTTTAACTAATTCATTTTCTAATAAATCATTGCCCTCCTGTTTATTTAAATCAACACAACCTTCTTCATCATATAATTTACTTTGTAAATCACATTCTAATTTATCACATTGATAAGCAAACATTGCCTCTTTTGTACTATGTGAATCAAATTCTGTAAATAAATTTTCTATTTCTTTACCATCTAATAAACCGCATAATATTTTATGAACTGCTTCCTTTTCTCTTTTTGCTTTTTCCTCTTTAGATATTTCAAACATTGTTAAATCACCAATAACTATTTCTCCAAGTTCATGAACTGCTAACATAAATACAACTTTCATAATATCAATGTCATATTCATATTCTGACTTCATAGCAATTGCAAGCATTTGAACACCAAAAATATGTTCTGCAACACTTTCTACTCTTTCTCTTTCAACATTCCAGATTTTACATCCAGTTCTAATAACATTTTTTAATTTATTACACATAACATAGTATTTTATTACATTTTCTTCTTTTGACACATAGCTTCCTTCTTTCTGGTTAAATATAATATCATAATAAGAAATATAATTCAACTTAATTTTACAAATTTTCTTTTATTTCTGGAAACAAATCATATAAATTATATCCTAGTAAATTATCAAAATATTCTTTTAATTTGTATGTTTCTTTTACATGATATTGTGTATTAGAAAAAACTCCTTTTCTTAAAACAATATCGATTAATCTTTTATCCATTGTTAATGTTTTGGTAGTACACATTAAATCAAATAAGTTTATTATTTTTTCTTCTATCGTATATTCATGTTTTTCTATAAAATCTGTTAAAAATGGATTTTTTTCTTTATCTGGTACACCTCCAGCAGTGCATAAAATATCATTATTTAAATATGAATGGGTTAAGCATATATTAGCGTACTCTTCATCATATCCTTTATTTTTTAAATATTCATATCCTCTCATTACATGTCCATGGGATTCACCAGTATATTTACCTATATCATGAACGTAACCTAAAGTAATTACTTTGTCTACATCTACATTATGTCCTTTTTCTTTTAGTGCTTTTGCAAGTATTCCAGCACTATCACCAACACATATTGAATGTTCTATCCATCTATCATCCTTTGCATTTTTTCTTTCTATTTCTAATAGGTTTCTTGCTTCTTTACTTGTTAATATCATAGTTCATACTCCTTTATTTCACAATTTTTAAGTCCACTTACATTTAAAAGCATACCATCTTCTGGTAATTCTTCAAAATAAAATTGCATTGCTCTTGCGACTGCACCATGAGTTACAATTAAAATATTCTTGTCATAATATTTTTCTTTTATTTCGTCTAAGAATGAATGTGTTCTTTTGAACAAAACAGGTAATGTTTCAAGTCCATCAACTACGTTATCTGAATAATAATTATAGTATTCCTTAAAATAATAGTCATCAAGAATTGTATTAGTTAATACTCCTCCATCTCTTTCAATTAATCTATCATCATAAATAACTGGAATATTATTAACATTTATTATTTCACATGTATGTTTTGTTCGTTTCATTGGAGAACATATTATTAAATCAATATTTAATTCTTTTACTTTTTCTCTTGCTTGTTGTGCCTGTTCTATACCCATTTCATTTATATCTTCATCTAATCTACAATTATACTTATTTTCTACATTACATTTTGTTTGTCCATGTCTTACAATATAAATCTTCATTTTTGCACCTCTTTCACGATTTTTTATCTTTTATATCTTTAATATCATATCTCTATAATGTACTTTAAATCCCATTTTTTCATATAAATGAATCGCAGGATTATTACCAAATACTTCAAGTTCTATATCTCTATTCATATCTTTAGCAATATCAATTATTTTTTTAATTACTTCTTCACCAATGCCTATATTTCTATATTCTTCATCTATGTAAAGTCTATTTATATATAAAGTGTGTTGATTTAACACTTCATCATCTCTTAAGTCCAACCCAACAAAACCAACCATAATATCATCTTTTAATATTTTATAATAAAATTCATTTTCACCGAATTTTATTTTTACATCATAATTACAGTTATATAAATCATCTATAGTATCATGATGATGCCATATTTTATATATCCATTCTATAAAATATTCGTTTTTTTCTTTTTCTAATTTAATATTATTTTTCATAAAATCACTTGCTTTCTATCTTCAATCATAATATATGTTATTTTGTTTTAATCAGTTTTTAACAATATTTCTCATTTTTTCATCTTCTAAAAATCATATTCATATATTTTACAGTTTTCATTAATGTTTGATGAATTTCCATTCTTAGGTATTCCATTAAAATACCAATATATAGCCCTTGATATTCCACCATGGGTTACTAATAAAACATTCTTATTTTGCAATTTTATTTCATCTATAAACTCTTTAACTCTTTCATAAACACTTTTCATCGTTTCTAATTCTGGATATTTTAAATCAGAATTATAATTCCAAAATATATCCCAATCTAAATTTTTAAAAGGAATATTTTCATATATTCCCATATTTCTTTCTTTTATTCTTTCATCTATTATAACAGGAATATTTTTATCTAAATTAAATAATTCTAATGTATGTTTTGCTCTTTCTATTGGAGAACAGTATATTATGTGTATGTCTAATTTTCTTAAATCTTCTCCTATTTTTTTTGCCTGAATGATTCCATTTTCATTTAATGGTTCTTCTTCTGTCGCAATAAGTTTCTTTTTTCCCATATTAGTTTCACCATGTCTTATTACATATAATTTCATATATAGCTCCTTCTATTTTTTATAGTTCATATATTTTAATTTCACAATTTTTAAGTCCCCTATTTAAAAATTTACCTTCTTTTATTCCTTCAAAATATCCACTAAATGCTTTTGATACACCAGAATGCGCTACTATTAATACACTTTTATAATTTTTAGTTTTTAATTCATCTAGAAAATCATATACTCTTCTAAAGAAATCTTGAATATTTTCACTTGTTCCATATTTAATTTTTGTATAGTAATTCCAATATTCTTCTCTGTTTGTATAACTTATTGGTTTACCATTTAAATCACCTGGATTTCTTTCTTCTAATCTATTATCTATTAAAATATTCTTATTCTTAGCGTTAATTATCATAGATGTATGTTTTGCTCTTATTAATGGTGAAGAAATTATAATATCATAATCTAAATCTTCAATAGTTCTTTTTAATTCTTTTGCCTGAATGATTCCATTTTCATTTAAATCCTCATTTTCATTACTATACACTTTGAGTGCATTATGGGAAACTTCACCATGTCTTACAATATAAACCTTCATTTTTTGCACCTCTTTCACGATTTTTTATCTTTTATATATCAATTATTTCTTTAATTACTTATTAAGCAATATCCATATTTCTATACTATTCATCTATATATAGTCTATTTATATTGTCTTATTAAAAACTTTTTTATTTACTTTATTTGCAATTACGTAAGTTATTATTATTAAAATGCATATAACCATATATAAATATTTAAAAGTCCACATTCCTTTAATAACACATTCTCTACATACAAGCCACGTAATAAAGTAAAAAATACTCCTAACTATAAAATAAGTTCTATTTACAACTAAATATTTTTTCCTATTGTTTGATGAATATGCGCTTATTATACTGCCCCATATTGGGTCACCTAAAGTTCCAGTAAAAGCTGTAATAATATATGCGGCTAAAATTCCTTGCCATGACATTATTATAGATGAAATAAGAAAACTAATTGTATCTATCAACGCAATTATAGTTTCCGAAAGTATTAGTTTTCCATTTTCTTTTATTTTATTTAATACCTTTCCTGATATTATGAATAATAACATTGCTTCAAGAAGCGTATATATTGCATTTAAATACCCAACTTTATTTGTTGTAAGAGGTAATAATTCCTCAAATGCACCCCATGATATACACCATAATCCCGCTAATATTCCAAATAATGTAGTAACCAATATTTCATTATTTTTTTCTTTTTCATCCAAAGTTTCTGAAGAATCTATTGATTCCATAACATCTTCGTTTTCTACATTTTTTAATTTTAAACTTATTACAGTTCCAAATATAATTAATACAAAATATCCAATAAAATATGCTGCCCTGCTTAAATCATATATGTATTGACTAGTTACTAATCCTAAGAAACCTCCTATAACTTGTGCTCTTTCTTCTTCAATAAAACAAGATGATTCTAATTCTTTATTTGAAGTATTTAGCTTAGTTACAGACGATGCTTTTATACCAGATAAAATACCCATAATAATGGTAAAAGTATATATTGTATAAACTGTTTTACATCTTGAAATAATTAATCCTAAAATCAAAAACATAATCATATGAAATATATGATATTTTTTATAATTGACTTTTATTGCGAAATTCATAATAAACTTAAAGCAACGAGATATAAGTTTTGCAAATTCAAAAACTATTGGAACTGATACTGCAACCCAAGGAGTGACATTATTTGAAAGTAAATATAAAACAATAATTCTTATAAAGTAATAATTAATAAATGAATCTATTATACAACTCCATCTTACCAGATTTATATAACTACTATTTTGTTTCATTAATTCACCATTATCTTATAAATTATGTTATAGTACACATCATACCATGAATAAGCACGGTATATATTATCACTAGTGCATGATTTATTATAAGATGCATTAAAGCATACTACTGGTATTTCTTTTGATATATTATTTATATTTTCTACTTTATCTTCAATCATAATATCTATTTTATTTTCTTTACATATTTCTAATTTATCTTCTGGTGCGAATATTATCTTGTCATAATGTATGTTATTTTGCTTTAGCCAATTTTTAACAATATTTCTCATTCTTTCTCCTTCAGGAGTATCTTTATCCGTTAAAAATCTAGCAGTTATTATATATATTTCAAATTCTTTTTCTTTTAATTTATCAATTACTTCACCTGAAAATTTTCTAGCTGGTTCATTTACTGCATAATCATACAAATATTCTTTCCAAAATTCTGAATCCATTTCATTTGTTAAATTAAAAACAGTATCACTATCATATCCATCTGGATTTACAATATTCTTATTATATTTTAAGAAATATTTACTCCCATAATCAAGTTGCCATTTTTCAAAATCTGTTAATACTCCATCTATATCTATTCCTATTCTCATTATTATTTTTTCCTTTCTTTTAAAAGTGCATATATACTTGTTAATAATATCAACATATAACCTATTATCATAAATGTACTTCCATAAAAAATATAATATGTACCATATAAAATACCTACTATAACTCCTGATATTCTGATTAATTTCATATCATCCTTCCATAAGCAATAAGCTCTTGCCATTGATGCTACTCCTGGCAAAAGTGATATATAACCATTCCATGTAAATACACAACTAATAACAATTATTAATTCAAATATTACCAAAATTAAATTATAAATATTTTTAGAAAATTTATTATTGTTTAAAAATAAATATGTTCTTATTAAATTTATTAAACTTAAAATGACACCTGTATATGCTTTTATTAAAATATCATATATACCTTCAAATATACAATTAAATGATTGAATAATTAAAGACTTTTTTCATGTTTTAACAACCATACTTATTATAGTTGCCAAAAATGCTAAAACACTAAATATCATCTATTTATACCACCAATCAATTTAATAATTCTTTCTTTTGCCATTTTTATCACCTTTTTCCTAACTTCTTAAATAAATCACTATAAATTTTATTTCTATTTAACTTTGTTACAAATGTTATTTTGTTTTTTACATTTGTCATTTTATAAGATGTATCATCATTTATAACTGGAGTGCTTATCTCTTTTGTTTTAAACCATTTTTTATTTATCATATAAGCAATAACAGATATATCCCAAATAACTCTTTCTTCTTTATATGGATGATATCCATCATTACAAAATCTTTCTATTAAATATTTATTAAGTTCATTTTGTATTAAATTATCCTTTAACGTGCTTATATCTATTTTTAAAGCTGATACTACATTTCTGCATGGTAATACAGTTAATTTAACATTAGAATTAAAAACAATTTTTACTGCTTCTACATCTTGTCTAAAGTTATATTCCATATTGTCTTTATGAGAAAGATCATTTCCTCCAAGCCAAATAATTTGTATTTTGTTAATTATCTTAGGCTCTTTTTTTATTGCGAGCGCAATATTAGTAATTGCTCCTATGCTAAGTAAATATGTCATATCATTTTTAAGTGCAATTTCAATAATTTTATTAACCGCCTCATTTTCATCATCATATCCATTTTGTATATAATCTAATGAACCTTTAAATACTTTATTTTCAGAATTAAAATTTAACAAATTACATAATTTAAGTATTTCATTATAACTTAAGTCTTGTCCTTCTTTAACTGTTACATCAAAATTTTTATGTGAATATGGCGCAGTTGTAATTGCCTCAATATTAAACATATCTCGTGATTTTAATAGATATGAGAGTGCAAAAAGATCATCTGCTTCGTTATATATATCTGTATCTAATATAACATTCATTCTATTACTATATTTTTTTATATTTTCATATATTTCTTTCCAATTATGTACTCTTACACTTCCATCTACATCCTTATTGTATGGTGTATCTATAATAAAAGTAGTAATTCCATGTTTAATCATATCTAAGCACAATCTTTTTGAATCATCTATCATTATAGATATATTATTTTCTAAACAAACTTCTGTTTTTGAATGACTGTTTTTAGCATTTACAAAAAATATTTTATCATAATAAATATTATATTTTTTTAACCAATTAACTGTCATATTATATGGATCAGAATAATCACCATTTTCTCTTCCTGTTACTATATATATTTCAAAGCCTCTTTCTTTTAATTTTCTTATGTATTTAGCACAATTTTTAATTGGTTTTAAATTAGTGGAAATTCTTTCTATATTTTCTTTATAAAACTTCTTTTCTTCTTCATCTGTCCAGTTAAATTTTTTCCTTATATATTCATTTTTATTTACTATACCATTGCCATTTATTTCTTTATCATGAATAATATACTCTCTTAATAATTCTTCGCTAAAATTAGAAAGAACATTATCTATATCTATCCCTATTCTCAAAATATCACTCCTACTATTTTCAATATAATTATAACATTTTTTAGGTATAAAAAAAAGGAATAATTGACTACTATTCCATCTTCTTTCTTATAACATTTCCTTTTTTATCTACTTTAAAATTGAATTTAAAAAATATACTTACAGTAATAAATTGATATATTGATGAACAAACTTGCCCTATGCCAGTACAAAAAGGAGTTTTTGTTAATGATAAAAGCATTCTAAGAAATAGTGAAAATATTTTGTTTCCTGTTGTTTTAAATGAGGACCATTCTAATTGTAAATAACATGTTTTTATTCTATATATAGGATATATAAGAAAATTAACTATTTCAAAAACAAAATATATCATCGTTATTTTAAAATCTAAATCATAAAATCTATATAATAAACTAAACATTATTAAACTTGTTAAAAATAATATACTTAATAACTTATATGCATTACGTCTATGTTCTTTATAATTAAAATTATTCTTGCTTATATCAATTGTTGCATTTGTTACTATTGCATCTGCTGTGTCCCACTGTGTATCTGTTATGAGAGCCACAAATGTAAGCGCTAATGTATATTTTTCTCCGAAGTTTATCGCATTACTTAATCCAAATAAAAATATCAATAAAAAACCAATATTATTAAAAAGTTCTACAGAATCATATTTTATACATTTAAATATATTTAATTTCAACTTAAATCTATCACTATTTTTAATAATTATATACAAAGTAAATAAGAAAAGTGGAATTAATGTTGTTGTTACTATAATACTTTGATTTTTTGTAATTAAAGATGTTCCTATTAATAATACAAAATTTAACAAGTTAAATATAATTGAATATTTATTAGCAAGTTTATTTTGACCCTCATAATATAGTTTATTTAAAATGAATGAAAATTCCAAACTAATAAATATCTCTATTACAGAATATATTGCAAATGTTTTATATATATTTACATCCATATTCATAAAATTAATATATCCATCTATATTTAGTAATATCAATAAAAATGTTATTAAAGATACAATACTTCCAATAACAAGTCCTGACATAACTGCATCTTTATTTTTATCTTTTTCTTTACTTATATTTGCTCCTGTTGAAAATACCGACCTAAATATATAATAAATAAACTGAAGTGGATATGTAAGCGTAAATATATTTATTAAATTTTTATCTACTATTATTCCAAGTAAAAACCATAATATAATTGGTATAAATGATAATAGTGATAAATCAAAACTAATTCTTAATAATCTTTTCATAAGTTAATCTACTCCTAAATACTAATCTATATTTTATATTATAACATAATTTCAAATGACTTAAATGCTTATCTTATTGACATCTCTATTTTATTATAATATACTAGTTTGTAAAAATCATTAATTTAAATTTGTATAGTTAATCAGGAGGTTTTTATGAAAGATTATTCATTAAATAAATATGACAAAAGGGACTTTATCTTAAATTATATGATTGAAAACGATCAAATTAAAATTAGATATGCAGATAATAAAACTCATACTATTCCCTATACTAGTCATAATGAAAAGAAAATAATAAAAAAAATGAAACTTCAAGTTCTAAACTCAGGTAAATTTGAAGATGAACAAAAAGAAAATGTAAAAAAATATATAAAATGTTTAATAGCTAATATTGTTATACTTGGTTTAAACATTTTATCAATAGTATATTTAGATGGTGGAATGATATCATATATAATTTCTATTATCAGTGCTTTTACTCTTGAAGCTTATACATGTAATATTATAAAAATTAAAAGAGCATTAGAAGACATAGAAAAAAATAAACTATTAATAAATAATGAAGAAGAAATTAATAAAAGCATTGTAGAAAATAAAAATATTTTAAATAATGTAGATAAAGAAGTAACAGAAATAATACAGTCAGCTAGAGATGAAAATAATGCAATTAATATAAGTAGTATTGAAAATTTAAAATTAAAAGAATTAAAATCATTACTTGAAATTATTCTTAGAGAAAAAGAACTAGGTTTTGACTCTTCTATTGATGATAATGAAGAAAAGAATTCTTATGATGATAAACCTTATACTTTAAATATGAAAATATGAAAAAACAATACTTATATACCAGTATTGTTTTTTTATATAATATTATATTAAATTAATAAAATTATATTGACAAAATTATATCTATAATGTTATATTGTTCGTGCAGTAAAGGATAATAAATAATGACAAACGTAGTCAATATTTATTTTTATTATCATATTATATTATTGGTTATTTTAGGGGGCATATATGAATTACAAAAAAGTTTTAGACAAATTACCTAATATGTATATTTTAATAACTGATAAACAAGATAAAATTGTTTATCCTAAAAATAAAAAAAAGCTAAAATTGATTAAAAAAATATATAAAGGTTTTAAAAAAGAAAAAGGATATTGTAAATATAAAGATAGTTATTATGAAATAATAAAAAAAGAACATATTAAAAATAATAAAATATATAATCTAATGTATTTAAAAAATATTACTGAATTAATTAATCTACAAAGTAAATATGAAACAGATGAATTAACAACAGTACTTAATAGAAATGTTGTACTTAATAAAATCGATGAATTTATATTACAGAATAAATCTAATTTTTCAATTATTATGGGTGACATAGATGATTTTAAATTAATTAATGATACATATGGTCATATTGTTGGAGATATAGTTTTAAACAGAATTGGAAAATTATTAAAAGATGAATTAAATGATTGTTTAATAGGTAGATATGGCGGTGAAGAATTTATTATATTAATGCCAAATACAAGTGATAGCTTTAATAGAATAGATACTATTAGAAGACTTATTTCAGAAATGTCTATTGAGTATAATAATGGTGTTATTGATAATATATCAATGAGTTTTGGAATATGTAATATTAGTGAAAAAGAAAATAATAATGATATTAAAAAATTAAGAAATAGATATATCGATAATGCAGATACCGCTTTATATAAAAGTAAAAGCAATAACAAAAATCAAGTTACAGTATATTAAAAAGTGTCAATTGACACTTTTTTTATTTTCATTTTCTATCCATTTCATTATTACATTTACTATATAATCTATTTCTTCTTCTGAAAGAGTTTTATTCATATCTATTTTGTGCCATTTATAAAGACAAGATCTACAGCAGGTTGCAGTTGCGTGCTGTGATATAAATACTGGATGTCCTTTATATGGTGTTTGCTTTCCATCATTATTTATTACTTTAGGAGCAAGTCTTTTTGTAATAAAATCTTTAGCGTGTTCTCTTATTTTATCCATACCTTTATCTTTTATATATTCTTTATCTTTTTCTTTTAAATGAAAACTACTTCTAAATTTTGATTTAGATAATGAATATAATATTTTATCAATATTTTTCATAAAATCACCATATATATATTAACACAAAAAGTAACAAAAAAGTCACTTATTCAGTAGTATAATCATCATCACAACTAATATTTATATATTCTCTATCGCCTATATTCGTTTTTTTAGTATAACATCTATTAGTATAAGAACCACAATCTAATTTATCATTACTAGCGTTATATCTACACATACTTCCAGTATCATCAGATATCTTATATTCTAGATTATATACTTCATAAATATTATTTTCTTTTTTATAATCAAAATTATATAATTTTCTAAGATTATCCATTAATTTATTAGTAGTATTTTCATTAGCAGTTATTTTTAAATCAAAATAACCAAAATCATAATTTCTAATTATATTATTCTTTAAATCTTTTATAACTTGCGATATTAAATTAACAGAACTTTCTTGATGTCCATAAATAGTTAAAACATTCATTTTATATTCAATTATACTATCTTTATCCATTTTTAAATATTTATCATCATATATACCTGATATTTTAATTTTATCATCTTCCATATTATTATCTATTTCATACTTATAACTTGTATTTAAATAATAACTGTCACTATTAGTAATAAGCATATTATCTTTATAATTAATTTCTTCTGAATGACTCTTTAAATTTAAAATATCATCCATATTATCAACAATTTTAAAATCTTTAATTCCAAGAGCAAATATACCAATACCTATTCCTGATACAATTATACTTGTTAAAAATGTTATTAATAATATTTTATAATTATATTTTTTATCAAATATAAACCCTATTATTAACATTAGTATTATTACATTTATTATAAGTAATGCTAATATTGCAATTGTACTTCCAATAAATATAGCATTTGAAAAACTAAAATAAATCGAAATTATAAAGAAAATTGCAAGCATTAATAATGTAAACATAAAGAATAATCCAAAGAAAAATACAAATACTTTAACAAACATAATTATTATTTTAGAAAGCACTGATAAAAAAGCAAATGGTCTAGTATTTTCATCTCTAATAATAATTCTATCTTTTTTATTTTCTTTTATTTTACTTTTTTCTTCTTTCTTTTTATCATCTTTTGTATCTATTTTTTCTTCATTAATAATTTCATCATAATAATTTAAATATCTTATTTTAAATACATGAACTAAAACTATAAATGAAATTATTGTCCAAATAAGCATAAGAACACTTTTAATTATTCCATTAAATATTTCCATTCCTTTTTCAAATGGATAAAATCCACTTAAAACTCCCTCTGAAAAGCCAACAAATAAATATCCTAAAACTAGCATAATAAGTGCGATTATAATCATTTCTATTACACATTTAAATCCACTTGTAAATTTCATTCTAGAAAACATATTAATTGTTTTAGTAATAAAATCTAAAAATGAATCAACCATTACATTTATATTATTTTTACTTTTTCTTTCTATACTTTCTACATCAGTTATATTATCATTAATAAGATCATCCATAGTACATTCAAATATATTACATATTTGTACTATCTTATCTGTTTCAGGATATGTATTATTACTTTCCCATTTTGAAACGCTTTGTCTTGATACACCTAATTTCTCTGCAAGTTCTTCTTGAGACAATCCTTTCTTTTTTCTTAAGGCAATTAACTTATCACCAAATTTCATATTTTTTCCTCCTTTTCATTTTTAATTTTATATCATTTTAAGGTTGCATTCTAGCAACTTTACTTGGTATTTTTGTAAAGTTTCAGTTGCATTACATTTATTATAACAAAAAAAATAGTTCATTTGAACTATTTTATTATATCTTTAATTTGTTTTACTAAAGTATCTTTTTCTGCACCACTTACATATATATAATAACCATTATATTCTTCTTTTGTCATATTATTTAACATATCTATTTTAGATTGATTATTATTTGGTTTTTCTTCTCCTTCAAATCCTGCTTGTGTAACTCTATCTATTAATACACTTACATATGTATCTAATGCACTTTTTACTCTTTTCTCATTTCCTTTACTTGGTTTTACTGCTAAATACATATTTTCACTTGGGTCATTATATGCTGGAATACTTCCAACATAATCTGATACTTCATCTTTTATTAATCCCAATGATGTTAATAATATATTTTCATCAATTGTTTGTAAATTTTCTAATGTTTCTTTATCTTTTACATTACTTATTATTTCTTCATTCTTTCCTTCATTTTTTTCATCTATTGTCTTTCCACATCCTGTTAATAAAACTATTCCTACTAATAATACTATACCTATTTTTTTCATTTTTTTCTCCTCCTAATTACAACTATAATATATTTTCTTTTTAAATGCTGGACTTAGTCCATTAGTTCCTGTACATGATGCTCCTACCCATTCGCCATCATTTGGCGGTCTATATTCGTAGCCATTATGTTTTCCTATTGTATATTTATAACATCCTTTCATTTCTGGTCCATATGTTTTTTCACAATTTTTTTTATTACTTGGTGTATCATCATCAGATTCTTGTTTATCATATTTATTTACTAAATATATTCCACCTTTACTGTATACATAATCAAAGTAATATCCTGTATTATTTTTGTCTCCATTTAATCTTGTTTCTACTTTATCTGTATAATAATCTAAATCATCTATATATTCTGAATCAAATCCATCCGTTTGTTCAGTTCCGTTTACTACCACCTTATTTGAATAGTATGATGTACTTGAATCATAGCTTGATGATATTGGACTTACACTTGTTCCAGTTATTGTTGCATTCTCTACTATTGCATTTTGGGTATATCCAGAAAATCCTATTATTGAACCTACATATCTGGAACCTGATATTGATTCTCCTTTTATTATTACATTACTTACCAATGCTATTCCAGAATTATATCCATATCCTATTATTCCCCCTATAAAATTTTCTGTTCCTATTATATTTATATTTTTAGCTACAACTTCATTTACTTTTGTTGAACTTCCTGTTTGTGTATATCCTATTAATCCTCCTACAAATTCTTTTCCTTTTACTGTTATATTTTCTAGGTTTAGACCTACAAATTCTGCTCCAGTTGTATATCCAAATATTCCTACATTATCTGCTGGCGCTATATCAATATTTAAATTATATAGTTTTGATAAATTTCCATCTACTTTTCCAGTAAAATAATTATTATTCGCACTTCCTATCATATAAAAATGTTCACTACTTAAATCTATATCATTTGCTATTTCGTAATATACATTTCTGTTTGGCACTCCTGCAACCATTTTCCAATCTTTCATATTTTTTATTATATATGGATTTGCTTTTGTTCCTTCTCCTGATAGATTAAATGTTATTGGATCTTTTTTTACTGATTTTAACACTATATTATTACTTGTATCATTTTCATAATCAAAATAGTATCCCGAAGAATCATTATCTCCTCCTATATATGTATCTAATCCAGCATATTCATACATATTTATATTACTTGTTGCACTTTCTGATAATCCATCTGTTTTCGCATTTTCATTCACTACCACTTTATTTGAATAGTATGATGTACTTGAATCATAGCTTGATGATATTGTATTCTCACTTGTTCCAATTATTGTTGCTTCTTCAACTATTGCATTTTTTGTATATCCAGCAAATCCTACTATTGAGCCCACATATCTGGAACCTGATATTGTTCCTCCTTTTATTATCACATTACTTACCAATGCTATTCCAGAATTATATCCATATCCTATTATTCCTCCTATAAAATTTTCTGTTCCTATTATATTTATATTTTTAGCTACTACTTCATTTACTTTTGTTGAACTTCCTGCTTTTGTATATCCTATTAATCCTCCTACAAATTCTTTTCCTTTTACTGTTATATTTTCT
>ERZ773258.132-NODE-132-length-91370-cov-6.257833_pt1 | contig 91370 bp, 88 predicted proteins | sample MGYA00511962_ERZ773258 | MGnify/ENA primary metagenome ERZ773258 (study PRJEB29015, sample SAMEA2737755) | human gut metagenome | biome: human gut; feature: human-associated habitat; material: faeces | place: China | collected 2012 ... | reverse complement strand
TAGTGCAAGTATCTTTTAAAAATTTGGAATTAAAGAATTCAAATCCAGGATTAATGCTAATTGCAATCAATTCAAACTTTTTTGGAAAGAACCTTTGTAGAGCCTTAAGTCCCATTAGTAAAGTTATTGAATCTTTGCCGCCAGAAAGAGCTACTGCAATCTTGTCTCCATCATCTATCATATTATAATTTTCTATAGCTTTTCGTAAATATCCTAGTATTTTTTGCATAGGTATCTCCTTTATTTTTATTTGCACATATTATTATAACATTTATGTCAAGTGGAAAACTGTTTTTTGAGGATAGAGCAAAAAAAAGCAACTTTGCCCCTAGATTGAAACATTTGGACGTTGGGGACACGTTCTTGGATATTGGGGATACTCTGGTCTGCCCCTTTTGTCAATGTTCTTGTATAGAATTGAGTGCCCCCAATGTCCAAGTCGAGTGTCTTCTTATGAGCTCTTTTCCAAAAGTGTTATTCTGTAACACAAAAGCCAAAAAAATTAAGTAAAACTCTTGATAATTGAAGAAAAATAATGTAAAATAATAATGTTACAGGAAAGCAACCCAAAAACAAATAATAAAATTAATAATGTGTCTAAAATGAATTTTTTTAAACTAAATTTTTTATTTTTCTTTTGTAATTTCTTTTTATTATCATTTACTATATTAATTATTTTTTCATCAAATAATACTCCACAATGTGGACATATAGCAGCATCTTTTGATATTAAACCTGAACATTCAGGGCATGATACTGTATCAAAATTTACATCTGCTTTTTTCTTTTTTTCTATATATACTTCTATATGTTGATCTGTTTCTTCTAAAGTACCTATTATTTTATTATCAGAAAAAACTGGATTAACTATTTTTAACATAAAAATATTTTTATCATCATTTTTTTCATTTTTAATAGTCTTTATTTCTTTAACATTATTATCAGTTTTAAATAATTTAATTACCTTTTTAACAAATACAATTAATAAACCAATAAATAATGATATTAATCCTATAATTAAATACATCTTTAAAGTATTTTGTATACTTTCAGTAACAAATGTATTCTTTAATTTTATTTTTACTGCAGTTACAAAATATAAGACAAAAGAACTAATTGATACCGCAAATGGTAACCATAATAAATAATTTAATATTTTTTTCATATAAATCCCCTTCTTTTGGCTTAGTATTCTATCAGAAAAATTTAAATCAGTCAAATTTTTAAGAAAAAAAATACCTAAATGGTATTATTTATTTCTTGCATCGAATTTTTTTCTTTCTTCAGTATTAAGAATTCTCTTTCTCATTCTAAAGTTTACTGGTGTTACTTCAACGAGTTCATCAGTATTTATGTATTCTAGAGCATATTCTAAAGTTATAGGTCTTGTTTTCTTAAGTACTACAGTGTGATCTTTACCTGCACTTCTTGTATTTGTCAAGTTCTTACCTTTAACAACATTTACTGCAAGGTCATTTTCTCTATTATTTTCACCAACTATCATACCTTCATATACATCTACACCTGGTTCAACAAACATAACTCCTCTATCTTCTAATGCACCAAGTGCATAAGCAGTTGTTTTACCATTTTCCATAGAAACCAAAACACCTAAACTTCTTTCGCCAACTTCAGCATCTGCTTTTGGTAAATATTCTCTAAATGTATGATTAAGTATTCCATAACCTTTTGTCATTGTCATAAAGTCTGTTGTAAATCCAATTAAACCTCTTGATGGAACTATATAATTTAATTTAACTAATCCTGGTAAATTAGTCATACTTTCCATTGTTCCGCCTCTTTTACCTAAAGCTTCAATAACTGGTCCAACATTTTCTTCTGGTACTTCTATTTGTACATCTTCATATGGTTCACAAATTTTACCATCAACTTCTCTTAATATTACTTCTGGTTTTGATACTTGAAGTTCAAATCCTTCTCTTCTCATATTTTCAATTAATATTGATAAATGAAGTTCTCCTCTACCAGAAACTATCCAACTTTCTGAATCATTTGGCTCAATTTTTAATGATACATCACTTTCAGATTGTTTTCTAAGTCTTTCTTCTATTTTAGAAGCAGTAACAAATTTACCTTCTTTACCTGCGAATGGTGATGAATTAACTCCAAAAGTCATTTGAAGTGTTGGTTCGTCTATTCTTAAATGTGGAAGTGCTTCTTCCTTGCCTTCTGTGCATATTGTTTCTCCAACTTCTAAATCTGGAAGACCAGCAATAGCAACTATATCTCCTGCTTTTGCTTCTTGTACTTCTATTCTTTTAAGGCCTAAATAACCATATATTTTTTGTATTCTAAACTTTTTAATACTTCCATCTAATCTAACACATGATACCATTTCATTTAATTTCATTGTTCCACGTGCTATTCTACCTACACCAATTCTACCTACATAATCATTATAATCTAATAATGCTGGTTGGAATTGAAGTGGACTTTCACTATCCATACATGGTTCTGGTACTTCATTTATAATTAAATTAAATATGTTATCCATTGTTTTTTCTTGTGTACTTACATCAGGATCCATACTAGATGTTCCATTAATTGCAGATGTATATACAACTGGGAATTCTAATTGTTCTTCATTAGCATCAAGCTCTATTAATAATTCTAATATTTCATCAATTACTTCTGCAGGTCTTGCTGCTGGTTTATCTATTTTGTTTACAACAACTATTGGTTTTAAACCTGCTTCCATTGCTTTTTTAAGTACGAACTTAGTTTGTGGCATAACACCTTCATAAGCATCTACTACTAAAAGTACACCATCAACCATATGCATAATTCTTTCTACTTCACCACCAAAGTCTGCGTGACCTGGAGTATCTAGAATATTAATTCTATAATCTTTATAGTTGATTGCGGTTGGTTTAGCAAGTATAGTTATTCCTCTTTCTCTTTCAATATCATTTGAGTCCATTGCTCTTTCATTTACTTCTTCATTATCTCTAAATGTACCAGATTGTTTTAATAATTGATCTACAAGCGTTGTTTTACCATGGTCAACGTGCGCAATTATTGCTATGTTTCTTATTTTCATTTTACTTCACTCCTCGTTTTTAACCTCTGCTATTATATCATATTTTTTTGAAAATACAAATATCTTTATAATTTATATAAATAAATTTGTCACAACTATTACATTTTTTATAGATTTTTTTATAAAAATAGATATAATAATATACAAATTATTAATCAGGTGATTTTTATGATGAAAGAAAATTTTATAAATAAAGAATTTATAGACGATACTATTTTTTTAGAATATATAAAAGAAGAAATAATAAAAAGAAATTTAAAAAATTATATAGAAAATATTATTTTTGATAAAGCTGGTGAAAATGAATATAGTGTTCAAGATAAAAGGATAACAATTAATTTAAATGATATCTTATTTAAAAGTAGTAATATTATAGAAAATATGATTACAAAAAAAGAACAAAATAATGGTATTATTAAAGATATGAACAATGTTAATATTTACAATTTATATGTAATTAATCACGAATTAGAACATGTTAATCAAACCAAATTTTTATTAGATTCAAAACTTAATAGTAAATACTTAAATTTTAAATATTCATTACTTGTAAAAGATTTATTATTAGTAGATAATATTTTTACATTTTTAAATAAAAATACTTATTATAAATATCATGATATTTTCTTTTCTGAATATGATGCTGATATAAATTCATTTATCAATACATTAAATTTTATAAATAGTTTAGATATAGATATAATAGAAAAAAATATTCAAAAATTTAATATTTTAATTGCTAAAACATTATTAAAAAGATATAAAAATATAAAGTATAATAATCCATATGAAAATTTTATGAATCTATATCATTCTATTTTTGAATATTTAAAAATAGAATCTAAATATCATATTAAAAATGAAGATTATGACTTTCCTTCTTCACAAATAGAAAGATTAAAATTAGGCGTAGATATTAGTGAAGATACATATGAATATTTAACATTAGTTTCTAAAAATAAACATAAGACTTTAAATTTATTTAATGATATTATGAATCTTTAATTATTAATTCTATGATGAACCTCATTAGTGTAATCATTTATATTAGAAAATGTATATCCCATATCTAAAGCATCTTTTATAATGCTATCTAAAGCATCTTTAGTAGAAACTTTTATATCATGCATTAAAACCATATTAGTACTATAATTATGGTTTTTTAATGCACTAATAACATTATTATATACACCCTCTTTATCTGCTCCTGCAGCATCACCAGAATCTATATTCCAGTCATAATACTTATATCCATCTTCTGTTACTTTTTGAGTAAGCCTTGTCATAATGCCTTTATTAAATCTGCTTATTGTATTACTAGATCCACCAGGAAAACGAATATACTTACTTTTATAACCAGTTAATTCTTCCACTTTATTACTAATAGAATTTAAATCATTAAAATAATTTTCTTCAGATGAATAAATAATATTATACCTATGTGTACATGTATGAAGTCCTAATGTATGACCTTTCTCAATTATCTTTTTAGCATATTTATCTAGACTACCAGAACATGTAACAAAAAATGTTGCTTTTACATCGTATTTATCAAGTGTATTCAATATATCTTCTGTATAATTTGATGGTCCATCATCAAAAGTTAAATAAATTACTTTACCTGTTACTTTTTTAGTATAGTTTTGATTCTGCCTTTTTATTTCTTCTTCCTTTTCATTTATAACTTTTTCTAAAGATTCTTTTTTTTCATTTAATAATTTATAACTATCTTCTAATTCTTCTCCCCTTTTTGTTTCATTAGCAATTTCTATTTTTAGTTTATCATTTTCTTTTTTTAAATTTTCATATGTATGTTTTTGTTTTTCATATACTTTTATTTTGTTATCATATAATTTATAAAAATTAAATAAGCAAAATAATAAAAAACAAAATGATATAAAAAGTAATACTAAAATTATTATTTTTTTATTTTTCATAAGTTTTTACCCTATTTTCAAGTTCACCAATATATTTATTCATATTGTCTTGTGCTTTTTGCTTACTATCATTTTTTTCTTTTATTTCATTTAATTTATTTGTATTACTTTTTATTTCTTCTTTTATACTTTTTATTTTTGGATTTACATAATCACTTAAAACATCATATTTATTATCACATATTTTAGTTAAAATAAATGTTATTACGCCAAGCACTACAAAAGCAACTATTAATGATATGGCGATTTTTCTTTTCATACTTACACCTTCCAATATTTATTCATCTAAATATTTAATTAATTTATTTGTTACAACTTTATAACCTATTTTATTAAGATGAAGTCCATCTACTGTATAAATTCTTTTCATATTACCATTTTTATCTGTTAAATCATCATACATATTTATATATGTACATTTATTATTATCGCATATTTTTTCTATTTTATTATTTAAATTTTTAATATTATCATTTGTTCTTGTTTCTACTATTTCTTTATTTAATGAAGTATTAACTGGATAAATTGACTCCAAATATATTTTTGTATTACTATTTTTTTCATATATTTTATTAATTATTTCTTCAATATTATTTTTTATACCATCATTATCAAGTCCACTATAAACTAAGTCATTTGTTCCAATAAGTATAAATACTTTAGTTGGATTATAAATAAATACCCTATTTTCCATATTTTCTAATATATCTTTTGTCATATTACCAGCGATTCCACTATTATAAACATTATAATTAGGAAAATATTTATTTAAATCACATCTACTTGTTATAGAATCACCTAAAAATACTATTGACTCTTTATTATAAGTATATCTTTCTAATTTTTCTATTTTATAATTCATATTAATTATTTTTTTTTCATTAATACACAAAAGTATTCCAACAAGTAACATAAATGATGCTCCTATAAAAATTACTAAAGTTTTTAAATTTTTCATATTACCATTTCTCCTACACTATAATAATTATAGCATTAAAAAATAAGATTTAAAATATCAAATCTTATTTATGCATATATTTCTTTAATTCTTTTGTTATTACTTCATAACCTTCATTAGATATATGAAGTCCTTCCTTTGTATATTCTAATTTTAAATTACCATCTTTATCTTCTAATAAACTATACATATCCAGATATGTACAATTTTTATCATTACAATATTTTTTTAATTCAGAATTAATTTTTTTGATTGAATTATTATTTCTAATACCAACCATACTTTTATCTATTTTTTTATCATCCGTGTTGTTAATTGGATAAATAGATTCTAAATATATTTTAGCATTAGGTAAATTTTTATTTAATTTATTAACTATTTCTTTTATATTTTTTATTGTTACATCTTCTTTTTTTTCATGTATATAATCATTTGTACCAATAAGCAAAAAAACTGTTGAAGGATTATATACATAAGCACGTTTTTGTAAATCATCTAAAATGTCACTTGTTTGATCACCACATATACCACTATTAACAACTTTATAACCTTCATAGTAATTATTCAAATTATAAAATTCTGTTATTGAATCACCTAAAAATAAATAATTTGTATATTCTTTTTTTATTTTCACCATTTCATTTTTCAATGATTTATTATTATCAATTATTTCTTTATTTAATTCATCTTTATTTATAAGTATTAAACTTAAAATAAAAATTATAGTTATAAAAATAAAATAAATAAGTATATCAATATTATTTTTCATAATTAACGGATTCTTTGATTTACTTGTTTCCAATGCATCGGATATATTATTAATATCCTTAAATTCTAAATTAACATTTTTCTTATTTTTAGGTAAATATGTATTATTAGAATCATAAATCAATATAATCCTTTTACAATAATCAGCATATTTCTTATAATCATTTATATTAAAAATAAGTACTACATCAGCTTTTTCAGATAATTCTATTAATTCAAATTCATTTTCTATGTTTAAAATATGAATATTACTATCTTCAATTTCAAAATATTTAGAATTGATTACAATCTTTTTTTCACTCTTTTTAAGTAAATTAATTATTCTTTTGCAAAATGTTTTATTTTTATTACTTAAGTCCACAAATATCATATTTTCACCTGCCAACAGATTATATGATATCATTTTGTAAATATTAATTCAATAATTGTTACAAAATTTTACAGATATTTATATAAAAAAACAAGTTTTGCATAACTTGTTTTATTTATTATTTTTTGTATTAATTAAGAATAGTTCAAATAATTGTCTATGCTTTTTAGCAACTACCTCTAATATTATTCCTATTGTAAACATTATAAGTGAAACAATCAACATAAATCCTGCAAATATCAATGTTGGGAATCTTTCTACTAATCCTGTTTTGAAATAATCATGGAATACTGGAATACCAAATATTACTGATATTATAAGGAATAATAAACTTATAAGTCCAAAGAAAATCATTGGTTTATATTCCTTAAATAATCTTGCAATTGTTTTTAAAACTTTAAATCCATCACTATACGTATTAAGTTTTGATACAGATCCTGCTGGTCTATCTCTATATTCTACTGGTAATTCTTCTACATACATATTTTTATCAAGTGCATGAATAGTCATTTCATTTTCTATTTCAAAACCTTTTGATAATACTGGAAATGTTTTTACAAACTCATAACTAAAAGCTCTATAACCAGTCATTATATCATTTATATGGCCTTTAAATAATGAATTAATAAGCCATCTAACAAGTCTATTTCCTACATTATGAAATGGCCTTTTATTTTCTGTAAAATATGTTGATGATAATCTATCGCCTACTACCATATCAGCACCTTTATTTAATACAAGATCACACATCTCTCTAGCATTTTCTTTTGGGTATGTATCATCACCATCAATCATAAGGTAACAATCAGCATCTATATCTTTAAACATACTTCTAATTACATTACCTTTTCCTTGACGATATTCATACTTTACAATTGCTCCTGCTTTTCTTGCTATTTCATCAGTACCATCAGTACTATTATTATCATAAACATAAATATCTGCTTCTGGTAATACTTCTTTATAATCTTTTACTACTTTTTCAATTGTTTTTGATTCATTATAACATGGAATCAATACTGCTATTTTTTTACTATCTTTCTTCATTCTTCTACTCCTTAAATATAATCCTTAATAATTATAACATATTATTTATTCAATTACCAATTAATTTTTAAACCCAACCTTTCAAAATACGAACGATACCATTTTCTAAATTTACAAGAAAAATTTCGCTTATATATAAATTTAAATATTAACTGGCGAATCATTTCAATAATAAGACATACCACAAAAATTATAATTGCAACAACAAAAATCATTAGTACCTCTTTCAATTTAAAATTTTTTACATTAAAGCATCCAATTAAACCATACATATTATCACGTACATAAATATTTTCATGAATTAAATAAACACCTAATGTATATTTTGATATTTTATTTATAAATTTATTTTTAAAATCAAGAGTTTCAAAAAATAAAAAATATGATATTGTTTGAATAATTAAAATTGGGCTACCAAAACTGTTATAAAAATTAAAAAATATGCTTGATATGTGATTGACTATATCACCATTATTAGGATTACTTAATTGTTCTGACATAGTAAAACATAATAGTGAGATAATTGAACATCCTAAAAATAATAATATGTATAGTGTTCTATTTGCTGTATTTGATAATCTTTTTAAAATGCTACTTTTTGAAATTGGATATAATCTTAAATAAGCACCAATAAAATATAATAATATAAAATTAGCAACTGAATGACCTTCTTTTGTGTAAACAACACCATCTAATGTTAATGTTGGAATAATGCTAAACAATATAAATAGTGTTACTATTATTTTTTGAAATGATTTTTTATTACAATTATTAATTACTTTATTTAATATAGGCGATATTATATACAAAATTAAATAACAACCTATATACCAATATAAACCATAATCAAGTGGGATTATACTTTTAAATATATCTAATTTTGTAATTGGATATACAAGTGGGATATTAAAGTAATATGTAATTAATAAAGCTATTATTAAAAAGACAACTTGATAAAACCATACTGCATTATTTATCGAAAAAAACTTTGTAATTTTCATATTTTTTTTGCATTGAAAATAACCTGTTAAAATTATAAAAGAATTTACATGTACAAGTACAATCGCAATAATAAATTTCAAAAGCATATAGGTCAAAGCAGACATTTCATATGAATAAATGCTACCTGTTCTAAAAATAATATGGTATATTACTATAAAAAACATAGAAACTATACGCATCAATTCAAAATTAGAATTTCTAGTGCACGTAAAATCATTATCAACCTTTTTATTGTTCATAGTATCAAAGCCCCCTACTATACTATATAAACAAATATATCATAAGAAAAAATTTTTTTAAAGTAATTTTAAAAAAGTTTTTAAATTATTTTTTGTTTTTTTGAAATGTACTAATAAAGAACAAGAAAGGGAAACTTGTATATAGCCAAAATACATAACGTAACATTCCATTAACAGGCGATGCAAGCATTAAAGTTAACCACATTCCTATAACAGGTATATAACATATAAAATATTTTTTATTTTTCTTAAAACAAGTAATACCCAATAAAACTGTAAACCAAATAAATAATCCTAAATTCCATTGCAAACTTAAAAATGGTGTATTATAACTATATAAATTATTTGTAAATTTATTAATTTTTTCTGGAACTAATGGGTTGCTATATAAATCAATATTATTTTTTGTAACACCAATTTCAACAGCATTATTTTCTAAATTAGGATACCAATAACCTAATGTTGAAACAAAATATGTTTCAACTGCAACATCAAAATGTTTAACAACTAGATGACTCCATAATTTTAAAAACTCTTTATTATTTGTTTCAAAATATTCTTGGTTAAGATTAAGACTAAATTTTATACCATCTGAAACTCTTGGATTATAATCTTTTTTTAAATTTTCTATTGTTATAAATTTCTCTATTTCTATTTTTTCCTCTTTTGTAAATTTAACATTCTTATATGCCATTCTACCAACTTGTTGAATCGGTATTCCCAAATATTCCCATGATTTACTACGTTCAACGCCTAAATGATTATATATAGGGTATTTAATTGTAAAAAAGACAATAAAGACAATCAAAACAGAAGATGCAATGTATTTGAAATGTTTTCTTAAATATATAATAATAAATGGCACAAAAATTATATACATATAAAGTGCATTATTCCTAAAAAACAAAACTAACAATGATATTATAACAAAAGAAATGTAATGATATATCCTCAAATTATCTTGTCTTTCAATTAATGTATAAATATTTATCATAAATAACAAGAAAAATCCTCCAAACAATACATCCTTCCACATTGACAAGCTAAAAAAAGCATATACTGGTAATAATCCAAATATAATTGACATTATAATTAATATTTTCTTGTTTACTTTATGTTTGTTTAGAAAAACAATAAAATATGAATATATTCCAGACATTATTATCATTTGAACTAAAGTTGTAAAAGCAGCTTTAATATTTTCACTTTCAGTAAAGAAGCTTGCAATCTTATAACAAAGCTTTATAAACATTGTATGCATAACAGGATGGTGATCTGTCAATACTTGTATATGTTTAAATTGCTCTATCTGATAAATACTATCAGGAGCAATAAGTCCAGGGAAACAACTTAAAAAGTATGGAATATTACAAAGTAAAATAATGAGCATAGACCCTACAAATAACTTCTTATTGCTTTTAAAATTACTTTCACTTTCAGTATTTAAACTAAACAATTTATTTAAAATAATTGAAATTAATAAACTGAATAAAATATAAAGTCCAATAGTACAATATAATGTTTTAAATGTAAATATTTCATTAAATACATTTATTTTTGTATAAGTATTTATATAACAAATATTACCTATACTATAAAAAATAGCAAATATTAAACCAATAATTCTACTTTTTTTATCAACAAGTCTAAAATAATACTTACTAATAATCATATAGATTGGAACTAATAAACAAATAGATAAGATATTAAAATTATTTAATTTTAAATAATTCGATAAAGATAAATATATAAATATCGACATTATGATATATAAGATTCTATTATCTAAGTTTAATTTTTTCATATTTTCACTCCTATATTTTCTAAAAAATTACTCTACTTATATCAAGAATAGCATAAATAACAATATTTTGTCTACATTTTAATAAAATTATTATAGCCAAAATTGTGTCATATAATAAAACTCAAGCCAGAATCTAAGATTATTATTTCTAAATGAATCCATTAAACTGACAAAATAGTAAAAATATTGATAAATTAAAGATAATGTTACTGATAAAACAAGAAGTTTAATTAATACGTTTTTTGGAATCTTATTTGATTTGTTAAGTGATAATACAATTAATACTGCTGAAAAAACAAGAAGCCATGAAAAATCGTTAATATATCTTGATAAAATGCCTGCCATTTCTGTATCAACAATAACAATTACAAGTGCACTTACTATCAAAATAATACAAGTATTAAATGTAATTTTACTAGAAAAATATTTTTTTAATTTAAAAATAAACAAATTTACAATTGTAAAAATGGTAGTTAAAAATATTCCGCCATACATTGATTCATATATTGTTAATCCCAAATAATTAGTGTGTAACTCTGTTTCAACAATATAAGGAAATACATTTATAGTATTAATTCCATTAAATAAATACATCACAATTCCTAATGGTATTCTATATGGATTGAATCCTCTACTTGTCATATCATTCGTTGTTAAATTATAATTAGCACCAAAATCAAATGGTGAATCAAATCTAATATAATTATAATACATTAATAATACTGCAATTATTATATATGGAACTATTATACTAATTATATATTTAACCATTTCTTTTTTTGAAATATAATTTTCTTTAAGAACTAAAGTACAAATTGGGATTAACAATAATGATCCAAGCAATAATTGAGGTCTACATCCTGCAACTAAAGCTAAACATAATCCACCAAAGAAAAATTTGATACACCTATTTTTTTTTGTATTTAAACTTGATAAAAAGAAATTTAATCCAATATATGTAAACATTAATCCTGATAAAATTGGAAGTGTGTATTGAGATGGCAATTTAATGAAAAATAATAATCCCGTACAATATACTAAAACAAATGATAATAATAAGAATAAACCAATAGAACATTCTTTAAAATACCTTTTTACAACTTTATCAAGTAATAAAACTAATGATATTGCAGACACCAGACTTAACAAATATATTAAAAAGCCTGTCTGTAATTCTCTTCCTGTAATTAATTTATATGGTATAAAAAACAATATTGATGGAACTACTCCAAAATATGAATAATAATGACCCTTATAAAAAGCATAATCCCATAAAAAATATGTATTATTATCTTTAAACAATTTTTCTCTTGCTTGATAATCATATGGATTATCCATAATATTAAGTAACTTTTCTGAATTATTATCATCAGTAAAGTACACTTTTCCTTCAATTAAACTATTTGATATATTATTATATATATTAGTTGAATTATCATTATATTTTCTTATTAAATTAAATGATAAAAAACTAAAGGATAATATAATTATCAATAATAAAATAATTAAAACATCTTTTCTGTTTTTTTCATATTTAATATTATAGATTTGAGATTTATGATTAAAAACTAATATAAATGTTAGTACAATAAATACAATTATTATTCGTAGTAAATTTGCATGAATTGGCTGTTTATAATTAATAATAATATTATTTATATTAATTATTTGATTTTCCTCAAAAGTAAATTCAAATTTTATCTTTTCACTTTTACCGCTAGTATCAAGAAATAATGTCTTTGATTGTTCGATTTTATTATGTATCTGTCTACTTTCTGTCTGAAAATACAATTTATTAGCTTTATCTGTAAAAAAAGGTATTACATAATATGTATCTATATTTTTGCAATTAATATCAAAATATACATTTTTTATTTTTTTATTTATATTTTTTACTTCTATATAACTTCTACTTTTTATAACTTTATATGATCCATCATCTTGTTTTTCCAAATTAGTTTCTACATCAAACTTATTTATATTTAATGGTTCATTTTTTATTGAAGTATAACTTCTAAAATTAAATAATGTTAATTCTAAGAATATAGATATTAAAAACACTATTAATATTTTTAGTATATATCTTTTTTTAAAGGACAAATTTTTAATATTCTTAAAAAAGAAAATAAATAAAATGATATTATTTAATAAGAATATGATTAAAATTTTTGTTGTTGATATACCAATAAATCCTATTACAAATGAAAAAGCAATAAATATGATTAATGTTTTTATTAAACTCTCTCTTCTCTTCGACACAAAAAAAGAAAAGGAAAAGTTAAAAATCATATTTAGTAATATTAATATAATTTTTTCCATAATATCCTCCTCTTAAAATTTTTTTCTATTCATAAATGGCACTAGCATAAGAAATGGTAAGCATGTACATGCAGAATACATATATCTAAATTCTGCAAATACAGGTGTTGCAATTAATATAGTTAACCAAACTCCAATTATAGGAATAAATAAAATAATACTTTTTTTAAATTTATTTTTTAATAAATATATAAATGAAATAATAATCATTAAAATATAACTTCCAATACTCCAAATTATATTATAAATTGGTATTGCTTTTGTTGTTAAAGCATTAGTATATTTTCTTACACTATTTAAACTTTCTAAATGACCATTAACTCCTATATTATTTTTTTCAACATCAGTTATTACAGTCCAATAATCAACATTTGGATACCAATACCCTAACGTTGAAATTAAAAAGGTTTCGGACGCAATATCAAAATGTTTAGTACATAATGAAATATATAAATTTAAATATTTCTTTTTATCTTCTTCAAAAGGTTTAATATTAAATTCTTCATTAAATTTTATTGAATCTACTATTTCTGGATTATATGATTTCTTTAATGTTGCAAGTGGAATAATTTCATCTATTGCTTCTTTCTCACTATCAGAAAATTCAACACCTTTATAAGCCATTCTTCCTATTTGTTGCATTGGTATTGCTAGATACTCTGCCGTTGATGTTTGTTTAACACCAAGTAACTTAAATATAGGGCCATTTACAACAAAGTACACACAGAAAACAATAAAAATCATAGGTAAAATTGTTAAAATTTGTTTTCTAAAAATTATTATTAAAAAAATTGATAATATAAAGAACATATATAATGCATTATTTCTAAAGAAAATCGTTAGTATTGATATTATTATAAAAGAATATGAATTTTTAAATGTAATTTTATCTTTTTCTAACATTTTATAAATTGTTATTGTCATTAATAATAAACATCCGCTGAATATAATATCCTTCCATATTGTTATGCTATAAAAGGCATTAACTGGATTTATAGAAAAATATAAAAGAATTACAAATAATATTTTCTTGTTAATTTTTCTATCATATAAAAATTTAATAAAATATGAATATATTCCTGCCATAATTGTCATTTGAATAAAGGAAATACATGCTGTTGCAATTGTTGTGTTATTAAATATTGCCATTCCAATTTTAAAAGGAATTGAACAAAATAATACATGTATAACAGGGTGATGATTGCTTATATTAGCAAAATTATTTATAATTAGAGATATTTCTGTTATTGAATCACTAGTAATAAGTCCTGGATAATAAATAATAAAATATGGTATATAGCAAATAAATATAATCAAAAATGTTTTTAACCATATATGATTTATCTTTTTATTTTCTGAATATACATTGACATTATCTAGACAATTAATACTTCTCATAATAATTGGACAAAATAAGGAAAAGTATCCAAATAAATATATAATAGTTCTAGCTTTAAATATATCATTCCAAATAGAATATTCAGCATTATATCTTAGAATATAGCAAGTTCTCCCAACAAAAAATATCAGTGAAAGCGCTAGTGAGACAAATATCATAAATTTAAAATTTTTCTTATTTGAAAAATCAGTTTTATAAATAAACAATGTATATAATACAAAAAACAAAACAAGGATAAAATTATATCCTTCTGTTATTTTTTGAAAATACATTGAAACAAATATAACAAAACTCATGATAAATGCAATTATTAACTTCTTGTTATTCATTTTTGCTCCTCCATTACCTTTGTAAAAAACTCATCATATTCTTTGGCTATTTTTTTAAAAGAATATTTTTCTGCTTGTTTAATATTTTCATCTGATAAAGATTTCATTTGGTGTATATTTTTTATCATATTTTTAATTTTATTTTTCATTTCTTTTACAGTTCTTTGTTTTAATATATATTTTTGTTGTTTTTTTCCTAAAGCATCTTTTACAACACCAACATCAGTTGATATTATAGGAACACCACACGCCATCGCCTCAAGTATTGGACCTGGAGTTCCTTCACTTTTTGAAGAACAAACTAAAATATCTATTTTACTATAATAATTTACCATTTCTGTATATGGAATAAAACCTTGATTAGAATCTGCATAATTTTTAGTTATATTGTACCCTTCATCAATTAATTCATCTATTGCAGGATCAAGAATTGTTTTCAATCCTTTATGATCAAAATTACCTGACCAATTACTGTTACCAACCCATCCAATAACTATTTTTCTTTCTTTTTTGAAATCAAAACGCTCTAAATTTATTGGATAAAAAAGTTCTAGATTTACTCCATCAGTTATAACCCTAGTTGGTTTATATTTTAAGTCTAAATTGTTATAAATTTTTAATAATTTTGATGATGATACTGTATAATTTTTTACTCTAGAAAATATTGATTTGGTTATTTCAAAATTATCATCTATAAATAAATGATCATATACCCCAGTTGTTATTTTATCATAATTTAATTTATCTGCTAAAAAACGATTTTTATCAAGACCATCTTCTTTTAATATCCAATCTAACGCTTCATTATTATCATAATATAACTCATATCTCCAAAAAAAGTGAATTAAATCATAATCTTCAAGTAATAAATACAAATGAAATAAACTATTCTCTAAATATGAAGTTGGAATTATAGTTACATCATATTTTCCCGATAAATATTTTTTTATATTATTGGCATTATTGTAAAATGCCCAATTAACAGTATCAACAATAAGGGCTATTTTTTTCATCTTTTACTCCTATTTCTTCTAAAAATTTTATCAAAAAGGTTACGGTTCTTTTCTATTTTAAGTTCTTCTTCTAACATTGATTTTTCTTTATTTAGATTTATAATATTAATTCTTAGGATTTCTATTTCTTTTGACTTTGTATAATTTTGTAATTCAAGTTTTTCAATTAATTGTTGTTCACTCATATTAATCACCATATAAAACCATTGCAGGTGTTAATTTGTAAATTTTATTATTTTTCTTCTTATCTTTTACAAACTGCTCTATTTTTTTATTTTTAAATGCTTCATTTCTTTCTTTTATAAAATTTGCTAATTCTAAATTATTAAGTTTATTTAACATTGATTTATAATAATTACTATCAAAAACTTCAACTAAAATTTCATATACATTTTCATATATATATTTTGTATATTTTTTCAATTCTGATTCATTCATATCGTAAAGTTGGTTCATTATAAATTGTTCTATTCTCCATGAAAATGTATAGTATTTAAATTTTGATTCTTCAACACTTATTGAATTTTTATATATAACTAATCTATCATTTACAACTTTTATGATATCAATCATACTATATCCTGCTGATGACCTCATTATAGAATTTTCTCTTATATAATATTCATAATATCCCCTTGGAAAATATTTTAACGTTTTTGCTTCAAATAAAACAAATGGATTTGTACTTAAATCTTCATATTTATCCTCTATATATTTTATATTTAATTTTTCATACAAACTTTTTTTAATTATCTTATTACAAGTCGATGGCATTATTGTAGTATATAGTATACCCTCATATCTATTTTCATTTTTGAAAATCGGATCTAATGCTGGTGTTTGATATCTTTCATCATTTGTAATTGTTTCAAAATCATATATAATTATATCAATGTCACGATCTATATATTCTTTACAATCTCTAAAGAAATATGGATCTATAGTATCGTCTGAATCAATAGATGCTATATATTTTCCTTTTGCTTCCTTCAAAGCAACATTTCTAACATTTCCAAGTCCATGATTTTCTTGTTTGATATATCTAATTAAATCTGGGTATTTTTTAACATATTTATTTATAACATTTTCACTGTTATCAGTTGAGCCATCATTGATTATTAAAATCTCACAATTTTTTATAACCGCATCTAAAATAGAATTTAATGACTTTTCAAGGAATTTTTCTACATTATAAACAGGAACAATAATTGATATTAATTTTTCATACTCTTTTTCATTTTCTCTTAAAATTTCTTTACCAATAAACTTATTTTTTAATTCCACAACCTCTTTAGAATATTTTTCCCTAAATTTCTCATATTCTTTAATTATTTCATCTTTATTATTTATAACTTCTTCTATTTTTTTTGATATTTCATCTATATTATCATCACTTTTTACCATTAAATACTTTTGAAGTTTTGTATATTCATTTAAAAATTCATTATTTCCTAAAATACATGGTATATTTAAATCCATACTTTTTATAAAGTAATTTATATCATTATTTGTAAAATTAATATATAAATTAACTTCATTTCTACTAATTAAATCATCCATATTTTTTGAAAATACATATTTTATATCAAACAATTTAAGAAACTTTTTTGTTATTTTATTTGGATTATAAACATTTGCATAATATTTATTTGAAAGTCTTAATGCACTGAGTTCATTATAAAAACTATGTTTTGCATCACCTTCGTTATTTAATAAACCAACTTGAGATTTTACAATTTTCTGTTTTTCTATTCTTGTTATTTCTAATTGAATCTTAAATACATTTTCACCCTTATTTTTTAATGTTTGATAAAAAGCCTCATCAATGAATCCGATGGAAGATGCTATTTTACTACTATAGAATTTATATAGTCCATTAAATATATAAAACTTAAATGGATCAGATAAGGCTCCTAATGAACCTGTATAAATGAATTTTATTTCATGTGAATTGTTTAAACCATTAATTATTTGTGTATACTCTTCTTGAAAATCAATAAAAATTAATTGTCTAAAGTTGTTTTTATTAATAAATTCTATTATAAAATTTAAATCTTCTACATTGTTATCAATTAATATTGTATTTTCAAATGTTTCATGTATATTTTCATATAAATCTTTTGTCATTTTTGGAACAATTACTAAGTACTCCAAATTATAAATTATATCTAAATCTTTCTTCATACTTATCACCTCTTCAAAAATTCCTTAACATCTTTCTCTGCTTCTTCACAATTTTTCTTTTTAAATTCTTCATATAATTTAAAAATTTTATCTTTATTTTCTAAACAAAATAATAATTTGTTTTTTATTTCCTCAGGATTTTCTTCATTATTTACAATTAAATAATCTTCTAATTCTGATTCTTCAAAATAATGATGATTATTTCCAGTAATACATGGTACACCTACCTCAAAACTTTCAAGTGGCATCATAGGTGCACATTCTGAAAATGTAACATACATTGTTATATCATTTTTTGACATTCTTTTAATTAAATCTTTTCTAGATAAAGAATTTTTCACACCGTCTAATTTAACCCCTATTACTTTTGCAAATTCTATTGCACTATCATTTAATGGTACCATATCAATTACAGCATTAGGAATTAGTGATACTGCTGCCATTTGAGTAAACATATTTTTTCTCCAATCATCACATTTAGCAGCATATAAGCCTATTCTAATATCTTTTTGTCCTTTTGATTTTTTTTCATCAACATCAAAATCTAATGAAACTATATTTGTTAAAAAACATGCATTTAATCCCTGAGACAAATAAAAATTAAGCATACTTTTCTTACAAGTTGCAAAGCAATCAATTATTCCTTTTTTCATTAATTTAATTATTTCTGTATTACCTTTCCAACCATATGAATCAAGAACTTGTGAATTACTTCCGTGCCAATAAACTTTTACTTTTACATTTGGATTTTTCTTCTTAATTAAAATTGCAAGTTTATCTTGACCAATAGGCATGGCATTAATAATAATCTGTTTAATGTTATTTTTTAAAATAGCATTTGCAACTTTTGCAATATCTTTTTTTCTATATAATTCTCCGCAATCAACATTATACTTAAACAATTCTTTGGAAGCACTTGTTACTCCAAAAAAATCACTATTATGTATTGCAATATACTCAGAATTTTTATATTTATTTATACTTTCAATTGTATTTTCAATTCTATTTAAATATTTTTCATTAATTCTAAGATTCTTTCTCTTATAATTTCTATAAATTACTATTGGGAATAGAATAACTTTTGCTATTTTTCTTATTATACTTTTTATTCTTCTATAACTATTTAATATTTTAAATGTTTTGCTTCTTCCAATTTTTCTAACCATATTAATTTCAATTCTATCTTTTAATGGAATCCATGTTGCATCAAAATAATGAATCATACAAGTATTATCTGTAAACATATTATTTTCCCAATTATAAGAATAAGGATAAAAATAATCTCTTGGGTAAATATAAATATTATGTTCTAATTCTTGTATACATTTAGAATTCATAACAAAACCTATATCAGTTAAAATTTCAGTTATTAATTTTGGAATTGCTACATCAGAACGATTTTCATTATCAAAATGTTCAAAACTTCTGTATTTTTCTAGAAGTAGTGAACTTATATATCCATTTGATTCTTTCTCATACCATACTGCAGAATTTACAAATCCTGTATCTTCAACACCTAAAAAACTACCTTTTTTTAATAAATTGTCAATATTTTTTGTAACCTCCATATCAGTATCAAAATAAATTCCACCCATTTCTTTTAATGCTCTTGTTCTAGCATAGTCAGCAACAAAAGCCCAAGCCTTATTATCATAAGCCTCTTTTATAAAAGGGCATTCATTTAAATCAACGTTTGATTCATCCCATCTTATTATTTCAAAATCTGGAAGAAATTTTTTCCAACTTTCTATACATTTATTAGCAAGTTTTGGAAGAGGTTTACCACCAAACCAACAATAGTGAATATACTTTTTCATTGCTTACCTCCTACTTTCCCATTTGCGATTTATAATATTCATCACATATTTCTTTAGTATCACCCATTTTTACTACTTGTCCATGATCAAGCCAAACAACCTTATTACATAAATCTTTTATTGATTCAAGTGAATGTGAAACATATAAAACAGTTGTTCCACCTTTAATCATTTCCATCATTTTATTTTTACTTTTTTCTTGGAATCTTAAATCTCCAACAGATAAAATTTCATCTACTATAAGTATTTCAGGCTCTACTATAGTTGCGATTGAAAATGCAAGTTTAGCAGTCATACCTGAAGAAAAGTTTTTTACAGGAACATCTAGGAAATCCTTTAGTTCTGAAAATTCAACTATTTCATCAAACTTACTATCCAGAAACTTTTTAGAATAACCAAGAATCGCACCATTCAAATAAATATTTTCTCTTGCTGTTAAATTTTGATCAAATCCTGCACCAAGTTCAATCATAGGAGAAATTACCCCATCAACTTCTACTTTTCCAGATGTAGGCTTCATAACTCCACTCACAACTTTTAAAAGTGTACTCTTACCTGCACCATTGCTACCAATTAGACCTACAACATCACCTTTATTAACGCTAAAAGTAACATTTTTTAAAGCCCAAAAATATTCTGTTTTTTTCTTTTTTTTCTTTGTAAATAAATTTATAAATGCTTGCTTTATAGAAAAATCTTTTTCTATATCCATATTAAATTTCATTGAAACGTTTTTAATTCTTATCATTTTTCTATCACCTACCTAAATATAATATATAAATTTATCCTGTTTTTTTCTAAATACATGTGAACCAATTAATAACATTCCAAATCCGAATAAAGTTATTATTCCAAGTGTCTTTAAAGTTGGCATTTGTTCATATACAACAACTGTTCTTGTTGCAGTTAAAAATTGATACATTGGATTTAAATTCATTAAAGCTTGTAATTTAGCAGGTAATATTTCTATACTATAAAATACTGGAGTTAAATAGTTCCATATTGTAAGTACTATACCATATATATGAAATATATCCCTTAAAAAAACTGAAACACATGATAACAATAATCCCATTCCAACTGTAAACATAAGCATACAGAAGAATATATATGGAAGTATCAAATAATACACATTAATATGACACGTATAATCGCCAAGTCCAAAATATGATAATAAAATTATACCTAACCATGGAATTAATGTTAGTAAAAAATCAATTCCAACAAATAAACATTTTGAAATTGGAAATACATACTTTGGTATATAAATCTTATTAATTAAACTAAAATTTTCAACAACAGATGTCATAGCCATATTTGATGCCTGACTAAAATAGTTCCATAAAACTATACCTGTCATCAAATATACTAAATAGTTTATACCATCTACCTTAAATTTAAACATTTGTGAGAATACTATCGCCATTACTGTCATCATAAGTATTGGATTTAATAAACTCCATAAAACACCTAATACAGATCTTTTATACTTTACTTTAAAATCTCTTGATATTAATTGTGACATCAAAAACCAATATCTTTTAAAATTTAAAATTATTCCTTTTACTCTTGTCATAAAACACCTCTTTACATTATTTCACATAAAATTATAACATATATATGCTACAATTCAAACAAAACTTAACAAAGTTATAATTATTAATTTTTCTTTTTTTCTAAAAATAATTTTCTAGTTATAAAGTTATAACACATAACAACTGCAGTTGCTACTATCTTTGAAATCATATAATATATTCCAAATTCTTTATCCATAATCCACATAATAAGTTCATTTATTCCAAGACCTATTACACTTAAAATTATAAATACTATAAGTTCTTTTGCCTTACTATTTTTTTCTTTGTTAACATCAAAAACCCATTTTACACTTGCTATATAATTAAATATAACTGAAACAGTAAATGAAATAGCAGCTGATATTAATGCTGGCACTTTAAATACTTCTGTTAAAAATACCATTAATCCATAATCAATTACAAATGCTATTCCACCTACTACTCCGAATTTTAATATTTGATTTATTAATTTTTTCATTACTTCCTCCTCCTACCATAAAAAAATTATACAATACTTTTACTAAAAAATAAAGGTTAGCACAATTAAAAATAAAATAAAACCCTTTAAATGTAATATTTTTTCTGGTATAATCATTATAGTTATTATGATAAAGGGAGGTAAACATAATAATAAGCGCCAGACCATTAAATTGGTGACGAGGATTGATAGTTATCGAAATTTCGGCGGATTCTATCACGGATAAAATTTTATTCGTTAGATATATAACAAAAAATAAAATTAAGATTATAACAAAATATATATCACAAACAAAATTACAAAAAAGAAAGTGAGACAATAAAAAATGTGTGGAATTGTTGGATATATAGGAAAGAATAAAAAGGCAAAAGATGCTGTTATAAAAGGTCTTGAAAGACTTGAATATAGAGGTTATGACTCATCTGGTATTGCATATGTAAATGATAATGAAGTTGTTATTCAAAAAGAAAAAGGCAGAATTAAAAATTTAAAAGATGAAATAAATTTTGATGAGAAAAGTAATATTGCTATTGGGCATACTAGATGGGCAACTCATGGTGAACCTAATAAAAAGAATTCTCATCCACATAAAAGTGGAAAAATTACTATTGTTCATAATGGGATAATAGAAAATTATATAGAACTTAGAAAGAAATTAATAGATTTAGGATATGAATTTAAATCTGATACTGATACTGAAACTGCTTCTGCTCTTTTAGATTATTTATATAAAGAAACAGGAAATATGGTAGATGCAATTAAAAAATTTAAAGAAGAAGCAAAAGGATCATATGCTCTTGGAGTTATATGTGATGATGAACTTGACAAATTATATGCAGTTAAGAAAAATAGTCCTTTAATTATAGGTACAGGAAATGATGAAAATTATATAGCATCTGATGTACCTGCTATACTTGATTTTACAAATAAGTATATTGTTCTTGAAGATGGTGAGTTTGCCGTTCTAGAAAGTAACAATACAAATGTATATGATAAAAATAATAATATTGTAAAAAAAGATATTAAAGAATTTGAAGGAAGCGCTAAAGATATAGATAAAAATGGTTATGAAAAATATATGGAAAAAGAAATCCATGAACAACCAGAAGTAACTAAAAAAATGATGAATGAATATATTGATGATGATAGCAAAGATGTTATTAAAGGTATGCCTGACTTATCAAAATATAAAAATGTTACTATAGTTGCTTGTGGAAGTGCTATGCATGCTGGTTTAATTGGTAAACATTTAATTGAAAAATATAGTAATATACCAGTAAATGTTGAAATTGCTAGTGAATTTAGATATAAAAAATTATTTATTGATAAAGATACGTTAGTAATTGCTATATCACAATCTGGTGAAACTGCTGATACATTAGAAGCTGTTAAAATTGCAAATGAAAAAGGATGCGATACGCTAGGTATTGTAAATGTTAATGGAAGTTCTATTGCAAGAGAAACATCTAAAGTATTATATACAAAAGCTGGTCCTGAAATTGCAGTTGCAACTACAAAAGCTTATTCAGCACAAGTTACTCTTCTTTCATTCCTTGCTTATAGTTTAGCAAAGAAAAGTAAAGATAAAGAAGTATTAAACGAAGTAAGTACATTCTTAAGTGATTTAAATAGATTACCAATATTAATGCAAGAAATACTTAATAATAAAGATGAATATAAGAGTTTAGCAGACAAAATATATGATAAAGATAATATATTCTTTATTGGTCGTGGTATAGATGAAGCATTATGTATGGAAGGATCATTAAAACTAAAAGAAATCTCTTATATACATAGTGAAGCATATGCTGCTGGAGAACTTAAACATGGTACTATTTCTTTAATTGAAGATGGTACTCCTGTATTTGGTATTGTTACTGATAAAAAAATTGCTGATAAAACTATTAGTAATTTAAAAGAAGTTAAATCAAGAGGTGCAAATGTAATATATGTTACAACAAATAGTTTAAATAAAGATGGTGACTTCTATGATGAAAAAGTTATTATTCCAGATACTAACCCACTATTACAACCACTTCTTACAATATTACCACTTCAATTAACTGCATATTATGTTGCTAAAAACAAAAATTGTGATATTGATAAACCAAAAAATTTAGCAAAATCTGTTACAGTAGAATAAAAAATAAGAGTTCTAATGAGCTCTTATTTTTTCATATTATTTTTAATATTTTCTATTGCTTCTACTGATAAGCCTGTTATATCTGATATATCTTCTATAGATATATTTTTATTTAACATGTTTTTAGCAATACTAACTTTTTCTTTGGAAATACCATCATTAATACCTGATATATAACCAGTTTCTTTTGCTTCAAAAAGTAAACTATTTTGTATCTTCTTTTTGTCTTCCTCTTCACTCATATATTTTTGAAATTCTGGATCATCATTTACTATTGTTACATTTGTTATATACTTATCTACTATCTTATCTTTTGGCATACTCTTTAACTCCTTTTTATCTAAATCAAGCATTATTAAATATAGATTTTTCTTGATTTCGTCTTCATTTTTACTATACCACAACTTATTATAATAATCCATATCCATTTCGTGTATTATGAAATTTTTAACAAATAGTTTGCCATTTTCACTCATTATCATATACTTAGTCATTACATCTTCTTCTGCGCCTAATCCCCACGTTAAATTAACCTGCACAATATCTGTTTGCTGATTATATTCTTTACCTACGAGTGTATGAGACTGATATGTATTACAAATATAAGCAGTATTTCTTGGATTTAAATATTTTTCATATTGTGAATTAATTTCTATATCAATCTTTTTATTACCTGTATACACAAGTGCATCTACTCTCTTATCTTTAATATTTACATTACCACTTAGTAATTCTGTTTTCTTAATTTCTAGCTTATCTATTTTTATTTTAAGAATAAATTCTAGTAGTGCTTTTAATAAATCGCTATTATTAGGATTTAAAAATACTTCTTTAAATGCTCTATCATTTTTACATGTATAAAACTCTCTTTTCATACATTTTCTCCTTTCTGGAGTGGTAGTTTAACATATGAAAAAATTATAATCAAAGCATAAAAAATCCATTTTTAAAACATTCTTAATTCAAAAATTGTATTTTTACTTAAACAAAAATTGAATTTTTGAATGTTTTTTTATGCAAAAATCAAAATTTGGCACAAAAAAAGATATCTTTTAACTCAAGATATCATTAATTATTGAAAGCCATTTTTCTTTTACAGAATCATATGAATAATCTTCTGCATTTAATCTTGCTTCATGGCCAAACAATGCAAGTTTTTGTTTATCATTTAATAATTCTAATGTCTTTTCTTTCATTTCTTCTTTATTTCTATTATTAACTATATATCCACTAACATCATCTTTTATTATTTCTGTTGCACCTTCTGCTGATGAAAATGCGATAGCAGGTATACCAAATGCAGCAGCTTCAAGTAAAACAAGACCAAAAGATTCTTCATAAGAAGTCATTAAATATAAACTCATATCATTTAATTTTTCTCTAATAAATTCTTTATCTTTGTATCCATAAAGAATAATATTATTTTTTAAATTTAATTCATTTATTTTTTCTTCTATTTTTGTTTTTTCTTCCCCATCACCTATTATATGAAGAATACATTCATTATCTTCTTTATTTATTAAACTAAATACATCTATTAAATCTAAAAAACCTTTTTCATGTGATAATCTTCCAATAGAAACTATATTTTTATTTTCTTTTTTAGATTCTCTTTCTGGTATATAATCAACACATAATGGAGAATATAATACCTTTGTTTTACCTTCTACTTTCTTTTCATAGAATTTAGTTAATTTTCTTGAAACAGGCATAAAATAATCTATATTAGTTAATGATTTTAAAACTCTATCTATATATTTTTGATTATTATTATGATGAGCATGTTCTTGTGATATTAAAAATCCATTACCTTTATAATATTTATTTAAAAGCTCAGTTATCTCTACTCTAGTTGAAATAATTAAATCACTATCGCACTCTTTTATATAGTTAATCATTAATTTCTTTTTTAAATATAGTATTTTTGTAGATTTAAATCCTTCTTTTATTACTTTAAAAATATTTAACTTTTTTAAAGCACTTTTAAATTCTTTCTTATTTGGTCCACCATTATATAAATACTTGATTTTTATTCTATCATCTAATTTATAAAATGGTTTACCATATATGTTATAGTTTGAAACAATTTCAATGTCATAATTATCTATAAGCATATTTGCTAAATTACTAATTGCAACTTCTATTCCACCATATCCTAAATGTAAACATAAAATTGTAATTTTTTTCATTTTTATCACTTACCTTAATTTTTATCTATAAAATCCTCTACCAATTTTACAAAATTATCATTATTACTTTTATATTTTTTAGGCTTAAACTTATCTATATCTTTTATAATATCACCTAATGAAGAAAAATCTTCTAAACATATTATATATCCTTCTTTAGCAAATTCCTTTGCTATTTCAAGTTGATGATCATTTGTATGTTCACCATATTTTTCAAGTCTTGGAGCAGCAATTATTTTTTTATTAAATTTTAGTCCTGACATAATAGATCCAACACCTGCATGTGTTATTAATAAATCACATTTTTTCATATAATCATCAAATTTATCCATTGGTAATAATTTATATATTTCCATATTTTTTGATTCAAATTCTGTATAACCAGCTTGTACAATAACTTTTTCTTTTATGTATTTATTTTCTATTGCTTCTTCTATTGCTTCTAAAAGTCTTGGAAATCCCTTATCTTGAGTTCCGAGTGTAACAAATATCATAAGTACCTCCTAAAATATAAATCCACCATAAACGGCTTTTGGATAAATTTTTAACATGCTTTCCCATTGTACTATAAATAAATCTGCGATTGGATATATAAGTCTTCCCGTCTGTGTTTTTCTATTTATATTAGCCATTGTCTCTATATAAATTATTTTACTTCCAAATATCTTTCCCAAATAACATATTGGTCCTGCAGTATGAGTTCCTGTTGTTACTATATATTTTGGTCTTATTTTAATAAAATAATATACACTTATAAAACAATTAGCAAGTAATTTAAATGGATATGTAAGCATATGATCCTTAGTTCCAAATATCATGTATCCCATTTTTTCTTTATATTCATCCTTTAATTTTTTTGTAGAATCAGTTTTTTCTGTTATAAGATATGAATCATATTTACCAAAAAGTTTTTTTAATTGTAATAATTCTTTTAAATGACCACCCGTTGATGAAATAAATAATACTTTCTTTTTTTTCATAATATACTCCTATTTTCTTGTTACAAATTTATATGAATCATGACACATATCTTCTATTGTTTTAGTTGCGACAAATCCAAGTTCATTTTTTGCTTTTGTTGGATCTGAATAACAAGTTGCTATATCACCATCTCTTCTTGGTGCAATTTTATATGGAACTTTTACATTATTTGCTTTTTCATATGCACGAACAAGATCTAGTACACTGTATCCTGTTCCTGTTCCTAAATTATAAATAAATAAACCTTTACCTTCTTTTTCTAGTTTATTAAGCGCAAGTACATGTCCTTTTGCTAAATCAACAACGTGTATATAATCTCTAACACCTGTACCATCAGGAGTATTATAATCATTACCAAATACTGATAATTCTTTTAACTCTTTAGTTGCTACTTTTGCAATATATGGCATTAAATTATTAGGTATACCTTTTGGATCTTCTCCAATAAGTCCACTTTCATGTGCTCCTACTGGATTAAAATATCTAAGTATTATTATGTCCCATGAATTATCTGATGCATAAATATCTTTAAGTATTTGTTCAATAAATAATTTTGATGTCCCATATGGATTTGTTGTTCCACCTATTTTACAATCTTCTGTAAGTGGTATTTTTTCTGGATTACCATATACTGTTGCCGATGATGAGAATACAAACTTTTTAACATTATGTTTTCTCATAACATCAAGTAAATTAAGTGCACCTGAAATATTATTTGTATAATATTCAATTGGTTTTTGAACTGATTCACCTACTGCTTTAAATCCAGCAAAATTAATTACAGCATCTATTTTATTTTCTTCAAACACTTTATTTAAAGCATCTTTATCTAAGTAATCTATTTCATAAAATTTAAAATCTTTACCTGTTATTTTCTTTATAGCATCTAATGATGAACTTTTACTATTTGAAAAGTTATCTATTACAACTACTTCAAATCCTTCATTTAATAATTCAACACAAGTATGTGAGCCTATATAACCAGCTCCACCTGTTACTAATATTTTCACATTATCACCTCTATAGTAATTATACCATTAAACATTTAAAAAAACTAGAGTTATCTAGTTTTTAAAAATCATCCTTTGTCTTCGCACAGTAAAATAAATATACTATTAATGGCATACATGTAAATACTGGAAACATATATCTTACTATAGCAACTGGTGCAATTAAGTTTGTTAAAACATAGCAAACTAGTAACATTAATGGAACTAACAATTTAATTTTTCGTTTATAAATTATATAACTTACAACTAAAAATAATATCATTAAATAAAATGGCATACTCATAAAAATATTTAATATTGGTATTTTTTGATAATAAGCATTATTTACTAAATTATAATAAAAATCATATATAAATTTTATATTTTTACTACAATTTTCACTTTTATTAAATGTATTATTTGATAAGCTCAAACAATTAATTTCAATATATGTTTTAGAATTAAAATCAGGTAATTTATCAAACAAATAGAAAAAACTATAATTATTATTGATTATTGAATCAATATATACCATAGGATATTTTAATCCTAAATCAATATAAAGTTTTATGTATTTTGATTTGTTATTTAAAAATTCAGTTGTATTAAACTCACTTTTTACAGGATCTGATATATGAGAGTTATATTTTTTTAACGAATCATTATTATATAATTTTTCTATTTGACTTTTATATTTATCATCTATATTTTCAACATTATAAACTCTTGCTAATTGTTGTGTAACAAAACTAAAAGCTTCTATTTTTGGACCAGATGGAATATGAAAAATATATGTTAAAGATAAATCATATGTAAAAAAAACTAATATAATGTTAATAAACAATACTAATATTTTCTTTTTATTTTCTTTTAAAATAATTAATATAAATGGTATAAATATTATTAACGCATATAACATATTATTTCTAAATGATAATAATAAAACAAAAACAATAATAAATTTAATATAATTTTTCTTATTATTTAAAATATTATCAGCTCGTTTAGTTAATTCTATAAGATTTATTAAAGCTATATTAAATAATCCAGAAAAAATAACATCCTTTGTAGTTGTTATAGAAAATATTCCATAAATAGGTAAAAACATATATAAAATTAAAAAGATTATGTTTATTTTATTTGAAAATTTATTTTTATATAAATAAATAAGTGTGTATGAAAAAGAAAAGCTCATAATTAACATTTGGATTATACTATGAATTAAAATCCCTATGTCATAAGATGAGAATATTTTATTTCCTAAAACGATAGTAGTGTATAAAAATATAGTATGAATAACCGGATGATACTTAGTTATTAAATTAAATTTTAACATTCTAAGTTGTGTCCCAGCGTCATAAGAAAAATTACCTGGATATAATCCTATTAATATAGGTAACCATGCTAAAAATATAATAATAGTTAATATAAAAATACTATATTTTTTATTAAATAAGAAATCTATTAACTTATTATTTTTAGAACTTAAGTTAAACTTAATATCAAAAAATAAATTTGATAATTGATACATTAAAGGTATAAGTTTAAATATATTAATGTAAGTTTCTATCACATTTAACTTTGAAGCATCATATTTTGAACAGTTATATCCTATAATTTGAAAAAAACTGCATAATAAAGAAATCGACATTAAAATAACATTATACCTTTTTTTACTGTGTTTTATATAACAAAAATATATAATAGAATACTCTAAAATAATAATTAAAAAATTAATTGTAAAATTTGGTGTATCAATTGAAACAATATTAATACAGAGAAATATAATAGCAATGATAATTTTTAAAAAAAGTTCAATATATTTTTTTGAAAACATTTTATCACCTCAAAATTTTTTTATTCTATTATAAATTTTACAATAAACTTTTGTTATGAACTTATTTTTTTCTATTAATCCTTTTAAAAATGATCTATTTTTGATGTATTCACTATGTTTATAATCAATATTATTATCATTTAAATATTTAAAAGCATCATCAATAAATTTACTTTGAGTATCTTTATCTATTTGATATCTTTGCTGAATTGTATAATTAAGTAATACAGAAACAGTAAGTTCATCCAAGTATTTACCACTTTTATATTCATTTCTTACAATATCAAGTTGTTTAAATATATCAAAAACTCTTTTATCTCTTGTTGTTGTTTCACTATTTTTATGTACTGTAAAATAATTTAATTGCTCATTAATTTTACCTATTTTTTTACTATTTTTAATTGAAAGCGCTACAAATGATAAATCTTCATATTTTAGTTTTTCACTAAATTCTATTTTGTTTTTTATAAGAATATCTTTCTTAAAAAGTTTATTACAAGGTCCTAAATTAATTTCACATAATATTTTATTATTTTCTTCATAGTTGGTTATACCAAAGTTTGATAAATTAAATTCTTCTAGTGTGTTACCTTTTTCATCAACATTTACATAATCACAAACGCATAAATCCAAATTATTTTCTTTTGAATAATTATACATTTTACTAATAAAATCTTCTTTTACATAATCATCTGAATCTATAAAACAAACATATTCTCCTTTTGCTTCTTTTACGCCTAAGTTTCTATTGTAACCAATTCCTTTATTTGTCTTATTTTTTATATATACTATTTTTTTATCATTATAGGACTTTATTATTTCTTCTGCATTTCCAGGGCTCAAATCATTAATAACAATAATTTCATAATCTTCAAAATTTTGTTTTAATAATGAATCAATACAATTTTTTAAATATTTTTCTGTATTATATACTGGAACAATAACACTTACTTTCATTTTAATACCTCATACTTTATTTTATATAATATCTTTTTTATTTTTCTTTTAAAACTATCATTTGATAAATAACTAATTACTTTTAAATCTTTTATTTTCTTTATATATTCTTTTTTAAGTTCATCGCTTAATGAATTATACTTATCAATAATACTATTTGCATAAAAACTCTTAACATTTTGACTATTTGGAATATTATCTAAATATTTTATTGCTTTAGTAAATAAAAATAACATATCATCCATTTTCTTTTTCATTTTTTCTATATCATTTGATGACATTATGCTTCCATCTCTTTGAACATAGTTATAACCTAAATAATTTATTGATTTTACCTTTTTAGCTGTCGCAATTACTAAAGGAAGTAATCCATAATCTTCATGATAAACATCCTTTTCAAACATAAAATTATTATCTAAATAATATTTTCTATTAATAACATATAATGCAGCCATTTCAATAAATTTATATTTTACTATTTTTTCAAAGGCATCTATTCCATCTGTAACATTGAATTCTTTTTCTTCATAAGGAATAATTTTATCATTAAAAACTATATTTAGCTGATATCTAAGCACATCTAAATCATCTATATTTTTATTTATATTTTCAAGTAAATTTTTTTCTACATAATCATCTGAATCTATAAATAATAAATAATCTCCTATTGCTTTTTTTACACCATTATTTCTTGCTAGACTTAAACCCATATTTTTTTGTTTTATATAGATTAAATTATCATATTTTTTAATATATTTATTTATTATATCTTCTGTTTTATCTGTTGATCCATCATTAACAATAATTACTTCAAAATTTTTATAAGTATTTGAAAATATGCTTTTTAAACATTTATCAATATACTTTTCTGTATTATATGCTGGAACTATAATGCTATATCTCAATTTATTCACCTTCTATTAATTTATCTATCATATTAATTTTTTCTTCATTTATTTTCTTAAAATCCACATGTTTAACCTTAGATTTATCTTCTTTTAAAATCTTATATACTTCTTCATTAAACTTATCTTGATTTTTTGAAACAATATAACCAAAATCTTTTATATCTATATTTTCATCACTTACTTCAATGGTTGATATTATTTCCTTATCTAATACAAGTGCCTCTAAAAATGTAACTGGAAATCCTTCATGATCAGATGTTATAGTAATATAATCACTTAATTTTATATATGGATATGGATTAGATTTAAGTCCAAGCATTTTTATATTTTTTTCTAAATGCTTTTCTTTTATTAAATCTTCATAATATTTATAATCTTTTCCATCTCCTACTATAAAAAAGTCAACATCAAGATTATTTTTTTTACAATACTCTATGGCATTAATCATTCTTGATACTCTTTTGACTTCTTCATCTAATCTACCAACAAAAACAATTAATTTATTTTTTGTTCTTTTTTCTGTAATTTTCTCATTTGATAATTTTAGTACTCTTTCATAATTTATAAAATTATTAAGTACTATTGATTTATCTTTAATACTTGGCATAATTTCAATTAAATTATTCATTGATTCATTTGATACAAATATTACTTTTTTAAAACTATTTATATCTTGCCCTAAAAAGAAATTAATTGTTTTATCTTTATCATTAAACTCTGTAACATAATCGCCGTGAATATAAATCATATTATTTTTTGATGCATATAAACTAAGTAAACTACATGGTTTTGAGTAAGTTGCATAACAAATTGAACAATCATATTTATCTTTATGTAATAATATGAATTTAAGTCTCTTAAAACCATTAACTATTTTTCTATAAATTACATTTTTACTATAACTCAAATTATAATTATATATTTTTACATTTTTATTAATTTTATGAAGTAATTCACCTTTTTTATTTTCTAAAAATAGTGTTACATCATATTTTTCATAATCTAATTTATTTAAAAGTTCTATTAAGGCATTTTCAATACCACCTGTATACATTGTTGTCATAAATAATATTATTTTTTTCTTATGCATATTACTCACCTCTATTTTTATAAAATTGTTCCCAAAGTTTATTACGACTTTCTTTATCTACATATTCAATCATATTTTCTTCTTTTTTATTTCTTTTTTCTAAATATTCATCAAAGCTCTCTATTACCCTTGCTGGATTACCCACAACTACAGAATTATCTGGAACATCTTTCGTAACAACAGAACCCGCTCCTATCATTACATTATTTCCAATTCTGACATTTGGAAGTATTATTGTATTGCTTCCAATAAATACATTATTTTTAACTTCAATACATCCTGATTGATATTTATAAAATCTTGGAAGTCCCATATTATTAAGCATAAAATCTGATACATCATGTGTTATAAATAAAACCCCACTTGTTACAACTACGTTGTTATGAAATTTTACAAGTTTTGGATCTGCTGGTATTTTTCTTGGTTGAAAAAAGAAATTTTTCCCAACACTCGCAAATACATTATGTTTTATTAAATATTTTGTTCTTTTTTTAGAATCTAAAATAAAATATAATCCAATTTTTCTTAATTGATCTTTTTTATATCTTCTCATAATTATTCCTCCATTTTAAATTCATTATAGTATATTACTAAAATTACTGATATAAAGATTGATACTGCTGGTGTCGCAAGTACATGTCCTGTTAAAAATGCACACAATATTGAAATTATTATTGATATTACCATAGATGATTTTTTTATATTGAAAAAATTTGATTTAAATTTTTTAAAATATGATTTAAAGATATAAAATATTGTTTTAAAATATGTAAAAAGTATTATTATAAATCCTATTATACCTTGATGTAAAAATATATCTAAATAATCCATTTCAACAAGTTTCATTATTTTACCATTTAAGAAATATCCAAGTCCAAATATTTTTTGCATAATATTTGAACTTAAATAAATATTAAACGTATCTTTAAAGAATGATAATCTACTTCCAAAAACAAAATGATCAATATTATGCATAGTAAATAAATCACTAATTTTTTTAATTTTTAAAAAGTTTAAATGTATAACTAAATTATCATAAAATGGTGTCATAGTAATTAACTTTATACTTGCAAGTATAAATAATACAAATGTTGTACATAAAATTACAAGTTTCTTATATGATTTATTTTTTATCAAATTAATAACAGCATATAAAATATAATATATAAATACAATTAAAGCACATAATATTGGGGCTTTTGTTCCTAATGTCAAAAGTATATAACCATACATAAGTAAAAATAATATTAAATATAATTTTTTTCTTTTAATAACCAATTCACTTATAAGTAAAGGTGTAATTACACTTATTAAACTTCCTATTGCATTTGCTGAATAAAAGAATCCTACACTGCCTTCTTTTGAATATGCATAACTATTAAATCCAATATGAAATAAATTAGGTACAAATACAAATAACATATATATTAATAAAACAGAATATAATTTTTTTATATTAAATTCTCTATTATTAAATATTTGAAATGTAAATAGTAAAGATATTGGTAAATATATATTATTTAATAAACTTTTTATTTCATATGTAATATTAGTGTTATCCTTAAATAATATATTGCAAAGCATAAATATTATAGAATAAAGCATAATCAATATTAACATCTTTATATTTATCTTTTTTCTTTCTACAAATATCAAATAATATAGAGTAAAAAGTAAAAATATTACTCTAATTAACGAACTAATTGTAAAATCTACATTAAACTTATAAAGTGCTACACTAGTTGCTATATCTAAAACTGGCTGCATAAATAAATATATTGTAAAAATTGTTATTATATTTTTTTTAAAAAAATTATTAATTTTATTCATTTTCTACTCCTTAATTATTACTATATTATAATAATTATATCAAAAATAAGTAAACAAAAAAAGACATTTTATTAATCTAAAAATGTCTTTTCACTTTTTTCTTTTCTTTTTTCTTCTTTTTTTAATTTTTTTAGTTCTTTTTTAGAAAATTCTTTTTCTAAATCTTCATTATTTTCTTCAATATCTTCATATCTTATTTTATTATAATTTGGATCATCTATTTCATTTAATCTATTATTTAAATATTTCTTTTTAAATTTAACATTTTTTGATAAAAGAATAATTATAATAATTGTAAATACTAAAATCATTGAACCTAATATAATAAATACTAATTTAATTTTTTGAACTAAATTAATGTAAAGATTAGTTTGTTCATTGAAAAATCTTTGAATCGTATTATCTTTTGTATCATACTGATAAAGTCCTTCTTCACCAGTTACAGCATTAATACCATATATAACTTTAAAATCTGTATTACCATAAGAATATCCATCTATACTATCATCATTATAATTAAATACTGTTTTACTATATCTATATGGAATATCATCTTTGTCTTCTAATTTTAAAACAATAACATTTAAATCAGCAGATGATATCATATTAAATTTACTATATGTATTTTTTCCTTCATTATAAATATAAAATCTAATATTATTATTTTCATCTTTAAGTGCAACTAAAGTATAATCTAACGATTCATTATAACAACCTTTGATAGTTTCATCATTAATAGTTACATCTTTTTCATTAAATGTTTGAGGAACTTTTAATCCATCTAGTTTTCTTACTACTGAATAATTTTTACCATCAACTTTTACATTAATAGGATCTTTTTCCTTTACAGTTGCATTAATTACATATGTTTTAGTACTTCCATTTTCTGCAGTTACTATAATTTCAATTTTATTTAATCCTTCTTTTACATCTATTTCTCCATTACCTTTTATAGATGCTTTTGAATCACTTTTTTCTGCATTTACTTTAATCTTTTCTGTATCACTAGATAATTCTACTGAATACTCTAAAGTATCTTTATTAAATTCTGGGCTTAAATTTTGTCCTTCTATAGATAAAGATTTTAAATTATTATCAGAACTTTTTGGTATTTCTGGTGCTTTTTTTACAATATTTATATTACATGAACCACTTCTATTTGAAGCTGATTCACCTGATGCTGTTGCAACTTCTGCATTAGCAACTTTTACATATGAACTACCTAAAGCAATTGTTCTAAACTTATATGTTAGTGCCGTACTTGATGAGAAATTATCTGAAATATAATGTGTTGTTCCACTAATTAATTGTAATTTTGATGAATCATATGATATAGATAAGTCCCACATAACACTATCAGATGCATTACCTCTAACTGTTACTGAAACTGTATTACCAAGTGTTGTACTACTTTGTGATGAACAACTTGTAGATACAGAAACAGCAAATACACTTTTAGGTATCAAGAAAGATATTCCTAAAATAAATAAACTTAATAATCTTTTTTTCATTATTTTCACCTACTTTGTAATTTTTAATGTTCCAAGCAAATGTGCTTTTACCATTGCTAAATCAGAAATACTTATCTTACCATCTTTATTAATATCAGCGGCAGATAAATAAACTCCATTTAAGTTATTATTTCCAAGTAATTTTGCTTTTATCATTGCAAGATCTGAAATACTTATTTTTCCATCACCATTAGTATCTCCTTTTACCATCACTGTAAATGTTCCTGTTTGTCCACCATTTTTGATAATAATTACATCTCCACTTGCAATAGAACCAGAACTTTTAGATACACCATTTTTATTTTTTACTTCAATAGTAACTAAATTATATTTATTTCTAATATTTGAAATAATATTTGATATATCTGTTCCTATTTCTAGTCCACTTATAACATTATTAGAGTTGTTATATCCAAGATTACTTATTATATCTGATGGGCTTTCTTTTCCAGCTTCTACTTTATTAACAGTTATTTTATAAACTCTTTTATCACCATTTAATGCTGTTACAGTTACATTTATTTCTGTACTCGAACCATTTAATATTATAACTCCATCACCATTTAAAGAAGAGTATGAACTTGTTTTAGTCGCACTAACTGTTACTTGATTTGTATTATTCGATACATTACAAGTATAATTAGTCGCAGATGAATTAAACGATGGATTTAAATTACATCCAGATACATTTAAAGAACTTAATGTATTATCAGAGTTATTTTCTATTGATAATGATGTTTTATCTGGCATATTATTATATATAGGAATTTTAAATGTATATGCATTATCTATAAGTCCTTTTCCTAAATATGTTGCATAAGTTGTTCTTGCTTCTGATGGAAGCACTCTTACATTTTGCATATATTGATGCCAATATAGATTTTTATGATTAATTGTATTAAATTTTTCATAATAATTTGTATCTTGTCCAACACTTATATATTCTACTGATATAGTAGATGCTCCTCCAAGTATTGATAAATATGGATTATTCCATCCTCTTGCTTTAGCAACTGTAAGTGCATTAGCTACAATTTGTTCAACTGTACTACCACTTGCTAATATATTAAAATGGTTATAATATTTTTGTCCATCTCCACCATTCATATTTATTGTTGCACTTCCAGTTGATCCTTGTTCTTGAAGTACACGGCTTGCTAAATGTATTGCACTAACATTTTTTTGTTTTCCTACATCAACAAATGTATCAGCATATGACCAATTTTTTCCATTATATTGATATGATCCTTGCATAAACGTACCATTAAGCATACTTTGAACATTATTTGATGTATGATAATTTTGGTTAAAGGATAATTGTTCAAACATAAAAATTGTTTTCTCATCAAGCCAATTCCTTGGATCCATATAAAACGCTATAGTTTGTTTACTTGGTGAATACCATCCAGGTTGAAACTGTCTATATACACCATTATTATATGAAGCTCCATCAGTTGACAATAAAGATTTATCTACTTTATCTAATGAATTTGTAAATTTAATTAAATTTTTATCAGCAGGACTAAATTCATTAGATACAGCCTCACTCCAATCTATATTTGTGCTTGAAACTGTAAAATTCCAATTTGGATGCATTGCATGTATCTTTTGAAGTGGTAATATATAACTTTCTGGAAAGCCCTTTTTTCTAAGTTCATTACCATAATTATCATCTGTAATATATTCTTTGCATCCTGTTACCCAATTTGATTTTATATAACCAGTATAATTATTTGAGTAATAATTCGCATATATTTTATAATATTGTACTCCACCTTGATTTACTGTATCTAATACTTCCATTGTTGATGGATTTTTAAGTAAAACTCTTTCCCCATCAACATCTCTTAATTCTATTCCACCAGGGGTTGCTCTTAAATATGAAGCCTCTGTTAAATTACGGCATATCTTAAATCTAGTTGATGCAGATACATTTTCTACTTTTAAGAATGATAATAATAAAATTAATGTTAAAGTAAAAAAATATTTTTTTAATTTCATTTTATCCCTCCTTATTATTCATAATACATTATAACAAATTTTTTAATAATTTTAAAGATATATGGTAGATATTTGTACTTTTTTGTAAAAATATAGTAAAAAAGAATGACTTTTTTTAGTCATTCTATTATTCTGTTTTGTTTTCTTCTTCTGGAGTTGATGGTGTTGTTGTTTCTTCTTTTACACATGAACCAGAAGAATCCTTTTTATAACCAGAATCACAAACACATGTTACTCCATCAGCACCAAGTGTTGAATTTGCTCCACAAGATACTGCAGGTTTCTTTTCACAAACTCCTGATGAATTTCTTGTATACCCATTTTTACATACACATGATACTTTATCAGCACCTAACTCTTCATTTTCTCCTGTACATGTTTTTTCTGTACTTTTTTCGCATATAGCAGTTGTTTTATTTCTTGTATAACCATTTTTACATACACATGATATTCCATCGGCACCTAATTCTTCATTTGTTCCACATTTTGAATTTTTATCCTCACAAACCCCTGATGAATTCTTTGTATACCCATATTTACATACACAAGTTTTTCCATCAGCACCTAATTCTTCATTTGTTCCACATTTTGAACTAGAATCAGATGAAGTAGTATCAGGATCAGCATACGATTGTACACCACCATGTAAATCTGCACCAATAACTTTTTCTTCATATTTTTTATCAATACTAAAGCTAAATGATGTATCATATTCTTCTTTAACAAGTTCAAGATTTACTTTCATTGCTTTTATTATTGCGTTTAATGATTGAGTTGATGGGACAAATTCATATAATTTCATACCCGCTACATTATCGTGAATTAATCCGCCAGAACCATTTAAATATGTTTTTTGTATCTTTATAATATCATTTGAATCAGATAATGAATCAGAATTTAATAAAACTTTTTTAAATACATTATAGAAACCTAATATTTGTTCTCTTGTAAGATTTGTATCTAAACTTATACTAATAGCATCAAGAACTTCATAAAGTTGATTAATACTCTTAATATTTTTCATTTTATTTAAAATACCCTTTATTACCAACTGTTGATTTTGTCCTCTTACAAAATCATTTCTTGTACCCTTATTCCATTCTTTACCACATTCAGAAACTGTTTTTCTATTTCTAGATAATGCAAGAGCTTGCTCACCATTTAAGTGTTGCATTCCTTTCTCAACAAATATTAAATCTGCACTTTCTAATGATCTTACACTATTACTTTCACAGAAACTATATGGTACCTCAACGTCAATACCACCTAATGCATTAACAAGTTTTATAAGTCCTTGGAAATTAACTTTTGCGTAATAATCTACATCTATTCCAGTAAAGTTTTCCACAGTACTTATCATACAAGAATCTCCACCTGCTGCTGCATGTGTAATTTTACTTTTTGCATTTCTATAGCATGTAATAGGAACAAATGTATCTCTTGGAATACTGAACATTGTAGCAGTTAAAGTTTTTGGATTAAATGTAACAAGCATTATTGAATCACCTAATCCACTTGCTTTCGATATATCTTCTGTTGGTGAATCAACACCTAATAAAAGCATAGTAAATGGTTCAGTTACCTTTTTTGTACTTACTTCTGTCGTTTTATCTACTTGCTTTTTCATTCTTTTTGAATATGAATCAAGTTCTACAACCTCTTCTTTTATTTTTTCATATTTATCAAGTGAAGAATATTGATCTGCATAATTACCAGATACAAAGATGGAACCTACTTCACCATCATAAAGATCATTTAACATACTAATATAATCATCATACTCTACTAAATTATCTTTTTTTATACTATCTTTTTTTATTATTTTTTGTGCAAGAACATATCCTTCAGTTTCATTTTTATTACTTATAATACCAATTTTACCGTTTTTTGCTTTACTTAAAGTATTATATTCTCCAGATTTTAAAGCAATCCATGAGCTTTTATATGTAACTTCATCTTTATTTAATTTATCAATAAAATTAACACTCTTATTAATAATACTACTTACATAAAATTCTCCAGTTCCTATTATTGCAAGAACTAAAATAAATATAATATATTTAGAAATCTTATCTTTTTTCTTAAATTTGATATATTTTATTATAACTATGATGCATATTATAATTAATACTGCCATAATAATATATCTAATTAAATCTTCAATACCACTTAATTTTGATATATTATAAATTAAATACGCATTTACACATAAAAACATACCAGTTAAAACTCCTGAAAATAAATTCAAAAATTTATTGTTTTTCTTTTTTATATTTTCTTCTTCATCATTATACTTTTTCATATTTATCCTCCAACTTACCATGTAACAATTATAACACTATATATATTCAAATACAATTTACAAACCTATTATTTATTTACAAAATATTGACATTAAAAAAAATCAATATTTTGATTTTTTTCTTATTTTATAAATGATTATAATATAAAACTATTAAAATATTCTTCAAATTCTTTTTGAATACTAGTTATTAAATCATTAAATATTCTAGCATTTTTTTTGTATTCTATATAATCACTAAATGTTTCTAACTCTTTATATAAACTTTGAAGTTCTATTTCTTCTTTATTCGAATCTATTTGTTTATCTTCTTTGTTTATTATTGTTTGTTGTAATTTCTTTATTCTAGCAATTATACTATTTACTTCTTTATTATTATCAAGTTTTTTTTCGCTATTTTTAAAATTCAAGTATTCACTACTTTTTAATATATTTTCTTTTAATTCATTAACATCATTTATTATGTCATTCATTATTCTTTTTCTCCATTTAAACTCCAAGTTTTTGCTTCTGTTATTTTTACGTTTATTATTTTACCAATATCTTCTTTATCACACTTTACATTAGTTAATTTCATTGTATCTGTATAACCAGCATATAATCCGTTTCCTTTTTGTGATTCACCCTCTATTAATACAGGTACTACTTGTCCTACTAATTTTTCATTATTAATAAGTGCATATTTATTAACTATTTCATTTAGTCTTTGAAGTCTTTCTTGTTTTACACTTAAAGGAATTGGGTCATTCATTTTAGCGGCTGGTGTATTTTCTCTTGGTGAATATATAAATGTAAATGCGCTATCATATTTACATTTTTCTACTACATCTAATGTTTCATTAAAATCTTCTTCTGTTTCACCTGGGAAACCTACAATTATATCAGTTGTAAGACTTACATTTGGAATCATTTTTCTTATTTTAAGGGCAAGATCTAAATAACTTTCCTTAGTATAACGTCTACCCATTAATTTTAGTATTTTATCACTACCTGATTGAACTGGCAAATGAATATAAGGCATTACATTTTCATAATCTCTTATTATTCTTATCATCTCATCTGTAAAATCCCATGGATGTGATGTTACAAATCTAACTCTTTCAATATTTGTTTTAGCAACTTCCTCAAGTAATTTATCAAAAGTTACTCCATCTTTTAAATCTTTTCCATATGCATTAACATTTTGTCCTAAAAGTGTTACCTCTTTATAACCATCTTTTACAAGTTTATTAACTTCACATAATATATCTTCTACTTTTCTACTTCTTTGTTTTCCTCTTGTATATGGAACTATACAATATGTACAGAACTTGTCACAGCCATACATTATATTTACATATGCTTTGTATTTATTATCTCTTCTAACAGGTAAGTTTTCAACAACATCACCCTCTTTAGAAAATACTTCAATTACAAGTTCATTACCGTCAATCGCTTCACTTATAAGTTTTGGTAAATTATGAATATTATGTGTACCAAATACTACATCCATCCATTTGTATTTTTCTTCTATCTCATTTACTACTGCTTCTTCTTGAGCCATACATCCACATAAACAAGTAATTATATTTGGTTTACTTTCTTTTAAATGCTTAATTCTACCTAGCATACCAAATACTTTATTATGAGCATTTTCTCTAATTGCGCATGTATTTAATAAGATAAGATCAGCATCTTCCATATTATCAGTTTTTGTAAATGACATATCTTCTAAGATTGCACTTATTGTTTCTGAATCCCTTTCATTTGCTTGACAACCATATGTAATAATATGATATTTTTTATTTATTCCAATTTTACTTAACTCATTATTCATTATATATGCATCTGTTAAAACTTTTACTTCTTCTTTACTTCTTTTTTTAGCATTTGCATATGATGGTTTTATATGTGCTTGTTTAATCATTATAACGCCTCCAAACTTCAAATATTATATCATTTATGACTTCCTTTTTCAACAACGTTTAAACTTAAATTTAGTGCATTTATTATTTTTAAAATTGTATTTAAGCTTGGTGATATTTTTCTTTTTTCTATCTTTACTAAATAAGGTTGCTTCATATTAATCATTTTGCATAATTCTCTTTGTGATATTCCTTTTTCTTTTCTTATTTTTGATAGTTTTTCTATAAAATCATACTCTAAATCTAATAAATTCTTTTCATTGTTTACATAATCATCTGATAAAACTTTTTTCATTACCATACTCCTCATATTTACTTTCAAATAACTTTATCATTATTCCATAATTAAATAATTAGGATTTTTAGGCATACCTGGCATTAAAAGAACATTTCCCATATATACAACAATGAAACCTGCGCCATTATATACTTTTATATCTGTTACTGTCATTTTAAAATCTTTTGGATAACCTAAATTTAATTTATCATCTGTTATAGACATTGGTGTTTTACAAATACATATCATCATTTTAGTATTATTTAATTTATTTAATTTTTCTTTTGCTTCACTAGTATATTCTACTTTGCTTGCACCAAACATTTTACACATTTTAAATATTTTTTCTTCTAAAGTATCTTCTAAATCATATACAAAATATTTCTTTTTATTTTCTTTCATTGATACTATTTTTTTTGCTAAAGTAATGCATCCTTCTATTCCTTTTTGATACATTTCACATATACTAAATTCTACACTTAAATCTTTACAAAAATTATTTACAAATTCTATTTCTTCATCTAAATCATCATCAAATTTATTTAAAGCAACTATCACATTATCACAGAACTTTTGCATATTTTTTATATGGTATTCTAAGTTTTTTATACCACTTTCTAATGAATCATTGCCATTATATTTAAGTGCTTTTATTGTAACATTTATTACTACTATATCTGGGTATATATCTCCTACTCTTGATTTTATATCAAAGAATTTAATTCCTCCCATATCAGATCCAAAACCTGCTTCTGTAATAGTATAATCTGACATTTTAAGTGAAGATTTTGTTCCTATTAAACTAGAACATCCATGTGCAATATTAGCAAATGGTCCACCATGAACTATTACTGGATTATTATATAAAGTCTGTACTAGATTTGGTTTTATAGCATCTTTTAAAAGAAGTGTGCATGCATTTTCTACATGTAAATCTTTTGCATATATTTCTTTTTCATCTTTTGTTATTCCAACTATAATATTACCTATTCTTTCTTTTAAATCATTAATATCTTTGGATAAACATAGTATAGCCATTATTTCTGATGCTGGAGTTATAACAAAATTATCTCTTAAACCTCTATCATTCATATCTATACATCTTTTAATTAATACTTTATCAATTTTAAGTTCATTACCCTGAAAAATATAATTATCTACTGCAGCACAAATTAAATTATTAGCGCTTGTTATAGCATGAAAATCACCATTAAAGTGTAAATTAATATCCATGCTTGGTTCTATAATGGCTTTACCCCCACCTACTGCGCCACCTTTTCTTCCAAAAACTGGTCCAAGTGATGGTTCTCTTAAGTCCGCTACTGATAAATATCCAAGTTTATTAAGTGAATCAGCTAGTCCAATACTTAAAGTTGTTTTACCTTCTCCATATGGTGTTGGATTTGTACTTGTAACTAAAATTAATTTACCATTTCTATTAGTATTTATTTTTTCAATTTTTGCTTTATAATTTCCATAACAAAATAAATCTTCTTCATTTAAATTTAATTTATTTGCTACTAACTTTATATTTTCCATAGTATCACCTTTTTCTATTTAATTATATTCTTACTTTACAGTCTTCATTAGTTTTTCCATGACAATTTCTTTTGGTGTCCAATAACTAAATTGTAGTATATCCTTTTGTTTACTTGTAAAGAAATACTTAGTAAGTACAAAATCATTTATACTTTGAGTTATTCCCATAGTTTTTAGAGTATGACAAGTAAATAACTTACAAGCCATACAAGATTTCATCGTACAAACGCTATCAATTAAATACTTACACTTTCCTCTACCTTTACATTCGCAGCACCCATTTTTATGATCACTACCTTTTCTTCTATATTTAACACATATATCATCTTTAAATTCACAATAATTTGTTTTTATTCTCTCATCTAATTTAGCACATACAGTATCATATATATAGTTAAATTTTTCTTTTATATCTTTTAAGTTAATCGCATGAACAGTCTCTATTATATCTATTAATTTTTTATCTGTTATATTATTTTTAGTTATATAATCTATATCTATTTTTTCATTATTATAAATAAGATTTATCATATATTTTTTATTACATATCTTTATTATTTTAGGTAATGATTCATATATATCATCTATTGTTTCATTTGTTAATTCTAATTTTAAAACTTTATTTTCTATATTTCTTTTTACTTCTCTTTTTTTCATAATTACAACCTCATATAAATTTTAACATATTTTAAAGAAAAAAATTGATATTTCTATCAATTTTCCATAAGTTTATACATAACATAACTTTTTGGTTTAAAGAAACTATACTTTAATATATACTTTTGTTTTAAATTAAAGAAATATTTTAATAATGGTATATCTTTTATTTTAAAGTATACTTTTTTGTTTCTTAAATACTCACAAGAATATAATTTGCAAGATATTGATTTTATTTGACATCTATGATTTTTTAAATTTTCACATAAACCACCTCTTGCATCACTATAACAACAACCATCTTTATGCATTATCTTTGGATGATTTCTAAAAAATACACATACATCATCTTTAAAATCACAATAATTACATTCTAAATATTTTTTATCTATATAATCACAAACAGTATCATATATAAAACTATATCTTTTACTCTTATCTTTTATATTTATCGCATGCATTATATTATAAAGCTCTATATTATCATCTTTTGTTATTAATTTACCATTATTTATTATCTCTAATTTTTTATTTTCATTATCGCATATATTTAAGATTTTTCTTGTTTTCTTTATTACCTTTTTATAATTGTTATTTTTTATTTCTACTACTAACTTTTCCATATTATTTTTCTATTTTTTCTTTTCCACCCATATAAGGTCTTAAAGCAACTGGAATATTAATAGATCCATCTTCATTATAGTTATTCTCTAAAAAAGCAATTAACATTCTAGGTGGAGTAAGTACTGTATTATTTAATGTATGTGCATATACTTTTTCTCCATTTTCATTCTTATAACGAATACCAAGTCTTCTTGCTTGAGCATCAGTTAAGTTTGAACAAGATCCAACTTCAAAATATGTTTTTTGTCTTGGACTCCATGCTTCTACATCAACACTCTTATATTTAAGATCAGCAAGATCACCAGAACAACATTCTAAAGTTCTAACTGGTATATCTAAACTTCTAAATAGTTCAACTGTATATTTCCACATTTTTTCATACCAATCTTTACTTTCTTCTGGTTTACAAATAACTATCATTTCTTGTTTTTCAAATTGATGAACTCTATATACTCCTCTTTCTTCTATACCATGAGCACCAACTTCTTTTCTAAAACATGGTGAATAACTTGTCATAGTTATTGGAAGATTTTCTTCTTTTAAAAGTTCACCCTTAAATTTAGCAATCATAGAGTGTTCAGAAGTACCAATTAAATATAAATCTTCTCCTTCTATTTTATACATCATTGCTTCTTTTTCTTCAAAAGACATAACACCATTAACCGCATCACTTCTAATCATAAATGGTGGAATGCAGTATGTGAATCCTTTATCAATCATAAAGTCCCTAGCATATGCTAAAACTGCTGAATGAAGACGAGCAATATCTCCCATTAAATAGTAAAAACCATTACCTGATACTCTTGCTGCAGCTTCTTTATCAAGTCCATTAAAACTTTTCATTATATCTGCGTGATATGGTATTTCATATTCTGGAACAAATGGTTCACCAAATTTTTCAAGTTCTACATTTTTTGTATCATTTTCGCCAATTGGAACATCATCCGCAATCATATTAGGAATTTGATACATTATTTCTTTTATATCTTTTTCTAAAACTGTTTCTCTTTCTTCTAATTCTTTTAATTCTTCATTAATTTTAACAACTTGTTCTTTTAGTGATAAACCTTCTTCTTTTTTTCCTTCTCTCATAAGATTACCAATTTTATCACTTATTTCATTACGGTCTTTTCTATAGTTATCTGCTTTTACTTTTACTTCTCTATATTCAGAATCTAAAGTAATAACTTCATCAACAAGACCTAATTTCTTATCTTGAAATTTTTTCTTAATATTTTCTTTTACCTTTTCAGGATTTTCTCTTACAAACTTAATATCTAACATATTTCTTTCTTCCTTTCTTTCTAATAAAAAAAGAATGGTACTTAAGGAGTGCATATGCACGGTACCATCCTTTATTTTACTTAATTTAGATAACGGTTTATATTCCCGCCGGCTATTAACCGGTCTAGAAAGTAGATTCATAAGTTTTTATTACTAATTTACACCATCCATTAGCTCTCTATTAAATAAAATACTTATTACTAGTCTTTCATCAACAATTTACAATATCATTTTAGTATTTTTTTTAGCATGTGTCAACACTTATTTTTTATATCTAAAAAGTGCGGAAGGCCTATGTCCCTCTCCTGTTTTCATTTTATTTGTTTTTTCTACTTTATTCGCAATTATTCTTCTAAATGCTGGATCAAGTAATTTTTTACCTAATATTACTTCATAAACTTGTTGAAGTTCTCCCAAAGTAAAATATTCTGGCATCATATTAAATACAATATCTGTATATTCTATTTTATTTTTTAATCTTGATATACCACTTGTAATTACAAGTGCATGATCAAATGCAAGTTTATCATTTTGAACCACTTCATACTTAAATCTATCTGTGGTCTTTTCTTTTAATGTTTTTTTAATTTTATATTTTATGGTCTCATTACCATTATCTAAAGTGACATCTATAAATTTTTCATCTTCTAAAACAATTACATTAAACCAAGATGCATTTTTAGATATATCATATTTTAACTTATTTTTATCTATTAATGCCATATAAGATGTTGATATAACTCTTGTTCTTGGATCTCTTTTTGGATTACCATATGTATATAACTGTTCTATATATATATCACTAATATTTGCTTCTTCTTTTAATATTCTTTTAGCAGCATCTTCTATATCTTCATCTATTTTTACAAATCCACCTGGAAGACACCATTTATCTTTAAATGGATAATTATCTCTTTTTACTAAAAGAACACTAAAATATTTTCTATTTAATTTTCTATAATTTTCTTGGACTACATCTGAAACACTAAATATTAATATATCAGTAGTTAATGATAATCTATCAAACTTATTTGGATCATAATCTTTTAAAAATTCTTCTTCATTTTTATATTCTTTCATAAAAACACCTCTTATATAAGTTCTTTTTCTCATTTCGATTATAACATATTTTTTTATAAATAAAAAGCACTATTCTGGCTAAAAAAATAGTTGCTTTTATTTTAAATAAATACTTACACCTTTTTCTATCTTAAGAATTTTTCATTAATTTTCTTTATAAAGTTATAATCTTTATTTCTTAAACATTTAATAGTTTTATTCCTAACAACTGTTTCTATTTTAACAACATCTGTATAAATACTATTTTCACCATCAACACTTATTATAACATCTTTTGTATTTTTTGGAATAACAGTTATTTTTTTATTTTGTGGTAGTACTACAGAATTAATAAGGTTTCTATAACTACGATTATTTAATGGTGCGATTGGGGTTAATTGAATAGAATGAAACGTATTATATACTATACTTCCACCAAAACTTAGGTTATATGCAGTTGAACCAAATGATGTAGAAATAAGTATTCCATCACCTGCAAAACTCTCAAGTAAAGATTCATCAACATATATACTAAGTTTTAATGTATTTAAATCCTTTTCTCTAATAACGATCTCATTTAGAGAATAAAATTTTGAATTAGATTCATTTGTATATATATCATTTTCTTGTATGCCTAATTCTTCAACTATAAAATTATTATTATTCAAGTTATCAATAAATTCATCTATATTATCTATAGAAACTTCCTGAGCAAAACCAAGTGTACCTGCATTTATACCAATATAATATATATCACTATTAAAATTATTTTCTTTAATCATTCTTAAAAAAGAACCATCTCCACCAATCGCAATACCTAAATCATAATCATTATCTACAATATTAATATTATTTTTATTTAGTTTATCAATAAGCAATTTTTTTATTTCTTGTGATTTTTCACTATTATTAGAAAATATTTTTACTTTTTTAATATTCATAAAGCCTCCATTATATTTATAAAATTATCCTTTATATCATTAACAATATACCTTTTATTTTCATGTCTTGTACCGCTTATACATTTAAGATGAAAATCATAATAAATATTATTATCTTTATCATATATACAATAAAAGACTTTATTATCATCACCACTTAAATTATTTTTATCTATTCTATTAATCTTTCCTGTAATACCTATTCCATAATTGCTAGATGAAAATACTGCTATATTATAAGCCATTTGTCTTGCAACTTCTATACTATATACAGAATACTTATCAATTATTTCTTTACTAACACCCATTTTAATTTTATACTCATTTGAATATGTTACAGCACTAAATTTTAAAATATCACTAGCACCTTCAATATCTGTTATTGAACTTGCGATAAAACCTCCTGTACAAGATTCCATTGTTGAAACTGTTTTATTTAATTTTATTAATTTATCTACCACTTTTTTCATTATACTCCTCTTTTCATATATTTAATAACTTTTAATTTAATTAGTATTCTTTTTTACAAGTATATTATTTTTATTATTAATTGTACTATAAAATTTATCTATAACATCTTTCATATAATCCTTTATATAGGTTTTCGCACACTCTATAATTTCTTCATCGATTCCATAATAGCTCTCAGCTAGAGCACCTGTAATGCACGCAATTGTATCAGAATCTCCACCGATTGAAATGGATAATCTAATAGCATCTTCGAAGTCATTTGAGTTTAAAAAACAAAATATTGCTTGTGGAACAGAATCTATTGACCTACTTGTAAACTTATAATTTTTTCTTAAATCATCTAAATCATATTCTAAACTAAAATAATGTTTTTCTATATATTCCTTTAATGAATCTTTATCCATTCCTCTTCTTAATAAATATATTGATACTGCGACTGCTTCACTTGATTTTATACTTTCAATATGGTTATGACTTGGAATAGTTGCATTTAAACTTTCACTTTTTATTTCATCAATACTATTAAATAAATATCCTATAGGAGATATTCGCATAGCAGAACCATTTCCAAAACTTTCACCCATATAATCATTTTTTAACCATTCAACAAATCCTTTACCAAACCTACTTCTTCCGTATATATCTTTTCCTAAATTTATTTCTCTTAAACCATACTCTCTTAGCTTTTTTTCATAAGATTCACCATTTAATATTGCATCCGCAATAGCGGTTGTTAAAATAGAATCATCTGTACACGAACAATTTTCATTAAATAAAGGAACATTTCTATCCATTATTTTCATTCTATCTTCATATGATCTATTTTTATTTTGTATTTCTAATACTTCGTAATATGAACCTACTATATCACCAATTATTGCTCCATACATATTAACATATCACCTCTTTTTCACCTATATAAATTATTTTCAATTATATATTTTACTATATTTTCATTCATTAGCTTTAATATTTTTTCATTATTTATATTTTTTCTAATATAGCTTGAAGAAATATTATCTGAATTAATATTAGAAACTACTATATTTTTACTATTAATTTTACTTAGTATTTCATTAATATCATCATTATTTCTTCTTATTACTATTAACTTAAAATTGTCCAATATATAATCATAATTTTTCCAAGTTGTTATTTTTTTTAAATTATCTGAACCACATATAAAATATATTTCATCATTTTTATAAATATTTTTAAAATGATTAAGTGTTTCATATGTAAAAGTTAATTTACCAAATTCATAATTAGATACATCTAAATTATCATACCCCTCTATCATTAATTTTAACATATTATATCTATCATTTTGATTTGCTAATCCTTTTTTATTATATTTATTTCCTGTTGGAACATATATAACTTTATCTAAATATTTATTTTTTATTAAATCTAACGCAATATTTTTATGCATGTTATGTGGTGGATTAAATGATCCTCCAAATATACCTATTTTCATATACATCTATCCTTTTAATTATAATTATTTTCTTTAATTAATTCTGCTACTCTTTTAGATAAATCAACTTCTTCAAACCAAGCTTTATCCTTTATCTTTGATGGTATATAAGATAAATTAGTTGTATATAATTTATCAAATAATCCCTTATTAAAGCAGTTATCAAATTCTTCTATTCCTTCTGTGAAAAATGCAAATGTTACTGCTAAATATATCTTACCTGCACCTTTTTCTTTTAAAAGTTTTATAGTTTCTATTATTGATGAACCACTTGCTATCATATCATCAACTATAATGATATTTTTACTTTTTACATCATCACCTAAATACGTATGCTCAACTATTTTGTTTTTACCATCTTCTACTTTATTTAAATCTCTTCTTTTATAAAATACCCCTACATTAGATTTCAAAATATCAGCATACGCTCTTGCTCTTGTCATTCCTCCCATATCTGGACTTACAACTAAAATATTGTTAATATCTTCTTTTTCTTTAATTTGGTTTAAAATATCTAAAGAAGCATTAGAATTTTCAAATGAAAGATTTAAAAGAGCATTAGAAACACATATATTATGTACATCAAATGTTATTATATTATTTACACTTAATCTTTCAAGTTCTTGAAGTGCAAGTGCACAATCTAATGATTCATTTTCTATTCTTTTATCTTGTCTTGATTGATATAAAAGTGGCATAATAAGTACTATTTTTTTAGCGTAGCCTTGAAGCGCAGATATTACTCTTTTTATATCTTGAAAATGTTCATCTGGTGACATATGATGAATAAATCCATACATTTTATAAGTTATATCATAATTTGCAATATCACTAATTATGTAAACGTTTTTACCTTTTATATTAGTATTTATTCTTATCTTTCCTTCACCATTACTAAATCTATCTCTTGTTATGTTAGCAATAAATGATTTATCAGTTTTATATATTTTCTTTAAATTATTATCAATTTTTTTACCTAATTCTTCTATATTGTCAAGTACAATAAGTTTTAAATCTTCCATTTTAAATACCTCCTAAATTTCTTCTAATTCTTTAATCCATATATTATATGATGCATCACTTGGCATCCTTAAATCACCTCTTGGTGAAAGTGATATACTTCCTACTTTCACGCCATCAGGCATACAACTTCTTTTAAATTGTTGAGTAAAAAATCTTTTTATAAATACTTTTAACCATTTTAATATTTCTTCTTTACTATATTCATTTTCAAATGTATTTACCGCTAACATATATATTTTTTTAGGTGATGCGCCATATCTAAAAAAGTGATATAAGTAAAAATCATGTAATATATATGGTCCTATTTTATCTTCTGTTATTTGTTTAATATTACCTTTTTCATCTGCGGGTAATAATTCTGGTGATATAGGTGTTGATAAAATATCATACAAAACCTTCTTATTTTTCTTATCAGTATCAGCAATATATTTAACTAAATACTTTACAAGTGTTTTTGGAATACTAGAATTTACAGAATACATACTCATATGATCTCCATTATAAGTACACCATCCAAGAGCAAGTTCACTTAAGTCACCTGTTCCTATAACAAGTGCATTTTCTTTATTTGCAATATCCATAAGTATTTTTGTTCTTTCTCTTGCTTGAGCATTTTCATAAGTTATATCATGATTATTAATGTCTTGATCAATATCACTATAATGAACTAAACATGCTTTTTTAATATCTATTTCCTTTAGTGTTGCATTATTTATTTTTATTAAATCAAGTGCATTTTCATAAGTCCTATTAGTTGTACCAAAACCAGGCATTGTAACTGCAATTATATTTTTATTATCAATTTTAAGTTTTTCAAATGCCTTTTTTATTACTAAGAATGCTAATGTTGAATCAAGTCCACCAGATACTCCAATAACACATTTTTTTATATTTGTATGTTTTAATCTTTTAGCAAGAGCACTACTTTGAATATTTATTATCTCTTTACATCTTTCTTCTCTTTTTTCTTCATTTGATGGTACAAATGGATATTTACTATATTTTCGTGAAATAAAATTATTTTTAGAAGTTGTAAAGCATATATTTCTATATTCTTTATCAGTATTTGAAATAAAACTTGTATTTTTTCTTCTATCATTTACTAATCTTTTTATATCTATATCACTATATATTAAATTACTATTAAAATCAAACCTATTATTTTCACTTAATAATTTTCCATTTTCATATATTAAACTTGAGCCTGAAAATAACAAATCTGTACTACTTTCATTTATACCTGATGATGAATAAACATATCCTGATATTGTTTTAACAGATTGCATTTTTATAAGTTCTTTTCTAAAATCATATTTTCCTATTGTTTCATTACTTGCGGATAAATTAAATATAATACTTGCACCACTTGATGCATAATCATTACTCTTAGGATATAAACTCCATACATCTTCACATATTTCAACACCAAATTTTAATTCATCATCTAATTTACTTGTAAATATTAAATCTACACCAATTGGTACAATTTCATTAAATAAATTTATTTCTTTTATTTTTAAATCATTGCTGCTTTTAAACCATCTCATTTCATAAAATTCATTATAATTTGGGATATATGTCTTTGGTACAATACCAAGAATTTTTCCATTATTTATAACTACTGCACAATTATATAATTTATTTTCACATTTTATAGGTGATCCTACTATAATAACTATCATTTTATCTTTTGAATAATCTACTAAATCTTTAAGTCCTTCATATGATTTATCAATTAAGATATCTTGATTAAATAAATCACCACATGTATACCCTGTTATTGAAAGTTCTGGAAAAGAAATTATTTGAATATTCTTATTTACTGCTTCATCTATTTGTTTTTTTATCATTTGAACATTGTATATTGTATCTGATACCTTAAGTTCTAAAGTAGATGCACCTACTTTTACATATCCATATTCATTCATTTTATCACTCCATTATATATTTTTTTGATCTTTCAATTACGTAAGCGGAATTTAATCCCTTTATGTAACCTTCATTAAATAATTCTTGTAACTCATCACTTGTTACTAATATATATTTTATAAATTCATCTTTATCTAACTTTTGACTTCTTACCTTTTTACAATTTCTAGCAATATAGTAATAATTATATGCTGAAGAACATCCTTGATCTTGATAGTAACTTCCAAGATATATAAAGTCATCTGATTCATATCCTGTTTCTTCTAATAACTCTCTTTTTGCGGCATCAATAGGATTTTCAAAAGACTCTATATATCCTGCAGGTAAACCAATATCAACAGTTTCTTTTGTAAAAACTCTAGGTTCAATTGCAAGTATTATTTTTTTATCTTCTGTAATAGGTAATATTATTGCTGCACTTCCATCATTATTTCCTTTTAATATTTTTTCTCTTGTTATTGTTTTATTATTTTTAAGTGTACATGAATAAGATTCTATACTTAGGAAATTTGATGGTGAAGTTTGTTTCATTTTGGTTGTCTTTAGTTCTTCAAGATAAGATTTTATATTTTTTAACTTTTCTTTATCCATGTTTTCACCTACATTTTCTTAACTAAACTTCTATACTCTGAAATCATATTATTTTTAAAATTTACATATTCTTCTGTTCCATCAACATAATATTCATGTGGCATTTTTTCTCTTTTTACTTCAGGATATAGTGTTTTCATTTGATCATTACAATATTTTTGTTTTGTAAAAATATCTGGATCTTCATAAACTAATTTCCCATTTTTAAATATAGGCTTTTGTAATTCTACAAGTTCAAAATCAGTTATTGTATTTTTCTTTAATGGATCTATAGTACTTACAATAGTTAATTCTCTTTCATTTGTTTCTTCATTTTTTCTACACATTATATCTGCAAGTGCATATCCAGTTGATTTTGAATAAGCACGATATAATTTTTTGTAATCTGGATTTACTATTTTTACAGTATCATTACTTAATTTTATTTTAGGAATTACATTACCTTTTTCATCTATTAATGCAACTTCTTTATAAACACATCCCATTCTTCCATTTGGCTTTGATATATTATCTCCAACACCTAGACTATCAAACTTAGCACCTTGATTAAATAAAGATTCTATAGTTTCTGCATTTAATCCATTACTCAAACAAATTTTTGCTTGTGGGAATCCTGCCGCATCAAGCATTTTTCTTGCTTCTTTTGATAAATATGCTAAATCGCCTGAATCAATACGTATTCCAATATGATCAAGAGGCATATTATTTTCCTTCATATATCTAAACACTCTTATTGCATTAATAACACCACTTTTTAATGTATCAACTGTATCTACCAAAAGAATACAATTATCTGGATATGCCTTCGCATACGCTAAGAATGCTTCATATTCATTTGGAAATGATTCTATAAAACTATGAGCCATAGTTCCCATTGCTTTTATATTAAGCATATCTGCCGCAATTATATTACTTGTTCCTATGCATCCCGCCATTATTCCATATATTGATGAATCAATTGCTGCTTCAGAACCATCTGCTCTTCTTGCACCAAACTCCATAACTCCTACTTTTCCATTAGTAGATTCTATTATTCTTCTAGCACTTGTTGCATGTTCCATAGCTCCATTTATCATAGATAATATTGCTGTTTCAACTATTTGTGCTTCTATTATTGGTGCTTTAATTGTTATAAGAGGTTCATTTGGAAATACCGGAGTACCATCCGCAATTGCATATATATCTCCTGTAAATTTAAAGTTTTTTAAATAATCTATAAATTCTTCTGAATAACCATTTCTTCTGAAATAATCTAGTTCTTTTTCTGTAAATTTTAAATTTTCAATATAAGGAATTACCTTATCAAGTCCTGCCATTATAGCATATCCACCATCATTTGGTATTTTTCTAAAAAATAAATCAAATACTGCTTCTTCCTTTTCTTTATTATTACTTAAATATCCATTTGACATTGTAAATTCATATTCATCACTCATTAGAGTATAGTTTCTTGGTAATCTTTCATAACCATTATATATTTTCATAATTTTCACCTATTTTAGAATTAATCCTAATTCTTTTTCCTTTCTTTCTAATTCTTCTATATTTGGAACCATAATTATTCCTGCTTGTGTCATAACTTTTTTTGCTATATCCATCCATTCTTCCCTGTTATGTTCTAAAGAATCATAAGTATCAATTGTATTTTCAACAACAAATATTTTTGCTCTTCTATTTATTTCATCTAGATACCTTGAAAAAGTTCTTGCAAAATCCATAACACATAAATCTGCACATACTCCTCCAATAACAATTTCATTTAAGTTATCTTGACTTTTTATATCATCTTGCAAATTTCTATTAAGCATTCCATTAATTGAATTTTTATAATAAGTTCTTGTGTTTTCTTTATTTTGTTCATATATAAATTCTGGTATTAATTCTGCTTCTTTTGTTCCAAGTACACAATGAGATGGATATGAATCAAATTCTATTGAATCAGTAGTATGCCCTTCTAATACAAAATTTACTAATTGATTTTCTTTTCTAAATTTATTAATTAATTTTAATTGTTCATTAACTAGTTCATTATATTTTGGATTAGCCATATTTCCAAAATTAACAAATCCATTATTCATATCAATCATGTATAATGCCTTTCTTATATTTTCATACACTTCTTTTTTTGACTTTCTGTCCATATTATATCCTTCTTTCTTTTTATTTTTTTGTTAATAACAAACCCTAAAAAATAGTCTTTATAACATTTTGTTAATAACACATTTTAATTTAAATCAGGTTTTTCTCACCTGTTACTAACATTTTATTAAAAACATATAAATTTGTCAACTCTTTTTATAAAAAAAATTAAGAAATTTTATTTTTTCTTAATTTTTCTTATTTAATCTATTTTTAAAATAAGATTTTTTTTAATTATTAAATCTAAGTAAATATCTATGCGGATTTTAAATTAGATTTCATTTTTCTAATATTATAATTTCTTAATATCTATTATCATTCTTGGATGATAACCATTTTTATCATAAAAGTTAATTCCACTTTTATTATAGGTAAATACATCAATAAACGAATATTCACAATTATTTTTTCTAAAATATTCTTCCATTTTATTTAATAATATTTTACCTATATTAATATTTCTGTATTCCTTTTTTATAATCAGTTCTGTTACCTCTCCTTTTTTAGGGCACTTGTAATCCAAATAATCATTTTCATCATATTTAGGTATTATACCCATAATAAGACCAACTACATTCTTGTTATTAATATATAAATAGCATTTACCATTATTATTTTTTATTTTTTCTAAATCAACTAATGCCATTTTTTCTCTATAATCAGCACTAACTATATCTAAATTATCTTCATCAATACTTACAATATATTCTTCAAGTTCAACAAGTAAATCTCTAACATCTTCTAAATATTTATCTTCATATTCTATTATCATTTTTATCTTTCCTTATTTTTCATTAACAAACACAACATATTCTTCTTTATTACCTATTGTATCAAAATCTATATAACTATAAATCTCTTTGAAATCACATTTTATATAACAATTTATAGCCCTTTTATTTTTTCTAAATGGTCTTAATAAGATTAAATCTGCTTTATATTTTTTATAAATATTATCATTGACTAAGTTAATAATTTTTGTACCAATACCTTTTGATAAATATTTTTCTTCACCAATAAAAATGTCATATTCATAAATATTTTTATAATTGTCTAATTTATCAAATTTTATATCATTTTCATATTTATAAATTTGTACTAATCCAATATCTACACCATTTGATTTAATAATATACAAATCTTGTTTTTTATCCCTTAGTTTTTTTAAATATTTTTCTCTTATTTCTTCATAGGATAATTTTCTTTGTTCAAGCCATTCATATACATATTTATTGCTACACCACTTATATATTTTTTCTATATCTTCCTTGTTACTTGTTGACTTTCTAAAAGTTATATCTAGGCTATTAATATAATTATTAAATTCTCTAAATGATAATCCACTTTTTACTTCATAAAATTCGGTAATGTTTCTAAATACTCCATTAGATAAATTTATATAATATTCATTTATATTTTTTATTGCATCATCTAAATTGGAATATTCAAATATACCAATATTATTATAATTTGCATGTTCTAAATGATATACCTTATTATTCTTATAATATAGAATAAACGAATGCATATGTTCTTCTTTATCAGCATCATCAAAATTATCTGGTTCATATATTCTTGTACAAAACATTCTACTTTTTATATTTAAATTGTCTAACAGTCTTTTTATTAAATTTACTTGTTCAATACATGTACCAACACCATATTTTAAAGTTTCATCTAATGACATTACCTCATATTCTTTTCTAAAATTTTTCATATTGCCTATATGAATACTATTATTTTTATCTTTCCAACCATATCTTATATTTATTTTTAAAAAGCTTAAAATATCTATATCATTTTTTATATTATTCATTTGTTGATGGATATCATATATTGATGTATCAACTCTAACAATAACACCTTTTACATTTTTATTAAACTTTTTCCATGTTGTTTCTTCTACTACTTCAAAACCAACACTTTTAAATAAATTCAAAGTATTTCCTCTATCTAATTCAAATGTATCATATAAATAGTGAATATTATTTTTGTATGCTTCTTTAATAAGTAATATTAATGCATCTTTTGAGTAACCTTTACCTCTATATTTATATTCTATTAATATTCCACATTCATATCTATCATCATTTTTATTGTACTGATAATTTACATAACCAACATATTCATTTATTTCGTTATCATTTATATACGCAAAAAATTTATTTTCTTTTATTCTTTTTTCATATGATGCTTTCCATTTATCTTTTGGAAAATCAATGCATCCTGTATCATAGTGATATCCTTCATAACTAACATTATAACCGTTATTATAACTCATAGTATTAGGATCTTCTTCTAGTTTTTGTTCATAGTAATATTCTTCTAATTTAGGCACAACTAATTCTATATTTTTCATAATTATACCCTATTATAACCCCACCAATTTGGAATTAATTCTTCTAATTTAATTGTTTCTTTTGTTTCTAAATTAGTTATTATTTCAATATTCTTACTATTTTTATCAAGTTGCATAAGATATTCTCTACATGCTCCACAAGGAAAACCAATCTTTCCATCTCCACCAAAGCATATAAGTTTAGTTATTTTATTTTCACCATGTGTAATCATATTTGCAATAGCATTTCTTTCACCACACATACCTAAGGATGATGCTGTATCAATACATGTTCCAACATATATATTATGATTTTCTGTAAGTATAGCTGCTCCTACACTACCTGCTGAAATCATACCAGAAACATCTCTTCTATTCATAACACTTCTTGCTTTATCAGCCATTTCTTCCCAAACAGTATTTTCACTATATAAATATTCTATATGAATTGCATATACTCCATTTTGTTTTATTGTTTCTTTATAATCCCCTATTTTTTCAACATTTTTTATTGCCTCATCCTTGTCATTAGTTGATGATGTTGTATATCTTGTTCCTTCTAACATAAATAATTCTTCTAAAGAATTATAAAAATTTACTTCTTTTATTTTTACATAAAATATACCTATATTATTGCTATTAAATTCAATTATATCATTAGAATTTAATTTACTATAATCATATTTATTATCGTTTGCTCTTATTTCTACTCTCTTTTGATTATTTTTGATAGCAAGAGCAGCTCTATCATTAATGTCTAATTTTATTATCATAAATTTTTACCTACCTTTATTTTTTACAGAAAAAAATTCTGCGTAATGCAGAATTAACCATAAAGATAGAAATTTCTAAAATTTTACTATGCTAAAAAACTAGGAGATATGATTAATCCTACACTATAAATTTTATTATTTTGTAAATTATTCATTATATTTTTCATGACTAATCACACTCCTTTCTTTGAAATATTTACAATTCAAATATATTATACTTTCCATTTTTTGTCAATATTAAATATATCATTCAAATAATTAATATATATTTGATCAATATTTTCAATAACAATATAATCTATAATATCATACTTTTTTATCATCAATCATTGCAATAATTCTTCAGTTCTTTCCAAAATTCTAAATATTCTTCATAATCTTCACTACTATACTTTAGCACCCTTCTTAATCTATTAAACAAAACTATTACCATCATAGCTTTTACTTTATTTTTATTTTCATTTATTTTATCAATTATTTCGTCAAATGTAATTTTTCTAATAGTTAAAACATCTGAAAAGCAAAAGAAAATATAATCATATATCCAATCTCCAAGTACTGGTTCTGGATCTATAAAATAAATATCTCTATCAGAAGATATCATAACATTATGAAGTCCAAAATCTCCATGTAATATTTTCTTTGTAAAAGAATATTCTTTTATTTCATTTAATGACTTATCAACAATTTTAAAATCTAATTCATCCAGATAATTTTTTAAATAATCCTTGCTTACATCTACTTCTTGATTTAAGAAATCAATCCAAGAATTATTTTCAATTCCATAATAACCATAACCTTTTTTCTTAGTTTTTATTAATTTTTTTGAATAACTAAATGCTTTTTCTAATAAATCAGGTATTAATTCTTCATTATCAAAATCCTTTGCGTCTAACAATTCATATATTAAATATTTTTCTTTAATATTAGATGAATATAATTTAGGACTATAAGGTTTATTATTTTTACCAAAATACATTTTTTCTTCTTTAACAGACAATTCATCCTTAAACTTCACAAAATATTTATTATTTATTGCATATGTTCTATTATGATTGCCACCTTTTAATTTTTTTAAGCTTATTAATTTTTCTTTTCTATTTAATAAAAACTTTTCTATTATTTTAATATCTTTTTTTGTTTTGCATTCTTCAACATAATTTTTTATAATTGGTAATACATCATTATAAAAATCTTCATAATAATATACTTTTACATTAGTCATGCATGTTATTTCTGTCACTAATGGTGGATAATATGTGTTTTTTTCTAATAATAGAATAATATTTTTCTTTAAAGCTGAAGCCCATCCTAATTCTATATAGGAATCATCTGAATATGGATTTTCAGGGGTAAAAAATACATATTCACATTTTTTCATAGTTTCATAATCAAATTTTGTTAATTCTTCTTCAGTATAATAATTTTCTCTACAGACTTTTTGTTCTTGCGATAAATAATAAAATATATTATTGTCATTAAAATAATCAGTTAATTCTTCAAAAAACTCTTTTGCTTTTGGTATTAATAAATCACTCCCATTTTCACGAAATATTGAAAAAGGAAAAGCAAGAAAATAACTATTTTCTTCATTCTTTTCTGTTTTTAACATTGTAATTCTCCTTACTCTAAATATCTTTTATATTTATTTTAAATTATATATCATATTGTAATAATAATCTTTGTGACTCAATATTGCGCATTTTTAATATATATAGTTACCATTATATAATATCTTTTTCAAATATATATTGTACATATGCAGTTTTGATATTCTGCTCAAAGTAATCAACAATTTCTTTATCTATACAATTTATATTAAATTTTATAAATCCATAAGTTTCACCTTGCCATGAATAAATTTCATCTAAATTAAATTTATTTAATTTTCTTACATCATCAATTGTTATAAAATCAAATACCTGAACCATTAAAGAATAATTATAATTTAAATTTTTATAAAGATTACATGCTCTAAATCTAGCGCCTAAATCAATATGTTCTATTTTCTTTTTCTTACATCTATTTTCAAATTCATTAACTAATTTTGTTGCAAGTCCATTCATTCTATATTCTTTTTTTACTGCTAATACACCAATAGTTATTTTTTTCTTTTTAAGATCTAGATTCTTACCTGTTAGTCCCGCAACAATCTTATTACTATCTTCAATATACATAAGGAAATTCTTATCATTTTTAAATTGTAATTTCATTTCTTCATATCTTTCAGACATCGTATAATAATGTTCTTTATTTTCAAACGCATCATCATAAAATATTTCTGATAATATATTAAATAACTTTTTTAGTTCTTTTTCTGATTTTACAGTTTTAATTTCTAACATACTATACCTCCTATTTTATAAACATATTATTTCTCAATATATATACATTTTAAATATCTTCCTTGTTCACTAATAAATGTTGGTTCTTCTACAATTTTTTGTTTTACTAATTCTTCATTAATTAATCCAAAAATAATATGCCAAACCTCATTTAGTGTATCTTTTATTGTAACCTTATTAAAATTTGGGGTTATATTAAGTTTTTCTATTTTTTTAAATATGCAAATTAAATCAACTTTTATAGAATTCATTATATTTTCACCAATTAAATCTTGTTCTTTATTAGATAATATTGGAACAATTATTTTACCATTTTTCATATAACCTATATTTTCTAATAATTTTATAGTTTCTAAATCATCTACATTATTTAGAACAACATTTTCAAGTCTTAATTTTAATTCATCCTTATTATTTTTAATTAAACACATATAATCATCAAAACATTTGAATGTAGTTTTATCCATTTCTTTCATTCTAAAATATCTAAAAAAATCCATTCTGTTTCCGTCAGCATCTCCAAAACTATTAAATGTTACTTTATTACATTTAAACTTGTTATTACTGCAAAGTAATTTTGAACTATAATTATTCACAAAGTCATTATTTTCGTAACCTATAATTATATAATCTCTATCTCCTGGATTAATTTTATGAAATGTAATTAAATTATATTTTGTTAGATAATTAAATGCATAGTTATCAAACACACCATTACATAAAATATGATATAATTCCTCTTTTGTATAATTTAAATTTTTTATATTTTGATTAACTTTATTTGTTAATAATGATATATCATTACTAATATTTTTTATAATAACTTTAATATCTTCTTCATAAAAACAAGGAAAATTAACTTTATATGAATTTTTTAAGTTTTTTGTTAATGCATTAATACTTGTTAAACCATCTAATATTTTGTATATTTCACTTTTCTTAATATTAGTTTTTATATATAAACTTTCTTTGGTTTCAACATATGGATTTTTTGCAATTAAATAAATTAATTTTTTTGCACTACTTCTATCTAAAAAATAAGCTGGATTATATACATCATAATCTCCCAAATCATTAAAATAATAAATATTCATTTTATCTACCTTCTACTTTTTTAAGTCTATTCCATAAAAATATTTTAGTATATTATTTTTATCTGGAAAATCTAAATTTATTATTTTATCAATAAATTTTTTTCTATCAAATTTAACTTTTATTCTTTTCATACTTATATCTTTATTTATTTCAAGTATCATATAAGAAACATATTCATCATATGTGCATCCAGCACTATCAACAATTTCAATATTAGGAAGCTTATTAATGCTTTCTATATAATCACCCATTATACCTTCAACTTCATTTATATTAAATGATTTATGTAAATGACCTATTATATATATTTTGTTTGAACTATTATACTTAATCCATAAATTAATATCTTTTTTTAAATGATTCTTTTCAAAAGGATTATCTTTATTTCCATCTTCTATTAAGTAATGACTTAATATTATTTCTTTATTAAATTTTTTATTTTCATAATCAACATTAATTGTGTAATATAATGGACATTTTTTTATAAAATTAATTTCTTTTTCTGATAATTGATTTTTTACCCATTTATAATGTTCTATTTCTTCAATATTATTAATAGATGGATCAATTTTTGTTCCTCTTAGCAAATATAACTCATGATTACCTAATGTCATTTTGATATTATTATCGATTAACTTATCTATACATTCTTTTGAATTTGGTCCAATATCAATTGTATCTCCTAAGCATATTATTTCATCTATATTTTTATTTCCTATATCATTTAAAATAGCATTTAAGCCTTCAATATTACCATGAATATCAGTTATTATTGCAAATCTTTTCTTCATTTAAATTTCACCTCTATTATTCAATTACATATTCATATATAGTTGTATTCTTTGGATTAAAAGATAAAAAATCAGTATTTTTATCAAAACCATTTATTGCAAAATGTAAGCATTTTATAAACGCACCATGAGATACAATAAGAATAGTTTTACCATTATAATTTTCTTTCATTTTTTCTAAAAATATATTTGCTCTTATTAAGCAATCTTTTAAACTTTCTATGTTATATTCTGAATTATCTATGTTATAATCCCACATCTGACCTATTAAATCATAATTTATTTCTTTTCCTTCAAGAAGTCCAAAATATCTTTCTTTTAGTAAATCATCATATTTGATTTCTATTTCATTACCTATTAATATTTGTGCCGTTTGTTTTGCCCTTTTAAGAGGTGATGATAAACAAATATCTATTTTATCTAAATTTAACTTTGTTCTTAAATCATTTGCTTCTTTTATCCCAACATCATTTAATTCAATATCTGTTGATCCTTGAAGCAATCCATTTTCATTCCAAGCTGTTTTACCGTGCCTTACAACATATAATTTAATCATAGTAATACCCTCTTTCAAATTTATATTACATATTCTATTATCTCTGCTGGTTTTACTTTTTCTACATTAACAACTGATTTAATCGCAAGTTGATGAAATACAAATATAACACAATCATATTTATTATATTTATCAATTACACTTTGAATTCTTTCTTTCAAATGCTGTTTTGATTCCCATTTTTCACTACCATTAATATGAATTCCATCCTTATTCACATATTCTTTATAATACTCTTTCATTTCTTTTACTTTATACATATATGATGTATCTGGTTCCCACTCTCTTAAATCAGGTTCAATTTTTATATCTAATCCTGTTTCTTTAGAAATAATAGCAGCTGTCTGAAGAGCTCTTGTATATGGTGACGAAACAATTATTGAAGCCTCTTTTAATCTTTTATCTTTGGACATATTAACTACATCACTTATATTGTTTTCTGATAGTGGTGCCAAATCATTTCCATGACCAATAAAATTATGTGAGTCACAATAACTATAATCTGCTTTACCATGTCTTATCATATAAATCTTCATACTTAACCTCCAATTTTTTCTTTACGATAAATAGCATACATTTATTAAATGAAGGAACATCATCTATTATTTTTTCTTCTAATATTTCCAAATTATTTAATTGAATTTCTTTTTTCATTTCATCTGTTTTTTTAACTCTACATGATGTACTTGCAACCATTATTTCTTTATTTGTATTTATATTTACTCTTTTTGTATCATCAAATGCTTTTTCTAAATCTGAATTTATTTCTAAAGTACCATCTCCCATAGAAATAATTAAAGCAATTCCGTTATCTTTTAAATGATCATAAATAAAATTATAAAATTTATTTCTATGTTCATCTAATACAAACATATGAATTACTGCAACTGAATATATAAAATCAAATTTTTCATTTAACGAATTTTCAATTAAATCTAATTGTTTAAAATTATTTACATATTTATAATTAGTTAACTCATTACACTTATCTATTACAGCAAAAGAATAATCTACACCTAAAACATTATAACCATTATCAAGCAAATAAATCGCATCTCTTCCTTCACCGCATCCCAATTCCAATATATTTGAATTTTTTGTAATTTTATATTTTTTTAAAGTATCAATTACTTCTTTTGTTCTTTCTGAAATTTCCCATAATGAATTGTTTTCATAGGTTTGTCTATACCTTTTATCGTATGCTTTATAATAATCATTTTTCATATTTATTCCTCGATTGTAATGCTTTTAGCATTTAAATAGTCACTTGAGTTAATATCATTTATCTTTTTATTTAATGATTTTGTACATTCTATAAAACTCATTCTTACTTTATCTGGTACCATATTTATTTTCATTTCAATAATATCATTTATATCTATAAATTCAAGAATAAATTCACCCATGTTTTTATATACTGGATCATTAAATTCAGGTCCATCACCTGTACCTATTATTCCAGATACTTTATTAATCAGTGAAAAATATTGATTACCTTTTTCTGTTTTAAATGTTATTAATGGTTCATCTTTAATTAGTTTAATATTAAGACCTGTTTCTTCCTTTAGTTCACGAATTGTTGCTTCTTTAATATTTTCTTTTTCTTCTATTCCACCACCTGGAACAACATAATATTCTTTTCTTTCACCATTTATGTTTTTAATTCTATGTATTAATAATATTTTGCCATTTTCTATTAATAATCCACCTGCTCTATTTCTCATACCTATACTCCTTTTAGAAATTGTATCATAAAAAAGAAAAAAATAGTGAATAAATCACTATTTAATTTTAAATTACATTTTAGCATTCCATTTGCTTACTAAAATTTTATCCTTTGATAATATTTGTAATTGCTTTTCACTTAGATATTTTTTATTAATTGCTATTCTATGTACATAATTATTTATAAAATCATCTGTTGCAACATAATAACCATTATTACCAGTTTTAGATCCCCAACTATTTTCAATTTTCCATTTATCTATTTTATTATCAATTATATTAACTCCTGTTATTATCATACAATGATAATTAGTAATACCATTAGTCATTAAAATAGAATTATTATCAAGTTTTAAATCTATTCCAAACAATTCACCATATCTTTCCATAGTATCAATCCATACACCATCAACTCTTTTTGATGTTGTTGAACAATAAAAATAAACTGGTTCTTTTGCCTTTAATGATTTTAATATTAAATTCTTAAATTCTTTAGATGGTAAATTTAATGTAGCATAATCATTTTTTTCTATCATTTTTGAACTTTCTTCTTCCTTATATACATTATTATATTTTATCTTTTCATCTTCATAAGAAATTACTTCTACATATTCATCTTCTAAGTCAATACCAATATACTTATCATAAAATTCTTTAGGAGTTATATCCTTATCAATATGATATTTACCATCCTTATCAGTATATTCAAAGTTAAATTTTTCTTTTGGTATACCATATACACCCGCAATAACATTATAAGCCATTTGCATATATTTATCTTTTATTTCTTGGATGTTTTCTTTCGAACTATTAAGTTCAATATAAAATTTTCTTAATAATCTTGATAATATTAAATTTAACTCATATGTATTTGATGATGCATAAGTTTCTTCAAATTCAGTTTTTGGAACAACACCATACTTTTCTATTAAATTTGCTAATTGTGTAAAATATCCACCATCACTTAAACCTGTTTCTAGTAAGTTTGATACATATCTATCATATAGATCCTTATTTTGTGATTTATATTCTATTAATCTTTCTAAAAGAGTATTAAATCTTTCTAATTTATCATAAAAGGCAATATAGCTAGCAGATAACTCAAAATTATTTAATTTACATTTTTCTATTACTTTTTCTCTTAAAATATTAAGACCTGCGAAAGCCCAACATCTTCCAGATGCCTTTTGATCTGTAATACTATGAGTTTTAATTTCTATACTAAAATTGTAATTTGGCTTTGTTTCAGAATCTTGTACTAAATCAATAAGTTGAACCTTATTTAATACTCTTTGCATAACTTTATTTGTTGATTTACTTTCATAACTTTCTTTATATTTATTTATATCTTCTTTTTTTAACATAAATTATCCCTCCAATAAATTATTTTATAAATCTTTCTAATGATTTTTAATGAATTACTTGTACTAAAGAATTTAAGAAAATATTGCCATAATTTCTAATCAAATATGAATATATAATAACAACTATATAGGTTGCTACCGTAATAAATATTCTTTTTGTTAAGTTGTGTTAAACAAATTTGTGGCTTTTTTATCTAATTCTACTCTCTTATTTTTTTCTTTTATATTTTTACTTTCATCCAAATTTAATTATATCATAATAGAAAGAAAAATAGTAAAAAAATACTATTTTCTAAAATATTTATATTGTTAAAAAATTCATTATTAAATCTATTAATATATCTTTTTCTTTTGGATTAGATTGTGCGACTAAAAGAGTTAATGCAGTAAGTGTATTATTATCTATTATCCTATTACCATTTTTAAAGAGAATATTATAGTAATTTAAAAAATATATAAATAAAGTTGCTGCTATTCTCTTATTACCATCTATAAATACATGATTTTTTATTATTAAATAAAGAAAATTAGCAGCTTTTTCTTCTATACTTTTATATACTTCAGTATTATCAAATGTTTGATATATATTATCTATTATAGAAGATAATCCATTATTTCTTTCAAGTGCGAATAAATCACTTTTCTCATTAAATCTTAATGTATTTATTATATTCATACATTCTTTATAATTAATTTTATCTTTTGACGTATTTCCTTTTATTTTTTTTACAGTTCTATGATCATAATCATCAAGTAAATCAAGTGCTTTAGAATAATTACTTATTACATTTAATATATCTTTTGCTTCATCACCATTTAAATTGTCATCTACTCTAGTTGCTATATCAATTAACTTAATTGTTTTTTCTAAATATTCAAGTCTTTTTTGATTAACTGCATAACCTTTTATCATATAATCTTTTAATACTTGATTAGCCCATTTTCTAAAAGCTACACCTTGTGATGATTTAACTCTATAACCAACAGATATAATAACATCTAAATTATAACAATCAATCATATGAGTTTGAGTTTTACCCTCTATAGAACCATGTTTAGTGGTTGTTGCAAATTTTGCAACAACCACATTATCACACTCTTCTGCTATTGCATTTTTTATATGTCTTGATATAACCGATTTGTCTCTATCAAATAATTTTGCCATTTGATCAAGTGATAACCACACAGTTTCATCTTTCATATTTACTTCTAATTTTACATTTTGATTTTCAAAAATTTTTATTTCATTTTCCATTTAAGTTTCCTCCTACAATTTTTTTATTTACTAAAGTGTAATGTTTTGTTACTTTAGCCTAATTTTATTACTAAAATTCTTCTCCTTCCTTAATAAATTTTGTCTCCACTTAAATTAAAATTCACATTAATATTTCCTTATACTTGTAAGGTTAGACCATAATATATTTACATCATATATTACAAACAAAAGTTTGTCAATATAATAAAAAGAAAAATAGTAAAAACTGCTATTCCTCTTTATAATCACACGCTGAACATTTTACTTTTCCATCTTTTGTAACTAGCATACTATTACATTCTGGACATTTTTTACCTGTAGGCATATCCCAATACGCTTCTTTACATTTAGGAAAATTAGAACATCCATAAAAAACTTTACCTTTTTTTGTTTTTCTTTCAACAATTTTATTACCACATTTAATGCAGTCACAAACTTCTACGACTTTTTTCTCTTCTTTTTTAATATACTTACATTCTGGATAGTTAGAACAAGCTATAAATTCACCATATCTACCATTTCTTTTTACTAAATCTTTACCACATTCAGGACATACTTCTCCAGTCTTTTCAGGTTCTTTTTTCTCCATATTATCAAATGCATCTTTTACCATTGGTTCAAAATCCTCCCAAAATTTTTTTAATAATCCATTCCATACAACAGTTCCACTTGCAATATTATCTAAATCTTCTTCCATTTTTGCAGTATATTTTACATTAATTAAATCTTTGAAGAACTCTTGAAGTTTATTTGTTGTTTCTATTCCTATTTCAGTTGGAACAAACTTCTTATCTTTTTTATTTACATATCCTCTATCTATAATTGTACTTATAGTAGTTGCGTATGTTGATGGTCTACCAATACCTAAACTTTCCATTTCCTTAATCAATGAACTTTCTGTATATCTTGCTGGTGGTTCTGTAAAGTGTTGTTTTGTCTCTACTTTATCTGTAATGAGATTATCAGATTTATATTTATCTAAATCAGGTAAAATCTTATCTTCACTCTTTTCAAATTCACTATATACTTTTAAGTAACCATCAAAAGTAATTACACTACCATTAACTTTAAATTTATAATCATTATTATCAAGAATAACAGTTGTTAATTGTTGTTTTGCATCTTTCATTAAAGAAGCAAGTGCTCTAAAGTAAATAAGTCTATATAACTTATATTCATCATTAGTTAAATATTCTTTTACTGAATCTGGTGTTCTTGTAATACTTGTTGGTCTTATTGCTTCATGAGCATCTTGTACATTTTCTGTTTTCTTACTCTTTTTTACAAATCCAACATATTCTTTACCATAATTTACTTCAATATATTTTAAAGTATTTTGTGCAAACTCATCTGATAATCTAATTGAATCAGTTCTCATATATGTAATTAAACCTACTGTTTCACTACCTATATTTATACCTTCATAAAGTTTTTGTGCAACACTCATAGTCTTTTTGGATGAAAAATTAATTTTGTTTACTGCATCTTGCTGCATTGTACTTGTTGTATAAGGTGGCTTACTAGCCTTATTCTTATTTTTCTTTTCAGTACTTTCTATTTTATAACTATTAGATAATTTATTTAATATATCTTTTGCTTCAATTTCATTTTTAATTTCTAATTTAGTATTTTCTTTATAACCAAATAAATTTGCATCAAATGATGGGAATATTGCTTTTATTGTCCAATATTCTTCTGGAATGAATTTTTCAATTTCTTTTTCTCTATCAACTATTAATTTAAGTGCAACTGATTGTACTCTTCCAGCACTTTTACCACCTGTTTTTGATTGCATTAATTTACTTAATCTAAATCCTATTATTCTATCTAATATTCTTCTTGTTTCTTGACTTCTTACCATAAGATCATCAATTTTTCTAGCATTTTTAAATGAATTAACAACTGCATTTTTAGTTATTTCATTAAATACTATTCTTTCATAATCTTTATCATCAATACCAAGAGCATCTTTTAAATGCCAACTAATCGCTTCTCCCTCACGGTCAGGGTCGGTTGCAAGATATACTTTTTCTGCATTTTTAACTTCTTTTTTTAGTTCTGCAATATCTTTTTTCTTTCCCTTGATTGGTTCATAATTTGGCTTAAAACCATCTTCAATATCTACACCAAAACCATATTTACCAGAAGTTGCTAAATCTCTAATATGTCCTTTTGATGATAATACTTTATAATCACTACCTAAATATTTTTCTATTGTTTTACTTTTAGCTGGTGATTCCACTATTACTAAATTTTTACTCATAAAATCAGTCCCTTCATATATTATATTATCTCTTTTTCCTAACAATTCCCCTATCTAATACATTTTTTACAGGTTTATATGTCATTCTATACTCATCAAACACACCAAATTCATTTATTTTCTCTAAATGTTCCTTTGTTGGATAACCTTTATGCTTTTTAAAATTATATTCTGGATACTTCTTATCTAGATCAATTAATATTCTATCTCTTGTTACTTTAGCAAGTATTGATGCAGCCGCTATTGTTACACTTTTAGCGTCACCTTTTATTATTTTTAATACTGGTATATCAAGTGTTGTTATAGGCATAGCATCAGTTAATAAGTAATCTATTTTTACTTTTTTATTTGCTTCTTCATATGCTTTTATCATTGCTTTTCTGCTTGCTTCGTAAATATTTAACTCATCTATTTCTTTAGCAGATACGATTCCAATTCCATAAGTAACCGCATCTTTTATTATTATATCATATAATTGTTCTCTTTTTTTCTCTGTTAATTTTTTTGAATCATTTATTAAATCATTTTTATAACCTTTTGGAAAAACTACACATCCTGCGACAACTGGTCCAACGAGTGGCCCTCTTCCAGCTTCATCTGTTCCCGCTATAAAATTATATCCTTCTTTATATAAATTTTCTTCATATTCATACATATTATTCATCAAATGTTACCTTGCCTAAATGACCTTCATTTAAATCCCTTACTATTAAAGCAGATACTTTATCATAATCTACTTCATTACCTCTTAATATGCATCCTCTTTTTCTTCCTATTACTTCATATGCATCTGTAAAATCTTCAAAATCTATATTTTCTAGGTCATATCTTTCTTTTAAATTTTCTTTATAATTAATAAACATATATTTTAATATATAACATGCAACTTCATCAATTGGAAGTATTTCCTCTTTAATTGCTGAAAAACATGCTAGATTTAATCCTACTTTTTCATCATCTATTTTTGGCCATAATATACCTGGCGAATCCATTAAATCTACATCTTTACTAATTCTTATCCAAGAAAGTTGTTTTGTTACACCTGGCTTATTACCAACTCCTACTACCTTTTTACCTGCAAGTCTATTAATTAAAGTTGACTTACCTACATTTGGAATACCAATTATAAGCGCTCTATAGTTTCTTTTCTTTAATCCTTTTGCTTCTCTTTTTTCATTTAATTCTTTTAATACTTCATCTGTTGCAGATTTTATTTTATCTACATTTTTGTTGCTAATTAAATCCACCAAAACAACTTTATATCCAAGACTTTCATAATATTTAATATGCTTATTTGTCTTATTTAAATCACATAAATCACTTTTAGTCATAATTAAAATTCTTGGTTTATTTTTTACTAAATCATCTATATCTTTTATTTTTGATGATATTGGTATTCTAGAATCAACTACTTCATATATTATATCTATTAAATCTATTTTTTCTTTTATTTGTCTTTTTGTTTTGGCCATATGACCAGGATACCAATTTATATTTGTCTTATTTTCATTCATTTCAATCAACTCACTTTTTAAATCTATTTAAGTATAACATAAAAAAGATAGATTTTATAGTTATCTATCCTAATTTTTAAACATATATACTTTAATATTAATTAACAAATTTGTTATTATTATATACTAATTTTGAATTTAATATATTTTCTATATATTCACGTTGACTACAACCATATTTTTTAATTTCAAATTCATATACTTGTAAATGACTTAATACATCTTCATCTATTAAATTTCCAATAGATTTATTAAAATCTATATGTTTTTTCATCTGGTAAAGTATTGCATCTTTATATGATTCAAACTCTTTTATCCCTTTATTTGCATCATCAGAGCGTTCAAAATAACAATACTTTTCTGTTTTCTTATCTTTATACACTAGATATGTATGTGTTACATAATTATTAGATGTACTAAAACAAAACCAAATAAAAAATGTTTTACATTCATAATCATTATTAATAAACCAATCTCTTTCAAGTTCAACTTGATCCCAACATATTCCATAACCATATTTTAATAATCTTTTTGCATCGCATAATTCATACTTTGTCTGACACGCTTTTTGAAACTCTGAGTTATTGCTTGCATCCCATTTATCATAGACTACTTTATCTATTCCATAAATACCATATTTAATATTTTTGTCCATAAATTCTAATAATTCATTAGGATTTTTCACATTGCTATAACTATTTAGTCTTTCCTCATATTTATTCATTTTATTTTCCTCCAATTTTTTTAGAGTATATCTTTATTTCTATATAATTGTATCATAAAAAAGAATCAATAAACAGTATACAATAATTATTTATATATTAGTACTCCTCTATCTTCTTTTGAATCTTCTTTTACTTCACACATATCAAGAAAATCACTATATTTTTTAACATGAGAGAATATATATGACAAAACTACTCCATTATCATTTAGATTAAATTTACTTAATAAATTCTTATAATCTTTTTTATTTGCATAATCAATAATATTAGATAAATATACTAAATCATACTTAGAAGTTAAACTACTTACAAGAGTAAATATATCACCTTCATAAAAATTTAATTCAGCATTTTCAATATTTTTCCTTAATTTATAATAATTTTCATCTTTTAAGTAACTTAATGATTTATATATAAAATCATTTGGCATTGCATCACTTTGAAATAATCTTGAGCCAAATATTTCATACCAATCTGTATGACTAAATAATGCGTCCCAATACTCTTTATATATTCCATTTAAATTTTTTCTTATATTTTCATAATATAAATCATCATAATATTCATCAAGTGTTGTTAATGGTGATTCTATAAATAATTTTACATAATCTTCCTTTTTTAGTACTTTAAGTGCCGCAAGTTTTAACATCAAGTAATATTTTGGATACTTACTAATATCAAAACATCAATTATTTTCTTTTCTGATGTAATTGATTCAATTATTTGATCTCCAGATGATATAGCAGATAATATTCTTCTGCTATTTTTTAAATAATCCTTATATATACTCACATCTTCATTTGCCATTTTGTATATAAATGAACTTGAATGAAATGTACTACATCCATTTATATTACTTACCCTATTATCAATAATTTTTAATGATTCAGTAATATCATCCATATTTTCCACCCACTTATAGGCATTTATTATACAAAATAATATTAAATAAATCAAATAATTTCTTTATTTGACAAAAGGTTATTATTTGCTATAATATTGAAGAAAAGGCGTTGATAATATGACAAATGAACAAAGAATTGAATTATGTAATAAAATAAATGAAAATCTAAAAAATAAAGATAGTTATTTAATTGAAAATGATAAAGATTTTAGAAAATTAATTAGTTCAAAAATATTAACTTTTAATGATAAAATAGGTTCTAAATATTTTGGATATTGGTTAAGTCTTTTTCATGGTAAAGATAAAGATACAGATAATTACGTTATAAAGATTTCTAAATCAAAAGAATTACCTATAGCATTTTATTTAGAATTATTAAATGAAAGATTAGCAACTCACTGTGGTCTAAGTACAATAGAATCAAAAATATTTAAATACAAAAATGGTTCAAATATTTATGGAATAATAAGTGAAGATTATAGAAAATTTGGTTATACAACTATTGGTGGTAAAGATATTGTCTATAAACTTCTAAAAGAAACAAAATATAATGTTGAAGATGATAGTGAACTTGAAAATATTGATATTAGTTTTAATATCAATTCTCTTCCTGTTATATATCAAGCACTTAACTATTTCTTTTACAATAAAGTTTCAGAAAGTAATATTAATTATAGTTCTCTAAAAGCATCATCTACCGTAAATATAATATTTTATGAACTTATAAGAAGATATATTTTCTCTTATTTAACTATGCAAAAGGATTTTCACTTAGATAATTGGGAAATTTTATATAATGAACATTCTGCTTATTTATCACCAATGTATGATCTAGAATTAAGCATGGATGAAAGTTTTTATAATGAAAGATTTAATACTTCTATGAAATGGTCAAGAGAAAAAGATGTGGATATTGATCAAGACTTTCAAGAATTTATAAATTATAGTGAAGAAAATAAAAAATTAGTTGTTAATATGCATAATGTCCTTAACATTAATGATGTAATTATGTTTATGAATGATATTCAAAATAGAGGTATCATAATTGATGAAAGTAAAAAAGAAGAAATTATCAAATGTTTTAGTGAACATTATGATAAAGTAGATACAATGCTATATGGACAAAAAAACACATTAAAGTAATAAAAAAGACTATTAGATTAGTCTTTTTTTCTAGTATTAATATAATTTTCTATTAGTGGAATTCTTTTTTTATCTTTTTCTCTATTGCTATTTTTAATAAAATTATAATAATCATAAATATCTTGAAGATAATATTCTCCAAACTTTTCTATTTTATATGGTTCCTTGGTATCAAGAACACATTCTACTTTATCATTTACTATATACCAACCATTTTCTTTTTGAACCAAATTATAATTTTCTTTTAACTGTTTTAAACCTTTTTCAGTAACTGCAAGATCTAAATCAGCAGCGCTATCATATATTCCTCTTAAAACAAGTGAAGCGCTTGATAAAATCCAATATTCACCTTTTTCAATTTTTAATGTACTAATTAACTTTTCTAACTCTTCTTTATTCATTCTTTCATTCATTATATCACCTCTATTACAATTCATTTTTAGCATTATAACACAATTTAATAACCTTAACAATGTTATTTAGTTATACTTTTCTATTACTCTAAATATTTCAAAAACAACCTTAGATTCATCACTAAAATTTAAGTCTAAATTTTTAAATATTTTATAATGTTCATTCCTATAATATTCTAGTGATTTATCTCCTTCTCCTTCAATAAAGGCAAATTCCTCTGTTATATTTTTAAACTCAGTAATTATTACATTTTCTATTTCTATTAAACATGCATAAGTATTATCATCATGCAAAATAATACTTCTTTCACTTATTTTAGGTAATGATTTTTTATCTTCAATATACTCACTATATAATGATGTAGTTGCTCTTTTATAACCACTTAATACTAAACTTATTAATTTTTCGTTATCAGAACCAAACTTTCATTTAGGAATTTTTTTCATTAATAAATTTTCTTTTTGTAAAGCATATTCATCAAGTAAATAATGATATTTAGGTGACTGTGCAAGTAAGTCACTTTTCTTAATTTCATATAACATATTAATTTCATCAACGCTAAATTCATCTAAAAATTTATTTAATTCTTCTCTATTTAATTTTGAAATATTTATATCATGATAATATATTAGTTTATTAACCTCATTAGTTAAATCTACTTGTAATTTATATTTTTTTGAAAAGTTTAAAAATATCTCACACGATTTAGTCCAATGATTATAAAAATGTCCAATATTATTTTCATCTTCCGTATATGTATATGGCTTACCTATATCATGAAAAAGTGCGGTTAACCTTAAAATTATATTTTCTTTTACACCATCTATAACATGTAAAATATGATCATAAACATCATAAATATGCCATGGATTATTTTGATTAAACCCTTTTGATTTTCTAAGTTCTGGAATAATATTAAAAATATAATCTTCATTTTTTCTAATAAGAATGCTTGGTTTACTAGATAATAATATATCAAATAATTTTTCTAAATTTTCTTTCATTATATCACCCTATTACATTAATATAAATTGGTACCCTGGACATATATTTTTTAATAACTTCTATATTACAAAATATTTATATAATTATTTTGTAAATTTATACATCCTACTATATTTATTTCATTATACCATTTTTTTATACTAATTCATATTCTCTTGCTATTATTCTATCATCTGAACAATATTCAATTACATACTTATTTTCTTTCTTGCATATTATTATCCCTACTGTTTTATTATCATCAATATTCTTTACATTCTTATCTATATAATTCATATATTTTTGTATTTGTCCTGTATGATTAGAATTTAGTTCAGTAACCTTTAACTCAACTACTACATAACATTTATATTTAATATTATAAAGTAATAAATCTATGTAATTATATCTATCTCCTATTTTTATTTTATATTCACTTCCAACAAAACAAAATCCGTTACCTAATTCCTTAAGAAATGACTCAATATCTTCTAATATTAATTTTTGAAGTACTTTTTCTGATATTTCATTGTAACCACTTGTATTTTTTATTTGAATTGGATTCTTTACTAGATCTGATACTTTTAATTCTTCTTTAATTTTCAATTTTTTCTTTGTTTCTTCATCTAATCTTTCATATTCATTATTTTTTATTTTTTCTCTTAATTCTCTTATCGATAAATTTTCTTCTTCAGTTATTTTTATATAATAGTTTATTTTATCTATATCATCATATGGCAATAATTCTACATAGTGACCATAAGACAAATGTTGCGACACTGTCGCAAGTTTTTCTATTAAGTTGTAAAATTTTTTCATCCTGGTTAATGAAGTAAATGTATATCCTTTTCCAAACTCATTTGTAAGTTTTTTAGAATACTCTTTTATTATTCCGTCTCCATAATGTTTACCTGCTTCTTTTAGTAATTTACCAATATTATAATACGTAGTTAAATCACTTTTATTAATTGAATAGTTCTTTACTTTTTTTGTAATCTCATTATTTAATAGTTCTTTTTTTATTTCATCATAATAATTCAAAAAATCACCTCTACTTCTTATATTCTCTCTTTTTAAAGTAAATTCCCCTAAAATATAAAAAAAAGCAATCATTTTTCATGATTACTTAATATTTTATTTAAAAATTAAAATCTAAATATACATAATTATTCATGTCATACGATAAATTTTTATCTATTTCTTTTTTTGCTTCTTCACTTATGCTTGATATTCTTTTTTTATTTACAAGTGGGTCAATATATCTAATTTTTGCGCCATGATGAACAAAATAAACATTTTTTTGCTTACTTTTACATTTTTAGCATTTTTCCATATATTAAATACATCTTTATATTTAGAATTTTCTATAATTTCTATTACTTCTGACTCTTTCTTATTATATAAATCCTCTTTAGTTATTAATCCATCTTCATTTAATTTCTTTATAATATCTGCAAGTAACTGCATTGAATATCTTGTTCTATCATCTCTATATATAATAGATAATTTACTTGTTATTTTAACAAACTCTAAGGCAGTATCTTTTGATTTAAATGATAATTCTAAAGTACCATCTTCATCCTTATCTAAAATAACATCATTATAAATTTTCTTTATTTCATCTATATTTAATAATTTATTTGTTAATAATGCATTAGAAAGAGAATATTCAAGTCTATCCGCTGATAATTTTGGAGTATCATTATCCGCAACTGGATATATATGATAATCATCTACTTCTTCTAATTTTATATTGTCTCTTTTTAATAAATCCATTATTTCTTTTGAACTACTAATAATTTTACTTGTTAAATCTTCTGTTGATTCTTGAGTCATATAATCACCATTTAAAAAGTCAACACAATGTTTAAATACTGGGGTTGCTATATCATGAAATAAACCTGATAAAGTTTGTTTTTTATCATGAGTAAAATGCCATACTATTAAAGCAACTGCAACTGAATGATCTAAACTAGAAAAGAAAAAATCAATTTCAAATAAATTAGAATATATTTTCCCACATGTTACACTAATATATCTTTGCTTTAATAACTCTTTAGTTTCTATATAATCATTTAACCATTCTGGAAAATTTGGTTCTAATACATTAAAATAATCTAATACTCTTTTATCAACACTATCTATATATTTCATAATTTTACCTCCATATTACTTATTATCCATTTTATATCCTCAATAGATTTATCTACATTAAATGAGCCATTACCAATAGGATAAAATACTGAATAAAAATTAAATTCTTTATTGTTTATTTTCTTCACAAATAACTTTTTTCTAACATTTGAAACAGATATTTTTTCATCAAGCACAATAGAACTTACCTGATTACCAAAAAGTATTATTACTTTTGGATTTACAATTTCCATCTCCTTTTTAAATAAATTTAAGTACTCCTTATATACTTTATCAGGAAGAGGTCTTGCATCTATCTGTGTACATTTGCCCAAATTAGTTACGAAAACTTTATGTTTTTTTACATTTTCATATACTTCGTTTGCAAAATCTATAGTCCATTCTTTTCCTTTAATACTTCTAATTTTTTCATATACATCATCATCTAATAATCCAACATTATAAAATAATGTCCATATATTTTTTGTTCCTATCCAAGGAGATTTTAATCCTTTCCAATTTTTACTTGATGCAATATTTCTTCCTGTTGGATTCATAAATACAAATGCAATATCAGGGTTTATACACTCTCCACCGCTATATATAGAATCAAGTTCTTTAGCACCATATTTTAATTGCAACCTATCATAATCCTTCTTTAAATCTTCTAACTTCATTTCTAACCTCTTACTTCAAATCATCAAATTCTAAATTTTCAATACTTATAACTTTATCATTACTATCAAATACTAATTTGAATACTTCTGGAGCTGATATTTTTTTATCAAAGACAACTTTATCATTAAATGAAAATGTAATATTTCTATCAGAATTAACACTAATTAATTTACAGTATTTAAGTAAGTAATATATTATTGCATAACCATGAGAAAATATAGCAATTCTTTTACCTTTATTATTTTTTATAATTTCACTTATTACTTCATCCATTCTTTTTCTTACATCTTTTTGACTTTCTCCACCTACTGTTTTAAAATTTTCATCTAAAAATTGTTTAGTAAACCAATCCGGATAAATATCATCATTAGGTCTACCTCTTCTTCTTTCATCTAGTCTATTATCCAAATTTATTTTTAAATTTTGTTTTTCGAGTAAGTATTTAGCAGTTTCTAGAGTTCTAACTAATACACTTGCATATACTATATCAATATTTTGAAGTTCTTTTTCATTAGATAAAATCTCTGCTCTTTTCTCGCCTTCTATAGATAAAATGAGTTTTTCATTTTTAATTTGTTCACTGTCACTTGTATTATAATTTTCTATGATATCTTTTATATCATATTTTATAGAATGTCTTATTAAGTATAATGTTGTCTTTTGCATATTTCTCACCTACTATTAATTATATCAAAAAAAAGATAATACTAAAATAGTATTATTCATTTATATTTTCCATACATTGTTATCCATTAACATAATATATTTTAAATCTAACTTATTTGAAAAGGATTCTACTCCTTTAAATATTTTTTTAGTGAAATAATATTCATTTATTTCATTTAAATTAACTTTACCATCAGTAATAAAATCTATTTTAAGAATGTTATTTTCTATAGTTATATCAATATCATTCACATGACTATATTCTTTATTACCTTTAACTTTTTTGCCACTTGCTGAAATTCTTTCTTTTGTCATATCAAGTTTATCTGCAAATATCAATATTATTCCATATAAATTGTCTGTTTCAAAGCCATCACTATGATTTCTAATCGCATCAAGTATTAAATTAATATCATCAAATTTTATATCATTATTAATAAAATAATCTTTTGCAAATAAATAACTTCTGTATGCATGATTTTCTTTTCCCAAAATAGCACCTGTATCATGAAGTATACATGCTATTTTTTCTTTATAAATAAATTCTTCATCAAATTCTAATTTATTTAGTACGTTATCTATTATTTTTTCTACTCTTTTTATATGATTTAAATCATGATATGCCCATCCACCAGTTTTATCTTCAAACTTTCTTATATTTTCATACCTATCTATTATTTTTTTATCATTAATTATTTTTTCATATATTTCTTTAAACATTATTATCACCTTGTAATTAATAATATTCATTCATATTATAATAATTACTTTAGATTAAAAAAAAGCAAACATAATCGTTTACTTTAATTAATTAAAATATCAACATTTCCAGTAAAATCATTTGTATCAATAACAAAATAATTACTACCACTTTTTACATTAAAATCAAATTCATATAAACCACTATCTTTAGTCAATATTTTTTCTTCTTCATTTAAATTCATTTTTATAGTTATTTCACCTGATACTTTTTCAAGATATATTTTTATATGAATATTATCTTCATCTCTATTTAAAGTAGTACCACCAAAAATGGTTTCTTTTTTACTAGAGTTTTCGTAATTTGATACATAAGTTCCAGTATAATGATCTATGCCAAAATTTCTTTTACCTATTAAATTATTATCCTTAGTAAGAATTTCATCACCAAACTTTTTACTTGCATCATCAAAAATTTTTATTACTCTATCTTTTGAGCAACCAGTTAAAAATATAGTGCAAATTATAACAAATATAACTATTATAATTTTTTTCATATTATCTTTCTCTTATAATATTTTTACTTGCAAAATATGTTAACAAGAAATATCCGCCATATATTAATACTAAAAATATAAATGTCATAGTAATTGATGAAGTAAGACCACTAATACCCATAGTCTCAAGTATTATGTTTGCAAATTTTATACCAAATATTGAATGAACTATAGCAAGTGATAAAGGAATCATAAAGAATATAAATATTTGATTAAATAATGCTTTATTGATCATTTTTTCATCTGCGCCTAATTTTCTAATCATTTTATATCTCTCTTTATTATCCGTTGATTCAGATAATTCTTTTAAAGCAAGTATTGCAGCACTTGATATTAAGAATATTATTCCTAAATATAAACCAATAAATGTAACAAGCGCGCCAAGTCCTATTGATGACTCTAACATATCAATTTTTGTATTATATGAAACTAAATTAGTTTTATTATATGTATTCTCTAAATTATTTATTAATGAATTAATTTTTTGTTTTTCAACTTTTGTATTCGCATTATAATTAGCAAGTAAAATTTCCTTTTTAGGCATATTTTCATTAACAACATTATCAGGTACTACAATAATTCCACTATTTAAATGCTGCGCACCAACATCTACAAATCCATATTTGCATTCACTATATTTTGGATTAAGAACATTATCATTTACTGTAATTATTGAGTTTTTATTTAATGCCTTATTTCTAATATCTATCATTGAATTGTAATCAGCAATAACAATATATTCATTTTCTTTTAATGTATATGTTTTATTACCATATAATTTAGCAACTTTATTATAATCACTAATACTCATTATATTTTCTTTAGTAAAAAAATTCATAAGAGGAAATTTTTCTTTTACTTCTTCATATGCATCACCTAATGTATCTTGAAGAGTTAAATTAGTCTTATAATAATAAACTATAAGCATATCTTTAAAATTATTTTTATCAATATTATTATTTTTTAATGTTTCTAAAATATCAATCTTTGTATCCGCAATAATTTCATCATTTAATAAATTATCTTTTATAAAATCATCTGTTACATTTCTATCTTTTATAATTTCTACATCAACTTTAGATAATTCATCAATATTACCAGTAAGTGAATTTTTAATTGATAAACAACTTGATAAAAAACATATTGTTATAAAAAGCATTAAACATATTATTGTACTTGAAAATACAGTGGTATTAATCTTGCTACTAACTTGTCTTAATGTAAAACTATTTAATCCTTTATAATATAAACCTTTCATATTCATTACTATTTTTAATATAAGACCTGATAATGACCAAAATATTAAAAATGTAGATAAAGCTCCTAAAACAATTGGAACATATAGACTAGTTATATCACCACTTAATTTACTATCACTTGTAACAAAGTAATATGAATAAATAAGCATAGCACATGCGATTATAAATATAATCACGCAAAGAATAGGATTCTTTAATTTTATTTTTTCAGTCTTTTTACTTGAATTAATTAAATCAATAAGTTTACATTTATTAACACTTATAGTATTAAATATCATAACAATTAAATACATAATTCCAAAATATATTAAACATTTAAGTGCAGCACTTGATGAAAATATAAATCTAAAATTAGTCATATCTGCTTCAAATAAATTTGCGACTAATAAACTCATTAATTCTGATAAGAAAAATCCAATTAAAAGTCCAACACCTAAAGATAAAATACCTATTATAAGTGTTTCAAAAAATAGTATTAAAGATATTTTTCTTTTACTCATTCCAAGTGTTAAATATATACCAAATTCTTTATTTCTTCTTTTTATTAAAAATCTAGATGCATAAATAATTAAAAAGCCTAATATAAAGGATATAAATACACTAACTGATGAAAGTAATTGATTCATAAGATTTATTATTTCTAAAGTATTACTAGATACTTTCATCATTACTGTTTGGCTTTCTATTGAATTAAATACATAAAATATAGCAACACCTAAAACTAAAGTTAGAAAATAGATGGCATAGTCTTTAATACTTTTTTGTATATTTTTTATTGAAAGTTTAAAGAGCATCGTTTAAGTCACCACCTAAAAGAGTTACTACATCAATTATTTCATCAAAGAATTCTTTTCTTGTTTCATCACCCTTATTAATTTCATTAAATATTTTGCCATCCTTTATAAATATTACTCTATCTGCATAACTTGCGGTAAATGCATCATGCGTAACCATTAATATAGTTGCGGAAAGTTCTTTGTTTAAAAATTTAAATTTTTCAAGTAACATTTTTGATGATTTAGAATCAAGTGCACCTGTTGGTTCATCTGCCAAAATTAATTTTGGATTTGTCACTATTGCTCTTGCACTCGCTACCCTTTGTTTTTGTCCACCACTTAACTCATATGGATATTTATTTAATATTTTTTCTATATCAAGTTCTCTTGCTACTTTTTTAACTCTATCATCTATTTCGTTAGAATTAACATTTTGAATAGATAAAGAAAGTGCTATATTCTCATATGATGTTAATGTATCTAATAAATTAAAATCCTGAAATATGAAACCAAGTTTCTCCCTTCTAAATTTATTTAAATTATTTCCTTTTAATTTAGTAATATCAGTGTTACCTACAAATATATGACCTGATGATACTTTATCAATTGTAGATATACAATTTAAAAGTGTTGTTTTCCCTGAGCCAGATGCTCCCATTATTGCAATAAATTCACCCTTATCTACAGAAAATGAAATGTTATCAATTGCCTTTGTAAGACTTGATTTATTACCATAATACTTTTCAATTTTTTCGATTTTTAAAATATTTTCCATAAAATCATTCCCTTCTACATCTCATTTTAGTAGATAAATAAATTATTGTCGTTTGTTTTGTATTACCTAATATTACAATTTTGTAAGTTAGTTATCTATTTTGTAATAATCATTATTTCCAAATATAATTTTAACTATAGTGTATTCATTTTTTTCTGATTCAATTAATATTTTGTGACCTAATTTATCACATAATCTTTTTGCTATATAAAGTCCCATTCCAGTTGATTTTGATAAATTCCTACCATTTTCTCCTGTAAATGATTTTTTAAATACATTCTTTATATCTTTTTTATTTATTCCTATTCCATTATCATAAATACTCAAAATTGTTTTATCATTTTCTTTAAATGATTCTATTTTTATAATTGAGTCATTATCTTTTTTATATTTTATACTATTGTTTATAATTTGATTTAATATAAACTCAAGCCATTTTGAATCTGTTAAGACCTTATTTTCTTTTATATTTGTTTCTATATTTATATTGTTTAAAAGTAATTCATCCTTATTTTTCAAAATAACATCTTTTATAATTTTGTCTAAATTATTTTCTTTTATAATATAATCATTTTCTGCATAATTACTTCTAACATAATATAAAACTTGATCCACATAATCATTTAATTTTTTTACTTCATTAATATAAGTGTTATTTAATTCTTTATGATTGTGACTCATTAATATTAAACTTGATATTGGTATTTTTACTTCATGAATCCACATTTCAATATAATCTTTAAAGTCTTCTATATTTGATAAATATTCATTAACATTTTCTATCATTGATTTATCAGTTTCATAAATAGTATCATACAATATTTTTCCCTCATAAAATGATGGTCTACTCATCATTTCTAATATTAAATATTTTTTATCTAATTCTTCTAGTTTTTGAATTAAAGAAGTATAAAAATTTTTCTTTCTAAAATAATCTATCATTAATAATAAAATGTTTTCAGTTATGAATAAAAATGTAACTACCATAATTAAACTAAAGCGCACTTTAAACGCAAGTAATAATAAAATTATTATAGATATACATATTAGATTTACGATTATAAAATATACTTTGTCTTTTAAATATTCACTTAATTTCATAGTAATATATACCCTTGTCCTTTTCTTGTTTCTATTATATTTTCATAACCAAAATTTGATAATTTACTTCTAAGTCTACTTATATTAACTGTTAATGCATTGTCATTTATATATTCTTCATTATTCCATAAATATGTCATAAGTTCATCACGAGATACTATTTTTTCTTTATTGTTTAATAAATATGAAAATATTATCATTTCATTTTTAGTAAGAACTAATACTTTATCATCTTTTTTTAATTCTGATTTATTTAAATCAACTATTATATCTTTATATTTTAATGCATTATTATTTTGATTAATTCTTTTAAATATATTTTGTATTCTTAAAAGTAATATAGTTGGATTATATGGTTTTGTTATATAATCATCTGCGCCATATGTTATTGATAATGCTTCATCTATTTCTCCTGATTTACTTGTAACCATAATTACAGGTACACTACTTTCTTTTCTTATTTCTTTTAATAAAAGTTCTCCATTAAGATATGGAATATTTATATCTAAAAGTATTAAATCAGGATTGTATTTAAATATTTCTTCTTTTGCTTTTTCAAAATTTTTAACACTTTCTACTAAATATGATGAATTTTTAAGTAATTCACTAAGTTCATCCTTAATTACTTCATCATCTTCTACGATCATGATTTTTTTCATTTTTTTATCTCCTTTGAATATTATTATACTATATTTTTATATAATTAAATCTTACAATATTGTAAGAAATAGATATTTATTATCACGAACTTGAATAAATTTAAATATAATATATTGAAGGGAGAGATATATTATGTATTATCAATATCCATACCCATATCAAGGTTATGGTTACCAGCAAAATAATGGCGGTTATGGTTTTGTTTGGGGTATTATTATAGTAGTATTTATAATTTTCTTATTATTCTGGGGTTTTGGCGCAGTTAATAAAGGATGCAACTAACAAATTATACTCTCCATTTTTAGCATATGAAAACAAGCTTTTTAAGGCTTGTTTTATTAATATTAATAAACAACAATTTTTAAAATCTATTTATTTATTAGTTAATTCTTTACATTTTATTTGTTCTTGTCTTTTGTCATAATTTTTCATCATAATACTCTTCTCTTTTTCTTCATAAAATTTAAGAACTACATTTTCTAAAAAACTAATATAATTTTCTTGTCTTGCAATGTATTTTTTTAATATTCTTGCAAGTTCAATTATATGTTTACCAATTAATTTTTCATCTAAATCTAGTGTACCCCACATAATTGATGAAAATCCTTCAGCTTTTATAACATAACCATTATTATCAAAAGTAACTTTTGTATTTCCACAAGAAAACGATTGAAAACTATTTTCTTTTTTTTCACATATTAATTCCATAAAAACTCCTTATACTAGTAATTATTTTATTAAATTTTTATAAGAAAAAGACATCTGATTTATGCTAACGCTTATTTTAGATGCCATCCACAAAAGGGATTACATTTGATTCGCACAATCAAACATATTCTTTTTTATTTTATGAAGTTTCCTTCATCTATACTCATAGTATCATATTTTTTTATTTCTTTCAATATATTTTATTCCTTCTCTTTTATATTTAACTCAATTTTATTTATTAAATAATTATCTTCTATTTCATTTAATACTAATTCATCAATAAACAAAGTTGCTTTAAAATCTTGAATCATAGAATTAATTGCTTCCTTCAAATTCTTATTCAAACTCAAGTCTAATAATTTAACTTCAGTTTTAAGAGATAAATTATTATTAGATTTTTCACCTCTTATTTTACTTATAATTTCAATTATAATATCTCCAGTATTTATCTCATCTTCAAAGTCATATTCTAATTTTTCTATTTTTGTTAAATGAATAGATTTTTCTTTAGAAAATAATTCTTGATATATTTCTTCAGTAATAAATGGAAAATATATACTAAAATCTTGAAGTAATTTATAAAGAATTATATGAATAGTCTTTTGTCCTGAATATCTTGCTTCTTCACCAAATTCTTCTGGTCTATATAATCTATGCTTTGCAATTTCTATATAGTTGTCACAAAAATCCCAGAAAAATTTTTCAAGAGCATTTAAAGCAAGACCAACCTCATAATCATCTAAGTACTTTATAAAAGTTTCTTCCATTTTCTTATATTTACCTAATATATATCTATCAATATATTCAAAATCATTAAATTCTTTATCTTTAAAATCAGTTAAATGCATTTCAATAAATTTAGAAACATTCCAAATTTTATTTATTAGTTTTCTTCCTCTATCAAACATATTTTTATCATATACAGTATCTAATCCAAGTTTCCCAATACCACCATAATATCTAACAACATCTGCAGAATAATTATCAATTAATAACATTGGATCACTTGTACTATTACTTTTACTTTTACTCATTTTTTCATTTTTACTTGCCATAACAAATCCAGATATCATAATATTTTCCCATGGAATTTTTTTAAAATGATAATAAGATTTAACAATTGTATAAAAATCCCAAACTCTTATATTATCATGTGCATTACTTCTTAAACTCATAGGAGTTAAATATTTTTCTAAATTTTTTTTTTCACCATATTTCATATTAATCATAGGTGTTAAAGATGAAGTTGCCCAAGTATCCATTACATCCTTTTCAGGAATAAATTCTGTACATCCACATGTACATTTTTCATTTGGACTATCTGTTAATGGATTTATAGGCAAATCTTCTATATTTGCAAGAAATTCTTTACCACAATTTTTACAATACCAAACAGGAAATGGAACACCAAAATATCTTTGTCTTGATATGCACCAGTCCCATGACAAATTTTGTACCCAATTATCATACCTGCTCTTCATATGTGCTGGATACCATTTAATTTGATTTCCATATTCTAAGAAATCATTTTTATGATCAACTATTTTAATAAACCATTGTGGCATAACTGTATATTCAACTTCTCTACCACATCTTTCATGTATCCCTACTTCATGTTCTAATTCTTCTATTTTTATAACATATCCACTTGCTTGTAAATCTTCAATTATTTGTTTTCTTGCCACTTTAATTTTCATACCACCATAATTAGGTACAGAATCAATTATTTTACCATTATCAGTGAAAATGTATTTTAAAGGTAGATTATATTTCTTCCACCACTCAATATCAGTTTGATCTCCGAAAGTACAACACATAACTATACCAGTACCTTTACAAGCATCAACTTTTTCATCAGCCATAATTGGAACTTCTATATTGATAATTGGAATACATGCAGTTTTACCAATTAGATGTTTATTTTTTTCATCATTAGGATTAACAAATACTGAAACAATAGCTGGTAATAATTCAGGTCTTGTTGTTGCGATTATAAACTCTTCCTGTGTTTCTTTTGTTTTAAATTTAATATAATTAAATGTTGTTTTAATAGTTTTTGTTTCAAGTTCTGCCTGAGCAATAGAAGTTAAGCACTCATTACACCAAAGTGCAGGACTATTTTTTCTATAACAATCATTATTTTTAACAAGTTCTATAAAACTTCTTTGACTTATTTTTATTGTTTTAGGACTTACTGTTTTATATGAATTCTTAAGATCTGCACTTAAACCTAGTCTATAAAATAATTTTTTAAATTCTTCTTCATATTTATCAGTAGTTTCATAACATAATTTTGAAAATTCTTCTCTTCCAATTTCATGTGCTTTTTTACCTTGTTCTTTTTCTACTAGTCTTTCACTTGGAAGTCCATTATCATCAAATCCAAATGGATAAAATACATTATATCCTCTTAATCTTTTATATCTAGCAATCATTTCTGTTTGTGAATATGAGAATATATGTCCCATATGAATTTTACCGTTAACTGTTGGTGGAGGTGTATCTATAGAAAATACCTCTCTTTCATCAATATTAAAATCATATATTCCATTATCTTTCCAATAGTTTGACCATTTTTCTTCTTTTTCTTTTGCGTTATATTTTTTATCTAACATATTAATCACCCTTTCTTTTATAAAATATAACAATAATTAATATCTAGACTCGAAAATAATCCTTTCTATATATTTTTTTCATTTTAATTATCTCCTTTTCAAAAAAAAGACTAGTCATCCTGTAAAGGACGAACTAGCCGTGGTACCACCTTAATTTAATAGTATTTCTACTATCCTCCTAGTCTTAATGCAACTAACAATATATCTTACTACTATTTCAGATATATAACTCCCAAGCTACCTTCAAATACTTTTCACTAAGAAAGGCTTTCAGCCGGTGGCCTTTCATTTCTAGTAGTTACTAAACTATTTTACTCCTCTTGTTCTTCGTTTTTTTAATACGAATTGATTATAACACTTTTATATTCTTGTGTCAAAATACATTATTTTTTATATGATCTATAAACTGGCTTTTTTTGATAAATAAATTTAGATTCATAATCTGGTAATTCAAGATTATTTTCATCATCTTTTGCCTCATAAAAATGTACAGATTCTAATGTGTGATGACCAATTTTTTCACTCACTTTACTTCCGAATAATAAATATCCATCATTAAATTTAGTTGTCATAAGTGCATCATCATGTATATATTTACTTCTTGTTATACTCCATGTATTATCAAAATAATATCTTTTCCCATCAATTATAATACTATTCCATGCATGATTACTACCATAATTTGTTTCAACGGGTAACCTAAATTCTCCATTATTAAGTAACAAAGTTGATAAATTAGATATTCCCATACACAAACCATTTTGATTATTTAAAACGGTTTCAACTAAACCACTTTTTAATCTATATTCATTATACTCTGGAAATTCTGGTGTAACGTATATTCCTTTTGAACCTTCTGATTCTTTACTCTCAATATATTGAGTTCTACTTTGAATATAGTCAGAAATAAGCATTACAAGTTCTTTCGCTTCTTTAATATTATATTTACTTAATTCATTTATTTTGTTTAGTATAATTCTATAATTTTCAAAAGAAATTTCTTTATTTCCATTGATACTAACATAATTATAAAAATCTAATTTATCATTGTAAAATTTAAAAACATAAACTTTAACCATATCATTAAATTTAATTCCCCACATTAAATAATTTAAAGGAATTGTTAAATCAATATTGTTTAATTTTGTCAAATCAATATAATCTCTATTAATTAATAATCCATCATGCACTAATATGCACTCATTATTTATTGGTTCAGTTAATATTTTATCAACGTACTTAACACATTCATAATCATAAAATTTAATTTTTATCTGATTTTTTTGATTAATTAATTTTTTAAACAAATCAAAATTTAAAGATAAATCTTCTTTAGATATTAATATTGATTCAATATTTTCTATATTAATGTTATTCTCTAAAATATACTTATATGAATAATCTTTTTGTACTGCACTAAAAACTTTATTTTTTCTTATTGGCAGTGCTGGTGGATTTGCCATATTATTACCTCCTTTACTAATATATTTTAAAATATAAAAAAGTCACAAATAAAAACTATTCGTGACTCCAAATGTTTGTGTAGGCTCTTCACCCGGGATAGCTCACAATTATTGCTTATATCCCCTCACTTGAGTT